>Ga0075428_100003572_pt1 | contig 17028 bp, 11 predicted proteins | sample RhiMetdeltSRZDD2_FD_75291 | JGI IMG/M metagenome (GOLD analysis project Ga0075428, IMG submission 75291) | Populus rhizosphere microbial communities from Tennessee, USA - Rhizosphere MetaG P. deltoides SRZDD2 | ecosystem: Host-associated > Plants > Roots > Rhizosphere > Soil | place: USA... | reverse complement strand
GGAATCGCCCACAGTTCGCCGGTCGTGAGGGGGGCCGCTTCCTGGAAGGCTTTGACGAACCGGAGAATAGCCCCGTCTTCCAGGTGGCTGTCCGTATGGGTGATCAGCGCCACGGCCAGGGCATAGATGCGTGGCACGCCCACCCACGGGCCGATGGTGACGACCGGCAGTTCGTCGTAATAGCCGCGGGGTAGGTCCTTGCGCACCTCGCGAAGCACGTCCTCAATAACGAAGAAGTTGTCGAGCAGCCACTCGGCCTCGGGGGGCAGGGGCTCTTTCGCATCGGCGTCCGTGGCAGCTGCGGTGCGCGCATCATGCAGAACGCGCTCGTTGTCGCGCAGCCGGCGTAGCAGAGAATGGGTGCCGGGATGCACCGCGGCCGGCCACTGGCGCGCCACGGACCGGGCGAGGTCGTCGAGATGGTCGTAGCCCAGGACCTGACTGCGAAACGGACCGTCGGCCTCACTCGGGAAGGGGTCGTCGATGGGCTCGCAGGGGTCGATCCGATTCATTCACGGCCCGGAGGTCATGACGAGAGAGGCATTGGACCGGACGCAAACGAGATGCCGGCCGTCCCTGCCGTTATCCGACTCACTTGTTCTAAGAGGGCGGGACGGAGGTGCCAACCGGGGAGCGGTTCGTCCCTACCATGTCCTCATGCAACTGGTTCTCATCCCCGGCGACGGAATCGGACCGGAAGTCACCGAAGCGACACGCCAGGTCGTCGCGGCTGCCGGGGCCAAGATCGATTGGGTGATCGCCCCGGCCGGGCTTGGCGCTGCCCAACAATTCGGCGACCCGCTTCCGGAATCGACTCTCGATCTGATCCGCAAGTATCGCGTCGCCCTCAAGGGACCATGCACCACGCCGGTCGGCAAGGGTTACCGCTCAATCAACGTGAAGTTGCGGCAGGGACTGGACCTGTATGCCAGTGTGCGACCGGTGCAGAGCTTGCCAGGGGTGAAGACGCCGTTCGAGAACGTCGATCTTGTGGTCGTCCGCGAGAATACCGAGGGGCTCTATGCCGGGCTGGAACACATCGTGGTGCCCGGTGTGGTCGAGAGCCTGCGCGTGATCACGCGTCCGGCGGCCGAGCGGATCGTCCGCTATGCCTTCGAGTTCGCCCGCAACCACGGCCGGCGGCAGGTCACCTTCTGCCACAAGGCCGACGTCATGCGCATGTCGGACGGCCTGTTCCTCCAGTGCGCCCGCGAGGTGGCCGACGAGTTCCCGTTCATCCGGTTCGACCAGAAACTGATCGACAACGTCTGCCTGGAGCTGGTCCTCGACCCCACCAAGTTTGATGTGCTGGTGATGGAAAACCTGTTTGGCGACGTGATCAGCGACCTATGCGCCGGGCTGGTGGGCGGGCTCGGCGTTGTACCGGGTGCTAACCTCGGGAGCCGCTACGCAGTCTTCGAGGCAGTGCACGGCAGCGCTCCCGACATCGCTGGTAAGGGACTGGCGAATCCGATCGCCTGCCTGCGCTCGGCCGCGATGATGCTGGATCACGTCGGCCTGCGCGACGCGGCGAACAGGATCGAGGCGTCGGTGCGGCGGACGCTGGAGCGAAAGGTCGGGCTGACCCGCGACTTGGGTGGGGACGGGACGACGGAGACGATCGCGCGTGCGTTGATCGCTAATTTAGTCGCATGATGCTGATAGGCATAAAGCACTATTCGATTGGCACTTACGGAGTTGCTTCGGTTTTCGATTTATTGCACGGGGGTGTGTGTATCTGAATGAAACGAATCCGGAGCGGCAGTCTACGGCCGCATAGCCGGTAGCACCGCCTGCCGCGTCACTTGTCGGGTGTACTCATCCGACCACGACCGCACCGCGTGGTGCCCATCCACGAACGCCTCATCGGGCAGCCAAGTCCGGCCGTCCACCACCCAGGCCCCGAAGCCTCGCAGATTCTCCAGGAGCGATTGAAGTTGCTCCTCGGAATCCGCTGGATACCAGGCCCGCACTTCACTCGCCTCCGGGGTCACCCACACGGCCACGATCGTTCCGCGATCCCGGCAGTCGCGCACCAGGTCGCGCAGCGCCTGGGCCGGCGGGCCGTCGCCGCGAATCATTTGCATCGGCCGGTAGAACTGCTCGCGCGTCTTCGCGATTGCCTCGTCGTGCAGGTGGGGCGGGGCCGTGACGAAGAACGGCATGCGCCAGCCCAGCTCTTCCGCCGCCATCGGCTCGTGCCGGGCCACGCCGGGGGGTAGCCATCGCGGCCGAACTCGGCCTAATAGTTGAAAGCGGAACCCGAACCACGGGTTGACGTTGGCATCCCGCCATTCGGTCTCGACGTCGGATTTGAATCTGTAATCCTGGACCAACTTCGTTTCGTCGCGAGACATTCGGTCGCCGCGGAAGGCCCCCGCCTCGACCGGCTGGCCGTCCGGCATAGAGAGCCAGGGCGGGCAGACTTCGACGACGACCACGTCCGGTCGCGGGCCGCGTTCGAGCAGCCGGCGCCAGTGCACCAGTTGAGTAACCGGCCCGCCGCCCGGGACGTGCAGGTTGTGGGCGACGCACGGCCGCCCGGTTTCGGCCGCGATCGTTTCCTGGGCGACGGCCGGACGAATGCCGTTGCCGGTCCGCGAAGAGCCGAGAAAGGCGACGGTGAGCGGTCGATCGGCAGCCGCGGCCCGCTCCCGAAACTGGTGGGCAGGAACCTCGAACATCGGGTCGCGCACGCGCGGGTCGAAATACGCGGCCGCCGCGAGACCGAAGGTCAAGACGATCAGTCCCAGGATCGAACTGATAACCGTAGAGCGGGCGCGGCGAAGTCGGCGGTTCGGCCGGCGGCGTGGGCGAGTCGCAGCAGTACGGGTCGACGGCGCGGCGCACACGGTTGTCGCGGACTCGGAGACGTCGCCCATCAATACGCCGGGTTAGAACTGGAAATAGACAAACGCCTTGGTTGTATCCGGCGAGAGCACTTGCGCGGCAATGAAGAGCAGCGCCAGCCCGGCGCCGAGCACCGGTCCGGGCAGTCGCCGCCAAACCCACTTCCACACCCCGAACACCACAATCAAATGGGCGAACACGACCAGGTAGAGCGTCCACCAAAGTCGATTCTGGTCCATTGGCAGACTGAGCCCGGCCTCGGGCACGAACAGCTTCTGCATGACCATCAGGGCTTTTTCGAGCGACGGCTGGGCGAACGTCATCGACAAGGTGACGAAGAACAAGGTCACCAGGATGCGCAATACCGTGCCGGCCCGCGTTTCAAGGGCCCACTTGAGTACCGGCCGGGCCTCGGTGAACTCGCGGAACGCCCGGTGCACGATCAGCATGAACGCGTGCAACAGGCCCCAGACCAGCCAGCACCAGGTGGCCCCGTGCCACAGCCCGCCCAGGGCGAAGGTGATGGTCAGGTTTCGCGCGGTGAACCAGAAGCCGCCGCGGCTGCCGCCGAGCGGGATGAATATGTAGTCACGCAGCCAGTTGGACAGGCTGATATGCCACCGCCGCCAGAACTCGGCGATGTTGGCCGACAGGTACGGCATGCGGAAGTTGACGATCAGCTTGTAGCCGAGCAGGTGGGCGCAGCCGAGAGCGATGTCCGAGTAGCCGCTGAAGTCGCAGTACACGCGGATGGTGAACGCGATCACGGCCATCCACGCCGCCCCGCTGCTGAGCGTCGCGACGTCCTGGCCCGGCAGCCAGACGCGATCGCTGTAAATGGCCATGCAGTCCGCGATGGCGAGCTTCTTGAATAATCCCAGGCCGATGAGCTGGATGCCATGCTGGGCCCGGAGCCAGCTCCAGCGTTTGGGCCGGTGTGCCTGGCGCAGGAAGTCCTTGCCGCGAACGATCGGACCAGCGACCAGGTGCGGGAAGAACAGGATGAAGAGCAGGAAGTTCGGCAGGTTCCGCTCGGCCTTTAGCTTGCCGCGATAGACGTCCACGGTGTAGCTGATGGCCTCGAACGTATAGAAGGAGATCCCGAACGGGACGATCACGTCGAGCAGGTATTGATCTTTCGGTGCGACCGCCAGCACGCGGTAGAGGGAATCCAGGAAGAAGTTGACGTACTTGAAGTAACAGAGCACGCCGAGATTGACGCAAATGCTGGTGAGCATGAACAGCCGGCCGAGCCGGCGCGACGGGGCGGCATCGATCCCGCGGGCCAGGATGTAGTCGAGCGTCGCCGTGCCAGTCACCAGCAGGGCGAGCCACTGATTCCACGACGCGTAGAAGTAGAAGCTGGCCGCCAACAGCAGGTAAACGCGCAGGCGGTGCCACGGCATCGCCCAGTAGAGGGCGAACACGACCAGGAAGAAGACGAGGTATTGATGGCTCGTGAACAGCATGCCCGCGGGCCGCGGAGCGGGGAGTTTGGGGGCGGGCGGATATATAAGGGAGACGGGCGGGGGAGTCAATGGCGAGTGGGTTTGCCAGTCCGCCCGGTTTGCCACGCCTGCTCATCTTGAGCGATAGACGCTAACCTCTATGGCTTCCCGCTTCATGCCGATCTGCAGCAGCTCTGCTGTGAAGTTTGGCCGGGCGCCGGTCCAACTTCCCACTTGTCCGCCCCCACCGCTGACGCCATTCGCCAAACCCCGAGTCAGCACGTACCAGCAGAAATAACAGTGATTGCTCGTCGCCCCGGGCAAGGCGTCCGGGTCGCGGGCCAGGATTTCGTCGCGGATCGCAGTTAGTCCCTCGCGGAACACCTTGCCAACATAAGGATGGTTTCGCCCCTTCTCAATCACTTCCGCCGCGGTGTCCGTGAGAATGTTCCCGATCGTCAGTTGATCCAGGTCGCTCGCGAACCCGCAACACGGTTTCACTTCACCCTTCGGGTTCACGATCAGGGCTTGTCCCGGTCCTTCGCAATAGTCCTCGACAAACCACTCGCCGTCCCACGGGTTGCCCGGCAGGCGTTCCGCTCGCTCGACCGTTGCCAGGTGATTCCAGTTCAAGGTCATTGTGAAGTCGGCGGCTACCAACAGGTGCCGGCGCAAGAGCGGCGACCAATCAACCACGGCGTCCAGCTCCGCCGCGAGCTTGTGGATCGGTTCCAATCCCTGGTCGGGCGCGCGGCTGGCATAAGAGAGCGAGAGGATCGTGTCGCGGTCGAAGACCCGGCGGGCGGCGCGGCAGAACGTTGCGAGCTTTGCGGTGTGAATGCCGTGGAACTTGTCCACGCTCAGTCCCAGCTTGCCGGTGAAGCCGGCATCGCGCAGGTCGGTGAGTATGCGATCCAATTCCGTGTCGTCGCGGAACCAGACGCCGTTGGTCATCGCCTTGTCGAACTTGAACCCAAGTTCCGCCGCGCGGCGAGTGACGGCAATCACGAACTCCGGGTAGACGAACGGCTCCCCGCCGGTGAAGCCAAGCGTGCGGATGCCCTCCCGCCGGGCGTCTTCCAGGAACCGGATCGCGACCGGGATGTCGAGCCGGTCCGGCCACTCAATCGGGACGCAGCAGTGGGGGCAGGTCAGGTTGCACTGATAGGTACCGGCGAAGGAGAGGTAGTCCGGGCGGAAGCGGCGGTCGCGGCGAGCAGGCGTTCCCGCTTCGCGCACTCGTGGAGCGCGGAAACCGTCCACAGGTTCGTCGCGCGTTGGTGTCGGAGACCGTCTTCGGACCTTTGATGTCATTGCCGGGCCATTCTACGAGTCGTGGTAACGTCACAACTGGCGATTTTCCGCGCCGCAAACCGCGCCCCGGCCGGAGTACACTGGCAAAGAGTTCGCGAGGGCGCCATGACCCATCAGCCGATTCCGCAACTGGTTCGCCACGTCCTGGCCCGGCACGCGCTCGCGGACGTGGCCGACGCCGAGCTGCTCGCCCGTTTCATCGCGCACCGCGACGCGGATGCATTCACCGAACTAGTCGAACGCTACGCGGCCCTGGTATGGGGGGCCTGTCGCCGCGTCCTGTCCGACACCCATCTCGCGGAGGACGCGTTTCAGGCCACGTTCGTCGCGCTGGCCCGCAAGGCGAAATTGCTCCGGCGACCAGAACGACTGCCGGGCTGGCTTTACGGCGTCGCCCGGCGGGTGGCTTGGCAGCACCGGGCGAACATTCCGCGACCCGCGACGGCCGAGCTGCCGGACATTTCCGCGCCGATGGCGTCGCCGCTCGAACAATTGAGCGGCAAGGAACTCATTGCCGCCGTCGAGGCCGAGATTGACCGCCTGCCGGAGGTCTACCGGTCGGCCGTCCTCTTGTGTTGGTTCCGGGATTGTTCGTTGGACGATGCCGCCCGCCAGCTCGGGACGACGCGGGGCCAGCTGTGGGGGTGGCTGAAGCGCGCCCGCGAACGTCTGCAACGGCTTCTTGGCCGCCGCGGGTTCGGGCTACCAGCGGTGCTTGGGGCGGGGATGATCACCGGCATTCCAGCTTCCGCCCGCCTCGTCAACCGGACTGTCGAAACCGCTCTGCGCCCGCCCGCGCAAACCATCGCTGACTTCGGCGCCGTCATCAAGCTCGTGCCGGCCGTCAAGCCGCTCGGCCTCGCCGCCCTGGTCGCGGCCGCGATCGTTAGTTTGGTCACGCTGTTGCCGGCTGGTGGGCCGGACACTCCCCCGGCCAAGGAGGAACCGAAAAAGGACCGCGACCCACCGAGCACGGTGACGGGACCGACATCCGACGGTTTCCCGCTGCCGGCCGGCGCCATTCACCGCTTTGGCAACCGCCAGCTCCGCCACGCGGACGGCATCAGCGCGTCGGCGATCTCCCCAGACGGCAACTACCTGGCAACCGTCGGCGGATACAGCGTCGTTGTTTGGGATCTCAAGACGTTGACCGCGAAGTGCCGTCTGACCGGATCCTATTTCGGTACTTACGCGTACGGAGACCGGAGTGCCGGCCTCATGTTCTTCCCCGACTCCAAATCGCTGTTGGTCACGGTCCGGCCGACCGACCGGACCTCGATCAATGTGAACGAGACGATTGAATTGGCCCAGGTTTGGGAAATCGAGACCGGGAAAGTGAAGTACGGGATCAAGGGCCAGTGGAGCTGGACGTCTGCGGCATGGCTGGTCGAGGGTGGCAAGGAAATCGCAATGCAGTCGGGCTATCGCGAGCGTGCCACCATCCGCTACTTCGACAGCAAGGACGGGAAGGAACTGCGAACGGTTAACACTCCGCTGATGAATCGTGGACTGTGGCTCGCGGCGGACGCAAACCGAATCGGCGTGCCAATCGAGTCGAACGAGGGCTTGACGGTTCTGGATGCCAAAACCGGCAACGACCTTTACCGCGTATCCGGTTCCAAGATGGTCCAGGCCGCGTTGAGCAAGGATGGTAAGACACTGATCTATCACGGTGACAATGGCAAAGTGCACGTCCATGATGTTGACGCCAAGAAGGAACTCTTTGCCTTCGATCACCCGGCCGCCCAGCAAAAGGGCCCAATGCTGTTCTCGGCCGACAAACAGACGCTCTACTTCGGCGGGCAACATGGGCAGCTCTACCGCTGGGACCTGAAGAACAACCGGCGGCTGCCGGACGTCGGCCGGCACTCGACGTGGACGCTCACCTCGATCGCGCTGAGTGCGGACGAACAGATTCTGTACTCGATGGGGAACGACAAGCTCGTCCGCCGGTGGGACCTGAAGACCGGCAAGGAACTGCCGCTGCCGGACGGCTACACGACGCAGACCGCGGTCGTGCCGACTATGGACGGCAAGAACCTGATCGTCGTTGACCATGCGGGGAACATTGACTACTGGGACCTTTCGACCGGCAAGCACGTGAAGAAGCTGCAGGGCGGCCGGGCGGGCGGACTCGACTGTGTGGCCGTCTCTTCCGACGGCCGCTGGCTGGCCGGCGGACGGACACTGCAAGACGTCCAGCTCTGGGACCTCACGGCAGGCAAGCTGGAACGCTACATCCCACTGGTTGAGAACCCAGACACGCGCGGCAGCGACCACGTCAAGCGCGTAGCCTTCAGCCCCGATTCGAAAGTGGTGCTGAGCGGTTCGGGCAAGACCGGGCTTACTACCTGGGAGGTGCCGAGCGGGAAGAAGATCTGGAACTCTCCACAGGCCGGGCCACTGTTCGCGTACGATCCGAAGGGCCGGTGGATTGCTTGTGGCACCGGTGGCGTGTTTCGCGACCCGCCGATTACGTTCGCGGTCCTCGAACCGAAAACTGGCGAAACCCGACGGCAACTGGATGTCGTTGCCGAGGAGGTCCAGGATCAGCACGCGATTTCGTACCCACCATATTTGACCGACCTTGCGTTCCTGCCGGATGGTTCGCGACTGTTGTCCTCGCACTATGACGGCTCAATTCGCTTGTGGGATCTGGAAATCGGAAAAGAAGTGGGGCGGCTCAAGGGAAATGGCTACGGCTCGAGCGCGCTGGCCGTTTCGCCGGACGGCCGGTGGGTCGGCCTCGGCCGCGGGGACCGGAAGATCTCCATCTGGGAACTCGCTTCGGGCAAGGAGGTGCTGACTCTGACCGGCCACGATTCCGGAGTCAGGGACGTTGCATTCACTCGCGACGGGCGGGGGATCATCGGCAATGCTGACTTGGCCCCCGTTCTCTGGTCGCTCGAGCCGAAGGACCTGCCGGCCGTGGACGGCCCAACCGACGCGATTTGGGAGGCGATGGCGTCCGACGACGGCGCGAAAGCGTTCCGAATGCAGTGGGCGCTGGCGCGAAATCCGAAAGTTGCGGTCACACTGTTCAAGGAAAAGGTGAATCCGACTGAACTCGCGGCAGACCGGGCGCGGTTTGACAAACTCGTCGCGAACCTGGACAACCCACAGTTCCGGGCCCGCGAAGCCGCCGAGCGCGAACTTTTGCAGGCCGGTTCGAAGGTCCCCGTACTTTGGCTGCGCACCGCGCTGGCCGCCGCGAAGTCGGACGAGCAGCGGGCCCGGTTGGCCCGCGTCCTGGCGCAGCGGGAGAAACCGGATCCGGGCGCGTGGCGGCTCGGCCGGGCGGTGCAAGTGCTGGAACTGGCCGGCACCGACGACGCCCGGTCGCTTTTGAAAACGTGGGCCGTGGCGGAAGGGAGCGCGCTGGCCATCGACGCGAAGGCGGCCGTGGAGCGGCTGCCGGAGAGGTAACATTCGTTCCTTTTCGTGCCACCCGGCACTCGCCGACGAGTTACAATCGCTGCGCACGCCCAAGAGCCCGCCGCGATGCCCCGTCCTGCTCTCCAACTGGTGGTTGCGCTCTTCGGATGGCTGGTCGCAATTCCCGGCGATCTTTCCGGCCAGGATTCGCGCAAAACCAGCGCGCCCGGCGACTCGCGGTTGCCCCCCGGCGCGATTCATCGATTCGGGAACCGCCAGCTCCGCCACCCGGAACCAATACTGTGGACCACAGTCTCGGCCGACGGGAAGTACCTCGCGACCGCGGGTGAATCGACCGTCATTGTCTGGGACTTGAAGAGCCTCGCGGCCAAATGCGTGCTGACGGACCAGCCCGTCAACGACCCGCGCGAGGGCGCCGGCGGCGCGCCGACCTTTCTCGCAGATTCCAATTCCCTCCTCGTACCGGTCCGCCACGAACGCCCGCGAGGCGGGACCGACACCAGGGCGGACTACGCGCGCGTCTTTGACCTTGCGACTGGCAAGATCCGGTTCGCCCTCCAGACGGAACCAGGCATGGACACGGCCGTGTGGCCGGCGGCGGGCGGCAAGGAACTCGCCGTCGTGCAGGAGCAGTCGATCATTTTCTTCAGTACGACCGACGGCAAGGAACTGCGCCGGAGTTCGCTCGAGACGCGAATCGGAGACCCATCAATCACCACCTACGCCGCGGACCGCCTGGCGCTGTGGCCCTCAAACCGATCGGCACTTCTCGTGATTGACACGGTCACGAAAAAGGAACTCTATGCCGCGACCGCGACGAACGGCGTCGCCCATGTCGCCTTCAGCCCGGACGGAAAGATCCTCATCCACGAGGCCGAAGGCAAAGTCAGTGTGCACGACGTCGAAGCGCGGAAGGCGATCTTCTCCTTTGATCAACCGGCCAGCCGGCAGTTCGTCCCGCTTCTCGTGTCGGCCGACCGGACGCGGCTCTATCTGGGCGGCCGCCGCGGAGAAATCCTGTGCTGGGACCTGACGACCGGCCGGCAGCGCCCGAACGTCGGCCGGCACGGGACCTCGGACGTGACCGGCCTCGCTTTGAGCCCCGACGGATCGATTCTCTACTCCGTCGGCGAGGACTGCATGGCCCGGCGCTGGGACCTGAAGGCCGGCAAGGAAATCCCGCTCCCGGACGGCTATGTCGGGCAAAGCGCCATCGCCCTCACTCCGGACGGAAAGCAGCTCATCATCGCCGACCACGCCGGTCGGATCGACTTCTGGGACCTGCGGACCGGCCGGCTCGCGAAGCAGCTCCAGGCACCCGGTCGCGAGGCGATCAACGCACTCAAAGTTTCACCCGACGGCCGCTGGCTAGCCTGCGGGCGGATGGTGCCGCAAGTGCAACTTTGGGACCTGCGGACCGGCAAGGTCGAGCGCGTCTTTTCCGTCTTCGAACAATCCGGGGACGACGACGTCGTGCAGCGGCTGGCGTTCAGTCCCGACAGCCGGGTGCTGTTCGTCGGCATCAACGGGATCGGCCCGACGGCCTGCGAGATTCCCTCTGGGAAGCGAATCTGGAATTACAACGGGGGTGGTTACAACCTCGCCGCAGACCCTGGGGGCATGTGGATCGCCACCGGCAAGAATGGTAGTCCGACAGTGGTGACTATCCTCGACGCCACGACCGGCGCCGCACTCCGGAGCATGGCGCTCGATACTGATCTGGGAGAAGACCGGGAGCGGAACGACATCACCACCGTGGATCGGGGGTTTACTCCGGACGGGTCGCGGCTGGTGACATTCCACGAGGACGGCACCATCCGGGTGTGGAACCCCGCAACTGGTAGGGAAGTGAATCGCCTGAAGTCGGCGACCGACGGCCAGTGGCGGCCCGGCGGGCTGGCGGTGTCGGCGGATGGGAAGTGGGTGGCGGTACGCGAGAATCGCCCCACGCGAAGGATGCTGGTCTGGGAGCTGGCGTCCGGGCGGCAGGTCTTCTCGATCACCGGGCACGACTCTTTGGTCCGCGACCTGGCCTTCACGCGCGACGGCCGCGGCCTCATCGGCAATGCCGACCTGGCCCCGGTGCTCTGGGCACTCGAACCGAAGGAACTACCCAGCGTTGATGGCCCGGCTGACGCGATGTGGGAGACGCTGGCCTCCGACGAAGCGGACAAAGTGTATCGGCTGCAATGGGCGCTGGCGCGAAGCCCGAAGTCCGCCGTGAAGCTGTTCGCGGACAAAATCCAACCCGACCAGATGGTGATCGATCGGGGTCAATTTGACAAATGGCTGGCGGGCCTCAACAGTCCACAATTTCGCACGCGCGAGGCAACTGAGAAGAAGATCGCGCAGACGGGATTCCGCGTGCCCGTCGAATGGCTCGTCAGAGCCCGAAGCGCGGCGCAGTCCGAAGAGGTCCGCGTGCGCCTGGAACGCTTGTTGCGCCAGCGGGAACGGCCCGGGCCCGACGACTGGCGGCTGTTGCGGGCCGTCCAGGTCCTGGAGCTGGCCGGCACTTATGAAGCCAAACAGGTCTTGAAGACATGGACCGATGCCCCGGACGGCTGCTTGCTGGCAATCGAGGCCAAGGGGGCGCTGGAGCGGCTGGCCAGGTAAGTTGGCCGCCGAGCCCGAATTTCCGCCGCTCGCGAAAACCTTGTGCGTGCCGGTGCGGTACAATCACGGGGAAGCTATCACGTCCCGCGGCTGGGTTGTACCGATGTCTTCCGAAGCCGAACGGCTGCTCATTCAGCAGATCCGCCAGGGCGATCCGCACGCCTGGGAGCGGCTCATCAACTTGTATGAAGGGCGGCTGCTCGCCTTCGCGGTCCGCAGGGTCCGCGACCGCGCCGCGGCCGAAGACATCGTCCAGGAAACGTTCGTTGGCTTCCTCAATTCGCTACCCAACTTCGACGACAAGCGTGAGTTGCAGACCTACTTGTTTACGATTGCGTCGTACAAGGTGACCGACCACTTGCGCCGGTCGGGGCGACGACCGGCGCAGACCGGGGAGGAGGCCGCCGAGCGGATGGCGGAGAAGTCGGACGAACGGCAGCGCCGGGCGTCGAGCCTGGCCCGCAGCCACGAGCGAGTTGAACTGGAGTCGGCCGCGATCTCGCGGTCCCTCAAACAGATGATCGACCAGTGGCGGGACAATGGGGAGTTTGCCCGCATCCAGGTGCTGGAGCTTCTGTTCGTCAAGGGCTGGGCCAACAAGCAAGTCGCCAAGTTCCTGAAGATCAGCGAGCAGCAGGTCGCGAACTACCGATTCGCGGCGGTCAAGAAGTTGACCGAACACATTCGCGACGCGGGCCTGCCGGGGGATGTGTTTCCGGAACTGCGGGAGGCGGCGAGCTAGGCACTACACTCCGCTTCACGACGCTTGCACATTGACGGTAGTCGGCAGGCGGAACAACTCTGCGACTGGCACCCGGAAGTCGGCAAGAACGGGCTCGCCCGTCAGAGTGTCGGCTCGGTTGAATAATTCGACAGTGCCATCCGCTCGATAAACGTGAATTGTCTGCTGCACCGGATGGATGACCCAAACGATGTGCGCTCCGGCTTCCAACCATTCGATCCGCTTCTCATTGAGGTCGTCGGCCAAGTCGTTGGGCGACACCACCTCCACCACCAGATCGGGGACGACCGAACAATGCCCTTCGACCAATGCTCGGTCAGCGGGCAATCGATCGAGGCGGTGAAAGGCGGTGTCCGCTCGTCGGACTCTGCTTTCGTCATCGGGAAAGCAACGGAACGATGTACCTTCTGGAGATACCCAGCCGGAGTTCCGCGGGCCGACGTGCGATTGGAGGTGAAAGTAGACCTGGCCTGCGACAAAGCTGGAAAGGAAGCTCACGTTCAACTCCTTCAGCTCGCCATCGACGAGTTCATATCCCTGGCCCTGGTCGGGCATTCGGAGTAAGTCGTCTGGGGTGATAGCGGTGGCCGCGGGAGCGGTCATTACAGCAGACATGAGCGCCTCCTTCTCAGCCAGCATACCGGATTCGCATCCGGCTGTCGCCGGTCGGCGGTTGTCGATTTTTTCACCACCGACATCGCATTGCATAGTGCCGTTCGGGTATAAATAGACTCCCATACACCGACCGATTCCTTCAGCGCATTGGGCCTAGCTAACTGCGTATTCGCACGAGGATTCCCCGCAATCGAAAGGGCCATTCAATGGCGATCCAAAACAAAGACCTTGCAAACACCCTCGCGGCCATCGAAAAGGAATTCGGCCAGGGTTCGATTATGCAGCTCGGGGACGCGACCAATAACGAAATCGTCGGCATCTCTACCGGGTCGCTTAGCCTGGACGTCGCTCTCGGCGGGAAGGGGCTGCCCCGCGGGCGGATCGTTGAGATCTACGGGAACGAATCCAGCGGCAAGACGACCATCGCCCTGCACGCGGTGGCCAATGCCCAAAAGAACGGTGGCGTGGCCGCGTACATCGACGCCGAACATGCACTCGACCCCACCTGGGCCAAGCGGATCGGGGTGGACCTCGAGAGCCTGCTCGTCAGCCAGCCGGCGTTCGGCGAGGAGGCTCTGCGAATCGCCGAGATGTTGGTCAAGTCGAACGCCGTGGACATCATCGTGATCGACTCGGTCGCGGCCCTGGTACCGAAGAACGAGGCCGAGAACGACATCGGCGAGCCGTCGGTCGGCCAGCAGGCCCGGCTCATGAGCCAGGCGCTGCGCATCCTCAACCCGACTATTGGCAAGACGCGGACGTGCGTCATCTTTGTCAACCAGATCCGGCAGAAAATCGGCGTAATGTACGGCAACCCGGAGACCACGACCGGCGGGCTCGCGCTCAAGTTCTACGCCTCCTGTCGGCTGGAGGTCCGCCGTGGGCCGGCGGTCAAGGACGGGGACGACGTCATCGGCACGGAAGTGAAAGTGAAAGTCGTCAAGAATAAGGTGGCCCCGCCCTTCCGCACGGCGGAATTCGAAGTGCTGCACGACCGCGGGATCAACACCTTCAGCGACCTGGTGAACATCGCGGTCGATTGCGGGGCCTTGGAAAAGAGCGGGTCGTTCTTCAGCTTCAACGGCCAGCGGCTTGGGCAGGGGAAAGAGAACGTCAAACAGTTCCTGACCGAAAACACGACCCTGGCGGAGGAGGTCCGGGCAAAAGTGCTGGAGATCCAGCGGGCGAAAGCCGGGGTGGTCGGCGGCGAGGCGGTCCCGGACGAAGATGAGGCCGGGGAACCCGAGCCGCTTGAGACCACGAAGGATCGCAAGCGGAAATAGTGTCAGGCGATCGGCACGGCGTCGCGAACAGTCCGCTTGAGATCGGCGGAAAACGTCGCGGCCAGTTCCACCCAACCGCGGGCGGCTCGCGATGTCGGGAATCGACTAGTGAAGGCAACAAAGTAGGCTAGCACCGCCTCGTTCATGGCGGTGAAGCACCGGCGGGTCAACGTGAGGCGGGCCGTGTCGTCCGCGGGGGCTTTCCCCGGCTCGCGGAGTGCGCCGAGCGCGCCCTGGAACTCCCCGGCCCGCGCCAGGGCTTCACGCATTTCCGGCCCGGCAAACGGGAAGTGGCGGTTTGCGAACTCGCTCACCAGGGTCATCAACTCGACGCAACGGGTCAACGCCTGGCCGGCGCGGCGGGTGGCAATGGCCGCGACGAGTCCCTCGCGAAGGTGCTCCAGTCGGGCCATGAGGCCGATGAGCTGGTCCTCGTAGTCCCCCGCGTCGTCGAGATCATCGTCCTCCAGGATCTCCACCCCCGGACCCATGGATCCCACCGCCGGCAGTTGAATCGGCGTCGCCATTTATCGGGCCCCCTGGGGGCAGAATTCGCGGACTGCCCGCACGAGCGCGGCTGGCTCAAATGGTTTCGTCAGATACCGGTCCGAGCCGGCCATCTTCCCGCGGACCTTATCGAGCACCCCGTCGTACGCGGACAGAATGATCACCGGGACCTGGGCTGTGGCCGGATCCTGGCGGATCCGCTTGCACAACGTCAGCCCGTCCATTCCCGGCATGACCACGTCCACGAGCACCAGATCCGGCGCGCCCTCGGTACGAATCTGTTCCAGCGCCTCTTCGCCATCCCCGGCCTCGACGACCCGGTAGCCGTTCTTCGACATGGTCATGCCGACCAGCTTTCGGATGGTCGGACTGTCGTCCACGACCATGACCGACCTCGGTGTGCGACCGGGACCCGCCGGCCGCGCCGGTGCCGGCCGAGGGGGCGGATTCAACTCCGCCAGGGCTTTCTCGAATTCAGCGACTTGGGTGGCGAATCCACTGTCGGCCGGGCGAAACGTCAGCGCCGCTCGGAACTGGGCCATCGCCTCGTCCGTTTGGCCCAGGTTGAGTAGTGCCATGCCGAGGTAGTAGTGGGCGAAGAACTCCGGCCGCTCGCGGACGATCCCGGCCAGCCGTTCGGCGCCCTGGCGGACTTTGGCAGTATCGGGCGGTTCGCTCGCCAGAGCGACATCGGGACGTGACAAGTCGAGGGCGGCTCGACAGCTGGGACAGGTCGTAAATCTCTCGGCAGCCTGCGCCTGACAGATCGGGCAGTACCATTTCGGGGCGTTAAGGCGCGCCTTCTGATGCTCGATCCAGGTGGGTACGCGCGGGTGGTTCGGGTTCTTTTTGAGGACGCGTTCAAGGTAGCCGATCGCCTCGGCCGGGTCGACGGTAAGGCCGGCCAGCCACAACAGTGCGATTTCATGGTCCGGGTCTTGGCTGATCGCCTCGCGCAACAGCGTACGCGCACGGTCATTGTCGCCGGCCCGGGCCGCGGCAATACCGTCCCGCACAACAGTCGCCGCCCGCTCCCGGGCCATGGGTTCGCCTACTTTCCGGTCCGCCGGGGTCGGCGGGTGGGTTGATGAGGGGTCACTCCCCGCCGTCGTGAGCGAGGTCCGGGAGAGAAACCAACGACGAAGGGCGACTCCGGGCGGTGCAAGTCCGCGCCGCCCGACGAGTTATCACGACTGTAGAACAATGCCGGGCATAAAGGCGGGGACAGCAATTTTTCTGCGAGCCGAATCTCGCCACCACGTACCCCGGTCGGTTCACAAGCTTAGGCTGCACGACGTAAGTGCTTGATTGGCAAGAGGTAGCCAAGTGCGTTGCGATGTTCGCCCGTGCCCCGGCTCGAAGGCGGCCGACGCAAAAGAACTGAGTTACTGGCTCTTGCCCGGTTCGAAAAACCGGTACGATCGGCAGTCTCCTGGGCTACCAGGTTGCCCACATCCGCACTTACTCACGAATGTCGTAGTCGGGAGCCCGCCGTCTGGATTTACCTGAATGTGTCGTCGCAACCGGGCCCTTCGACTCGATGTGAAAAGATGGACATGGGTGCGACAGACGAAGCCGCGTTCCTGCGTTGCGGGTGTTTGACCGGGGGCATACACTTCTCTGAAGCCTCGCGTCCTTCTCCCCGCCCCACCCTCCTTGCCCGTTGAGGACCGACCGTGTCCGTAGGCCAAGCCTCGCCCGACGGCGATTCTGTTCGTCGCCTCCGCCGGCAAGTCGAGCACGCAATCGAACAGCTCGCCGCCCTGTCGGGTTCCACGCTGCCCCCCGGCGAGTTCTATGCCGAGTTGCTGCGCAAGGGACTCAACGGCATCGACGCCCCGGCCGGGGCCGTGTGGCTGAAATCCCCCCAGGGATTCCTCCAACAGCAGTGTCAGGAGAACATCGCCCAGATCGGTCTCGACGACCGCCCCGACGGCCGGGCCGCGCACAATCAATTGTTGCGCTTTGCCTTCGAGAAGGGCCAGCCGGGCATCTTGGGGCCGCGCCAACGGGCCGAAGGGGACCGCACGGCCGGCAACCCGACAGACTACGCACTCGCCGTTGCACCCATTCTGACCGAGGACAACCAGACCCTCGGCCTGGTTGAGATCTTCCAGAAGCCGAACTGGAATCCGAAGGACCTGGTCACGTACACGATCCAGGTCGCCGGGTACGCCTCCAACTACCTGCGCAACACCTCCAACCGGCGGATCGCGGGGCAGGAGCAGGTCTGGACCCAGCTCGAGGTCTTCAGTCG
>Ga0075428_100003567_pt1 | contig 17035 bp, 15 predicted proteins | sample RhiMetdeltSRZDD2_FD_75291 | JGI IMG/M metagenome (GOLD analysis project Ga0075428, IMG submission 75291) | Populus rhizosphere microbial communities from Tennessee, USA - Rhizosphere MetaG P. deltoides SRZDD2 | ecosystem: Host-associated > Plants > Roots > Rhizosphere > Soil | place: USA... | reverse complement strand
GGCACCAAGGCCATCACACAGTTCGACGTCTCGTCCTATCCCAGCCAGGTCGCGGCCTGGGTTCCTCCGGTCTCCATGGCCGACGCCCCGTCGGTCGAAGGCGATGACGACCACAACGGAAGATCCGATCCACGACGCTACTCACGAGCCGCGCTCTTCGGCGTGATCGCCGCGCGCGAGGCATGGCGCGACGCCCACTTGCGCACCGGTGAGCCGGGCGCCGGAGTGCTCATCGGCAGCGGTGGGGGAGGCATCGACGTCGGCGAAACGCAGTACGAGGACTTCTTCACCACCGGCGGTCGCCACGTCACCCCCTATGCGATTGCCGTCGGCATCTGCGGCATGGTGTCGAGCGAGATTTCGATCTCGCTCGGACTGCGCGGGATGAGCCACGTGCTGTCGTGCGGCTGCACGAGCTCGACCGACGCCATCGGCTATGCCGCGTCGCTCATACGCTCCGGCGAGTACGACCTGCTGCTGTCCGGTGGCACCGACGGCTGCGTGCTGCCGGGCATGATGTTCGGCTTTGGCCGGATGCGCGCCGTGTCCACTCACTACAACGATCGGCCGGCGGCCGCGTCCCGTCCCTTCGATCGAGGACGCGATGGCTTCGTGCTCGGCGAGGGCGCCTGGATGCTCGTGCTCGAGCGCGAGGACCGCGCCGTCGCGCGCGGCGCGAAGTGTTACGCGCGCGTGGAAGGCTACGCCTCCACCTGCGACGCCTATCACCGCGTGCAGATGGACCCGGAAGGCGCAGAGATCGTGCGCTGCATCGAGACCGCGCTCGAGAAGGCGCACCGTCACCGCGACGAGATCGGCTACGTCAACTATCACGGCACGTCGACGCAGCTGAACGATGCGATCGAGTCGAAGTGCGTGCGCCGGGTCTTCGGCCCGCGAGCGGACCGCGTGCCGGGATCGTCGACCAAGTCGATGATCGGTCACCCGCAGGGAGCCAGCGGTGCTGCCGGCGTGGTCACGACCGCGCTGGCGCTCATGCTCGGCGTGCTGCCGCCGACGATCAATCTCGACGACCCGGATCCCGCGTGCGATATGGATTTCATTCCAAACACGGCGCGTGCTCAGGAGGTCGAGGCGGCGCTCTGCAATTGTCTGGGCTTCGGCTCGAAGAACAGCGCCCTCGTTCTCGGCCGCGCCACGTGACCGGAACCGACGTCCTCGTGGTCGGCGCCGGACCGGCCGGCAGCGTCGCCGCGCTGCTCCTTGCCCGCGCCGGCGTGCGCGTGCGCCTGATCGACCGCGAACGCTTCCCCCGGCACAAGCTCTGTGGCGACACGCTGAATCCCGGCGCGCTCTCGATCCTCGACGCGCTCGACGCCGGGCCCACGCGGACTGGACGCCTCGCGGCGGCCGTGCGGTCGGCGGCGATCCCTATTTCCGGCATGACGGTCACCGGCCCACGCGGAGCGTGCGTGACGGCCGACTACCCGGATGACCTGCGTGGCGCATCGCTTACGCGGCGCGACCTCGACCTGCTGCTCGTCGAGGCTGCCGTCGATGCGGGCGCGTCGTTCGACGAAAGGGTGTCGGCGCTCGCGCCGATTGCCGTGAACGGCCGGGTGACCGGTGTTCGCGTGGCCGCACCGACCTGCGAATGCGCGTGGCCTGCTGCGGTCGTGCTCGCCGCCGATGGCCGCGCATCGCGCATGGCCACGGCGGTCGGCTTGTCGCGGTTCTCGCCTCGGGTTCGGCGATGGGCGTTCGGAGCGTACTTCTCCGGCGTGGGCGGCCTCGATCGTCGTGGAGAAATGCACATCAGAGCGGACCGGTACATCGGCGTCGCACCGCTGCCGGGTGATCTCGCGAATGTCTGCGTGGTTCGGTCCATGACAGGTCCTCGCAAGTCGCTCGATCGCGATCGCGTGATTGCCGACGCCGTGGCAGCAGAACCGCTGCTGCGCGGCCGCTTTGCCGCCGCGCGACAGGAGACGGAGGTGACGACGCTCGGACCGCTGTCGGTCGACTCGAGCGGTTCCGGCCGGCCAGGGTTGCTCCTGGCGGGCGATGCGGCCGGGTTCGTCGACCCGATGACCGGCGACGGCCTCAGGTTCGCGCTGCGAGGCGGCGTGCTCGCGGCCGAGGCCGCGCTCTCGGAGCTCACCACGGGGCAACCGGCGTTTGCTGCGCTTCATGCCGCTCGCGCGGCCGAGTTCACCGGGAAGTGGCGCATCAATCGGGCGCTGCGCTCGCTGGCCGGCTCCCCGGTGGCGATTGCCGCCGCCGCCTTGCTGGCCGAGCGATGGGCGAGTCCTGTACGAATGCTGATTGGCGTGGCGGGCGACGTGGGACTCGCTCGCGCACAGGCCGCGACCAGAGCCGCCGATCGCGCCGAGCGCCGCACTCACATCGCCGCCCCGTGACCCTGTCACCCGCTCTCTCCTCGCTCGCCGTCCTCACGGTGGCGCTCGCACTCATGCTCGTCGAGCTCCGGGTGTCGCATGCGAACGAGCGGAAACTGCGCAGCGGCGGCGCCATCGACGCGCCGGACCCGGTCTACGGCACCATGCGATGGGCGTATCCGGGATCGTTCGTGGCGATGGCGCTCGAGGGATCGCTGTGGGGCTCGACGACGCGCATCGCGTTCTGGTCTGGACTCGTCGTCTTCGTGCTGGCCAAGCTGTTCAAGGCCTGGGCGATCGTCTCACTGGGTGAGCGGTGGACCTTCCGCGTGCTCGTCCTCCCCGGTGCGCCGCTCGTGAGGCGCGGGCCGTACGCGTTCATGAAGCATCCGAACTACCTTGCGGTCATCGGTGAGCTCGTGGGCATGGCAGGGATGACCGGTGCACGCGTCACGGCCTGGGCGACGACGCTGTTCTTCGCGCTGCAGCTGCGGCGTCGCATTGTGGCAGAGGAGCGGGCGCTGGGTATTCGAAGCGCGGGGGCGCCTTAGCCCGCGGCGCGACGCGGTGCACTATACTTACGCCGATCATGCTGGGTCTGCGACGAGCGGGGTTGTCGAGGCTGCTGCCACCGATGCGTCCGATGATGATGCTGGGCGCGCTGCTGCTGGCGGCGGTGACCCAGCCTTATGCGCAGTCCGCGCAACCGAGCCCCGCGGATGCCGCGTTGCGCGCGCTCAAGGTCGGCAATTTCGACGAGGTCGACAAGCTTCTCGCAACCGCTACCGATCCTCGCTCACTGGCTGTGAGAGCTCGCGCGCTTGTCGGGCGCGGGCGCTACGATGAAGCGGAGAAGTTGCTGTCCAAGTCCGCCGCGAGCTCGCCTGCGTCAGACGCCGCGCTCGAGCTGGGACTCCTTCAGCTGAAGCTCGGTCGTGTGGCTGACGGTAAGCGCACGCTGAACAGGCTTGCCGACGGGCTGAACCCGCCGCGCAACGCCGCCGAGTTCATGCGCTTCGGGCGCGCTGTGCACGCCATCGGCAATGCAGCCGCGTCGCACGCCGAGCGGAAGGTCTCGTACGAGGACGCTCAGACGGCGTTTCGAGAGGCCATGACTCGTGCGCCCATGGACGCCGACGTCGTGGTCGCCCTGGGCGAGCTGGTGGCCGATACGTACGAGCCGAACGAGGCGGGAAAGCTCTTCCAGCAGGCGTTGAAGCTGGACTCGGGCAATCCGGCGGCGCTGATCGGCTTCGCCGGCGTAGCGGCCGAGCAGAACCCGCCCGATGCCCGCACGGCAGTCGAGCTGGCGCTCAAGGCGAATCCGACGTACGAGCCGGCGCTGCTCATGTCGGCGGAAATGGCGCTTGATGATCGCCGCCGCGACGATGCCCAGACCGCGGTCGACAGCATCCTCAAGATCAATCCCAACAGCTACGAGGCCCGTGCGCTCGACGCCACGCTGGCGTTCCTCGAGGGCAAGACCGCCGACTTCGATCGGAAGGTCGCCGAGGTCCTGAAGCTGCGGCCCAACTATGGCGAGGTCTATCGCATCGTCGGCGACCACGCCGCCCGGAACTATCGGTTCGACGAGGCGGCGGAGCTCGTTCGAAAGGGCATCGCGCTCGACGCCGAGAATACGCGTGCCTACGGCGACCTCGGCATGCACCTGCTCAGAACCGGCGACGAGCCGGCAGCCCGGGAAGCGCTGACCCGCTCGTTCGACAGGGACGCGTACGACAAGGTCACGTACAACCTGCTCGATCTCCTCGATCGGCTCGACAAGTTCGAGGTCGTGCGCGACGGCGACATCACGATGAAGTTCGCCACCGAGGAAGCCGCCATCATGCGCGAGCAGGCGCTGCCGCTCGCGAAGGAGGCGGTCGACGCGCTCGCGAAGCGCTGGGATTTCAGGCCCACCGGCCCGCTTCTCATCGAGATGTTCCCGAAGCACGATGACTTCGCGGTCAGGAACCTGGGCCTGCCGGGCATGATCGGCGCACTCGGTGCCTGCTTCGGGCGCGTCGTCACGCTCGACTCCCCGCGGGCGCGCCCGCCGGGCGACTACAACTGGCAGCCGACGCTGTGGCACGAGCTGGCCCACGTCGTCACCCTGCAGCTGTCGAACAACCGTGTCCCGCGCTGGGTGACCGAGGGCATCTCGGTCTGGGAGGAGCGTCGAGCGCGGCCCGAGTGGGGCCATGAAATGGAGATGCCGTTCGCGCACGCGCTCGATCAGAACAAGATACTGTCGATCGAAAAGCTCAACGAGGGCTTCAGCGACCCGCAGCTGATCGCGCTCTCGTACCATCAGGCCTCGCTGGTCGTGGAGTATCTTGCGGCGACGTACGGGAATCCCTCGTTGAAGACGCTGCTGCGCGCCTACGGGCGCGGGCTCGAGACCGATGAAGCCTTCAAGGAGGCGTTCAACGCGACGGTCGACACCGTCCAGAAGGGATTCGACGCCAAGCTTGATCGCGAGTACGGTCCATTGCGTCAGGCGCTGAAGACGCCGCCGGAGCTCAAGGCCAAGCCCGGTGTCGAGCAGTTGAAGAAGCTCGCCTCCGACAATCCCGGCAGCTTCCCGGTGCAGATGTCACTCGGCGCTGCGCTCGCGTCGAGCGGGGACAAGGCGGGAGCCATTGCGGCTTTCGAACGCGCCGGCAAGCTCATACCGTCGGCGACCGGCGAGAACAACCCCAACAAGTACATCGCCGAGATCGCGCTCGGAGAGAAGGACAACGCCCGCGCGATCACGGCGCTCGAAGCCGTGCTCAGGGTCGACCACGCCGACGTCGAGGCCGCGCGTACGCTCGTGTCGCTCGTGAAGCCGCTCGGCAACGCTGCGCAGACCGAAGACGCTTACCAGCGGCTCGTGAACGTCGATCCCTTCGAGTCGTCGTCTCATACCGAGCTCGGCACGCTTGCGCTGAAGCGCAAGGACTCGGCAGTGGCCATCAAGTCCTTCCGGAGCGCCCTGGTCACCAACCCGTCCGACCGAGCGGCCGCGCTCGCCGACCTCGCGGATGCGTACTTGCTGGCCGGGCGAACCGCCGACGCGAAGACTCAGGTCCTCGCAGCGCTCGAGCTGGCGCCGGCGTACGAGCGGGCGCAGAACCTTCTGCTGCGTCTGGTCGACAAATAGGATTCAGACTTCGTCCCACCATTCGACCCGCTGCCGTTCGGGTCGTTTGAAGAACAACACCGCGACAGCGCCGACGGCGAAGCCGGCGATGTGCGCCCAGAAGGCGATGCCGCCCGCGGACGCCCGGTCCGCTGCCGTCGCAACAGAGCCGACGCCGCTCAGAAACTGCAACAGGAACCAGATGCCGAGGAAGAGAATCGCCGGCACCTCGATCAGCTGGATGAAGATGAAAATGGGCAGCAGCGTGACGATTCTCGACCGAGGGTAGAGGACGAAGTACGCGCCCATGACCCCGGCAACGGCGCCGCTGGCGCCCACCATCGGCACCTCGGAGGTTGGCAGCATCCAGGTCTGCGCCACCGCCGCCGCGACCCCGCACAGCAGGTAGAAGACGAGGAAGCGGCTGTGGCCCATCCGGTCTTCGACGTTGTCGCCGAAGATCCAGAGGTACAGCATGTTGCCGCCCACGTGCAGAAGGCCGCCATGCAGGAACATCGACGTGAAGAGCGTGACCAGGGAGAAGTCGGCGGGCACGAGCCCGAATGCGAACAGGAAGTTGTTGACGTCGTCACCAAGCGAGAGCTCGAACAGGAAGACCAGCACGTTCACGACGATGAGCGTGATGGTAACGATCGGGGTCGTGCGTGACGGGATGACGTCGCGAAGCGGGATCATGCACCGACAAGGAGGCCTGGCGCGCGGCCGGCTGTCTTGAGTCTACGTGCAGCGGTAGTACATTACCAGCTACCTCTGCGCGGCCTGAGAGCCCAAGACCCAGAGCCCAAAGACTGAACCGATCACATGACGTGCGCACACTGCGGAACCGAGATCGCCGACAAGGCACTGATCTGCTACCGATGCGGCCGACCGACCACTGAGCCGCGCATCACGCCGCCCCGGGAAGGGTCGCTCTTCGACCGTCCCCGCCGGTCGCGGCTGCCGCTGCTGATCATTGTCCTGCTGGTGCTGCTGGTAATCGCGGCGGCCTTCTGGTTCCTTGCAATGCAGCCGTAGTGCACTGATTCGTCGCGGCCTACCGCCAGGCCTTCCATTCGGTCAGCAATGCGGCCCGTATAATTGTGAAGGCGATGCGCACGTGGATGACGCGCTGATCTACGACTGGAATCAGGACACCCCGCCCGCCAGGCCGCCAATCGTCGCGCTGAACGACGAAACGCTGAGGGACGGGCTGCAGTCGCCCTCCGTACGTGCGCCCTCCATCGACCAGAAGGTCCAGGTGCTCCACCTGCTCGACCGGGTGGGCATCGATTGCGCCGACATCGGTCTCCCTGGCGCCGGTCCGCACGTCGTGCGCGATGTCGAGCGGCTGACCCGCGAGATCGCGGAGAGCCGGCTGCGGATCCGCCCGAACTGCGCCGCCCGGACGGTCATCGGCGATATCGAGCCGATTGCCGACATCGTGCAGCGCACCGGGGTTCCCATCGAGTGCTGCTGCTTCATCGGGTCGAGTCCGATTCGCCGCTACGCGGAAGACTGGACCGTCGATTATCTGCAGCGGTGCACCGAGGAGGCGGTCACGTTTGCCGTCAAGCACGACCTGACGGTCATGTACGTCACCGAAGACACCACCCGCTCCGATCCCGATACCCTGCAGCGTCTGTTCTCGACGGCCATTCACGCCGGCGCGTCGCGCATCTGCATCGCCGATACCGTTGGACATGCGACGCCGGCCGGGGCGCGCGCAATCGTCCGCTTCGCGCAGCGGATCATCGACACGACCGGCGTCACCGTCGGCATCGACTGGCACGGCCATCGCGATCGCGACATGGCCACCACCAACAGCCTGGCGGCGTTCGAGGCAGGCGCCAGCCGTGTCCACGGCACGGTGCTCGGCCTCGGCGAGCGCGTCGGCAACACGGCGATCGACCTGCTGCTCGTGAACCTGGTGATCATGGGCTGGATCGAACGCGACCTCTCGCCGCTCAGCGATCTCGTGCGGCTGGTGTCAGAGGCGACTGCGGAGCCGGTCCCGGACAACTACCCGGTGTTCGGCCGCGATGCCTTCCGGACGGCCACCGGCGTTCACGCCGCGGCGGTCGTCAAGGCGTTCCACAAGCAAGACACGGAGCTGGCCGACACGGTCTACTCCGGCGTGCCAGCGCGGCTGGTGGGCCGGTCGCAGGAGATCGAGATCGGGCCGCTCTCCGGCCGATCGAACGTCCTCTACTGGCTCGAGCGGCGCGGCATCGATGCCGATGAGGCGCTGGTCGATCGCGTGTTCCGGCTGGCGAAGGCCTCCCGGACCGTCCTGACCGAACAGGAAGTCCTTCGGGAGATCGAGATCGCGAAGGGCTACAGCACCACCCGGCTCGACGCGTGACCTCCCATCGCCCGGCGCAGAGCGGCCTCTGGTACGGTCTGGCGGCCTTTGGTCTCTGGGGCCTTTTTCCGATCTACTGGAAGCTTTTCGCTGCGGTTCCGGCGCCTCAGCTGCTGGCACACCGCATCGCCTGGTCGTTCGTGGCGCTCGCCGCGATGCTGGCCGCCATGCGGCGCGAGGGGCGGCGGGCAATCGGCTCCGTGTCCACGAAGGTTGTCGCGCTCTACACGCTCGCGGCGTTGCTGATCGCGGTCAACTGGTTCCTCTACATCTGGGCCGTCAACGCCGGGTTCGTCCTCGAGACGAGCCTCGGGTACTTCATCACGCCGCTCGTCAACGTGACCCTGGGGGTCATGGCCTTTCGTGAGCGGCTGCGGCGGGCACAATGGGTGGCGGTCGGCGTGGCGACCGCCGGGGTGCTGTATCTCGGGCGCGCCTACGGCTCGCTCCCGTGGATCGCGATCGGCCTCGCGCTGTCGTTCGGCGGCTACGGGCTCGTCAAGAAGAAGGCGCCCTTGTCGTCGCTCGACGGGTTGACGCTCGAGACCGCGATTCTTTTCCTCCCGGCCGTCGCCTGGCTCGTTACGCTGCACGCGTCGGGCGCCGGTGTCTTTGCCAGGGGCGACCTGCGAACGGACCTGCTGCTCGCCACGTCCGGCATGATCACGATCGTGCCGCTGCTCCTGTTCGCGTCGGCCGTGCAGCGCGTCACGTTGTCCACGATCGGCATCCTTCAGTACATCGCGCCGACGATTCAGCTCTTCCTGGGAGTGCTCGTGTACGGCGAGGCGTTCACGCGCTCGCGGCAGATCGGCTTCGCCTTCGTCTGGGTCGCGTTGATCATCTTTGCGGCCGACGGCATCAGGGCACGGCGGGTGAGCGCGCCGTTCGCCGTCGTCGACGAGCCGGTCGTGTGACCGATGCCGCCGCCGGAAGCCGACCTGCCCGTCGTCGTCCGCCCGGCGCAGGCTGCCGACGCGGCCGCCATCGACGAGATGCTGCACGAGGCGTCGCGCTGGGTCGATGCGCTCGGCACGGTCATGTGGGAGGCTGGTGAGCTCGCGCCCGGCCGGGTCGCCGCCGAGGTGGCGGCCGGGCAGTTCTTCGTCGCCGAATACGAGGGGGAGATCGTGGGTGCCGTCCGCTTTCAGACCGAGGACGGCCTCTTCTGGCCCGACATCGCCCAGGAGGCCTCCGCGTTCGTGCACCGGCTCGTCGTGCGGCGATCACACGCCGGCCGCGGCGTCTCCACGGCGCTTCTCGCGTGGGCGGCGGAGCAGACGCAGAGACTCGGACGGGTGTACCTCCGGCTCGACTGCGACAGCCATCGCCTCAAGCTGCGAGCCCTTTACGAACGCTTTGGTTTCACCTTGCACAGTTTCCGTCAGGTGGGCCCGTATCATGTCGCGCGATACGAGTACCGCGTGCGCTGAAGCGTCGCGCGGCGGCGAGCCGTTCAGAAACGGCCCGGTGGAGTGACGGGATGACGCGAGACGGTCTGCTCGAGTTCATGCGATCGCAGAAGTACGCGGTCGAGTCGTCGGTGTCACCCTCCGGCGTGCCGCAAGCTGCCGTTGTCGGCATCGCCGTCACCGACCGCTTCGAGATCGTGTTCGACACGCTGGCCAGCGCGCGGAAAACAGAGAACCTTCGGCGTCACCCGCGCATCGCGTTCGTGATCGGTGGGACTCTCGATGGCGACGAGCGCACGGTGCAGTACGAGGGCGTCGCCGACGAGCCGTCTGGCGCCGAGCGCGAGCGTCTGGTCGCCGTCTACCTCGATCGCTTTCCCGACGGCCGCGCCCGCCAGCAGTGGCCGGGCCTGATTTACGTGCGCGCGCGTCCGGCGTGGATCCGCTACAGCGACTACGGCGCCGATCCGCCGGTGATCGTCGAGTTCGGCGACGGCGATCTCCGCACCGGCTGAGCGATCCGGCGTTCGCCCGGTTCTGCGGCCCTTCAACGCGCGGCCGTGAGAGAGCGCTTCTCGATGGCGGGCAGGGAGGCGAGGATGACGTCGCCGACGATCTTGAGGCTGCGGGCGCTCACGTGCTCGAGGGTGTCGTCGGCCGTGTGCCACTGCGGGTAGTCGAGATCGATCACGTCCGCGGACGGCACGCCGGCGCGCAGGAACGCCACGTGATCGTCGTCCACTTCCGTCACCACGTTTGGGAAGCTGCTCGCATGTCCGAGCTGCTTCGCCGTGCCCCAGATGATGTCGACGAGCCAGGGCGTCGAGTGGCCCTCACGCGGGAACACCGCGTTGGTCTCGCCGATCATGTCGAGCAGCACCATGGCCTTGATCCCGGCGAGGGTACCGGACTTCCGCGCCGCCTCCACGTAGTAGCGGCTGCCGTAAGTGTTGTCGCCACCGGTCACACCCCAATCCCAGTTGACTGCCTCTTCGCCGTCGAGAAACAGCAGCTCGATTGTCAGCTCGCGCTGACCGGCCTTGAGGACGCGGCCGAGCTCGAGGAGCGCTGCCGTTGACGAGGCGCCGTCGTTGGCGCCGACGAAGCGAAACGCCGTGGCGCGCTTCGTGTCGAAATGGCTGGCCAAAATGATCCGCTCGGGCCGCCGGCCTGGAATCGTGGCGACGACATTGGCCATCGAGATCTCGCCCGCCGGCGTCTTGGCGACGAACGCCTGCTGTGTGGCGGCGATGCCCGCCGACTTCAGCTGATCGAGGATGTACCGCCGGCACTCGTTGAGCGCCGCGGACCCGGCGGGGCGCGGTCCGAACGCGACCTGGCGGCGAAGGTGGTCCCACGCGCGCGCGCTGTCGAACGCGCCCGCCTGCGGGGACGGCTGACGGGCTGCGTCGGCGGCGGCCTGCGCCGCCTGCAGCGAAGTGAGGCCAGATCGAGGGCTCATCGTCGTGACGCCCGGCGCGACCGCCAGCCCGAGGCAGGCGGCAGCAGCGATGGATGAACGGCTGAACAATCGTGCCACGCGGGACATCAAATTCCTTGGTCCGGCATGCCCGCCTGCCAGCGGGCGACACCGGATGCGAGAGCGCCGCGTCAGCTCCGCCTGGAGAGCGGCACGTAGTCGCGCCGGTTGGCGCCGATGTACAGCTGACGCGGACGCGCGATTTTCTGCTCCGGGTCGAGGATCATCTCCTCCCACTGCGCGATCCAGCCGGCCGTGCGCGGAATCGCGAAGAGCACCGGGAACATCGTGACCGGGAAGCCCATCGCCTGATAGATCAGCCCGGAGTAGAAGTCGACGTTCGGGTAGAGCTTGCGGGAGACGAAGTATTCGTCCTGGAGCGCAATCCGCTCGAGCTCGAGCGCGATGTCGAGCAGCGGGTTGCGTCCGGTCACCTCGAACACCTCGTCTGCCGTCCGCTTGATGATCTTGGCGCGCGGATCGTACGACTTGTAGACGCGGTGGCCGAACCCCATCAGGCGCCCTTCACCTGCCTTGACGCGCTTGATGAAGCCGGGGATGTTCTGCAGGCTGCCGATCTCGTTCAGCATCCGCAGCACGGCCTCGTTGGCGCCGCCGTGCAGCGGTCCGTAGAGCGCCGCGGCGGCTCCGGCCATGGCCGAGTAGGGATCGACGTGCGAGCTGCCGATGCCGCGCATGGCGCTGGTGCTGCAGTTCTGCTCGTGATCGGCGTGCAGGATGAAGAGCACCTCGAGCGCGCGCTCGAGCACCGGGTTCACCTGGTACTTCAGCTCCGTCATGCGGAACAGCATGTTCAGGAAGTTGCCGGTGAAGCTGAGATCGTTGTCCGGATAGATATAAGGGCGGCCGATGCTGTGGCGGTAGGCGTAGGCGGCGATCGTCGGCACCTTGGCGATCAGCCGGTGCACCTGCTTCATGCGCGACTGTTCGTCGAAGATCTTCTTGGCGTCCGGGTAGAACGTCGAGAACGCGCCGACGGTGCTCAGGAAGACGCCCATCGGGTGCGCGTCGTACTGAAACCCCTCCATCAGCTTCTTGATGTTCTCGTGCAGCATCGTGTGCAGCGTGATCTGCTTCGTCCACTCCTTCAGCTGCACGTCGTTCGGCAGCTCGCCGAAGATGATCAGATACGACGTCTCGAGATAGGTGGAGCGCTCGGCGAGCTGTTCGATCGGGTAGCCGCGGTACTCGAGCACGCCGTTGTCGCCGTCAATGTAGGTGATGCGGCTGCGGCACGCGGCCGTGTTCATGAACGCGGGGTCGTAGGTCACGATCCCGGCGTCATCTCCGCTGGTTTTGATCTGCCGAAGATCGGTGGCGCGGATGGCTCCGTCGGTGATGGGCAGCTCGTACTGCTTGCCCGTGCGATTGTCGGTGATCGTCAGCGTTTCGGCCATAAGGGAGCGAACTACGGTTCGGACTCGGCGTTGTCAGTGGAGGATGTCGCGGGTTCGTCGGCGATGTGATAGCGGCCGTCCGCCCACCTCGCCAGGTCCTCGGTCCGGCAACGCTCGCTGCAGAACGGCCGGAATCGCTCGTCCACCGGACGCATGCGACACAGGACGCACAGTAGAGCCTCGCCCATCCGAACCATTTTATGTCAGTCGACCGGCCTGATTCCAACCGGCCGCACGGGCGTCCTATTCCTCGATGGGCACCGGGGGATGGTGCCGGACGTCCAGCGCCGACACCATGAAGATGACGTCTTCGGCGATGTTCGTCGCGTGGTCGCCGATGCGCTCGAGATGGCGCGAGATGAGAATCAGATCCAGGGCCGGCTCCACGGTGGAAGGGTCCTGCAGCATGTAGGTGAGCAGCTCGCGGAAGACCTGTGTTTTCAGCGCGTCGAGACGGTCGTCCTCGTTGAGAACCTGGTGGGCGAGCGCGGTGTCCCGCTTCACATACGAGTCGAGGGCATCGCGCAGCATCGTCTGGGCGATGTCGCCCATCTGCGGGATGTCGATCAGCTTCTTGACCGGGGGGTGCGTGGCGTAGCGTTTGGCGGCTTCGGCGATGTTGACCGCGAGATCGCCGACGCGCTCGAGGTCGGTGTTGATCTTGACGGCGGAGACGATCATGCGCAGGTCTCCCGCCATCGGCTGGTGCAGGGCGAGCAATCGGAAGCACCGGTTGTCCACTTCGATGTGAAACTGGTTCACCGGCTCGTCGCCGCGCAGGACCCGTTCGATGCTGGTGACGTCGCGCATGACCAGCCCCTGGACCGCCGCGCGCACGCGCTCCTCGGCGAGCCCGCCCATCTCGAGCAGACGCGCCTGAAGCGCCTCCAACTCCTCCTGGAAATGTCGAACCTGTTTCTCCAATGTCGTCCCTTTCACGTCCAGCTGCTGCGGCACGTCCCCGGTCGCAATGCACCGGGTCAACGGAGCTAACCGAGCTGAAGCTCGGTTCTGCGAATCCTTTCGTTCTCGGTTCTGCGGATCCTCAACCGAGCCAAGCTCGGTTCTGCGACTCGCTCGCTCGTCGAGCCGGGGGCGATGGCGTGGCTGCCGGCGTCGCCCGGAGCAAGCGCCGGACCGCCAGTTCAGCGTACCGAAGGTTGATTTCGCACCGGTTTCCGAGCTGTTAAATTCGTGTAACGCCCTCGTGTCACACCGGCAGCTTCTGTGCGGCGCCCGAGCTCCGCGACTTCGCGCGGCCGCTCCCACTTGATTTCCTGGCGCGGCGTCGTGGCCGGGGGGCGGCCGCCGGCAATCCCGGCTCGCTGCCGTTCGACGAACCGTGCCTGGCGACCTCCAGGCGGACAGCCTTGCCGATCATTTCCTCGAACGGCTTGAGATAGCGGTTCGTCGCCCACACTTCCAGTTCCGCGTCGCTGTCCGTGTGGAGCTGCAGGAGGACATCCTCGCCGCGATCCCGCAGCTCGAGTCCCGAGATCACCTGCGAGTGACTCCTGTCGAGGCTCTCAGCCACCCGCAGGATGGAGGCGAGCGTCCGCACGGTTCGGCGGAGTGGCCCCGGCAGGTCCGCGTATTCCGCGTGCGACTTTCGCGGCGTGCCGCGGCGGTGGTAGCGCGCCACCAGCGCAATCGCCTCGATCTCGTCCGGATGGAAGCCGCGCAGGTCGCCGTTCTTGATCAAATAGTACGAGTGGCGATGGTGGCGGGCGAAGCTGATCAGCGCGCCGATGTCGTGCATCATCGCCGCGTATTCCAGCCATTCCCGCTCGCGGTCGGTCAGGCCGTGGATGACGCGCGTCTGGTCGAAGAGCGCCAGCGCGAGGCGCACCACCTGCTGTGCATGCTCCGCGTAGTAGTTACAGCGTTCTGCCAGCTCGACCGTGCTTCGCCGCCGGACGTCAGGGATCCGGTCGACCTGGGCGATCTTCTGCTTGTTCCGCCGGATGTAGTCGAGGACCAGACCCTCCCGGAGCGCCAGATCGCACAGGGTGAGCTCACCGGCGCCGAGGCGACGCATGATCGTGTCGAGCAGCACCGCGCCGACCGGCACGAGGTCGGCGCGCCGCGGATCCAGTCCGGGCATCGCCAGCCGCTGCTCGAGATCGAGCGCCGTCACCGACTTGCGCAGCCGCCGGATCTGTTTGGCGGAGACATGCAGATTGCGCAGCTCGGAGGGCGTCGTCCCCCGCGCCATCGTTGCGGCCACTGCGCCGAGGCTCAGGATTGTGCCAGACGTTCCGATGACGCGGTCGAAGCCGATGTCGGTGATCTGATCGCAGTACCGATCGATCTCGCCGAGAATGAACTTGGCGAGCTTCCGCTCGTCGCGCTCCGAGATCGGATCGCTGCGGACGAAGCGCTCGGTCAGGCGGATGACGCCGATCTTGAAGCTGCGGGCCAGCTGCATCGAGGTCGCGGTGCCGAGTGTGATCTCGACGCTGCCGCCGCCCACGTCGATCACGACGGCGCGGCCGCTGCCGACGTCGACCCCGTATACCGCGGCCTGATGAATGAGACGGGCTTCCTCGACGCCGGCGATGACGCGCGCGCGGATGCCTGTTTCACGCTCGATGCGGGCCAGGAACTCGCCGCCATTGCGCGCTTCGCGGGTGGCGCTCGTCGCCGCGGCAAGCACCTTGTCCACCCCGTGCGATTCCGCCAGCCGGCGAAACTTCGAGAGCGCCTGGAGCGCCGCGGTCATGGCATCTGTCGTCAATGCCTTGCCGTCAAGGCCGCCGGCCCCGAGACGGACCATCACCTTCTCGCGATCCACGACCTCGAACGAGAGGTCAGGCCGCACGCGGACGACGATCATGTGAACGGAGTTCGTACCGATGTCGATCGCTGCGATACGCATGTAGAATCGCTCTGGGCCCGCTAAAGCCTAACGCCTTTTTGTCTCATGTCTCACACGTCTTCTCAAGAGCTCCTCGTTCGCCAGCGCGTGAGCGCTCTCGTCCGTGAGCTGCCGGGCGCCAGGGCGGGCGACGTCAACGCCATCCACCAGGCACGCGTCGCCACTCGCCGGCTCCGTGAGGCATTGCCGGTGCTCGCCTCGGGCTCGAAGGCACGCAAGCTGGAGCGCACCGCGCGACGGCTCACGCGCGCGCTCGGTCCGGTGCGGGAGCTCGATGTGGCACTCGAGATGCTCGACGGGTTGACGAAGGCCGGTGAGGCGCCGCCAGCGGCCATCGATCGCCTGCGGCAGCTCATTCTCGATGAACGCCATAATCTGCACACCGAGGCTGCAGTCCGCATCGAACGGTGCGACGTGGAGCGCATGCGGCGGCGGGCGGTGGCCGGCGTACGGCGCGAGCTGGCCACCGGCAGCCCTGTCACGGGTGCGGGTCGCAGCGCGCTTGCGTGGCGCCGCGCCGCCCGGCGCGCCGACCGGCTGCGGGCGGCGATCGAGAACGCGGCGAGCATCTACCTGCCCGACCGCCTGCACAAGGTACGAATCGCCGTGAAGAAGCTGCGGTACACGATGGAAATCACGCGTCAGGCCGGCGGTACGCGAGCGTGGCGTCCCGCCGGAAACCCGCGATCGATCCGGAGCGTCGCCGGGCAGCTCGCCGTTCTCAAGCGCGCGCAGGATCTGCTCGGACGCATGCACGACCTCGAGATATTGATTGCCCGAACTCGCGCGGTGCAGAGCTCGCCGTCCTCGCCGAACCTGCGGCTGTCCGGTGATTTCGATGTGCTCGTGCGCCGGCTCGAAACCGAATGCCGCCAGCTGCATGGTCACTACATGGCGTCGCGGTCACAGCTCCTCGATATCTGCGATCGTGTCATCGTCGCCGCCGACCGCGCCTCGCAACGTGCTTCGGCCGCTTGATGTTTCCAGCGACGCCGGCGGCGCGCTGATGGGATCCAGGTTGCCGCCTTCGAATTGCCGCCGCGGCTACCTGCCGGAGTGAGAGGACGAACATGCCTGCCAGCGAGATCTACATCGTCCGCCACGCCATCGCCGCAGAACGCGGCGAGGAGTGGCCCGACGACAGCAAGCGTCCTCTGACCGAGCGCGGTATCGGGCGTTTCAAGGAAGTGGTTCGCGGGCTGCGCTCGCTCGACGTCGGCCTCGACGAGATCTTCACGAGCCCGCTCGTTCGCGCCAGGCAGACGGCGGACCTCCTGGCCGCCGGTGTCGATGGGAAGCCGATCGTGAAGACGCTCGAGGCACTGGCTCCCGGTCACGCGCCGGCCACGGTGATCGCGCAGCTCGCAAAGGCTGCACGTCGTCCGCGCCTGGCCCTGGTCGGCCACGAGCCCGGCCTCGGCGAGCTGGCCGCCCATCTGATCGGCGCGCAGCGCGCGCTGCTGTTTCGCAAGGGCGGTGTCTGCCGCATCGACGTTGGCGGGCTCGCAGGCAAGCGGGCAGGATCGCTCGTCTGGTTCGTGCCGCCCCGGATCCTGCGCGAGCTCGGGGCGTGAGTGTTGCCATCATCATCAACCCCATTTCCGGCACGGGCGGCCGTCCCGACGTTGCCCGGCAGCGGGCGGAGCTTGCGGCGTCGCTCGCCACGTCCATCGGGCTCACTGCAGAGATCTTCGTGACCGAACGCGGCGGCCACGCCCGGGAGCTGGCCATTGCGGCGCTCGGCCGTGGCGCCTCCGACGTGGTGGCGTGGGGTGGTGACGGCACCGTCAACGAGGTGGCCACCGCGCTCGCGTTCAGAGAGGGCGCGCTCGCGGTCGTGCCGAGCGGCTCGGGCAACGGGCTCGCGCGCGAGCTTGGCATTCCTCTCGATCCGTCGGCGGCGCTCGCCGTCGCGCTCGGCGGACGGACGCGTGTGATCGATTGCGGGGAGCTCGACGGCCGGTTGTTCGTCAACGTCGCCGGCATCGGTCTCGACGCTCA
>Ga0075428_100003561_pt1 | contig 17055 bp, 16 predicted proteins | sample RhiMetdeltSRZDD2_FD_75291 | JGI IMG/M metagenome (GOLD analysis project Ga0075428, IMG submission 75291) | Populus rhizosphere microbial communities from Tennessee, USA - Rhizosphere MetaG P. deltoides SRZDD2 | ecosystem: Host-associated > Plants > Roots > Rhizosphere > Soil | place: USA... | reverse complement strand
GATCGCCGCGACGTCCTTCAGCGGTGTCTCCGGCCCCACCGCGATCGGATCACCTGTCATCACCTCGCCGAGCTTCACGTGATCGACCTCCTCTCCCCCGAGAATCGAGCCACGCGACCCCGCCCGCATCCGGGACGAGCACCGATCCGCATTGCGGCGAACTACCACCTCGGCGTAGCACCGAGGGCGGCTCCACCTGCGCGGGTGCGAATCCCTCGACGCGAGCCTCCAGTCGTATGACGAGGGCGGCCCACCGGGCCGCCCTCGTCGCTCACTCCGGGAGGTCGGAGCGATCAGTGGCCGAAGGTGGCCACCTCCGTTGTGATCTTGGGCTTCTCGGCGGCCTCCGCGAACCGTCCCCCGAGAACTGCCAGCGCCAGGATCAGCAACCCGATACCGGTCAGCAACAGCGCCACACCGACGACGATCCCGAACAGCGACAGCTGCTCCGCCATATAGCTCACGTTGAGCGCCGTGGAGAGCGCCGTCTCCGTCACCCAGGTGTTGCGAGCCGTGTTCGCCAGCGGAGCACCATCGGAGCCCTTCGCCGCCTGAGCCTCATCGTTGGTGCCCTTCGGATCGCTCGGGCTCGCAGCCGACTGGTAACGACCCATCTGCGCATAGGTCATCCCACCACTCGACTCAAGCGCATGCTCACGCATCACCAACGCAAACGCCCGCGCCTGATCACCGCTCTTCACCTGCTGGCCGGCCCACTGGTCGGCGTGCTTCGCAACCGCCGGATCCGACGCCTCACCAAAGTAGATCTGCTCCTGCTTGAGGCTGTCACGAACGGTGCTCCGCCCGTCCACACCCATGTACAGGGCCGCCGCGCCAAACGCGATCAGAACAACGCCCGCCGCAAGCCCACCCCACTCGAGAAATCTCCGTGTATTCATCACTCCTCCTCCCGATCCGACCTACCGAATGCCCCCACAATCGCGCCCAGACGCCACCACACCATCGGGAATCCAACGCCAACCCACTGCCCCCAACCCGCGCACCCACTGCGGAGAACTACCGAGCCCCGCTGTGGATGCTCAGATCTCCTCGGGCTGCATCTCGATCGCGCCGCAGGGGCACTCGGCGGCGCAGATGCCGCAGCCCTTGCAGAAGTCGTAGTCGATCCGGTATGGCTCGCCGGGGTCTCCGAGCTTGATCACCGCGTTGTCCGGGCAGACCCCGTAGCAGTTGTCGCAGGCGAAGCAGTTCCCGCACGAGAGGCACCGGCGCGCCTCGTAGAGCGCGGTTCCTTCGTCGAGGCCGCCGACCACCTCGTCGAACGTCGACGCGCGGCGCGCGGACTCGAGCTGCGGCTGCACCGACCGAGGAGCGTCGTCGTAGTACCAGGTGTTCAGCCCGTCGAAAGCGGCCAGCTGGTGTCGGGGCGGCCGGCTGAACTGCCCTCCTCGAAGCCAGGCATCGATGCAGCGGGCGGCCTTCTTCCCGTGGCCGATCGCCACCGTGACGGTGCGCTCGGCGGGAACCATGTCGCCGCCCGCGAAGATCCCGGGGTGGCCTGACATCATGTCCGGCCCGACCTGGACGACACCGTCCTCGACGACCAGGCCCGGGACGCCGTCGAGCAGCGAGAGGTCGGTCTCCTGCCCGAGCGCAAGGATCACCGAGTCGGCCTCGAGCTCCTCGAGCTCGCCGGTGGGCTGCGGGAAGCCGCTGTCGTCGAGCTCCATCCGCTCGACGACGAGCTTGCCCTCGTCCACCTGCTTGATCGTCGAGAGCCACTTCATCAGCACGCCCTCGTCCTCGGCCTCCTCGACCTCGAAGTCGTGGGCCGGCATCCGCTCGCGCGTGCGCCGGTAGACGACGATCGCCTCCTCCGCGCCGAGCCGCTTCGCGGTGCGCGCTGCATCGATCGCCGTGTTCCCGCCCCCGTAGACGACGACGCGGCGTCCGAGGCGGGGAGGCTCCTCCCCCTCCATGCTGCGGAGCAGCGACACGGCGTCGAGCACCCGGGCCGCCGAGCCGGCGGGGATGTACGCGCGCTTGCCGAGGTGGGCACCCACCGCCAGGAAGGCTGCGTCGAATGCGCCCTCCTGCAGCGTCTCGAGGATCCTCGTGACCTTGTGCTCGAGCTCGATCCTCACGCCGAGTGCGGCAATGCGTTCGATCTCCGCGTCGAGGATCTTCCGCGGAAGCCGGTAGCGCGGGATCCCGAAGCGCATCATCCCGCCCGGCTTCGGTCCGGCGTCGAAGACGGTGACTGCGTGCCCGAGGCGAGCGAGGTGGTACGCGGCAGAGAGCCCCGAAGGCCCCGCTCCGACGACCATGACCCGCTTGCCCGAGGGTGGTGCGACGACGTCGACGCGCCAGCCCCGTGCGATCGCCTCGTCCCCTATGAACCGCTCCACGGCGTTGATCCCGACGGCCTCGTCGAGGCGCACTCGGTTGCACGCGCCCTCGCACGGGTGGTAGCAGACCCTGCCCATCACGGCCGGAAACGGGTTGTCCTTCATGATCTGGCGCCAGGCTCGCTCGTAGCCCGCGCCGCCCTCCTCGGCCTCGTAAAGCCACTGCTGGACGTTCTCCCCGGCCGGGCATGCGTCGGCGCAGGGCGGCAGCCGCTGGACGTACACCGGCCGCTCCGTTCTCCAGCTTCCGGTTCTGTTGGCGAGGCTCGATCCGACGTCGAGCGTGATGGCGAACGGCTTGTCCATCAATCCACCTCCAGGAGCCCGAAACGGCGGATGTTGCGGTCGGCGACGGCCTGGACGCGCGCCACCACGTCGGTGCGCGGCGGGTCGCCGAAGAGGTGCGCGAAGCGCTTCTGCGGGCGGAGGTACTCCTCCACGGGCACGGGGCGGCGGATCTTCGTAACGGCGACGACCTCGCCGTGCTCGGCCTCGATCACCGGGAAGAGCCCGGTCTCGTGCGCGAGGCGCGCGAGCCTGATCGTCTCCTCCGACGCCGAGCCCCAGCCGAGCGGGCAGGGCACGAGGACGTGGATGTAGCGGGCGCCGTGCAGCTCCATGGCCCGTTCGACCTTGTGCTCGAGGTCGTGCAGGTTTGCCACGGTCGCGGTCGCGACGTACGGGATCCCGTGCGCCATCGCGATGAGCGGCGCGTTCTTGCCCTGACCGAACACGTTCCCCGGCTCGTCGCCGACGGGCTTCGTGTTGGCGGTCCTGGCGGCCGGCGGAGTCGCGCTCGAGCGCTGGACGCCCGTGTTCATGTACGCCTCGTTGTCGTAACAGACGTAGAGCACGTCGTCGTTCCGCTCGAACATCCCCGAGAGGCAGGCGAAGCCGATGTCGAGCGTGCCTCCGTCGCCGCCCTGCGCGACGACACGGATGTCGCTCCGGCCCTGTGCCTTGAGCGCTGCTGCGATCCCGCTCGCAACCGCGGGGGCGTTGCCGAACAGCGAGTGCAGCCACGGAAGCTGCCACGACGACTCGGGATAGGGCGTCGAGAAGACCTCGAGGCAGCCCGTCGCATTCGCGGCGATCAGCCGGCCCTCCGTCGCGCGCATGGCCGCGTCGAGCACGTACCGCGCGCCGAGCGCCTCGCCGCAGCCCTGGCAGGCGCGGTGGCCGGAGGTGAGCGTGTTCGACCGCTCGCTCCGGGACTGCACCGTCCGCTCGTCCGGGTCGAGCAGCCGGTTGCCGACCGCGAAGGTTCCGAGCTGGTAGAGCTTGATGCGCTCCTCCGGCATCAGAAGCTCCTCAGTGCGACCCCGCCGCGACGACGCCGAGATCCCGGAGGATGTTCTCGGCGTGCGGCCCCGACTTGCGCCGCTCTCCCATGCGGCGGAGCTCGCGGTCGAGCAGCTCGTGGTTCAGGTCCAGGAACGTGAGACGGTGCGGCTCGATCCGCTCGGCGACGACGTCCGCGAGGAGCGTCCGCAGCGAGCGGCGCGTGACTGCCCTTCCACCCAGACCGGCGACGACGTCGTACACGGGAACCGGCAGGCCGGCGAGCGCCAGGCGGACGTTCTGCCCGACGATCCCGCCGATCCCGACGGCGAAGGCCCGCTCGACCACGACCACACGCTTCGCGTGGCAAAGAGCCCCGCGGATCTCCTCGAGCGGATACGGACGGAAGCAGCGGATGCCGAGCGACGCCACGTCGACGCCCTCGGCACGCAGCTCGTCGACGACCTCGTCGATCGTGCCGAGCACGGAGCCGAGAGCAACGACCACCGTCTCGGCCGGGTCGAGGGGGTACGGATACGTGCGGACCAACCCGCCCGAGCCCCGTCCGAATCTCTCTTCGAACTCGCCTGCGATCCTCGGCACCATGTCGAGCGCCTGCATCTGCTTCGCGTGCATGAGCACCTTCACCTCGGTGAAGGCCTCCGGCCCCACCATCGCGCCGATCGTCACCGGATCGTCGGGGTCGAGCACCTGGCGCGGCTCGAACGCCGGCAGGAAGGCATCCGCCTCCACCTGGCTCGGCACGTCGACCGGCTCGACCGCGTGGGTGAGCACGAAGCCGTCCATGTTCACCATCACCGGCAGCGAGAGCTCCTCCGCGAGCGCGAACGCCTGCAGGTGGAGGTCGACCGCCTCCTGGTTCGACTCCGCGAAAAGCTGGATCCAGCCGCAGTCGCGCTGCGACATCACGTCCGAGTGGTCGTTCCAGATGTTGATCGGAGCACCGATCGCGCGGTTCGCGACCGTCATCACGATCGGCAGCCCGAGGCCCGAGGCGTTGTACAGGGCCTCGGCCATGTAGAGCAACCCCTGGCTCGCCGTGGCGGTGTACGTCCTCGCTCCGGCCGCGGACGCGCCGATCGCTGCCGACAGCGCGCCGAACTCCGACTCGACCATCAGGTACTCGCATGGGTGCAGCTCGCCGGTGCGCACGAGGTCGGAGAGCCCCTCGACGATGTGGGTCTGCGGGGAGATGGGGTAGGCCGACACCACCTGCGGCCGGCACCGGGCGACGGCCTGTGCGACCGCCTGTGAGCCTTCGAGCTGCCTACGCACGGCTCGCCTCCGCCGTCGGGCCGACGAGGAACGCGTGCGCGTCCTCCGCTGCGGCGATGTTCTGCTCGCCCGTCACGCCTGCGAATCGCTCGCGGATCGCCGCCGCGACCGAATCGAGCGAGATCTCGTGCGTCAGAGCCGCGAACGCCCCGAGGAGCGCCGCGTTCGGCAGCGGGCGGCCGAGCCGCTCGCGCGCGATCTCGGTTGCCGGCACCGTCGCGCAGCGGCCGGGCTGGAAGCGCTGGACGTATTCGTCGAGCCCGAGCTCGGCAAGCGCTCGCGAGGTGTTGACGAGGAGGTAGCCGCTCTCGTCGAGGCCGCTGAAGAGGTCGACCTGGTGGACGAGCGTCGGATCCAGCACGATCACCGCGTCGGGCTCGGCGATCGGCTCGCGCACGCGGATCGGCTTGTCGTCCATCCGGCAGAACGCGACGACGGGCGCGCCCGTGCGCTCGGAGCCGAACGTCGGGAACGCCTGGGCCTCGCGCCCTTCCAGGAAAGCAGCGACGGAGAGGAGCTCCGCCGCGGTGACGACGCCTTGACCGCCGCGTCCGTGAATCCGCACCTGGAACATACAGGCACGTTCGCGCGTGCGACCCCGGCTCACATCCGAGCGATCGCGGGTTCGGGCTCCGTACTTGCCCGCACGGCGAGGGCGTTCGCTAGCTCGCTTCCGCCTCGGCCTCCATTCGCGCGAGCCGGATGTAGTAGTCGGCGAACTCGTGCAGGTGGGCGAGCGCGATCTTGCCGGTGACGAGCGGATCGTCGCCCGTCACGTTCGTGGCCGGATCGCGAGTTCCGTGCTCGAGCTCCACGTCCATGCCCGCGCGGAACTGCTCGACGTCGAACTGGCTCGACGCCCAGTCGATCCCGAGCTGCTCGCCGATCGCTCGGGCCTCGTCCCGCGTGAAGGTCTCTCGTGACATCTCTCCTCCGATCTCCCGGTCTACCGATCTACTGGATGGTGGCGGAATCCGTAGTAGGCCGAACGTCGATCCGGGAAGCGTCCGATGGCCGTTCGATCCCGACCGGGGAGCATGAATGGCAAGGGCGTTCAGGACTTTCAGGACTTCCGGAGGTGAAAGGGCATGAACACATATGAGCCGATTCGGGTGACCGAGGGGGAGCGACCGGCGCCGGTCCCGTCGCTGGAGAGCAAGCGCGTCGTGGATGTGATGCATCCGGGCGTCATGACGTGCCACTCGGGCTCGACGCTGCACGACGTGGCCCGGACGATGGCGACGCACGGTGTGCACTCGGTCGCGATCTGGGGTGACGAAGGCCAGGATTCGATCGGGTTCCTCGGGATGATCTCCGCGCTCGACTTGCTGTCGGCGGTGATCCAGGGTGAGCCTCTCGCAAGCCCGGCGCTCGTTGCCGCACGCCAGGACGTCCACACCGTGCGGGCGAGCGCGCCGCTCGCGGAGGGCGCCCGTCGGATGGCGGAGGAGAGGGTGTCGCACATCATCGTCCTCGCCGACGACCGCGACCGGATCGTCGGCGTGCTGTCGGCGCTCGATGTGACGCGGGCGCTGACGCTGCCGTAGCCCGGCTGCGCGCGCCGTCGGTCGGTCGGCGGTCAGTAGTTCCCCAGGGGCGCGGGTCAGCCGTGACCCCGATGTGGCGCGCCCGCGGTGCGCACGACCATCGAAGCATGTCCACGAGAGCGCCTCCGACGCCGCCCGCACCCACCGACGCAGACGCGCGCGAGCCGGTCGCACTGCTCTATCGCGATCTCCGAACCGGGATCGGAGGGCTGTCGAGCCGTGAAGCGGCACGACGCCTCGTCGCATATGGCCCGAACGTCCTCGAACGGCGGACGCAGACTCGATGGCCGAAGCAGCTCGCCCGTCAGGTGACGCATCCGCTCGCCTTGCTCTTGTGGGCGGCCGCCGTTCTCGCGTTCGTGGCGGGGATGCTTCCTCTCGGGGTCGCGATCGTCGTCGTCGTCGTGCTCAACGCCGGGTTCGCGTTCATGCAGGAAAGCCAGGCAGAGCGGGCGGTCGAGGCGTTGCGACGCTATCTGCCGGTGACGGCCACCGCTTTCCGCGACGGAACGGAGCAAGACGTCGATGCCGAGAGCCTCGTTCCGGGGGACGTCGTCGTGATTCGCGAGGGCGACCGAGTCTCGGCCGATGCCAGGCTGCTCGACGGCGCCGTCGAGGTCGACCTCTCGACCCTGACGGGCGAGTCGCAGCCGGTATACCGCTCGGCCGAGCTCCTGGACACGACGGGGCCCTTGATCGAGGCGCGTGATCTCGTCTTCAGCGGCACGACCTGTCTCGGCGGCGAGGCGCGCGCGCTCGTGTTCGCAACGGGCATGCGAACCGAGCTCGGCCGCATCGCAGCGCTCGCGCAGCGCGACACCGTCGAACAGAGCCCGCTCGAGCTCGAGGTGCGTCGGGTCGCGTGGCTGATCGCGATGGTCGCCGTGGTCGCCGGGCTCGCCTTCCTGCCCGTCGCATGGATCGTCGCCGGCCTGCCTCCGGGTGAGTCCGTCAGCTTCGCGATCGGCCTGATCGTGGCGAACGTTCCGGAGGGCCTGCTGCCGACGATCACACTGTCACTCGCGGTCGGCGTAAGCGCGCTCGCACGGCGCGGCGCTCTGGTCAAGCGGCTTTCCGCGATCGAGACGCTCGGCTCGACGACCGTCATCTGCACGGACAAGACCGGCACGTTGACCGAGAACCGAATGCGCCCGGTCCGCGTCTGGACGCCGCTCGCCGAAATCGACCTGGAGCGCGCACACAATTCAGCCGCCGCCCTCGCACAGGATCCGGCGCTCGGGCTCCTCGGGAGGGCGATTGCGGCGTCCAGCACCGCCGAGCTCGACGAGTCCGCTGCCGGTAAGTCCCGAGGCGAGGCCACCGAGGTCGGGTTGCTCGAGACTGCGCGAATTCTCGGTGTGGACGTCCGGTCTGCGCTTCGCGAGCACCAGCGTCGGCGGATCTTTCGCTTCGACCCGAAGCTGCGGCTGATGTCCACGGTGGACGAGCGGCAGGACGGCGGCCTCACGGTGCACGCAAAGGGCGCGCCGGAGGAGATTCTCGGGCGGTCGACGCTCATCGGCGGCCCCGACGATCACGCGCCGTTGGACGACGCAACTCGAGCCGCCGTGCTGGAGGTCCTCGAACGGTGGGCGGGAGACGGGCTTCGCGTGCTCGCCGTCGCACGTCGACGGCTCCCGGACGGAGCCGCTCCGCCCGAGAGCCGTGAGAAGGCGGAGCGCGACCTGTGTCTCCTCGGCCTCGTCGGGCTCTTCGATCCTCCACGGCCCGGCGTGGCCGAGGCCGTCGAGCGGTGTCACCGGGCGGGGATCCGGATCATCGTCGTCACCGGCGACTACGGGAAGACGGCGCTCGAGATCGCCGGGCGAATCGGAGTTGCCCGGCAAGGCGGGCTCGTCGTCACGGGTCCGGAGCTCGACGAGATGACCGAGGACGAGCTCGACACGCTGCTGGGCCAGAGCGAGGAGCTCATCTTCGCGCGCACCTCACCCGAGGCGAAGCTGCGCATCGCCGACGCGCTGCGCTCGGAGGGTCACATCGTCGCGATGACAGGCGACGGCGTGAACGATGCCCCCGCGCTTCGGACGGCCGACATCGGCGTCGCCATGGGGCAGTCGGGCACCGACGTCGCGCGCGAGGCCTCCACCATGGTGCTCACGGACGACGACTTCTCGACGATCGTCGCCGCGGTCGCGGCGGGCAGGCGCGTGTTCGAGAACGTTCGGAAGTTCATCTTCTACATCTTCGCCCACGCGACCCCCGAGCTCGTCCCGTTTCTGGTGTTCGCGCTCTCGGGCGGCGCCGTGCCCCTGCCTCTGACCGTCATGCAGATCCTGGCGATCGACCTCGGCACGGAGATCGTCCCTGCACTCGCACTCGGACGAGAGTCCGCAGAGGCGGGCATCATGGAGCGCCGGCCGCGACCGCGCACCGAGAGTGTGATCCGACGTGCGATGCTCGTGCGGGCGTGGCTCTTCGTCGGCGGAATCGAAGCCCTCCTGGTGATGAGCGGCTTCTTCTTCGTCCTCCTGCGAGCGGGTTGGGGCTCGGGCGATCCGGTGGCCGCCGGTGACCCCTTGCACGACGCCTACGTCGCCGCGACCACGATGACGTTCGCCGGGATCGTCGCGTGCCAGATAGGAACGGCTGTCGCGGCCCGCACCGAGCACGCCTCGCTTCGCTCGATCGGGCTTTTCTCGAACCGGCTCCTCCTCTGGGGAATCGCGTTCGAGCTCGTGTTCGCCGCGGCCGTCATCTACCTTCCGGCGCTGCGTCCGATCTTCCACACGGCCCCGCTGGGGCCGGCCGAGCTCCTGTTCCTCCTGCCCTTCCCCTTCGTGGTCTGGGGTGCGGACGAGATGTGGCGCTGGCGTCGCCGAAGGTGCCGCACGACGCGGGGCGGAGCGGCGACCGTTCTTGGCGGCGGCTCACCCGAGCCGATCGGTCCGTAGTCGGCCGGAGCGCGATACCCGGTCAGCGCCGAGCGGTCAGCGCTCGCCGAGGATCGCGGCTACGTCGAGCGTCGAAACGACCCCGATCGGCCGTCGGGCGGCATCCACGACCACCAGGTGCGCCGTCCCGTGCTCGGTCATCAGCTGGGCGGCGCGCTGCACGGTCTCGTCCGGCCCGACCGTCAGCACCTCGGTCGCGGCCGTGGCTCCGGCCCTCTGGTCGGCGAGATCGCGGACACTCGCGGCAGCAGCGAGGTCGAGGTCGGAGACGATTCCCCACAGAGCGCCGGCCGCATCTGGTGCGTCCGTGACGACGACGCAGTGGACGCGGCGACGGGCCATCAGCTTCGCCACCTCGGCCAGCGATTCGTCACGACGGCAGGTGATGACGCCGTTGGTCATGGCGTGGGAGACCCGCACCCGCGCCGATGTCGGTCCTGCTGCGCCGGTGCTCGAGCGTGTCGTCGTCGCGTCCATCTGGCCCTCGTTGTCTGCGTCTGCGGAGTCCAAGGATCGCTCCGTATACCGACTCCCGCCTCCGCGGCAGCCCGCTCGATCTATGCGGGGAACTACGGCTCGGCCTGGGTGATCCGCGAAATCCCCGAGGGACGGTCAGGTGCGACCACGATGGCTCGTTGCATCTCCGACGCGAAGATTCGGTCGATGACCACCGAGCCGAGCACGAAACGATCCGCACAAGTGTCCCGGGCCCGACCCGGCGACTGGGTCGTAGTCCATCGGCACACGGTGGGAGACCAGGAGCGATCCGGTCTCATCCTCGAGGTGCTCGGCACGCCGGGTCACGAGCACTACCGCGTCCGCTGGGACGAGGAGCACGAATCGATCTTCTATCCCGGCGCCGACGCCACGATTCGAAGAGAGGCGCCGAGATGACACTCGTCTGGTTCGTCGTCTGGCTGATCGCGAACGTCGTCGGCGACGATGCGCCCCTCACGTTCGACCCGGTGAACTGGTGGGCCGGGACGTTGCTGCTCGCAATTGCCCTCGACCTCGGCCGGCAGCACGCGCCGCCCTTCAGTCCCAAGCGCCCGCCCGCCGCGTAGCGCGCGTGCACTCGCCCGGCCAGCCTCATGAGCGGTGGAGGCGACCCGCGGAACGGTTCGCCGCCGGGGTTCCGTCAGACTTGGGCGCATGTCGGAGAACGGCAAAGTCGACGTCGTTTCGCTCGACCCGCGCCGCCTCTCCCCGATCATCGGGGAGCCGCGCCTCGCGGCGCTCCTTCTGGCCGCCTCCGAGCTCCGGCAGGTGATTGGCGGCCGGCACGTCGTCAACGTCAACTCGACCGCGAGGGGTGGCGGGGTCGCCGAGATGCTCGGAACGCTGCTCGGGTACTCGCGCGGGCTCGGGATCGAGGTGGACTGGGTCGTGATCTCCGGCGACGCCGAGTTCTTCACGATCACGAAGCGACTCCACAACGGTCTGTACGGGTCACCGGGCGACGGCGGTGAGCTCGGGGCCGCGCAGCGTGCGCACTTCGACCGGATCACAGCGGAGAACCTCGAAGAGTTGCGCCGCACCGTGCGGAGCGGCGACGTCGTGCTCGTCCATGACCCGCAGCCGGCCGGCCTCGTCGCGCCGCTCGTCGAGCTCGGTGCCCGGGTGGTCTGGCGGTGCCACGTCGGCTATGACGGGTCGAACGAGTGGACCGACCGCGCCTGGGAGTTCGTCAGGCCGTACGTCGAGGTCGCGCACGCGCACGTCTTCTCGCGCACCGTGTTCGCTCCGAGCTGGATCGACCGCGGCTCGCTGCACGTGATCCCTCCCTCGATCGATCCATTCGCACCCAAGAACCGCGACCTGACCATGTATGAGGTGCTCGCCCTGATTACGGCGGCCGGACTGGTCGCTCCCGACGGCATCGCGCCCGACGACCGTGTGCGGAGCCCGGCGCAGGTCGTCCGCGAGGGGGCGCCCGCCGACCCGAAGACGCCTCTAGTCGTCCAGGTCTCGCGCTGGGACCGGATCAAGGACATGGGCGGCGTGCTCGAGGGTTTCGTCAGGTATGTCGACGTGGAGGACGTGCGGCTCGCGCTGGTCGGTCCTTCCGTGAGCGGCGTGTCGGACGATCCAGAGGGGCAGCAGCTCTGGGACGAGACCGTGGCCGCCTGGCGGGCGCTCGGCAGGGACCTTCGCGCGCGTATCGACCTCGCAGCCGTCCCGATGGAGGATCCGATCGAGAACGCGCTCGTGATCAACGCGCTCCAGCGGCATGCATCGATCGTCGTCCAGAAGAGCCTCGCAGAGGGGTTCGGGCTCACCGTGGCAGAAGCGATGTGGAAGGGTCGACCCGTCGTCGCGAGTGCGGTCGGAGGGATCGTCGACCAGATCGTCGACGGCGAGACCGGCGTCCTAGTTCACGATCCGCGCGACCTCGAGAGCTTCGGTGCCGCGATCGAGCGCCTGCTCCACGATCCGCTCGAGGCAGAGCGCCTGGGCCGCAACGCGCGAAGTCACGTCGAGCGCCACTTCCTCGGCGACCGGCATCTCCTCGAGTATGGGGCCCTCATCACCGAGCTCCTGGCCGGCGAGTAGCGATCTCGCGGCTGCAAGAGGCGCGCTATGTCTGGATCGAGCTCGAAGCCGACCGAGGAGCTCATGGCTGACTCCGGACTGGAGTGTCTCACTCCAGCACGTTCAGAGGCCCAGCCCGATCGCCATTGGGATGATCTCCCTCTGGACGACGTCACGCAGGCCGACCATTCCGACCGCCCGCTCATCCTCGACGACGGGGAGGTGGTGGATGCGGTGCGCGGCCATCATGACCTTTGCCGCCTCGAGCGTGTCGTCCGCGTTGACCGAGATCGGGTCGGCGGTCATCCACTGCCGAGCGCGCGCTTCGCTCGAGTGCACTCGGCCAGCGAGCGCCCGAAGCATGTCGCGCGACGTAAGGATGCCGATCAGCCGACCGAACTCGACGACGAGCGCCGACCCTCTGTCGAGCTCCGACATGCGCTCGGCGATCTCGCCCAGCGTGTCCTCGGGAGCCACCAGCAGAGGCTCGCGCTCCATGACGTCCCCGACCGTCGGCGTGCCGGGCTCGGGATGACCCTCCTCCAGGAATCGGCGCACCAGCCGATCGCGCCGCTCCGGGACGCTGTCGGAGTCCAGCGCGACATCGACCGGCAGCCCGTTCTCGGGTGACCGCTCCGTCTCCACCGGCGCCCCCGAAAGCCGGGAGAGGAAGGGCGCGAGATAACGACCGACGATCTTCGCGGGGGGCCACCAGAGCGGCTCCTCGCTCACCTCGGACCGCTCATCATTCTCGGCAAGGTCGCCGCGGAGATAACGCGGCCCGTCGCCCGTCAGCAGCACGCCTCGCAGCACCGGACGGAACGGCCGCGGCTCGACTCCGATGCCTGCGGCGGCGGCGATCGCCTCCGCGGCTGCATCCGCCTGCTGCGCGGCGATTCCTCCTTGCTTGACCGCAAACGACGTGACGTCACCGGCTGCGTAGACGTCCGACAGACCCACGACGCGACTGTGGGAATCGACCGGGATGAAGCCATCGAAGGTCTGGGAGATACCGCCGATTCGCGTGCCTTGCAGACGCGGCAGCGCCACGACGCGGTCGGCGGCCAGAACGGCTCCGTCGACGAGAAGAAGCTCGCCGTCGCGGGCTTCTGCGGCGTACGACCCGGTGTGGACGCCGACTCCTCGCGCCTCGAGCAGCATGCGCGCCGCGCCACTGGCCGCCTTGCCGAAGAGCTGCAGCGGCTCGTCCTCGGGAGTGACGAGGAGGACGTCCAGATCCATGCCGCGATCCGACGCCCACCCGGCAGTCATCAGCGCGAGCTCGTAGGCGGGAAGGCTCCAGGCGGCACCGAACGGTACGACAAAGGCGATGCGGCGGACAATGCCGTCACCGATCTCGCCGAGTAGCTTCACGATCAGCCCCGTATCCGCCGGCCCGCGGAACGTCAGCGCACCGTTGACAGCCTGCACGGGAACGGCGCCACACGCGATCAGGAGCATCGAATACTCCATGGCGCCGCCCGGCTTCGCGTAGGCGATGCGGCGCGCGGAGTCCACGGACACGAGACGGCCGGGGGTACTGATGGCCCCTGCTTGCGCTGCGAGGGTCGAGATCTCGAAGCTGCTCACGCGACCGAGTGCGAACGGCTCGGCCACGGCCGCGGGCCGGTACCAGAAGCGAGGCTCGGGTGCGAGAAGCTGGACATCCAGACGATCGTCGTCGAACGATTGCAGGGCGAGCGCAGCTTCAAGCGCAGCTACACCTCCGCCGGCGATCAATACGTTCACCTTCTCGGCGTTCACGGCGTCCTCCTTTTTGGGTCGTGGCCGTGCCTGTGCGCAACGCCCGCTGACCGTCGGCCGTTCACGCGACCGTCACCGTGGACGGCGAAAATGCGGCCGCCGGGGACGGTGAGCCCCAGTGCCTCCAGGAGCGCCGCCTCGCCGGGGGCAGAACCACCCCTGGCCCAGACCACCGTGCCGTGCATGGCGAGCTCCAGTCCCTCTGTGGCGTCGATCGTGCGCCTTCAAGGTGCGCCGTACAGGCGCCGAATGCTTCGGTGGAAGGCCCGAATCTCGGGCCGGGAAACTACGGGTCGTAGCACGCATCGTGCGCGTCCGCTCGACCGCGAAGTCGGAAGCGACGCAGGGAACGGTGCCGAATCGAGACCCGCTGGATCGGCACCATGCGTGCGCGCGAAGATCACGAACACACCGCGCGGGTCTTGGACTCGTCGGCGGATCTAGGCGCGGCGGCTATCGAGCTGCTCGATTGCGACGAGCGCAATCCCTACGGTAATCACGGGGATCGCAATCGCGGCGCTCATCGCATCGGCAAGCATCAAGACAGCGCTTCCGAGCGTCAGAACGACCGCAGACGCGAGAACGACGAGGTCAGCAGTGCCCGTCAGCCGCGGTCCGTGATGCGGCGTCAGTTCATGCCGATGCTGCACAGTGACCACCTGTCGTCTAGGGTCAAACCAACCACTCGGACGGGGCGATGATCTAGCTGCGGCGGACTCTGTATCCCTATTTCGAGGGAACGTGACACCAGGGCGGCGTCGGCGGGCCCATACCATTCCCCCGAGGCGATGGCGGACGAACTAGACCGACTACCGTAGTTCGCGGGTCAGAGGTCGCCGTTCCGAGCGATCTCGGAGAGGGCACGCCGGTTGACCTTACCCGTCGACGTCCGCGGGAGCCGGTCGAACACAATGAAATCCTCGGGGATCATGTACTGCGGAAGTCGCCTGGCGCAGAATCGCGAGAGTGACTCCTGCTCCACGAGGTTGCGAAGCACGACGAACGCCTTGATGCGGTTGGAGACGAGGTCGTCGGGAACGGGCACGGCGACGCAGTCGATCACCGCGGGATGCTGATGGAGCGCCGACTCGATGTCGCCCAACTCGATGCGGTAGCCACGGCTCTTGATCTGCGTGTCGCGCCGACCGAGGAAGTTCCAGTTGCCCTCGCCGTCGCGCCGGACGAGGTCGCCGGTGCGGTAGGTGGCCCATCCGCCGTCACCATGCTCGAGTACGGTCGCGGTGCGTCCGGGATCCCCCCAGTACCCCTGCATGACGGTGGGACCCGTGACCGCCAGCTCGCCCACCTCGCCGTCGGGCACGGGCTTTCCGTTCGGCCCGACCGCGGCAGTGGAGACCCCGTCGATGTCCTTGCCGATCGGGACGGAGTCGGGAGGCTTGCCGTCCCACCGTGGAACGTCGTACCAGGTGCAGACGTTCGTCTCGGTCGGGCCGAAGAGGTTCGCGAACCGAACGTCCGGCAGGAGACGCATGAGGTGGTCGAGGTGCTTGGGCGGGAACACTTCGCCCGCGAAGAGGATCGTCCGCAGCGCCGAGGGCCGGTTCCGGCGCAGGTTTCCGCGACGCGCGAGAAGCGTGAGGACCGACGGAACCGAGTACCAGACGGTGACGCTCTGGTCTCGTATCCATCGGGCGAGCGACGGCGGGAAGAGCGCCAGTTGCTCCGGGACGAGAACGACGGCCGCTCCTGCCTTGGACGCGGCGAAGAGATCGAAGATGGACAGGTCGAAGTGCAGCGGCGCGTGGCTCGAGAGCCGATCTGCGTCGCTCACCGCGAACTCGCGCACCGCCCACTCCACAAAGGCGAGCGCGTTCCGGTGAGACAGCATCACGCCCTTCGGAACCCCAGTGGATCCGGACGTGTAGAGCACGTACGCGAGGTCCGAACTCGACCGCGAGACACTCTCCAGGGCGTCGGCCGGCGCGCTAGTCAGCACCTGCCGAGACATGACCGTCGCGCCTGCCGGAGCGTCCGACACGGCGTCCGCATCCGGGCACACGATCGTCCCGATCGAGGCGCCCTCGACCAGTCTCCCCCACGAGGCGGTCTTCTCACTGCTCGAGATCAGGACCTCGATGTCCGCGTCCCGTGCGATCTCCGTCACGCGTGCCTCGGGCGCCCCGGGGTCAAGCGGGACGTACGCGGCGCCGGCCTTCAGGACGCCGTAGATGGCCGCAACCGCGTGGGCCGACTTGTCCAGATAGAGCCCGACCCGATCGCCCCTCGCGACGCCACACTCGTCGCGAAGGACGTGGGCAAAGCGGTTCGCCGACGCGTCGAGCTCGTCGTAGCGCACCGTCCGCCCCCCGTCGACAACGCCCGCGTGCGCGGGATGTCGTCTCGCCGCGTCCAGCAGAAGGTCATGGAGGAGGGCCTCCATTACAGCCCGAGGCAGCGCGCAGCGAGCTCGTACTGGATCTCTGTCGTGCCCGAGTAGAGCGTGCTTCCGACGGCGTCGCGCACGTCGCGCTCCAGCTCGAACTCGGTCATGTACCCATAGCCGCCGTGGATCCGGAGGGCATCGAGGCTCGAACGCAGGTGGCAGTCGCTCAGGTAGAGCTTCACGAGCGCCGATTCGAGCGTCGGCGTCTTGCCCTGGTCGAGCAGCCAACCGACCTTGTACGCGAGCAGTCGGGCGGTCTCGAGCCGGAGCTGCATGTCGACGAGCTTGTGCGACACCGCCTGAAACTCGCCGATCGCTCGCCCGAACTGTCGCCGTTCCTTCGCGTACGCGAGCGACCGCTCCAGTTGGCGCTCCAAGGTCCCGACGGTGCTCGCCAGGATGCAGCTCCGCTCCCAGAGCATCGATGTGTTGAACACGGCCATCCCACCCCCGACTCGGCCGAGGACGGCCGACTCCGGTACGGCGCATCGCTCCAGCGAAAGCTCGCTCATCGGCGAAGTCTTGAGACCCATCTTGGAGATCGGTATTCCCACGCTCAAACCTGGGGTCGCCCGGTCGAGGAGGAAGGCGGTCACGCCGGCGAACCCGAGCGCGCGGTCGATCGTCGCGAACACCACGAACACGTCGCTCTCTGGTGCGTTCGTCACGAACGTCTTCGACCCGTCGAGCACGAAGCCGTCCGCCGATCTCGTTGCGCTCGTTGCGAGCGCGAACGCGTCCGAGCCCGACTCCGGCTCGCTCATCCCGTGGGCGGCGATCAACGAGCCGTCGCAGAGGCCGGGAAGGTACGTGCGCTTCTGCGCCTCCGAGCCGTAGCGCAGGATCGGGGTCTGGCACGCCCACATCTGCGCGTTCAGCGAGAAGATCAGACCGTTGTCAGTGCAGCCGTAGCCGAGCGCTTCGAGCGCGACGATCGTCGTGAGGGCGCC
>Ga0075428_100003560_pt1 | contig 17057 bp, 14 predicted proteins | sample RhiMetdeltSRZDD2_FD_75291 | JGI IMG/M metagenome (GOLD analysis project Ga0075428, IMG submission 75291) | Populus rhizosphere microbial communities from Tennessee, USA - Rhizosphere MetaG P. deltoides SRZDD2 | ecosystem: Host-associated > Plants > Roots > Rhizosphere > Soil | place: USA... | reverse complement strand
CGCTGGTGACGACAGCCCCGCAGCCAGCAAAACGGACAGCGCCCGCCGCGTGTCCTCGGGCAGTGCGGATAGCTCGGCGAGCAGGCGGGCTAGGTCGGGCGGGTTCGGGGCCGGCTGAGCAAGAACTATGCAAGAACTGTCGTCAGTGCTCGATTTTACCTGTTTATCCCGGCTCTTTTTCTCGTCGTCTCCCCTCTGTCGATCCGGTGGTTGCGGGTTCGAGTCCCGTCGTCCTCGCTCGCCCTAAGTTCCCATCGCCGGAACGACTTTCGTTCACCGTCGGGCGGTCCGACGTGCGGCTTGAAAACCCTGGATAGCGCGGCATTCGCCGCGCAACCCCGGAGTTGCCGCATGCCTCGCGAGCCCGGAATCCCCAAGTACCGCCGCAAAGGCACACAAGCTGTCGTCACCCTCAGGGACCTGACCGGCCGCCGGCGGGACGTCCGCCTCGGCCCGTACGGGACCGCTGCGTCGAAGCGCGAGTACACGCGCGTCGTCAACGAGTGGCAGGAGAAGCACCGCCGGCTGCCGGGGGTTGAGGGGACGGACCTGACCGTCGCCGAGCTGATCCTTTCGTTTTGGCATCACGTCGAGGCGCACTACCGGCACCCGGACGGGACGCCGACCAGTGAAGTGGAGAACTTCCGGTATTCGCTCCGACCCGTCCGGGAGTTGTACGGTCACACACTGGCCGCGGAGTTCGGTCCGCTCGCGCTGAAGGCCGTCCGCCGGAAGATGATCGACGACGGCCTGGCCCGCGGGGTGATCAATCAACGCATCGGCCGGATCCGGGCCGTGTTTAAGTGGGCCGTTGCCGAGGAGCTCGTCGGCCCGTCCGCCTACCACGCGCTGCAGGCGATCGAGGGACTGAAGGCCGGCCGATCGGACGCGAAGGATCGGGCGAAGGTCGCGCCTGTCGCGGATGAACTGGTCGAGGCCGTCCTCCCCCACGTCAGCCGGCACGTGGCTGGGATGATCCGCGTTCAGCGATTGACCGGCATGCGGCCGGGTGAGGTCTGCAAGATGAAGCGGTCGGAGATCGACATGAGCGGCGATGTGTGGGTGTACCGGCCGACCCGGCACAAGACGTCCTGGCGGGGGAAGGAAAGGGCGGTCGGCATCGGTCCGCGGGCTCAGGACGTCCTGCGAGAGTTTTTCACGCTCGCGATCGATGACTACGTGTTCTCGCCGGCCCGGGCCCGGGTGGAGCGGTTCGCCACTATGCGCGAGGCGCGGGTGTCACCGGTTCAGCCGTCGCAGCGCTGCCGGAAGAAACACAAGCCGCGGCGCCGGCCGGGCGAGCACTTTACCCGGCACTCCTATGCGAACGCAGTCAACCGGGCGTGCGCGAAGGCGGGCGTTGCCCCATGGCACCCGAACCAGCTCCGGCACACGTTCGCGACGGAGGTCCGCAAGCGGTTCGGGCTCGAGGCCGCCCAGGTCGGGCTTGGGCACGCGAAGGCCGACGTGACTCAGGTCTACGCCGAGTCGAACGCCGAGCTGATGGCCGCGATCGCGGCCGCGGTCGGGTAGTCGGTAACGGAAAAACTGCTTGCGATTCCGGCAGAGATGGTTAATGTAGTTCTGTAGCGGCTCGCACGCCGACGACTCGGCGGCGCGGGCCGGCAGTTTGGGATACGGTACGGCAACGTCGATCGGGTCCGCCACGGTAGGACCTCACGTCACGTTTCTCTCTCAAACCCGAAGGAGCTGATTCCAAGGCGTCGCCGCGCACCCCAAAGGTGCGCTGGGGGGTAATTCCATGATCAATCTCGCCGCTGAGCAACTCGTCTCGTTGAGCCAAGCAGCTAAGAGCCTATCCACGAAAGACCACGCCGTCGATCCATCCACCTGCTGGAGGTGGATGACGCGCGGATGTCGCGCGAAGGACGGGACGCTCGTCAAGCTGGGTGCTGCCAAGGTCGGCGGCAGATGGCTGACGTCGATCGAGGCGCTTCAGAAGTTCTCCGACGCACTCACCGGCAGCCACAGCCAGGCGGCCGCCAACGTCCCGACGCGGACCCCGGGTCGCCGGCGACAGTCGAGCGAGCGGGCCTCGCGAAAGCTGGCCGAGGCGGGGATCTGATTTCCAGCCGGTCCGGTCCGCCGCGCCGGCCCCGGTCTCAACCGAGATGTTACGCTCGTGCTACAGCGGACGAAAGCGGACCAATGCGGGAGGGCGCGGAGCATGGCAACGCAGAGCTCAACCGATGGGCCGGCGACGATCGAGGAAGCGCTGCGTTTCCTTCGGATCGGCAAGAGTCTTTTTTGGGAGCTTGTCGGCGCCGGACGAATCCGATTGATTCGCATCGGCGAAAAGCCATTGGTGCCGCGCGCGGAATTACAACGGATCGCGAGTGAGGGAACGCCCGCACCAAGGCAAAAACGAAAACGAAATGGCCGCGCCACTGTGGCGACGGCCTGACAAAGTTGCGGGCCTCACGCACCACACGTGGGCCCGCTAGTCGAGATGAGAGGCAAGACCGATGCTCGACGCTTCGCATCTTACCGCCAAGGCGGTTCACCAGCAACATCCGGCCGGCAACTCGCCGGCTCAACCGGACCAGGTCCAATTCAGGAACGCGATGCAGGCCGTCCGACGGTCGCTGCCCGCCGGTGCGTCGGTTCGCCAGGTTGCGGAGCGGAGTATCGCTGCGATTCCGGCAGCGCCGTTCCCGCCTGCCGATCCAAGGGCCCGGACACTCGTATCGGCTTTACTCGAGCTGGTGCCGTCTGATTCGATTAGTGATTGGTCCGCGGTGGGCATCCTCGGGTCGGCGCTCGGCCGATGGGCCGGGACCGCTTGTGAAGGATGGGAAGCTCACCTACGCCGCGGGTGTCGCCGGTTGGAGGTGGAAGCCTTCGAAAGAGAGTTCGACGTCGGGTCGGACCACTGTCATCATCAGGACCTGGTCGCCGGCCTTCTTACGGCCTGTCAGTCAAGCACGTTCGGCGGACCCGAAAAGAGTTGCAAAACGATACTGGCCGCCGACCTGGTGGCGGCTGCCAAAACAGGAACGCCATTCCTCGGGCACCAGATTCCGCAGGCGTTCAAAGTGGCCGTTCTGGCCTTCGAAGGACGAGCCGACCACTTCCGGAAATTGGTTTGCCTCAGTCTCATCCGCCGCGGGTTGACCGCTGACGACGCGAGCGATCTGGCGTGGAACGGCTTTCTCGTTTCAGCCGACCGGGGACTCTTGCTCAACCGCGACAAGCGGCAGAAGTTCGAGAACTACCTGGGCACCGCGGACGTGAAGCTCACCATCGTGGACTGCCTGTACCAAGCCACTTCGAAGGCCACGGGGACCAGTTTGTTCATGGAAGGCCGAGAGTACCGGTCGTTGGTCAAGCCCATCGTCAGCGCAGGAGCCGCCCCACTCCTCATTCATCACACGCGCGAAATCCCGTCCGGATCGCCGCCCAAGTTGAACGACCTGGCCGGCGCCGGGCTCTCCGCTTTTGTGAAGAGCTGGCTTCTGGTGAACCGGGCAGACGCTTACGACGGGTCCGGCGTTCACCGGCTTGTCGCGACCAGTGGGACAAGCGAGGGCGCTTTCGCCTCGCTGGCGATCGAGATCCGCGAGGCGGACATGCGTGTGAGCGTGGCCACCCAAACAGCCGACACCCGGTCGGCCGCGACGAACAAATCCAAGCAACCTCGCCCGGCGTTCCTGACCGCGAGGCGCTAGTCATGGCCAAGGCCACGGCCAGGGTGAAGCCGGCATCCCCGGTAAGGCCAGGGCCCCCGGCGAAGCCGGCAGCCCCAGCGGCGGACCGCTGGGGGACGTTGAATAACTTCGTCGATCACGGCCTGCAAGAATTGGCAAAGGAGACGCGATCGCCGTCGGCTGGTCTGGTGTGGTTCGTGCTGTTTCGCTTGGCGTACGCACCGACGAGGCTCGTGCGGGGGGCGAGTATCCGGCGCCTGGCCAAACTCGCCCACCTGGATCGGGTGACGGTCCGCCGGGCGATGCATGAGTTGTTGAAGCGCGGCCACGTGAAGGTTCATGATCGGGCCGGGAACGTGCCGGTGTATTACCTGGAGCACGTGTCGGCCGAGGACGAACCGGGCGAATGACGGCGGTCGCGTGGGGTGGTGAATGGTTCACCAGGGGATGGTGAGCGGTTCACCAGGGGGTGGTGAATGGCGCACCCCATTCAGAATTCTGTCAGGTGAACAGAATAGTTCACACTGACAGAAGGGCTGCCCACACGGCGGGGCCGCTTGAGGCGGCCCACCGTGGCAGCCCTAGTGCCTTTCCCGCCGGAGGTCCGCGCATGACCCGCTTTCTGGACGGCCCGGCCGCTGGTGTCGTCCTCGCCCTGAGGCGGGCCCCGCTGTTCCTTCGCGTGGTCTGCAACCCGCGGCGGAAAGAAAAGTGACCCACTGCGACAGGAGAGGAAATTGGCGAAGATCCGCTACGTGGATAAGCGTTTTAACGCTGAACACACAACGATCATCGAGCACGCAAACGAGATCATCGCGGAGTACGTCGCGCAGGGGTACGACCTGACGCTCCGGCAGCTCTACTACCAGTTCGTTGCCCGCGACCTGCTGGCCAACACCCAGCAGAACTACAAGCGGCTCGGCGGCATCATCTCGGACGCACGGCGGGCCGGGCTGATCGACTGGGAGCGGATCGTCGATCGGACTCGCTACTTGCGGACTCATAACTCCTGGGAGTCGCCGGAATCGATCGTCGAGTCGTGCGCTGGTCAGTTCAACGTGGACTTCTGGGAGAACCAGGGATACCGGCCCGAAGTGTGGATCGAAAAAGATGCTCTCGTCGGCGTCCTTCAGACCGCGTGCGAGCCGTGGCGGGTGCCGTACTTCTCCTGCCGTGGATACGGGTCGGACAGCGAACTGTGGGCCGCCGCGCAACGGATGCGCGGGCACGCGAAGGGAAAGCAGAAGATCATCGTCCTTCACCTGGGCGACCACGATCCGTCCGGCATCGACATGACGCGGGACATTGAGGAACGGTTGGGGCTCTTCTCCGGCGCTGGCGTGGAGCGCCGGTCGGGCTGGTCCGTCAGCATCACGGTCAAACGGATCGCGTTGAACATGAATCAGGTGGATGAATACAACCCCCCGCCCAACCCGGCGAAAGAGACCGACAGCCGATTTGCCGGCTATCGCCACCAGTACGGCGACGAGAGTTGGGAACTCGACGCGCTGAACCCGACCACGATCGGCAACCTGATCGCTGAAGAGATGCGAGCGATCATCGACACGGACGAATGGGCCGCATGTGAAGCAAGGCGCGACGAAGGCCGGCGGCTCTTGGGCGCGGTCGCGCGGCAGTGGGATGACTTGATGGACGGACTGTGACCCCGTCGCACTGACGAATCGATCCGACAGCCCCGCCTGGTCACTGTGCCCGATGATGGCGATTGAACCTTGAAACTTGGCTCCTCGCCAGTCCGGGGAGCTGAGACCGGTCGGGAGGGGCTTGTTGTCCCGTTCGGGTCGCGGTTCTCGGGGATCCTGTTGCCCCCGCGTCCGCGGCCCGGCCGGTTTGAAGTAGGCCCCAAATGGCCCGAAATGGCCGCAAGAACGCCAACGACGCCCTTGTCGTCGCACTGGCCGCCGGAAAGACGCTTGCCGACGCCGCAGACGCTGGGGTCAGCTATCGCACTGCGCGTCGGCGGAGTGCCGATCCGGCCTCCCGCCAGCTCGTGAGTCAGTGCCGGGGCGAGATGGCGGGGCTGCATGAGGCCGTGAACCACGCGTTGGCCGTGCACGATAACTCACTCGACCACGGACACTTGGTTCGGCCCGTCGTCGCCGAACACCGTGAGGACACCGCTCGCGAAGGTGGGCGGGCGGGGCGGTCCCCGGCCCCTGCGGATGCCGTACCCTGAAGATCGCCGGGGCTCGCGGTTTTACCGTGGGCCGTGGGCTCCGGTCGTGGTGCCATCCGCTCCGGTACCTGACGGACCCCCAACCGGCGACCTGCCCCGTTAAAGTAACGGAAAAATAACGATGGCACGCTTCGAGAGAGGAAAGCCCCGGCCCAAAGGTGCCGGTCGAAAAAAAGGCACGCCGAACAAGGTCACCGTCGCGGCCAAGCAAGCGATGCTCCAAGCGTTCGCCGAGCTCGGTGGCGTCGCCGGGCTGGTCCGGTGGGCTCGTTCCAAGAAACCAGCTAAAGGGCTGACCGAGTTCTACAAGCTGTGGGCCAAGACCCTGCCGCGCGAGATCTCCGGGCCCGACAGTGGCCCGATCCCCTTTGCGGACATGACGACCGATGCTATCCGTGACGAACTGCGAAGACTTAGAGAACTTACAGAGGCGCGAACTGCTGCTGGAATTGGAGCTGGAGCGGGAATCAGTCCGTCGCGAAACGGCGGACCGGTGCCGGCGGCCAGGACGGAGTAATCCAAGTTGCCAAAGTTGCCCCCCAACCTCGTGGACCGATACAACATCGCCGCTTCCCAATTGCTCACCGTCATCGGGACAAAGGCCGGCGGACACAGGGGCGGGCGCTTGCCACGTTCCGACGGTGGGTTCATCCCGCACAACAGTGCAGTGCGCGCACAGGCGGCCCGCGCTTCCTTTGTTTCGGCCGCGAGGGCTTTGTGGACGCTAGCGGGGCCTAGCCGACTCTGCCGTCGTCTCGCCAATCGCGAAGGGATGTCGGGCACCTCCTACGACATGATACCGCGGGCTGGCGGGTCATGAGTCCGACCGGCTTTCGCTCGGCTGTCAAATGGTAGTCTTCGATTTGGCTTGCCGGTCGCGGGCGGTCTGCGTAGAGTGCGTTTGACTGGCGTGCACTTCGCCTCGCACGAATCCTCGCGCATCCCGTGTCCTGCCGATGTTCCGCCCGACGCCGACGAGCGCTTCGGCGCGCCCCGACTCAGTCGCGCCGCCCGAACCCGGTCGCGGCTCGGACGGCACGCCGGACGTCTCGCGCCTGCTCGACGCCGCCGCGGCCGGGGACCGCCAGGCGGCGGACGCCCTCCTCCCGCTCGTGTACGACGAACTGCGGAAGCTGGCCGCCGTCCGAATGGCTGCCGAGCGCCCCGATCACACTTTGAGCGCCACCGCCCTCGTCCACGAGGCCTATTTGCGCCTTGTGGGCGACCAGAAGTTCGACCACCGCGGCCACTTCTTCGCCGCGGCCGCCGAGGCCATGCGTCGCATCTTGGTCGAGGCCGCTCGCAAGAAGGGGCGGTTGAAGCGCGGTGGCGGGAAGGCCCGCGTGGCACTCGACGGGCTGGCCGACGGCGACCCGGAAGCCGCCGACGATCTTTTGGTCCTGGACGACGCCCTCGGCCGACTAGAGGCCGAGCGGCCGCAGGCGGCCCGAGTTGTCGAGTTGCGGTACTTCGCCGGGCTTTCCATCGAGCAAGCGGCCACCGCCTTGGATATCTCCGTCCAGACGGCCAACCGACTCTGGAAATTCGCCAAGGCCCGGCTGTACCTGCAGCTTGGTGCGTCGGACAGCGCCGCCGGGGAATAATTCCGCAGATCGGTGGTACAGTTCGCGCGCGGACGGCGCATGGGGAACCGAGACGGAAGCACCCGGGACCCAAAAAGCTCCTCGGGAAGCCCCGTCCATCTCCCGGACGATTCCGGGGTTCCCATCATTTCCCGGTACAACCCGGGACTCGTTCCGCCCGGCCGGGCCCGCACTGCGGGCCGGCGGGCGAGCAACAGGAGGTTCGTCATGCGACTTGCACCCGTCTTTCGTTGGGCCACCCGTGGTGTGGCCGGTCTACTCCTCGCGGCCCTGGTATTCGCCGGCCCAGTCGCGGGCGGCCCCGGCGGCAACGAGAATCCAGGCATCCGTCCACCCAACGCCCAATATCGCGGTTTTACCTACGGCGAGTGGGCGGCGATGTGGTGGCAGGCGGTCTACTCGATTCCCGTCGTGGACGGCGACCATCCCCTGATTTCCGGCGGAGCATTTCAGGGGCCGAAGGGCGTGGTCTTCCTCGCGGGCGTCTTTGCCGGCGAGGAGCCTGGGGTTGTCGAGATCACGATCCCGGCGGGGACTCCGCTCTTTTTCCCGGTCATCAACGTCACGTGCTCGGTGTTCGAGCCCGACCCGTTCCACGGGGATGACGAGGACGAATTGCGCGACTGCGCGAACCACCACATCGACAACACTTCGGGCCGTTTCGCGCTAATCGATGGCAGGCCGGTGAGGAACCTGGATGCCTATCGCACCGAATCTCCCCTCTTTATCTGGGGGCCCTTGCCCGAGGACAACTTCTTCGGCGCTCCCGAAGGAACTATGTCCCCTGCAGTCGATGCGGGAGTCTACTTGCTCCTCGCCCCCCTCAGCGTGGGCGAACACGTGATCGAATTTGGCGGGACATTCGACGAGTTCGGCGCCTCCATCAACACCAAGTACATCATCACCGTGGTGCCGAAGAAGCGATAGCGACTTTCCTTGTCCGCGTGGGCCGCCCGTCCAGCGGCCCACGCTGACGCGCCTTCGCGAGAGGAGACAAGAACCGTGGAAACGCCAGCACTTGACGTGAAGGCCGTCTTCGATCGAGCAGTTGAGATTGACGCCGCGGCCGACCGCGAGGCCTACCTGGCCGCGGCCTGCGCTGGGGAGCCCGACGTCCGCCGGGACGTGGATGACCTGCTCCGGGCGCTCGCCCGAGCCGGCAGCTTCCTCGACCGGCCGGCCGTCACCCCGCCGACTGCGACCGGCCCGCCGCCGGACCCGGCACCGTGCGCCGCGGTTGGGGCCGTCATCGCCGGCCGGTATAAGCTGCTCCAGGTGGTCGGCGAGGGCGCGATGGGCACCGTCTTCATGGCCGATCAAACGAATCCGATCAAGCGGCGCGTGGCGGTCAAGATCATCAAGGCCGGCATGGACTCGGCCAGGGTCCTGGCGCGGTTCGAGGCCGAGCGGCAGGCCCTGGCGCTCATGGACCACTCGAACATCGCCAAGGTACTCGACGCCGGGGCTACCGAGGGCGGGCACCCCTTTTTCGTCATGGAGTTGGTGAAGGGGGTTCCACTCACCCAGTTCTGCGACCAACACAAGTTACCGGTCGCGGATCGTCTGAACCTCTTTGTCCAGGTCTGCTCGGCCGTCCAGCACGCCCACCAGAAGGGGGTGATCCACCGGGACCTCAAGCCGACCAACATCCTGGTCGAGAGCCACGATGGCCGGCCGGTCCCCAAGGTGATCGACTTCGGCCTGGCCAAGGCGACGAGCGACGTGCCGCTGACCGGCCGGACGCTGTTCACGGCCTTCGGGACGGTGGCCGGGACGCCCCTGTACATGGCCCCCGAACAGGCCACGTTCAACGCCATCGACGTGGACACCCGCGCGGACATCTACGCGTTGGGCGTGATCCTCTACGAGCTGCTGACCGGGACGACGCCAATCAAGCACGACACCCTCCGGACGGCGGCCATGGACGAGATGCTCCGGGTCATCCGGGAGGACGAGCCGCCGACGCCGAGCACCCGGCTGAGCACGAGCGATGGGCGGCCGGCGATCGCGGCCAACCGGGGTCTGCGGCCAGAGCAGCTAAGCGGGCTGGTCAAGGTGGAGTTGGATTGGATCGTGATGAAATGCCTGGAGAAGGACCGCAACCGGCGGTACGAGACGGCCAACGGGCTGGCGGCCGACGTCAGGCGCTACTTGGCCGACGAGCGGGTCCTGGCCGTTCCCCCGAGCGCCGGGTACCGGCTACGGAAGATGGTGCGGAGGAACAAGGGCCTCCTGACGGCAGCGGCCGTGGTCGCGGTCGCCCTGGTCGCGGGCACTGCGGTCAGCACCTGGCAGGCCGTCCGGGCAACACGGGCTCAGGCGGACGCCGACCGCCAGCGGGAGCGGGCGCAGGCAAACATCGAGCGGGGCCTCGGGGCCGTGGACCGGATGCTGACCCGCGTCGGCGAGAAGCGGCTGGCCGCGATCCCGCAGATGGAGACGGAGCGCCAGCGCCTGCTCGAGGACGCCCTCCAGGTCTATCTCGAATTCCTGAAGGAGGAGGGGGACGACCCGCGCGTTCGGCAACAGACGGCCCGGGCCTACGACCGGACAGCCCGGATCTATCAGCTCCTCGGACGAACCGGACAAGCCGAGGAGGCCTACGCCCGGGCCCTGGCCATCCAGACGGACCTGGCCGAGCGATTCCCGGACCGGCCCGACTACCGCCTCGACCGGGCGGCCAGCCACCAGGGGCTGGGCGCCCTCCTGGCCCCGACCGCGCGGACGGCCGCATCGGAGGCGGCCTACCGGGACGCGCTGGCGCTGCTCGAGCCCCTGGCCGCGGCGCACCCGGAGCAGGCAGATTATCACCGCGCTCTGGGCGCGGCCCATGATGGCCTTGGCCGGTTGCACCAGAACATGGGACGGCTGGATGAGGCGGCCGAGGACTTCGGCCGGGCCCTGGCGATCCGCGGGCGGCTCGCCGACGGATTCCCCGAGTCCGCGGACGTCCAGAGCGACCTGGCCCAGACCCATGGTCACCTGGGCGCCTTGTACCGGATCCAGGGGTGGAAGGCCAAGGCCCAGACGAGCCTGGGGGACGCGCTGCTGATTCTGGAGCGACTGGTCCGCCAACACAAAGGCGTCCCGGAGTACCAGGAGGAACTCGCCCGTGTCCACGAGAGCCGGGGGGCGCTGTATCGGGAGGCCGGCGAGTTCGGCCCGGCGCAGGATGCCCTGGGGGCGGCCCGAAAGCTCCAGGCGCAACTGGCCCAGGACCACCCCAATATCCTTGACTACCAGAACGACCTGGCCAAGACCCACAATAGCTTGGGCGAGTTGTTCCGCTTCACCGGCGAACACGACCGCGCTCGGGCGGCCCTGGCGGAGGCCCTGGCAGTGCTGAAGCCGCTCCGGCGCGACTACCCACAGGCGCTGGCCTTCGCCGTCACGTTCGGTGTGACATGCGGGGAGATGGCAGCCCTCCTGCGGGACGAGAAGCCCTCGCGAACGGCGGATGCGCTCGACTGGTGCAATCAGGGCGTCGGCCCTCTGGAGGGCGTGCTCGACCGGGAGCCGAAACACACCGAGGCCAGGAAGGTCCTCAGCAACGTCCACATGGCACGGGCCGAAACACTCGTCCGCCTGAAGCGCCGGGAGGAGGCGATCCCGGACTGGCGGCGAATGGCCGAGCTGGGCGAGGGCCGGACCGACGCCGAGCTGCGCAGCCTTCGCACTCTCGGCCTGGCGCAGCTCGGGGATCACGCCCGGGCCACGGCGGAGGTGCGGGACCTGGAGGCGGACGGGCGGGAGCCGGTCTACTCGGAGTACAACCACGCGTGCGTGTTCTCGCTCGCGATTCGGGCCGTACAAGCGGACCATTCCCTCAGCGCGGCGGACCGGCAAAAGCTGGCCGAGCAGTTCGGGAGGGAAGCCGTCGCGCGGCTGACCCGGATGAAGGCGGACGGCTTTTTTCGGAGCCCGGGGATGGCGGACTACCTGAAGAGAGACACGGACATGGACCCGCTGCGCGAGCGCGAAGATTTTCGGGCGCTCGTCCTGGAAGTGGAGCGGGAACGGAGGTGAAAAAGACGGCCATGACCCTCTCGGCATCCGACGGCAAGCTGCTCGCCTCCAGCGGCGACTACAACGGCCGCGACCCGCTTATCGACTTCGTCGCCCCGTCCGACGGCGACTATTTCGCGAATGTCCATGACCTGTCGTACCGCGGCGGGTTTCCGTACCGGCTCGTCATCACCGACCGACCGCACGTTGACTTCGTCTTCCCGCGGGCCGTCCAGGCCGGCCACCGGCAAATAGTCACCGTCTACGGCCGCAACCTCGGGTCGGGATCGAAGCCGAGCGCCTGGAAGATCGGCGACCTGCCCCTGGAAGAGAAGGAGGAGACGATCACTGCCCCGGCGGACGTGTTGGACCGCGGACTGTTCCGGTTCACCGACCACCCGACGACACACACCGTCCTGCCGACGGCAGCGACGGCCACGCTGACCGGGTTCCAGGTTCACGGCGTCCCGCTGCTGGTCACCTCCGACCCGGTCACCCGCGAGGCCGAACCGAACGACGACCCGAAGCACCCGCGGCCGATCTCCCTGCCGGCCGTGGTCGCCGGGCAGTTCGACAAGGAGCGCGACGCCGACTGCTACGAGTTCGACACGGCGACCGACGGCCCGTACTCGTTCGAGGTGTACTGCGAGCGCATCGCCGGCCGGGCCGACCCGCACCTGGTGGTGCTCGACGAGAAGGACAACCGGGTGGCCGAGCTGGACGACTTCGGCCCGCGGGACAACGCCTTCGACGGCCACCTGCGCGACCCGTCGGGGAAACGCATCACGGCAGCTTGACCGTCAGCGGAGTGTGGAAGAGGTCGTCGGGGTCTACCCTCTTCTTCAACTGTTGCAACCGAGCGTATACGGCGGCATCGTCGTAGTAGTAATTCCGGACTGTCTCCTTGGTAATGTCAGTGTCGCCGAACGAACCCCACAGGAGGCGTCGTTCCTGGCCCGGGCTGAAGTGCGTGTTGATGAGATTCTGCATCTCGTCCTGAAGTTGCTCCGCCACCTGCTTCTTCCCCTCGTCGTAGAAGAGGTCGAAGGTGAGGCAGTATACTAAGTCCCGCCCGGGAATCGAAGTCGCCGCCCGGCGGGGTGAGTTCTGGAAACTGCCACCCCCGATGCCCATCTGAGTGCTCAGGTACACGCCCTCAGTTGCTGTGACGACCTTGTCGATCAGGTCAACGAAGCTGTCGATAAACGCATCCGTCAGCGAACTCGCGGTGCAGTTGAGCCGCTTTTTGTAGGGCTGAATGAACTCGCGCCCGTTCGAGGTTACGGCCGGGTAGCGGCGGACGAAGGAATCCGACAACGCCGAGAGGCTCCTTGTTCCCTTGTGGGTCAGCCGTACGTCCCACGGCTGCGGCGCGCTGTCCGCCGCATTCATGATGGGAGCAAACACCTGTTCCGCATCCACCAACTCGCCCGGTCCGCCCAAATTGGCATACACGAGTTCCACGAGCAGCGAGGGGAACGGAACCCGGAGCGTGTCGGACTTCGACACCACCGTCATCTGGAAATCGGTGTCGGGACGGAGTGTTCCGGCCGCGACTCCCTGCGTCCACACTTGGACCTGCTTCATCAGGTTCTTGTACCGCTCCTTTCGGTACATCCGGATTGCGGAGTACCCGTAGGAATTCGGGTGGTCCGTGTCCTTGATGCACTCGATCCGGTAAGTGGTAACGATACCGAACGAACCGGCGTTACCGCCGAGCACTCCCCAGAAGAGTTCGTCGTCTTTTGTGACGGGCGCGCCCGCCGGTCGTTCAACGGTGTGCACGCTGCCGTCGGCCAGCACGATAGTGAATGCCATCACGCAGTCGAGCGTCAGCCCAAACGTACGCAGCATATGCCCGAAGCCGCCGGTCTGTGCGTGGCCCCCGATGCAGACCAGCGGACACTCGCCGTGGGGGATGCTGACGCCTTGCCCCTTGAAAAACCTTGCCAGTTTGGTGAGCGGGACGGCCGGCCCGACGTCGAAGACATTGTCTGAGACCCGAGTGAGGTGGTCGAACCGGTCCATCGCAAGCACGATGGTCCCGTCACCACCCGAGGACAGGCCGGAGTACTGGTGCCCGCCGCTACGCGCGACGACGTGCTTTTGCTTACCTCGCGCGAAGTTGAGCGCCGACTTGATGTCGTCTACGTCGCGGGGGTAGGCCACCATGAATGGGGTCATGTCCTCCCGCTTGTAGGACGACGTCGCGTACTGGGTCGCGTGCAACTCGTAGAGCAAGTCCGTGGGCTCGTACACCACCCCTTTGAATTCAGGAATGCGCGGGGCCAATTGAGGGGCGAACTCCAACCCGGCGTGCAGCGGCGTCTCGGTTCGTGCCAGGAAGGCCACCGATGCCAGTGGTGCTGGAAGCGTTGGCGCGGCAGGCCGGGGAGTGTACACGAAGCCGCTGAGCGTGAGGCGGTCCTCGCGGTCGAGTTGAAGGCGACAGAACACGCGCAGGCTTTCATCACGCTTACCGGTCTCGTCCTTCCGAAACGCGAGGCCGCGGTCAATGTCTTCAAGCACGTGGTCCAGGAACTCGTTCAGGTCCTCCTGGGGTTCGACGACCCGACGAATCCTTTGCGCGTCGACCTCCGGGTCGAGAGGCAGATCAGCACCCGCGTCAACGAGTGTCCGGATGACGCTTGCCCCGGTGTATTCCTGCGTTGCGATGTTGGCGAAAAGGCCGGCGGGCAGACTGGCGAGCGCAGCCCAGGGGGCTTTGTGACCGCCGCCGAGGTGATTGATGAAGTGACGACGAAGCACACGACAATCTGAGACCCACTCACACTTGGGTCCGAGCCATACGGTCCCGTCGGTCGGGATCAATTAAGCGAGTGTGGAGCTGTAGTGGTGCTGGCAGCGGCAGCGAACGGGCACCTTCCAGAATGCCGGCTGTGGTGGGACACGGGCCGGGTATCGCGGGCGAAAGCCCCCTCTGGCGTGTTGACGGTGGCATCGCGGCAAACACGTTAATCAACCAGCCGCGACCTCTGCGAACCTCCGACCCGAAGGCGGAATTTCGCGAGAGAGGACGCCGGGGTTACGTTCCCCGGTGTCCTCTCGCGCCCCCACTCCCCGTAAGGCGGTTGGGTGGTTGGCCTCACCTTGCAAACGCCAAGGCCTCTGACCTGGAACCGGTCGGTTCTACCGGGCGGATAAGGCCCGGTCGCGGGCGACCGGCGGGAGCGGGCTGGGGCTGGCCATCGCCAAGGCCGTCGTCGAGGCCCATGGCGGCACGATCGGGGTTCAGTCGACTCCCGGCCAGGGCTCGGTATTCCACGTCCGGATTCCGGCGGCGCCAGCCCGGCCCGGCCCGTCCAGTCGCGAGCGTGGAGCGAAATGACCCGGCTCGCAGCCCGGCGACGGACCGGCGGTCGTTCCGTTGTGTTGCCGACCGGGCCCCTTTCCGTCGAGGTTTGCAAAGGAACGCTGTCCAGCAGGGAACCCCACCGCGGGAGCAGTTCCTGGGTCGCGGACCGGACGGTTAGGGCACCGGGCTATTGACAGACTCGATACCGACACATCAGCCCGTAACACTGGCAGGGCTCTTCGGGGGGCAGCGGCGGCTGGCCCGGCACGCGGCCTTTCGGGTGCATTGGGAACAGGATCGATGATGGAGGCTCCCGGCCTTCCAGGGCTTCCGCGTATTACCGGTTGGTCCACAACGAAAGTCTGTCCCGTCTGCACGAGGGCCGCGTCCGCCAGCCTATCCTCTCCGACGAAACCACTTGGTTAAAAATGTCCACAACATCAGCATGTTGTGGCCGATTTTGAAGAATCGGCCCCTTCGGGGTGACTTCGCTCACGATGACCCGCCCGCGCGGGCGGCCGACGGGGGACTCACAATGCTCAGGTGACGGTCACGGTCTCGGTGTCGCTGGCCGTCGCCTTCGTACCTTCGTCATCGTTGGCCGTCACCGTGACCGTGGTCACCACGGTCCCGGGGCCGCCCGCGGGCCCGGACGCCGAGAAGGTGAAGGCTCCGCCGGGGCGCAGGATGATGTGGGAGCCACCGTTGGCCGCGCGAGCGGTGCTGAGCAGTTCGCCCAGCCGGTCATCGGCGATCGAGGTGACCGCCACCGGGTCGGTGTCGGCCGGGCTGGTGTTCGTGATCGTGTACGTGTACGTGACCGTCTGCCCCTGGGCGACCGAGCCGGGGCCGACCTTGTCCACCCGGACGGCCGGCGCCACGTCGGCGACCGGTCGATCGTGGACGGCGCCCGCGAAGACCGGGGTCCCCTCGTCGTCGTGGCCGGTGGCGGTCACGCGGCCCGCGCCCGTGCCCGGGCCCCTGGTGGGGTTCCGCGGGCCGGTCGTGTGGCGGAAGGTGAGGCTGTGGCCCGGGTCCAGGACGATCGGGCCGCCGAAGGCCGCCCGGGCAATGGCCGACAGATCGCCCAGCCGGTCGTCCCTCACCGAGGTGACGGTCACCGGGTCGGTGCTCGCGGGGCTCGTGTTGCGGATCGTGAACGTGTAGGTGGCGGGGCTCCCTTCGAGGCCGGCGGCCGAACCCACGCGCCGGACGCGGTCGTTGAACGTGTCGGCGATGAACAGGTTGCCGGCCGCGTCCATCGCGACCCCGGCCGGGCTGTTCAGGGCGGCCCCGGCCGCCGGGCCGCCGTCCCCGCCGTAGCCCTGGGTGCCGGTCCCGGCGACGGTGGTGATGAGCCCGGTATCCACATCCACCCGGCGGACGCGCTGGTTGTGCGTGTCGGCGATGTAGACGTTGCCCGCGGCATCGACCGCGAGCCCGGCGGGGAGGTTCAACTGGGCGCTCGTGGCCGGGCCGTCGTCGCCGGCGTACCCGAAGGTGCCGGTGCCGGCGACCGTGGTGATGACCCCCGTGTCCGCCTCCACCCGGCGGATCCGCTGGTTGTGCGTGTCGGCGATGTACAGATTCCCCGCCGCGTCCACCGCCACCCCGCCGGGGGCGAACAACGGGGCCTCCGCCGCCGGGCCGCCGTCCCCGCCGAACCCGGCCGTGCCCGTGCCGGCGACCGTGCGGATCGTCCCTGTGGCCGCGTCCACCCGGCGGACGCGGTTGTTGAGCGTGTCGGCGATGTACAGATTCCCTGCCGCGTCCACGGAGACCGACGATGGCTGGGACAGGGCGGCGCTGGTGGCCGGGCCGTCGTCCCCGCCGAAGCCCGCGGTCCCGGTGCCGGCCACGGTGGTGATGACGCCGGTGTCCGCGTCCACCCGGCGGACCCGGTGGTTGCCGAAGTCGGCGATGAACAGGTTGCCGGCCGCGTCCACGGCCACCCCGGCCGGACCGCCCAGGGTAGCCCTCTCGGCCGAACCGCCGTCCCCGGCGAACCCGAACCCGCCGTTGCCCGCGACCGTCGTGATGAGCCCGCTCCCCGCGTCCACCCGGCGGACAGTGCTGTTGGGACGGTCGGCGAAGAACAGGTTGCCCGCAACGTCCACGGCCACCGCGTAGGCCGCGCCCAGCGGGGTGCCGATGGCCGGAATCCCATTCCCGCCGCCGCCCCCGGACGTGCCGGTGCCGGCCACGGTGGTGATGACGCCCTCGCCGACCGACACGTCTATGGTGAGGGACGGCGGCCAGTCGTCGGG
>Ga0075428_100003559_pt1 | contig 17059 bp, 20 predicted proteins | sample RhiMetdeltSRZDD2_FD_75291 | JGI IMG/M metagenome (GOLD analysis project Ga0075428, IMG submission 75291) | Populus rhizosphere microbial communities from Tennessee, USA - Rhizosphere MetaG P. deltoides SRZDD2 | ecosystem: Host-associated > Plants > Roots > Rhizosphere > Soil | place: USA... | reverse complement strand
CTCGCCATTGCGGTACGAGTTCGCGCCGGGGGCGGTCAAGGTCGTGTACCCCTAACGAGCGCGACCGGCGGTCAGCGCAGTTTCGTTCCTCAGCAGCGTTCACGACCGCTCGTGGTGATCGGCCTAGTTTGTCCGCCAGCGCGAAGAGCGTACTTCGCGCCTCAATCACACAATGGGCGAAGGAGGTCACAATGCGGGATCTGATCGTGGTGGGGTTCCAGGGAACCCACCGCGCAGCCGAAGTGCTGAGTCAAGTGCTCGATCTGAATGCGGATTGGGCCGTCGATCTCCATCTCGAGGACGCGGTCGCGGTGTATCGCACCCGGGATGGCAAGCTGCGAGTCGACGAGAGCATGCAGCCGACGAGTAAGGACGGTGCCGCGTGGGGCGGGGCGGTGGGGGTGCTGATCGGGAGCCTCCTCGCACTGCCGTTCACCGGCGGGGCGAGCGCGGCCGTGGCCGCCGCCGCCGTGGGTGCCAGCGCGGTGACGTTAGGCGCGACGGGGGCGATGATCGGCAGCGACGATGCCTCCGACGACAAGGCGAAGTACGGCATCTCCGAGGACTTCGTCAAGCAGGTCGGGGGGATGGTCCAGCCCGGGCAATCCGCGCTGTTCATCCGCGGCGAGAGCGATGCGCCGGCGAAGATCGCGGAGCGCTTCCGCGGATATGACGGAACGATCCTGCGCACCACGTTGCGGCCGGATCAGGCGCGTCGGGTGCAGCAGGTCATTGGCACCGACCGGCCGGTGGCACGCTGATGTACCGGGCCGCCGTCTGTCTGGCGCTCGGCGCTCTCGCGCTGATCGAAGCGTGCTCGGTGTCGCAGAGCGATGAGCGAGCGATCGGTGCCGAGGAGGCGGCATCGGTCGACTCCGAGCTCCCGATTCTCCGCGACACCGCGGTCACGGCGTTCGTCGCGAAGCTGGGGCAATCCATCGCGTCGCGGACGAGCCGAGCCGACCTGGAGTGGCGGTTCGCCGTCGTGAATACCGACGACGTGAACGCGTTCTCGCTCCCCGGTGGCTTCATCTACGTGAACCGCGGGTTGATCGAGCAATCCGAGCGCCTCGACGAGCTGACGGGCGTCATGGCGCACGAGATCGGCCACGTCGTGCGCCGGCATTCCGTGAACCAGCTGCAGAAGGCCGCCAAGCGGGATGTCGGCGTGGTGCTGCTCTGCACCCTGACGAGCGCCTGCCACACGCTTGGCGGGGCGATAGCGGTGCAGGTCGGCGCCGACGCGATGACCGCGCGATACAGCCAGCACGACGAGACCGAGGCGGACTCGGAGGCGGTGATCAATACGGTCCGCGCCGGCTTCGATCCCCGGGGGCTGCCGGACTTTCTCACGTGGATGCTGGAGCACCGAACGGACCAGCCGACACCGATCGACGCGTTTTTCGCGACGCATCCAACGGACCAGGCGAGGATCTCCGCTCTCGAGCGGCAGATCTCGAGGCTCGGCCTCTCGCCGCAACGAGCGCTGGTCCGTGACACGCCGGAGTTCCGGACCATCCGGGAACACCTGCGGGCATTGCCGCCACCACCTACCGACACGTTAGGCGCGACGCAGCGCCAGCGATGAGTACCAACGGAGCCGCCGGCCGGTCGGTGTCGCGTGGGCGCGCTCCGCATACATACACACCAGGAGAACCGAACAATGTCAGAGCTGATGGTAGTGGGGTTCGACGGGAAGCACCGTGCCGCCGAGGTGCTGAGCCAGCTGGAGAATACGGACCTGTCCTATGGGATCGACTTGAACGACGCCGTCGCCGTGTATCGCACGGAGGACGGGAAGCTGCGCGTCGACCAGAGCGTGCAGCCGACGACGAAGGAGGGAGCGGCATGGGGCGCCCTCGTCGGTGGGATGATTGGGGCCATCCTCCTGGCGCCGCTCACGCTCGGCGCGAGCGCGGCGGTCGCGGCGACTGCCCTTGGAACCGGAGCACTGACGGGGGGCGTGACCGGCGCGGCGATTGGCGCCGACGACGCCGACACGTGGAAGCAGACGTACGGGATCTCCGACGACTTCGTGAAGGAAGTTGGCGGGATGGTCCAGCCGGGGCAGTCGGCGGTCTTCGTGCTCGCCAGCGCCTCGAATCCCGCGGCGGTCGCCGAGAAGTTCCGCGGGTACGGCGGCAAGGTCTTCCGCACGACCCTGTCGGCGGAGTCGGCGGCCAAGTTCGAGAAACTGATGACCCCTGTGACTACGGCGCGTTAGGCACCGCGGTCCAGCAACCATACGGAATGGAGGTGTGAGATGACGACGCCACACACGCAACGAGAGAACGACCTCGTCACCGCGAAGCTCGAGGCCCAAGTCCGGGAGGTCGACGCGAGTCTGACGGTACTGCAAGCCCAAGCCGAGGCGAGGAAGGCCAGGGCCGACATGGACGAGATCTCCGGCCTCGCCGCCGCCAAGGAACGCGTGAAGAAGAACATCGCGGACCTCAAGCGGCAGGCCGCGGCGGATTACGCGGCGACGAAGCGCGAGGTGGAGAAGGAGATCAAGGATCTGCAAGCCGACATCCAGCGCGTGAACGAGCGCTACACGGCGTGGGACTCAGCCCGTGAGCGGCAGTTCTATGCGCGACTCGACGAGGCGCAAGCGAGACTCAAGGTCTGGAAGGCGCAGGCCGACCAGAAACGGACGGCCGTCGCCATGAAGGGCCACGACGACCTCGCGGCCCTGGAGGAGAAGATCGCGCTCGCGCGGGCACAGGCCGCCGCGGCGAAGAACGACCAGTACAGCGCCAAGGCGCGCGCGGCGCTGGAGGAATCGGAGCGCTATTTCGACCAGGCGTACGACGCCGCGGTCAAGCGGTACGGGACGACATGAGTGGGTGAGCGTCGCCCGGCGATTGCCGGGCGACGCAGCCCCGATCAATACGAGAGGAGAAACGTGGCATGGCGGCGCTCATCGCACGCCGGGAGATCCTGAGCGAAGACTTCCCGGTTGCCTAACGAATACCCGGCGCTGGCGATACCGTTGCGCCGGCTCCGCGCCAACTTCTCGAGCGCAACTGGCGAGATCGCCGTCTTGCGTTCGGCCTTCCGCGTCCATCCCGCAGCAGTAACCCGCGTCTGCCACGCCGCCCAGAGGGAGCAGGGCGTCGCCTACATACCATCGTACAATGGAGTCCCCTGGTTCCTTCCCGTATGATCGCATCCTTGGGCGCGCCCGCACACTTGCTTCCAGGGACGACACATGACGCCGCCGACTGTCACCCCACCGCGCGTTTCGGATGAGACGCGGCTTGCCAGCACGAAGAACGACTTGCCGGCCGCGACGCGTGCGGAAGTGGTCACACTGCTCAACCAGCGCCTTGCCGACTGTGTCGACCTCCAGACCATGTGCAAGCAGGCGCACTGGAACGTGAAGGGACCACAGTTCATCGCGCTGCACAAGCTGTTCGACGAGGTGAATGAGGCGGTCGAGGATTACGTCGACCTGATCGCCGAGCGAATCGTGCAGCTCGGCGGTGTGGCCGAGGGGACGGCGCGCGTCGTCGCGCAGCGGTCCCAGCTCCTCGACTACCCGCTCACCCTCACGACGGGAGACGAGCATATCGCAGCGCTGTCGGACGTGCTCGCGCAATTCGGGCGTTCGGCGCGAATCGGGGTTGCCGAGATGGACGAGCTCGAGGACGCCGTGTCGACGGACCTGCTCACCGAAGTCTCGCGCGGCGTCGACAAATGGCTCTGGTTCGTGGAGGCGCATCAGCAAGGCGCACCGTCGGAAGTCGTCAGCGATGACGGCGCATCGCGCCGCGCGCCGCGAAACGGTGTTCGGAGAGACGAACGCACAAAGCCCCGTCGTCGTGCCAACAGGAAAACGAAACCATGACCGTTGAATGCACGCACCTGAGCGAGATCCGCGACGTCGTGCCGCGCACGCCGGACGGATGTGAGGAGTGCCTGAAGACTGGCGACCGCTGGGTACACCTCCGGCTCTGCCTCGAATGCGGCCACGTCGGCTGCTGCGATCAGTCGCCAAACCACCACGCGACGAAGCACTTCCACGCTACCGCGCACCCGATCATGCGGAGCTTCGAGCCGGACGAGGACTGGGGGTGGTGCTACGTCGACGAGCTGTTCTTCGAGCCGGCGCCCGAGCCCCGCGCCTGACGGCCGCCAGGTTTTTCCGGCGGAAGCCGACCGAGGGGAGGCTCTGTGCCAGTCACGTACGAAATCGACGCGGCTCGCCACCTCGTCTGGACCGTCGCCACTGGCGTCGTGACCTATGCCGAGGTCGCGCGGCACCTCGCGGAGGAGGAGCGCGATGACGCCCTCGGGCTGGCGGAGGTCATCGACGCTCGGGGCGCGACGACCGACCTGACGGCCGAACAGGTGCGCTCTCTGGTTCTCCTGACGGATGCACTGCTGCGCCGGGGGCGGTTCGGCGCGCTCGCACTGGTCACGGACAACGAGGTGGCGTTCGGCATGGCGCGCATGTACCAGATTCTCGTCGAGGCGTTACCAGTCGAGATCGCCGTCTTCCGTGAGCTCGCCGACGCCCTCACGTGGCTGGACGCGGTGCCCGGACACGGGTCTATGAGCTCGACGAGCTCCTGACTCGACTGGAGATCGACCCGGACGTCCGCGTAATCGTCTTCGGACAGCTTCAACCCCCACTTCTTCATCGCCCACTGGGACGTGAAGGCTCCGGTGGGCTCACGCGCTTTCCTGCGAACGCCTTACGGATGGCAGCAACGAGCTCATCGACCATCGCGTCCTCGAGCAGGTAGGCTGAGGCGCCTGCGCTCAAGGCGCGATGGATATCGGCGTCGCCGTCGTACGTCGTGAGGGCGACGATTCGCGCGTTAGGGTCGAAGGCTGACGCGCGAGGCGATCACGAATGCGGTGCGGCACGCGAGCGCAACGCGGCTGTGCGTACACTGCGAGTGAACAGCAAGCCAGGAGTTGGCGCCGAGGTGGTGCTGGCGGTCCGTCCGCTTTCGCGAAGGTTGAGGAAGACCGCGTAGGGCGATCGTGACGCGACGAGAGAAAGACTAGCTGAATGGTGTATTGTCGCGGCTTGTGCCTGGCGTAGCATTTGATCCATGACGCTCACGAACGACGCGGCCTCGATGGTGCCGGGCGTGGTCCGCGTTATGACCGTCGACGATCACGCGATCTTTCGCGACGGGTTGGCGCCACTGCTCGCGTTCTATGTCACAGAACGGCTGACCGTCGGTCGTGTGCCATCGACCGGATGTCGAACATTCGCACCTAACGGGGAGCCATGGCCAATGGACAATACTGGAGCCTGATGATGATCGGGCTCGTCGCGACGAGCGTCGGGAAGACCACGCGGGCACAGCCGGCAAACGTGACAGCACCCTCACGGCCGTTCACCATTGGAGAGCGCCTCTCGTACAACGTCCATTTCGGGCCGAAGAAGGTCGGCTCAGGTTCGATGCACGTCGTGGGCATCGATACCATTCGAGGGCGGCCGGCGTATCACACCACGTTTCGAATCAAGGGCGGCGTTCCGACCTACGACGTCGACGACACCTTCGAAAGCTGGTTCGCGGTAGATGACCTCTCGTCGTTGCGCTATAACAAGGATCAGAACGAAGGCAGCCGGGAGCGCGCGCATCGCTACGAGATATTCCCCGAGCGGCGCGTGTACGACGACCTCACGGACGAGAAGCCCGAACAGCCGTCGGTTGCGGAGCCCCTCGATGACGGTTCGTTCGTATACTTCCTGCGAACGGTACCGCTCGAGATCGGCCAGACATACGAGTTTCAGCGCTACTACAAGCCCGATCGGAATCCGGTGACAATTCGCGTGCTCCGCCGCGAGCGTGTGACCGTCCCGGCCGGCACGTTTGACGCCGTGGTCATTCAACCCATCATCAAGACGAAAGGTATGTTCTCCGAAGACGGCCGCGCCGAGGTGTGGATGTCGGAAGACGAACACCGTATGATCGTGCAGATGAAGTCGCAACTGTCAGTTGGGTCGATCAACCTCTACCTGAAAAGCGTTGGTCGCCCCTGACCGGTAGTGTCCCAACTTCACCGACACGGCACGCGCATATCCGAGTGACAGTCCTCGGTATTCGTCACTGTAGGATCCGCAGCTTCGGAGAACGTCTGATCGGCCCAGAGATGCCGCGTGACCGGCCCACGCCCGTGCGATTAACGTTCAGCTGCTCCTGAAGGCGACAAGGCTCGAGGAGGACGACCGAGAGGTCAAAGCATTGCTCGCGAAGCTCGAACCGACCGAGCGTTGCGATCCGACACGCCTAACGCGCTTCGGGACTGCATGGCCAACTACAATCCGCTGGGACAATTTGGCGCGGCAGCCATCCGGTAGCGATCGCACGACGAATCTGTCTGAGCGCCACAGCCCTCGGTACGTTCCACCGCGATGGCACGCGTTAGGAAATGCCGGCCGCTCATGTGCCAGTGGAAGTTCTTCGTCTTGGACGGAGCCCAACATCGTCGTCGTCGCGGTCGATAGGGACCGTATTGGCATCGATCGTCACCACACCGCATTTGCGTAATTGGTGATCGCGCTCGTCACGGCGTGCGTCACGGCCGGATAGAACATGTTCTTGCCGACGCTGACGGGCACGACTTTATTGTCACGTGGCCTGTCACGTTCGTAACGACCGTGGGCGACTGTGAGGCAGCTGCCGCCGATTGTCCTCGCGATCGCGTTCGCTGCGGTCGTCGTCGCAGTGACGGCGATCGCGCGCCGCCTGCCGATCCCGCCGCCGATCCTCCAGGTCGCGGCGGGGTTTCTCGTGGGGCTCGTGCCAGGCGTGTCCATCCCGCATCTCGAGCCAGACGTCGTCTTCTTCGTGTTCCTGCCGCCCATTCTCTGGGCAGCGGCGTTCTTCACCTCCCTTCGGGACTTCAATCGCTACCGTCGTCCGATCGGGCTCCTGGCGGTCGGACTCGTGCTCGCGACGTCGCTTGCCGTTGCGGCTGCCGCGCGGGCGCTATTCCCCGGAATGACGTGGCCAGCGGCGCTCGCGCTTGGCGCGATCGTGTCACCTCCGGACGCTGTGGCGGCAGTTGCTATCGTGTCACGGCTGCCGGTGCCGCGTCGCGTGATTGTCGTTCTCGAAGGCGAGAGCCTCGTGAACGATGCATCCGCGCTGATCCTGTATCGCTCGGCGGTCGCGGCCGCGGTGACCGGCATGTTCAGTTGGGGAGAGTCGGTCGTCCGATTCTTTCTCGACGCCGGCGTCGGCATCGCGATCGGCGTGTTGGTCGCGTGGCTCGTGGTTCAGCTGCTCCGCCGGTCGAGGGACGTGATGGCGGAGATCGTCCTCACCCTCACGGCGCCATACGTCGCGTGGCTCGCCGCCGAGGCGGTGCACGTCTCCGCAGTGCTCGCCTGTGTGGCTGGTGGCCTTTACGTACGACGCGACTTCTCGAGCGCGGTGGCGCCACTCTCGAGGCTCCAGAACCGTTCGGTCTGGGAGCTCGTCATTTTTGTCCTCAACGCGGCGATCTTCCTGCTCCTCGGCGTGCAGTTCCGGTCGTTGCTTGGCGACTTGCCGCGGGACATGGTGGCGTTGCTCATCCGTGCCGGTTTCCTGATCGGCGCGGTGGCAATCGCCGTGCGGCTCGTGTGGGTACCGATCGCGGCGTATCTGCCGTTTGGACTGAGCGCCCGAGTGCGTCGCAACGAAACACCGCCGACTCCGAAGATGGTCGTGGTCGTCGCCTGGACGAGCATGCGAGGGATCGTCTCGCTGGCGACCGCGCTTGCGCTTCCCGTCACGGTTGCCAACGGGGCACCGTTCCCATATCGGAGCGCGATCATCGTGATCGCGATGTGCGTGATCGTCCTGACGCTCGTGGTGCAGGGGTTGACGCTCGCGCCGTTGATCCGGTTCCTGGCGTTTACGCCCGAGGACACGCACCACGCGGAAGCGAGGGTTGCTCGCCTGGAGGCGGCGAGACGTGGAGCCGAGGCGCTCGATGACTTGTCGCGCGAGTCGTGGGCGGATGCACGCGACGTGGAGTGGCTTCGCAGCGAGCTGCGGGATCGCGTGCGGCTGCTGGAGCACCACGCCGGCGAACCCGAGGGGCGGCGCCGGCTCCGCGCGGAAATGCTGCGCGCGGAACGGCGGATGCTCGTGCGGCTCCGGAACGAGGGCGCGATCTCCGACGACGTGCTGCTGGAGCTCGAGCAGGAGCTCGACCTGGAGGCCGTGCGCGTCGGAGCGGGACGCGATCGTTAGGCGCCGCCCGCCGTCTCTGCCGCAGCCGGGACGCTCGTGGTTCCGGGCTCGAGGCGGTCGAGCCGACCGAGTCGATCGACGTCGATCGCGACCACGCCATCCGTGGCCGTCGCGAAGATACTCGCGAACTTCGCGTCCCAACGGATCTCCTCCCAGAAGTACGATGCGCGTGCCGTGACCCGGGTCGAGAACGACTCCTCGTGCGCGTTGATGAGGATCAGCAGCTCGGCCTGAGCCATACGCAGCGAGTCCGGCGTCGCGCCGCGAAGCGGGCTGTCAGCCGTGATCGGGTGCACCACCGTCAAATGCAGCGTAAATAGATCGACCGAATTCCGCTCGAGCGCGAGCGGATAGAAGTTGCGCTGCCGTTTGCCGTCGGTTTCCTCGTAGAGCACGATGCTCACGCGCACCTGGACGTCGCTCAGCTCCGCCGGCTGCGCGTTGACGAAGCGGAACATGAGCCCGCGCCCTCCCTCGTACGGCGCGACGACGGCCGACTCGCTGAAACGAAGTCGCATCCGCGGCCGGGTGAGCCGTGCAATCAAGAGCCCGGCTATCGTGACGAGCACCGCGGGGCCGAAGAACGACTCGAACACCACGAGCCAGTTTGCCGTCGAGCCGACCGCGTACATCGGTCCGGTGCCAGTCGTTGTGAAGACGCCGACGCTGAAGGCCAGCGCGCGAAGAAACGGATCGGCGATCCCGAGCACGTCACCGCCTCGCAGCGTGCCATCGCCGAGCGCGAGATACGCGAGGGCGAAAAAGCCGTTGAGCAGCAGCAGCACGCCAAACGTCCAGGCGAAGAATGCCGCGGGAGGCTCGGCCAGCGCGCGCAGGTAGAACCGTTCGAACCGCTGGGCGCCGAGACCGTACTTCCGACTCGTCGGCTGGCCGTCGTGTGTGAGGAAGCGGCCTCGAACCTGCTGCGCCACGACGCGCCCAAAACCGAGATCGGTGTAGGCGCGCTGCGGCCCTGGCGGAACGGGAGGTAAGTCGTCGCGGTCGTTGGTCATCGGCGGATCACGCGCGGATGATCCAATGGCGCGGGAATCAACGCAAGACCAGTCTGCATGCCGGACGACTAGCGCGTGTGCGCAAAGCGGCGTAGCAATTACTCGACCTCCACTCATCCCCCATGACCATCGATCGCCGTGGCTTCCTCGCAGCGTCGACTTCAGCACTGGTGTTGGGAAAGAACCGCCCCACGCTGACGACGTTCGAGCCGCCCTCTGAAGCTCCCGAGCTACCACTCTTCGAAGGGATCCAGACAAGAGAGATCGCGGTCTACACCACCGCGGACAAAACGGACTACCGACTCTCAGCCACCGGCAAGCGCGCATTCAAGGCCATGGGTCAGCCTCTCGAGACCCAGACCTGCGTCTTCGTGGATCCCACCAAGCGATTCCAAACAATGCTGGGCATCGGCGGTGCGCTCACGGACGCCGCCGCCGAGACGTTCGCCAAGCTCCCGCCAGCCAAACAGCGAGAGATTCTCGATGCCTACTTCGATCCGAACAAAGGCATCGGCTACACGCTGGGACGCACGCATATCCACAGCTGCGACTTCTCATCCGCGAGCTACACGTACGTCAACGACGGTGACGCGGCCCTCAAATCCTTCAGCGTCGAGCACGACCGGCAGTTCCGCATCCCGTTCACCAAGCAGGCGCTCGCGACCGCAGGCGGGAAGCTCACGCTCTTCGCCAGCCCATGGAGTCCGCCGGCATTCATGAAGACCAACAACGACATGCTGCACGGTGGCAAACTGAAACCCGAGCTCCGGCAAGCGTGGGCCAACTACTACGCGAAGTTCATCAAGGCGTACGAGCGAGAGGGCATCCCGATCTGGGGCATCACGGTTCAGAACGAGCCAATGGCGACGCAGACGTGGGAGTCGTGCATCTACACCGCCGAAGAGGAGCGCGACTTCGTCAAGAACTTCCTTGGCCCGACGATGAAGCGGGAAGGCTTGAGCGACCGGAGGATCATCGCCTGGGATCACAACCGGGATCTCATCTACCAGCGCGTGAGCACCATTCTCGCCGATCCGGAAGCCGCCCGGTACGTGTGGGGCATTGGCTTCCATTGGTATGAGCCCTGGAGCGGCGGCACCATGATGTTCGACAACGTTAGGCTGGTGCGCGAGACCTTCCCGGACAAGCCACTGCTCTTCACCGAGGGGACCGTCGATTCCTTCAAGGCGGACGACATCCACAGCTGGAGACTGGGTGAGTATTACGGCCGCTCGATGATCAACGACTTCAACGACGGTGCCGTCGGCTGGACGGACTGGAACGTCTTGCTCGACGAGCGGGGCGGCCCGAATCACGTCGGGAACTTCTGCTTTGCGCCGGTGCACGCGGATACGAAAACCGGTGAGCTGATCTACACGAACTCGTATCACTACATCGGGCACTTCTCGAAGTTCGTCCGTCCGGGCGCGAGACGGATCGCCAGCTCGCCGAGCAGGAGTGCGCTGTTGTCAGCCGCCTTCGTGAATCCCGACGGCAAAATCGCGACGGTGGTCATGAACCCGACGGACAAGCAGGTGAGCTACTTCCTGTGGGTTGGGGGGAACGCGGCGGAAGTCGGTAGCCCACCGCATTCGATCCAGACGCTGGTGTTCTGACGCCGGAAGGGCGCACGCCGCTAAAGGCGCGCTTGTGGCACGTGGCGCATGGATGCGGCATACGTGAAGCTTGTCCGCTCGAGAGTCACCGGATTGCGCTGAGCTGAAACTCGAATCCGGGCAGGAGGTCTTCGCCCTGCAACGCGTCCGTCTCGCCAAGCAACGACTCGCTGCCGTCGGCGCAGTACACGCGCGCGACCACGCGAATGGGGTCAACCACCCACACCAGGCGGGCCCCCGCGTTCAGCCAATCGCCGACCTTCGCGAGCACCTCGCCCGGCCGGTCATCTGGCGATAACACCTCTACGGCGAGATGCGAACGTCGTCGCACGCGTGCTCTGAACGTCGTTGACGCTCGATCCTCGCCGGCGACCACATGATCTGCCGAATCCTCCTGATGCTGAGTTGGCTCATCGCGAGCGAAGCCGCGGCCCAAGCTCGGTGGCGCACGCTCGATGAGTTTCTGGCGCGAGGCGTCGTCCTCACGGCGGCGGAAAGCGCGAGCCTAACGCGGGGAGCCCCGATCGCCAGGACGCTCCGCACTGGTGACGCGCGTGACGTCGCCGTCTTCGGCGCCATCCAGATCGCCGTGCCGCGGGCGTTCTTCACGGACCAACAGCGTGATTTCCCGAAGGCCCTCCGCACACCGACTCGAACACACGTCCAGCTCTTCAGCGAACCGGCGGCCGCGCAAGATGTACAGACGTTCGCCGTCAGCGATGGCGACCTCAAAGAGCTGCGCGAGTGCAAGCCGACCAATTGCAACATCAAGCTTCCCGGCAGCGACATGGCACGTGCCCGCGCCGCCGCTGACCCGTCCTCCCCAGGGGCACGCGACCGCGTCTCGGCCTACGCGCGGCAACGCATGATCGAGTACGTCACGGATTACCGATCACGCGGCAACGCCGCCATGATCGTCTACGACGATCGCGGCACCGTCCACTCGAGCGATGCATTCGCCGCCATGTTGGACGACTCGTCGTACGTGTTCAGCGCGCTGCCTTCACTCGGCGAGTTCCTTCTCACTTACCCGCGAAGTGTGCCACCGGATGCAGCCCAAGTGATCTTCTGGTCGCGCGACGAGATGCCGCACCTCCAGCCGGTCGTGCGCATCACGCACGAAGTCGTGTACTCACCGCTCGAAATACCAAACCTGACGCTCGTCGCGGCAAAGCAGATCTACGCGAACCATTACTTCGAGGCCGGACTCGAAACGCTTGCGGCAGCAGACCGCGCATCCTCCGGCTCAGCCTCGGATGCGTCGGGAATCACGCTGGTCGCCGTACGGCGCTATCGATTCGATCAGCTGCCGGGCGGGGTCTTGAACATCCGAGGTCGCGTGACCAACGGTCTTCGGCAGAACGTCGTCACCGATCTCACGCGCATCAAGCGAGAGTACGAAGCCGCGTGGACAGCGCGCCGTAATTGACGCTCGCTGCGGCTGACGCGCGGGACGGTCGGCTCGGGAGGAGCCGAGCCGTCGCCGGAGACCCCTGACAGGCTTTCGCGTGCGCCGTGCAGACCTTGTTCATGCGGACGAGTCGACGCTCGTGAGCGCGGGGGAATACGAGGCGGAGAACGGCGTCGCGGCGACGGTGGCCCCCATGTTCGTGAGCTGGAGCAGCGCCGAGCGACGGACCTCGTCGGCTGTCTGCGGGCCGAGTCGCTCATGCTCTAGGGCGCGCGCGCCGGTCGCGTCCGGATCTACCGCCACCTCGTAGCCACGGACGAGTGCCTCGCGCACGCTGTTGGACAGGCACATGTGTGCGTAGAAGCCGACGATCACGAGGTCGGTGACCCTTCGCTCGCGCAGCCACGCGTCAAGGTCGGTGGTCGTGAACGCGCCGAACACATCCTTCTGGAAGAGGCGTTCGTCGGGTGCATCGAGGCAGGGGTCGAGTCCGGGCGACAATTCCGCGCCCCATGTGCCGGGCACGAACGCCGGCGACTCGTGCGGCTTATTGTGGTGCTGCACCCAGGCGATTGGCCACCCTTCCGCACGCGCGTGGCTGACCCAATGGATGATCGCGGTGAGGGCAGTGTCGTGATTCGGGACCGGCCGCTGGCCGCGCGCCGAGAACTCGTTCTGTGCGTCCACGACGATGAGCGAGCGCATGATTCTCCTCCAGTTTTCGAAAGCCTTTAGCTTACTCATCGAATGGGTAAATGAGCTTCGCGTCGATCGCAAATGTGCCGAATTAATTTCAGTACGAGGGAGGTCGCATGCAGCCGGACCGAACGGATTTCGCGCTCATCGAGGCGCTGCAGCACGACGCAACGGAGCGACTCGAGGACCTCGGCCGGCGGGTCGGCATGGCCCCGTCGTCGGTTCACGAGCGCCTGCGTCGGCTTCAAGCGGGGGGTGTGATCCGCCGATGGACCATCGAATGTGACGCCGCAGCCCTCGGCTTGCCCGTGCTCGCGTTCATTGGCGTACGCGCAACGCGGCCATGTTCCGAGCTTCGGCCGACGCTCGAGGCGATCCCCGAGATCGAGGAGTGCCACTCGGTCGCCGGCGCGTTGGGAATGCTGCTCAAGGTGCGCGTCGCGGACCCGCCTGCCCTGCTCGCGCTCACCGAGCGACTGCGTCAGATTCCGGGCGTTGAGGGCACGGAAACGACCATCGTCCTCGCGACACAGTTCGATCGCCCCTTCCGGCCACGAGCGCCGGAGCTGGCGAAGCGGCGCGCGGCGCGCGCCGCGGCTCTGCGAGATGACCTGACGTCGCTACGTTCCGAACACGGACGCGACCGCGGAGGCTGATGAGAGGCGTTAGGCGCGACACGCGCTGCATCGGGCCACGCGTGAGGCGCCCGCGCACCGGCCGGCGGGATCGTTTGCGCCGATCCAGGGATTGGTACGACACACAGGAGGTATCTATGGCAACCGTGAAAGACCCCGTCTGCGGGACGACTCTTGACAGCGAGTCGGCGACGCTTCGCGCAGAGGTAGCCGGGCAGGTGGTGTACTTCTGCTCGTCAGAATGCGCCACGACGTTCGAGGCGAACCCGGAGCGCTATGCGCCCGAAGCAAGCGCAGCGGGCGAGACCGCGCACGAACGGCTCGAGCAACACGAACCGCCGTATACGACGCTCGGCTTCCTGACGTCGCCGAAGTTCGGCGCTGCGGGAAGCGGAGGGCTCGAGTACGAGCGACTTCCCGAAGCTCACGACAGGTAGATGCGACGAATTGTTCCGGCCGCGATCGATTCAGCGCGTCCTGAGTCGGACGCCTAACGAAGGAGTTGGCGCTCGAAACGGTGCTGACGTCCGCGGATACCGCATTGCGCGATGCGCGAAACGCGATCTGGGACATGCGAGCCGTGGAGTTCGAGGGACGTGACTTACCGGAGGCGCTCGATGGCGCGGTTCGCGCGGTGATGGCGGAGGCACCGGTCGCGCTCGACTTCAGTGTCCGCGGTGATCGGCGTTCGTTGTCGCCGCTGGTTGAGACGACCGCGTTGCGGATCGGACGCGAGGCGGTGGTGAACGCGCTCAAGCATGCGAACGCTGGCACGGTTGAAGTACGCCTCGAGTATGCGCCGGGGGTTCTTCTCCTGGAGGTCGCGGATGATGGTCGAGGCATGACGCCGGGCGCGGCGGAGGTAGCGGCGAGCGACGGCCACCTCGGGATCGTTGGCATGCGTGCCCGCGCGGGTCGCGCCGGAGGCACGATAGAGATTGCGAGCCAGCCGGGAACCGGGACGACGATTCGAGTGACGTTGCCCATCACAGCCTAACGCATCAGGTGCGACGTCCCGTCGAGAGCGCGGACGGGCGGTCCGCGGTGGGCGGCGGCGACGACGCCTCCGGCGGCGTGTACGGTACGGCCGCCATGAACCGCGCGGTGGTGCGGTCGCCGTGCAGCACGACGAGCTCGGGCAACGGCTCGCCGTACACGATGATCGCGCGAGGGCCCTTGAGGGGCGGCCGGCGGTTCGGAGCGTTCCTCGGCTGCTGTGACGATGACTGCCACCGCGAGCACGAGTAGATCTGTCCGGCCCCGATCCATGGCGATCTGATCCTCAGCGAGCGCACGCCTCTTGCGCCACTGCACAGCGATACAAGACCGGCCCTCGAGCGCCAAGTAGAATGCAGGTGGGCAAAACACCGGAGCGAAGGTGGAGTCAATCCCCAACGCGCCGCTTGATTTCCGCGTGATTCTCAGGCGGTTCGAGGAACCGGACGAGGTCCGGGCAATGGAACGAGGCAGATACGAGATCGTGACGATCGGTGGTCGAACTCTGGGCCGCGCCACGTACGAACCGGGCTGGCAGTGGTCGAAGCACGTCGGACCGTCGGTCGGCGCGAGCCGTTGCGGAGTCGAACACCTTGGGTTCGTGCTGGCGGGCAGAGCGACTGCCGCTTTCGATGACGGAACGATCACGGAGCTGCGGCACGGGGAGTTGTTCTACATTCCACCAGTGCCGCACGACAGCTGGGTCATTGGAACCGAGGAATACGTCGCGCTGCATTTCCTCGGTGCCGATCGCTATGCAAAGTAGAGGTCAATCCATGATGTCCTTTCAGCACGCGCGCCAGCTCTTCGACCGGGCTGGCCGCGTAGCGACTAGCGGCGTGCTCGAACACCGGCGCCAACCTCGGGGAGATTGGGCCTGCTATCACGCGACCGGCGATAGCGTGGAGCTGTTCGAAGCCGGGTTCCATGACTTCAGCTACGAACGTCACTTTCACGACTCGTATGCGATCGGCGTGACGTTGTCAGGCGTTCAACGGTTCTGGTGCCGTGGCACGACGCACGACAGTGTGCCTGGCGATGTCGTTGTGATCCCGCCGGGAGAGGTCCACGATGGTCAGTCGGGTACGACAGGCGGATACACGTACCGGATGTTCTACGTGTCCGAATCGGTTCTGCACGACGTCGTTGGCGATGTACTCCAGCGTCCCGCGTTAGGTATCCCGCTGCGCCGTGTCCCGGTCGTGCGTGATCCGTCTCTTGCCCGGGAGCTCGATGCCGCGTGGCGCGCCGCGCGCACCGACGCGAGCTCCCTGGCTGCCGACGAGCTGTTCGCGCAGGCTTGCGCGCGTCTCCTCACGGGCGAACCGGAATCGGCGCCGGACGGTCGCGGCGTAGAGAATCGGGCCACGCTCATCAGGGTGAGAAACTATCTCAGGGTGCATGTCGGCAAGCGGATGAGCATGCAGGAGCTGGCGGCCATCGGAGGGATGAGCCGGTTCCAGCTCACGCGGCAGTTCCAGCAGCTGTTCGGCCTTCCGCTGCACGCGTATCACATGCAACTGCGCCTGCACGAAGCCAGGCGGCGGTTGCGAGCGGGCGAGGCGATTGCTGCGGTCGCGCTTGAGTTGGGATTCGCCGACCAGAGCCATCTGAACAGGCGGTTCAAGGGCGCGTTCGGGGTCGCGCCCGGCGCCTATTCCGCGTCCCTCCGTGCGCCAGGTCTACGCGTGTTGAATGCCTAACGGCTGAAGCACGTTTTCGCTTCGCCGCTAGTCATCCAGACTCCCCATGGTCAAGTTGACGGTCGTTCCCGTCATCCCGCTCGCCTTGTCCTTCAGCATCATCTCAGGCTCCATAGAGTCGTCGATGAGGCAGACACCGCGACGCCGGGAAGGTGGGCGCCTACCAACCGCCCAGTTTACCGCGTGGCCGGTGTCTCTATAGGACGGAGGCGCGACAACGTGCGAGCAGAAGCTGACGCGGTGGTGACTGCGGAGACAGCCGACCTGATCTCGAGGGCGCGGGCCGGGGACGGCGAAGCGTTCCGGGTGCTCATCGAGCCGTACCGGCGAGAGCTCCACGTGCACTGCTACCGCATGCTCGGATCCTTGCAGGATGCCGAGGACGCCCTACAGGACACGTGGCTGGCCGCATGGCAAGGCCTCGGAGCATTCGAGGGACGTGCCTCGTTTCGCACCTGGCTCTACCGGATCGCCACCAACCGATGCCTCAACGCACGTCGCTCGGCCAGCAGACGCCTCGCGAAGGAGTGGGACGTGCCTAACGTTGAACCGCCCGAGCCAACCGGGCTCGGCGAGGTCGTATGGCTCGAGCCATTTCCTGACGCGCTGCTCGAGGGTGCGATCGACGTGCCGGTCGGCCCGGAAGCGCGGTACGAGCAGACCGAATCCATCTCCCTGGCTTTCGTGTCCGCACTGCAGCTCCTCCCACCTCGTCAGCTCGCTGTCGTCGTTCTGCGCGACGTCCTCGGATTCCACGCGAACGAGGTGGCCGACATGCT
>Ga0075428_100003554_pt1 | contig 17070 bp, 16 predicted proteins | sample RhiMetdeltSRZDD2_FD_75291 | JGI IMG/M metagenome (GOLD analysis project Ga0075428, IMG submission 75291) | Populus rhizosphere microbial communities from Tennessee, USA - Rhizosphere MetaG P. deltoides SRZDD2 | ecosystem: Host-associated > Plants > Roots > Rhizosphere > Soil | place: USA... | reverse complement strand
CGCCGAACATGACTCGCCTTGCGGTCACGAATTTCGCGAGCGCTTCGGTCAGCTTCATCGACATCGATCCGACGAGCTCCAGGTTCCACCAGATCGTCAACGAGACGCGCGTCGAGCAAGGGCCGACCGGGATCGCCTGGCAACCCGACGGCGAGGACATCCTCGTCGTGTCTACGGAATCCAACTTCCTGACGATCATCAGCGCCCTCGACTTCACGGTGCGGCGCTCGCTCGGTGGCTTCCTGAACGGCCCGATCGACATCATCGCGACCGAGCGCTACTTCACCACCGGCAACTTTTCCGCTGTCTGGTACGCCTACATCCTGAACAGCAATGGCACGGTTGCCATCTACGAGTCGGGCCCCGATGGCGTCAACGGGTGGGGCTTCAACGACATCATCGGGTCGGTGACGAACGTGGCCTTCCCGCGCGCGAAGGCAATGACCTACGATCATTCGGGCGGCTTCGGCGGTGTTTACATCGGACACACGGACGACTCGGGTCTCGGCATGGTGTCCCGGTTGTCGCTCACGAGCACGCCACTCAATGTCCTCCCCCTGAACCCTGTGTCGGGGGGATTCATCCTGCCGCCGACGTACCGTCAGAAGGAATGGACCGTCACGCAGCGATTTGGCGGCATCACGCCCGGTACTCCACTGCGCGACCTGATGACCGGCAACTCGGTCATCGACGTCTGCACCGACGAATTGGCCAACGTCGGTGGATTGACGGGCCAGAACAACCTGCTGGCGCCTGGCTACACCTCGACGCCCTACACCCACTCGGGCAAGCACGTGATCAAGGCCGTGCCCGGTGGGCTCGTGCGCGCGGTGACGCCCCGGTTGCTGTTCGTCGCGCTGTCCGACGTGGGCAACGTCGACATCTTCGAGCTGCAGACCTCCACGCGAGTCGCAACGGTCGACGCGCCGGGCGTGCGCGTGGTGTCGAGCTACTGGCGCCAGTAGCTGCTGGCGCTGGTAGAGCCTGGTCGCCTCTGCGAAGCGAACGTCATGCCCCCGCGCCGCAACGCGGGGATGCGACAACGGCGAAAGACCCAGCCAGCCCCGCGGCGGCGCGTGCAAGCTTGCGTGGCGCCGCGAACTGAGCCCTGGCTCGGGCTTCCCGGCTATGCGGTTGTGGTTGTGACCGCAGGCGCACAGAATCGTCGCCATGCCGGATGGAGCGACGATCCAACGCATGTTCGCGGAAGTGGCGCCGGGTTACGACCGGGCCAACCACGCGCTGTCGTTGGGCGTCGACCTGTGGTGGCGGCACCAGGCCGTTGCGATGACCGGCGTCGTCCGAGGCGAGCGCGGACTCGACGTGTGCGCCGGGACCGGTGATCTGTCCCTGGCCTTGCAGCGCTGCGGCGCCGAGGTCGTCGGCGCCGACTTCTGTGCCCCGATGTTGGTCCGCGCCGCCGCGAAAGTCGAGCAGCGGTCGGCAAGGCCGCGCTTTCTGGCCGCGGACGCGCTGGCCCTGCCGTTCGGCGATGCCGGGTTCGACTTCGCGACGGTTGCCTTTGGCATACGCAACGTGAGCGATCCGCGGGCGGCGTTGCGCGAGATGGTGCGTGTCGTGCGGCCCGGCGGGCGCGTTGTCGTGTTGGAATTCTGCAAGCCGAGGTTCCCGCTGCTGGCATCCGCCTATCGCTTCTACTTCCGTTTCGTGCTGCCCGCGCTGGGCAGTTGGATCTGCGGCACCAAGAACGGCGCCTATCGATACCTGCACGACTCCGTGATGGGCTTCCCGGAGCGCGACGACTTCCTGCTGCTGATGCGCGAAGCCGGCCTGCAATCGCCGAGAATGCGCCTACTCACCGGCGGCATCGCCGCACTCTACCGTGGCGAAGTCTCCCGCTGACAGCAAGCAGTCCTCCCGGCCCGGGGGCTACCTGTACTGGTCGCGCGATCCGGCCGTGGGTCTCTTCGCCGTGCTGCCCCTGTGGCTGGTCTACGAGGGGCTGCGCCTCTTGCTCACACCGGCCGATCGCAACGGGGCGGAGCTGCTGCTGCTGCGCGAAGTGGACCGACTCGGTGGCTACGGCCACCTCGCGTTGCGCGTCGGTTTCGTCGTGCTGCTCGTGTTCGCCGCGCGTTCGCTGGTGAACCGGCAGATTCCTTGGCTGCGTGTTGCGGCCGTTCTGGCGCTCGAGGGAACGGTCTACGCGCTGATGCTGGGTCCGGTCGCGTCCGCCTTGACGTCCTCGGCCGGACGCCTGCTCGAGATCGGCGCGACCACGACGACGCTGGACGCGAACCTCGTCGGCTCGCTCGGTGCCGGGATCTTCGAGGAACTGGTCTTCCGCCTCGGTCTGATGTCGGCGCTCGTGTGGGTCGGCGTGCGCGCCACGCGCGACACTGCTTTTCCGCGCTGGATCGTCGGAGCATTCGCGGTGATCACGAGTGCTTTGGCCTTCTCGTGGTTCCATCACCTCTGCGGCGAGCCCTACGAGCGGAACCGGTTCGTGTTTCGCACGATGGCCGGCGTCCTGCTCGGACTGCTGATGTGGGCGAGGGGCTACGGCGTGTGCGTCTACACGCACTCGGTCTACAACGTCTACTTCTACCTGCTACCTGGCGGCCGATGAACGCTGACCCTCGAGCTGCTGTGTCGAGAGCCGCCGCGCCGGAGGCCTTCGCCGTCTGTTTCTCGGGTGGCAGCGGCGTCGCCTACGGGCTGCGGCTCGTCGAGGTGTTGCTGCAAGGCGGTCATCAGGTCCACCTCTGCGCGACTCCTGCAGCGCTGCGCGTGCTGGTACACGAAGCGGGCCTGCCTGTGGACCTGCAGCAACCGGATCTCGCAGCGCTGTTCGCGCCCGCCTTGCGCCGTCATCTGTCCGTGCATGCGATCGATGCCGTCGAGGCGGCACCTGCGTCGGGCAGTGCCGGCATCAAGGCCACGGTCGTCGTGCCGTGCAGCATGGGAACGCTCGCGCGCATCGCGCACGGCTTCTCGAGCAACCTCGTCGAACGGGCTGCGGACGTCGCGCTCAAGGAAGGCCGTCCGCTGGTCGTCGTGCCACGCGAGACTCCGCTCTCGATCGTGCACCTGCAGAACATGCTCGAGCTCGCGCGTCTTGGCGCGATCGTGTTGCCGGCGATGCCGGGCTTCTATCATCGACCGGACAGCGTGCAGGACCTCGTGGACTTCGTCGTGAGCAAGATCCTCGACCGCCTGCGCGTCGACCACGACCTCGTGCGCCGTTGGCGCACGCCACCCCCGGCCGGTTCGATGTGGGAGGAGGGCGAAGCATGACCACGCCGGCAGCCATCGTCGGACGCGCGCGCAACTTCGCGTCTCTGGTCAAGCTCTCGCACTCGGTGTTTGCGCTGCCGTTCGCGTTGTTGTCGCTGCTCGCGGCGACGGCGGGCCGCCCCTCGCCGTCGGTGCTGTTGCTCGTGGTCGCCGCCGTCGTCTCGGCGCGCACTGCGGCGATGGCCTACAACCGGTATGCCGACCGCGACATCGACCGCAGCAACCCGCGCACGGCGGGGCGCGAGATCCCGCGCGGCGCGGTGTCGCCGCGTGCAGCACTCGCGCTCACCGCGGCGTCGGGTCTCGTGTTCGTCGGCGTCTGCTGGCTCCTGTCGCCGCTCTGCTTGTTGCTCTCCGTGCCGACGCTCGCCTGGTTGCTCGCCTACAGCCACATGAAGCGGTTCTCGGCTCTCTGCCACGTCTGGCTCGGCATCGCTCTCGGCTTGTCGCCGCTCGCGGCGTGGCTCGCGGCGGATGGCGCGTTCGGCCCGCGCCTTTGCGCTCCGCTCGTGCTCGGTGTCGGAGTCGCGCTGTGGGTGGCGGGCTTCGACGTGCTCTACGCGTGCCAGGACGAGGCGTTCGACCGCGCGCACGGGCTGCATTCGATCCCGGCCCGGTTCGGTGTGCGGCGCGCGATGTGGTGCAGTCGTGCGTTGCACGGCGGCGCGGTGGTCGGGTTCGCGTCGTTCGGCCTGTTGGTCCCGCTCGGGATCGTCTACCAGGCCGGCGTGGGTCTCGCGGTCCTGCTGCTGGTCTGGGAACATCGCCTGCTGCGGCCAGACCATCTGGCGCGTATCCAAGCGGCCTTCTTCACGGCCAACGGCGCGATCGCGATCGCGATGTTCACGGCCGGTTGCATCGACATCTACCTGCTGCCCGGTTCGAGCTGATGGCTTTGCCCCACCCCGAAGACGAATTGACGAGGCTCGGCAAGCTGCTGCAGCGCGGGCTGCCGCCGATCGTGATCGTCACAGGCGCCAGCGACTGGTTTCGCACCGAGGCGATGGAGCAGCTGCTGGCCGCGGTGCCGAAGGCAGCGGAGCTCCGGCTGCTCGACGCAGTCGACGTGCGCGCTGCAGGTGGCGGAAGCGACGAGGACGAGGACGCGGGTGACGAAGCCGCCGGCGAGCCGGATGGGGCAGAGGGTCTTGCCGCGTGCCCGGAACTGCTCGACCTGTGCTCTGGCGGTCTCTTCACGAAGACCGCTTTCCTGGTCGTCCGGCGCGGCTCCAACTGGTGGGCGCGTCATGCGGCGACGCTTGCAGCACAGCTGGCGCACTTCGCAAAGGGCTCTGGTCTCGTGCTCGAAGCCAAGAAGCTCGACAAGCGAAGGAAGGCAGCCGCTGCGCTCGCGAAGGGCCTGGCCGACAAGGGCGGCCTGTTCGAGTTCCGCGATCTCTTCGATACACCCTACGACCGGACGCGCAGTCCGCTCGAGGGCGAGCTCGCGCGGTGGGTCGTGGCCCGTGCTTTGCGGCTGGGGGTTCCGCTGACGCCCGCAGCTGCCTGGCTGCTCGTGGCCCAGGTCGGCAAGGTGCTGCCCGAGCTCGTGGCCGAGCTCGAGCGGTTGCGCGACCAGTTCCCGGCCGACGGCAAGCGCGCGCCGCTCGAGCCCTCGGACCTGCGCGGCAAGATCACCTGCAGCTTCGAGTCGACACCGTTCGAGCTCGCGGAGGCAGTATTGGCCCAGGACAAGCGGCGTGCGCTGCGATCGGTTCGCGCGATGTTCGATCACGGCGTGCGCAAGAAAGACGGTGGGTCCATGGACCCCGGTGGGCGCTTGCCCTTCACCACGAGCTGGCTCTACCAGTCGCTCGCGACGGTCTACGAGGCGCGCCTGTTGCACGACTCCGGCGTGTCGCTGCGCGACGTGCCGGGCCGCGTCGGTGTGCGGCAGTTCGTCGATCGCTTCGTCGAGCAGGTGCAACGCAACGACGTGAAGCGACTGCAGCGAGGGCTTCTCGCCGTGCACCACTGCCAGCGCATGAGTCGACTCACTGCCGAAGAGCCCGAAGTGCTGCTCGAACGCTTCCTCGCGCAGTGGTTCGATGGCGTGCCGATTCCCACGGCCGCGGACCTGGACCTGTGATCAAGAAGCTGCCACCAGCCGTCGTCAACCAGATCGCCGCTGGCGAGGTCGTGGAGCGGCCTGGTTCGGTCGTGAAGGAGCTCGTCGAGAACTCGCTCGACGCGGGTGCACAACGCATCCGGATCGAGATCCGCGGTGGCGGTGCCGAACAGATCCTGATCGTCGACGACGGCGAAGGGTTTGCGAAAGAAGACCTGCCGCTCGCGTTCGCGAGCCACGCGACCAGCAAGTTGTCCGCCGTCGAGGACCTCGACCACATCGGCAGTCTCGGGTTCCGCGGCGAGGCGCTCGCTTCGATCGGCGCCGTGTCCCGCGCGAGCATCCAGAGCCGGCGCGCCGGCGCCGGCGAGGGATGGGAGGTGCGCTGCGACGGCGGCGTGGAGACACCGCCCGCGCCGTGTGGCTGCCCGCAGGGAACGCGCGTCGAAGTGCGCGACCTGTTCTTCAACCTGCCGGCGCGCCGCCGGTTCTTGAAGTCGGCCCACGCCGAACGCGCGCGTATCCAGGAGCTCGTAGCAGAGCTCGCGCTCGCGCGGCTCGACGTCGACTTCACGCTCGTCGCCGACGGTCGCGAGCTGCTGCGGCTGCCGACCGGTCAATCGCTCGCGATGCGCTTCCAGCGGTGCTTCGGCGAAGAGCTCGGTCGTGGGCTCTTGCCCGTCTCGCGCACGTTCGGCGGCGTGTCGGTCGAGGGCCTCGTTGGTGAACCCGATCTGGCGCGACGCGACAGCAGGCTCGAGCTCACCTACGTGAATGGACGGCTCGCGCGCGAAACGAGTGCTCTGCACGCCGTGCGTCAGGCCTTCCGCGACTATCTGATGGGTGGGCGCTTCCCGGTCTACGTGCTGCAGGTGACGTTGCCGGCTGCAGGGGTCGACGTGAACGTGCATCCACGCAAGGCCGAAGTGAAGTTCGTCGAAGCACGCAAGGTCGCGGGCTGCCTGCACGAGGCTGTGCGTTCCGCGCTGCAGGGGCGCGGCCTGCTGGGTGCGAGCAGCGGCGGCGTCGTCATCGACGCGGGCCTGCCGCGGGCACGCTCGGGCTTCCCGGACCTGCCGCCGAACCTGTTCGGCGGCGCCGATGCCGCGCCGGAATTCGCGTCGCCTCCGTGCGCCATGCCCGAGGTGCGCGAGCCCTCGCCGCCGGGCCGCGCTTTCGCGCCCGCCACTGCACGCGCTGTTTCGCCCGCACGGCCGAATCCGTTCCAACGCGTGTCGGGCCGGTTCCTGCAGGTGCTCGATCTCTACCTGCTGCTCGAAGGGCCCGACGGCCTGCTCGTGGTCGACCAGCACGCCCTGCACGAGCGCGTGGTCTACGAACGCCTGCGGGCACAGCACGAGGCGCGCGCCGTGAAAGTGCAGCGATTGCTGGTTCCGGCGGTCGTCGACGTGTCGCCGACCGAGCAGGCCTGGCTGCAATCGGCGCGCGAAGAGCTCGCTGCCGAGGGCCTGCTCGTCGATGTGTTTGGTCCCTCCTCGGTGGCAGTGCAGGGTCTGCCTACCGTTCTCGGCAAGGTCGACCCCGCAAAGCTGCTGCGCGCCGTTCTGGCGGGTGAGTCGGAGGACGGGCGCGCCGCGGTGCGCGGGCAGATCGCGGAGCGCTTCCACTCGATGGCGTGCCGCGCCGCCGTGATGAGCGGCGATCGCCTCACCGACGTCGAGATCCGGGCGATGCTGCAGGAGGCCAGCACGCTCGAGCATCCGCACAACTGTCCGCATGGCCGTCCGACGGTCTTGACCTTCGGCACCGCGGAACTCGAACGCTACTTCCGTCGCCGCTGTTGAGCGGCAGCGGGTTCACTTCTTGCGATCGAAATCGCCGACGCTGAGAGGCGGGCGCAGATTCAAGTCGATCAGCGTGACCTTCGTCTTGAGCTCGAGCTGGCCGTCGGCAGTGCGGAACAGGTGCACGAGCTCGTGCGGAACGAGCAGGTCGTTGCGCTCGCGGAAGTCGAGCAGGTGCACACGTTCGCCGCGCGTCGGGTCCTTCTTGCCGTCCACGAGCGGACAGGCTTCGACCGCGACCAGCGTTTCCTTGTCCTTGCGGACGAAGATCTCGAGGCGCACCGGAGCGTCAGCGCCGGCTTGCTGCAGCAGCGGGAACGCCGGCAGATCACCCTCGACGACCCAGCAGGGCACTTTCGTGATGCGATCGAGCGTGAGGATCTCGTCGCGCACGGGCCCCGGGTTCTTCAGCGAGCGGATCACCGTGCCCGGATCGGTGAATCGGATCAGCTGGCGCGCGAGGTTGGTGTCGCGCTCGGCCGCCTTGAGGTCTTCCGCGAACTCGCCGCTGAGATCCTTCGGCTCACCCTGGAACAGGTGCCAGTACCCGTATTGGTCGCGGCCGCGCACGATCGGGTTGCCAGCCTGGATCACGCGGTAGCGGATCAGCGGTCGGACCTGCTTGTCGGGACGCTGCCACTCGAGGAACTGGACCGCGAGGTCGACTTGCCCGCCCTGCGCGGCCTTGGCGTCCAGCATGTGGATCGTGAGGCTGCACTGAAGTGCGGTCACGGGGGGCACGGGGCCCCTCGGTCGGTGGGCAGTATCGACGCGGCGCGCCAGCTGCTCGAGGTCAGTCGGCTCGGGGGGCGCGGGGTGCGTTTGGGCGACGGCGAGCGAAGTGAGCAGCACGACGGAGTGGCGCATTGTGTTCCGGCGGCGCAACGGGCGCCGCGAGTGCTGAGCCTACAGCAACCTCCTTCTGCGGGCGCGCGGATGCCCGCTCAATCCGCTGATTGGGCGAGCCCACCAGCTCGAGGATCTCGCCCGGGCACGGGGCGCCGCCAGCTGGACCGGAATCGACTGAACCAGGCCGTGCGCCCGAGCCGTTCTCGCAGTCGGCACCGAGCGGTCCGATGATCCGCCCCGCTCCCTGCACCTGCAGTCGACGTAAGCGTGGATCGCAGGCCTTGCTGATGCGCAGCTGCGGGTTGCTGGTCGGCTTCGCTGCGCGGTGCGGTGTTGCGCACCAGACGACGTAGGACCCTCAGAATCGGGCCGGCGGTCTGACCGGATGACCGAACCCTCTGGAATAGAGTGGGGCACGGTAATGGTACGACGTTCCGCGGTGAGCCGTGGGAAACCTGTCAGCAAGATCGGAGCGAACGAAGAAGGCGTTGACGCCCAGGTTGGAGCAAGCGACCAGTCGGTAACTGTGTCGCTCCGCCAAGTTCGCCAAGGACTGCAGCGACGCGCCAAAATACACGGACCAGTCCCAGACGAAATTGGGGTCGTAGGGCACGACCCATTCGCGAGGCGGAACCCAGCGCGCATTGTACTCGACCACGATAACGCGAGGCGCGTACCCTTTGAGGATCTCCGCCATCAGCCAGTAGTCGTTCCCGTCAACGTCAATCGACAACAAATCAAGAGCGGTGGGTACGCCAGCCGAAGCGAAAAGGTCGATGATGTTCTCAACAGTTATGAAGCGGTCGATCGCTTGAACCGGTTTACCACTGTAAAGCCTGCGAGCAGCAGCAATATTCTCGGGCGAACCGTCCATGAGGACGGCGGACCAGCCGCGGTTCTCGATGAGGTTCCGGCTGTTGCACTCGATGCCAGTTTCAATTCCGAACTCGACGGCGAACTTTGTCCCTTCCCCGACACGGTTGAAAATCTCCTCAATAATGCCGTCCTCGCCGGACTGAGAAAACACCTTCCGCTCGAAGTTGCCGAGGTCGCTGGAGCAGTCCGCATTCTTCCGGCGTGCTCGCCAGACGTGCAGCTTCTTGCGCTGCTGATGGAATTTGATGACCGCACGATTCAGGAGCGGAAGGCTCATCGCGCATCCTTCGATTCTCGTCAGCAAAGGCAAACGATTCGCCATGGTGCGTACCATCTGCGCGATCGCTCAGGACCGGATCTTGCGCCGCAACCGGACGAACTCGCCTTGGGCCAGCACGGCATCGGCTGTGACGAGCATCAGCACCACGGCAACGGCGCGCATAGCGATGATCCTACCGCGGCGCGGCCACCAGGGGCCGCGCGTTCGCACTTCGCGAGCATCTCGTCGAGGCCGGCCGATCGGATCATGAACCGCTAAGTGCGGGCGGGGCGGGCGCGCGCCCACCAACACCAAGTGCCCGTCGTTCCTGACGCCCTGCAGATCGCCCGGGGCCGCGCCAACCAGGCGCTCCCAAAGGCCGCTTGCCGTCACGAAGTTGCCGAGGACCACGACCCGTCGCCGAACGTCGTTGTGCGGCTGGATCGAGAGGCCGTCGCCAAACGGATTCGCGAGCAGGTTCCCCTCAACGACGAAGGGCCCTCAGCCTGCATCAAGGTCTCGGTCGGATTGCCGTGCAAGACGTCCTGGTTGACGCGGTACCGTCGTCCCGGCCCGGCCCCTCGAACGGAAAGTGAGCGGGCAGCGGTTCGGGCGCGCCACGCACAGGTGCTGTGGGATGAAGCTCTCGCCGACGCTCAGTCATTAACAGTATTACAGATCCGGCAACCCATTCTTGGTGCCACCGATTGTGGTACTCCTTTCCGCCCGACCTGGCCAAACACGTCGCTTGAATCGTGCCAATGATGTTAGCCCGATTGCGCGGACGCCTAAATCCTTGGGGACAAGGAACCCGATGCCCAAGCTCCGCCTCCCTATCCGGCGCAATCCCGCCAACAAATGATCGAACCAGTCGGTGCCCGCAAGTCGCGAGCGCGGTCATGGATGTAGGGCTGGGCTCGCGATGCCTCTGAATCATCGCGAAAGCACCCCATGGGCGCTTTGTGAAGGAACTTCCCGTCATTCACCCGACGGGCGTTGCGAGCGAGAGCCCCCGTGCATAGCATGCGCGGTCGCCCCCCGAACAAACAGCCTGATAAGTGAACTGCGATAACCCTCCGAGGCGTGACCTGAGAATGTCGAGAAAAGTCGCCGAAATCGCGAAGCATGCTTACCGGGCGGTCGGCCTCCCACTGCTCGGTATGCTAGGTGGGTTCGCTCTGCTTCGCCGCATCCGTCGCGATTCCGCCTTGGTTCTCATGTATCACAGCGTGATCGACACTTGCGGCGACCGCGGATTGCTCACGAACGTCAATCAGGTGGACACCGGATCATTCAGGTGGCAGGTGTGGTTCTTGAAGAACCACTACGAAGTCGTCAGACTTTCGACGATAGTGGAGCGGATACGAAACCGCAAACCTGTAACCGGGCTGGCCGCCATCACGTTCGATGACGGGTATCTTAGCGTGTTCGAGAGTGCGGCCCCGATTCTTCATGCGTACAACCTGCCCGCAACCGTATTCCTCATAGCGGGACTGGTGGACAAGGACGAAATGACCTGGTACGACAAAGTCGAGGCACATCTTCTGAACACCTCGGTCTCCAAGATCACTATTGGCGCAGAGGACTATCATCTCGATGGCGAACGCGAGACTGCGATCAGGGCGGTAAAGCACCGACTTGGCGACGTGGATCTCGAGGCACGGGAGAGGCTGGTAGCCGAGCTCGTCGGGCAGGCCGGTGAGCTCGAGCACGCGGCGAGGAAACGCTATCGACTCATGGGTTGGCGAGAGGTCGAGCGGCTCAGAGAGCAAGGCTTCGATTTCGGCGTGCATTCGTATTCGCATCCGCACCTGACGAAGGTCCCCTCGCGGAGCCTCCAACTCGAAATCGATGCGTCGGCCAAGCTGATTTCGGATCGACTGCACGTTCCAATCGAGACACTGGTTTTCTGCTACCCCCACGGTGACTATGACGATCGGGTACGCGATCGGGTCATCGCAACAGGGATGCTCGGTGCCATGGGGGTGAAGCACGACCTCACACCACCCGACGGCGACCCCTTCGCGCTACCGAGGGTCGGCGTCTCCCGGGACCAAACCCGCGCGATGTTCATGGAGGCTACCGTAGGTCTCTCCGCGTGGCTGAAAAGGCGCATTCCCACCTGAGAGAGTCGGATCACAGCATGACCCAGGAACGGATCGTCAAAGAACATTTCTCGCGCATGGGCAGCGACGGCTCCTATGCGCAGTTCTACACCGACCAAAACACACAGCTTACCCACGATTTTATCGCTCGGCGGGCGCGAGTCGAGGAGTTACTCGAGCGTCATATACGAGAAGGTCAGAGTGTGCTGGACATCGGTTGCGGCACGGGTCCGATGGTCGAGTTCCTCTGCAATCGGGGGCTCATCTATCACGGGGTGGATGTCGCTCAGTCGATGCTAGACAGTATCAGCAAGGAGTTCGGCGGCAAGCCGTACAGCAAACGCATCCACCTGGAAGTTGGCACCTGCGATAGCGTGCCTTATCCCGACTCGCAGTTCGAAATCCTGCTGGGAATGGGCCTTCTCGAGTATCTCGACGACATGAATCCGACGTTCGACGAGTTCGCGCGGTTGCTGAAACCCGGTGGAATCGCGATCCTGACCATCCCGAATCGGCAATCGTTGAACCGCTTCATCATGAGGAACTCGCAAGCCCTCACGACGACATATCAGTGGTTCAAACGGATCTTCGGCGCGAAGACGCCTGAATCAAACCGTATCATCCACCACGAACTCCCGCCGCGGAAGTTGGACGATTCGATGGCGGCGCGGGGCTTCGTGCAAGTGGGCTGTGCCTTCTACGACTTCAAGCTGGTAGTGTATCCCTTCTCGCGGTTGTTCCCGGCGATCGCGCACGCCATCAATTGCAGGATCGAGAACCGTGCTCCTGGTTTCCTGGCGAACGCGTATGTCGGTTGCTATCGAAAGGGACCCGGTTAGAGTAGGTAGCCGCTACTCATCGGACGACGACGGACACGTGATGTCTGCCAACCCCAACGGACACGCGAAGTCGTGCAACCCCGACGACACCTGGGGTCGTGGACCATGGGGTAGCGATCGATAGCCGGATGTCTTCCGTCACCGAGCATTACGAGAGGCTGCTGGCGCCGATCTACTCATGGATGGTCGGTGGCGCAGACGCGGCGTTCACAGCGGGGCAATCCGAGCTGGCTCCCGTTCTTCGCCCGGGTCGATTCGCGATCGATCTTGGTGCTGGCTTCGGGATGCACACGGTCCCATTGGCCCGCGCCGGTTGGAGGGTCTTGGCGATCGATTCCTCGCCCGCGCTCCTGCGCCAACTCTCCGAGTTCGTCGAGAGCCTTGCAGTCGACGCGCATTGTGACGACCTGCTGCACTTCACCGATTACCTTGCGACCGACGAGCGCGCTGATCTGATCCTCTGCATGGGTGACACGCTCACACACCTGGAGTCGCTCGATGCCGTCCACGCATTGAGCCGCTTGGTCGCGGCTCGCCTTGCGCCCACGGGTCGATTTGTCGCGACGTTCCGCGACTACGCGCGGTTGCCCTCCGGTGACGCGCGATTCATTACCCGTTCGGGCGGACGAGAATCGCATCCTCACATGCTTCCTCGAGGAGTGCGACGGCTTCGTCAAAGTGCATGATGTGCTGCATGAGCGCACGTCCGGCGCGTGGACCACGCGAGTCAGCAGCTATCGCAAGCTCCGCCTCGCGCAGGAGGGAGTGCGCCAAACGTTCGAGACGGTAGGTCTTCGGGCTAACATCGAGCCAGGACCACGGGGAATGGTGAGGCTCGTCGCGAATGCCTGAGCAGACCAACCTCGCCATTCCTGCTTCTGGCCGACGGCGACATCGGCGCGCCGCCGGCGAGCAGTTCCCCGATCCCGGCAACGAGGCGCGCGGGCGGCGTGTCCTTCAGCAGGTAGCCCAATGCGCCCGCGCAGATGGCACACGAAGAGACGCGGGGCGGTGCGATGGCCGGTTCGGTGCAAGGCACCGAGGAACAGAAAGTAAAATGCCGGCCCGAGGCGACGGTCGCCTCTCGCTCACGCATTCCATCCCTGGAATTGCGATGCCTCGGGCCGGTGCGCCACCGGATCAACAACCATGCCGTTGGGCGAAGCGGGTCTCGATGGCTGGCCAGGCGCGCAGTTTCGTGTCGGCCGCGTAACGATAGCCGGCATTGACGGGGCGATGCCCGACTTCTACAGAGCCTGCATGCCCGCCAGCTTCGTCAGCAACATCTCGGCTGCCGCGTTCCAGAAGGACGTCGTCGAACGATCGATGAAGACCCCTGTGCTGCTCGACTTCTGGGCAGCCTGGTGTGGACCGTGCCGGACTCTAGGACCCGTGCTCGAGAAGCTCGCGGAGCAGTATCACGGCGCTTTCCACCTCGGTAAGGTCGACACCGATCGGGAGGCGGAGCTTGCCCAGGCGTTCGGCGTGCAGGGCATTCCCTTCTGTGTCCTCGTCGCGGGGGGCCGCCCGGTCGATGGCTTCCAGGGCGCGCTGCCCGCGGCCGAAGTGAAGAACTTCCTGCGGCGCAACGGCATCGAGCCGGTGACGGAGCAAGAGGCGGACGAGCCTCCTGCGGTTGACCCTCAGAGTCCGGCCGGTCGCCTGCAGCGCGCGCTGCGGGCCGCCGGCAGGGGCGATGCCGTGGCGGCCCGTGCCGAGTTGGAGGGCTTCCCCGAAGAGGACGCGAGTTTCGATCAGGCGCAGCGACTTCGCTCGGGACTCGAATGGCTCGACGCGACATTGAGCCCGAAAGGAACGCCTGCCGAGGCCCGGCTCGCCACTGCACGGGCCCAACTGCTGCAAGGCAATCCGCACGGCGCGATGGACCACATCCTCGAGTCGGTCGCTGCCGACAAGGGATTTCGCGAAGGGCTCGCGCGCAAGGCGATGCTGCTCTGCTTCCTGCTGGTGGGGGAGGAACTAGAAGAACTCGATGGCATCCGCCGCCGTCTGGCAACGCTGCTCTACTAGCGGGCGGGCTACGATCCGCGGCGCATGATCACGCTGTCTGCGATGCGTCCGTTGTCCGCCGCCATCCTGTGGCTCGGTCTGGCATCCTGCGCCGTGGCGCAGCAGCCCCCGTGCATCGACGACGAACTGCTGGAACTGCGCATCACTCGAGCCTGCTCCAAGCTGCGCGAGAGCGGCGTGCTCGTGTCGTGCGCGACGCTGCTCGGGCAGGCAGCGGTGGCGAAGACGTTTGCCATGCCGCGGACCGCGGAACAGGTCCAGGCGCTCGAGCCGCCCCAGATCCACGAACGAGTGCTCCGCAGCATGCGCATCGTCGGCCACTACTACCTGTGTACGGAGTGCGATGAGTGGCACTTCGCGGGGGCCTCTGGCTTCTGCGTTGGCAGCAACGGAATCGTGGCGACCTGTGCCCACGTGCTCGCCCCCGACGCGACGATGCGCGAGGCGTATCTAGTGACCGCCGATCTGGAAGGGCACGTGTGGGCCGTCGCAAAGGTGCTGTCGAAGGACGAGGGCGCCGACGTCGCGGTGCTCCAGACGGGCGAGCCGAACTGCGTTCCCCTCGCGCTTCGCGCCAGCGTACAGGTTGGCGAACGCGTGTATTGCCTGTCGAATCCGGACCACCAGTTCGCCTTCTTCAGCGAGGGGCTCGTGGCCCGTTGGTTCTTGCAGCGCGACCCCGTGCCGGAGGGCAGCGCCCGGAGACCCCCGGATCAGGTTGCGCCGAGGACCTGGCTGCACGTGACCTGCGAGTTCGCGAAAGGCAGCAGTGGAGCGCCAATCGTCGACAGCAAGGGCAACGTGGTCGGCATTGCTCAATCGACCTCGACGGTCGTCTACGACGAGGATGCGGCCGTCGTCGAGACCCAGATGGTCTTCAAGACCGCGACTCCCGCGATGGCGCTCATGGCACTGTTGCCCGAGCCGAGGGGCGACGCAGTGCCCGCTGGCAAGTGACGCAGCAACCGCTGCCTGGGGGTCTCGAGGTTCCTGTCGGGGGCGGCTGGCCGCGGTGAGGCGCGCTCCGTATCCTGTTCGCCCCACTCCCCTGGCATTCCCGTGGCCATTCCGCGCGTCGCTATCATCGGTCGTCCGAACGTCGGCAAGTCGAGCCTGTTCAATCGACTCGTCGGCCGCCGCGTCTCGATCGTCGAACCGACTGCCGGTGTGACGCGCGACCGCGTTGCGGTGACCATGCAACACGCCGATCGGACCTTCGAACTGGTCGATACGGGCGGACTCGGTCTCGTCGACGAAGCGCTGCTCAAGGACCACATCGAGGCGCAGATCGAGGTAGCGCTCGAGACCGCTGATCTGATCCTGTTCGTCGTCGACGGCAAGACGGGTCGCGTTCCGGGGGACGACCTCGTCGCGCGGCGGCTGCGCACGCTCGACAAGAAGCGAGTGCTCGTCGCGAACAAGGTCGAGACCTTCTCCGACGAGATGCTGGTCGCCGAATGGCAGGGCATCGGCTTCGGCGATCCGTTGCCGGTCAGCGCCAAGGAGGGCTTTGGCGCCAGCGTATTGCTCGATCGCATCGTCGCAGAGCTGCCGGCCAAGGGGCACGAGGAGGATGCTGCGGCCGGTGACGTGCTGAGCTTCGCGGTCGTCGGCAAGCGCAACTCGGGCAAGTCGACGTTGATCAACCAGCTGGCCGGCGAGCAGCGCGTGATCGTGCACGAGCTGCCCGGCACGACACGCGACGCGATCGACGTCGTGTTCGACTTCGACGGCAGGAAGGTGATGGCGATCGACACCGCCGGCGTGCGCAAGAAGAAGAGCCTCGAGCACGCGATCGAGTTGTTCGCCCACGCGCGCAGCAACGACAGCATCCGGCGCGCGCAGCTGTGTGTGCACATGTTCGACGTGCGCGAGCCGATCAGCCAGGTCGACAAGAGCCTCGCGGCCTACTGTGTCGAACACCACAAGCCGGTGGTCCTCGTCGGCAACAAGATCGACCTCGCACCCGAGCTCGACCTCAAGAAGTGGGATGCCTACATCAAGCAGCAGCTGCCCGGGCTCGACCACGCACCCGTGGTCTTCATGTCGGCCCACGAGGGCACGAACATCGGCGAGACCCTGGACCTCCTGTTCGAGTTGCGCGAGCAGACCAAGGTCAAGATGCCGACGCCGAAGCTCAATGCCGTGCTGCAGAAGGCGCGCGACCGACTGCTGCCCTCGACACGCGGCCACTTCCCGAAGCTGTTCTACGGCACGCAAATCGGCACCGAGCCACTGGCGTTGATGGTGTTCGTCAACGAGCCGCGTTGGTTCCGCGGCCAATACGAGCGCTACCTCGCCCAGGTCTTGCGCGAGTCGTTCGATTGTCCCGAGGTGCCCATCCGCATCGTGTTCCGGCGCCGCGAGAAGGTCGTGCTCGGGGACGCGTAGTCACGCGTGGACTCCGCGTGTTCACGCGGGCTTCGCGACGAGATCCGCTGCCATCTGCCCGATGATCGGGCCGAACTTGAAGGCGTGTCCGCTGCAGGCGGCAATGACGACAAGCTGCGGAATGCGTGCATGCCTTCCGACGCGGAGGCCCTGGTCGCCCGTCATCGTGTAGAGGCATCGTTCGGCAGCGCGCAGTCCGCGCACCTCGACCGCGAAGCGCTCGCGTGCCAGCGCCATGAGCGCACCATCGTCGATCGCGGGTGGTATGGCATCCGGGTCACAACCGGGACCTGTCGTGCGGTGCACGGCGGCTTTGAGCCCGCTGTTCGCGTGGCTCGGCAGGCCGTAGTGGAAGTTCTCGGGCGTCTCGCCGATCCGCGCCCATACGGGGAAGGTCCCGGCCCGACATGCGGCCTCGTCGGCAGCGACGTCGAAGTAGCCGACCTCCTGGCGCTGCACCGTGAGAGGCTCGTGGCCGGGCGGGGCCAGAGCCGGCAACCGTGAAGGCACGCACCGTGGTGCTGGCGGCCGGTCCCTGGTTGCCGGCTCTGGCCCCGCCCGGCCACGAGCCTCTCACGGTGCAGCGCCA
>Ga0075428_100003553_pt1 | contig 17077 bp, 14 predicted proteins | sample RhiMetdeltSRZDD2_FD_75291 | JGI IMG/M metagenome (GOLD analysis project Ga0075428, IMG submission 75291) | Populus rhizosphere microbial communities from Tennessee, USA - Rhizosphere MetaG P. deltoides SRZDD2 | ecosystem: Host-associated > Plants > Roots > Rhizosphere > Soil | place: USA... | reverse complement strand
CTGCTGAACCTGGCCTCCTACAACTACCTCGGCATCTCGTACCGCGACGAGGTCAAGAAGGCGGCCATCGAGGCCACCGAGAAGTACGGCCTGGGTGCCTCGGGCTCGCCGATCCTCTCCGGCACCTTCGACGTCCATACCCAGCTGGCCGAGGCCATCGCGTCCTTCAAGGACAAGGAGGCCGCGATCCTCTTCCCGACCGGCTACAGCGCCAACGTCGGGTTCATCTCCAGCCTCATGCGCGCGGGCGATACCATCTTCTGCGACCAGTACTCGCACGCGTCCATCGTGGATGGAGCCATCCTGGCCAAGTCCAAGACCGTCTTCTTCCGGCACAACAACCCGATGGACCTGGAGCGGAAGCTGAACCGCGTGCGGGGCAAGAAGCTGGTGGTGGTGGAGGGCGTCTACTCCATGGACGGCGACGTCTGCGTCCTGCCCGAGATCGTCGAGGTGGCCAAGCGGCACGGGGCGCGCATCCTCATCGACGAGGCCCACTCCACGTTCCTCTTCGGGCCCAACGGCCGCGGCGTGGCCGAGCACTTCGGCCTGGACGACCAGGTCGATTTCCACCTGGGCACGTTCTCCAAGAGCCTGGGCGGGCAGGGCGGCTTCGTGTGCGGGACGCAGGAGCTGGTGGACTACGTGAACGCCTTCGGGCGCTCGCGCTTCTTCTCCTGCAACCTGGCCCCGCCGCTGACCGCCGGCCTGCTGGCCGGCCTCCGCATCGTGGAGGAGGAGCCGCAGCTGCGGGCCAGGCTCTGGAGCAACGTGGCCTACCTGCGCCGGCGGTTCGCGGAGGAGGGGATCGACATCGGCAAGTCGACCTCGCAGGTCATGCCGGTGCTCGTCCACAACGACGCCAAGGTGTTCGCCATCGCTGAGAAGGTCCAGGACCGCGGGCTGTTCCTTCAGCCCGTGACCTACCCGGCGGTGCCGAAGCACAAGTCGCGGCTGCGGATCTCCGTGTCGGCCGCGCACAGCGAGGCCGAGCTGGAGACGGCGGTGGGCGTGATCGCGGGCGTGCTCCGCGAAGAAGGAATATGCCGGAGCTGACCCGGTACGGCTTCCGGGACGCCATCAGCGGCTTCTTCGAGTTCCCGACCGAGAACGCCAAGCGCATCCTGCCCGCGCACCTGGAGCCGGCGGAGCTGCACCACGGCAGCAGCATCTTCTCCATGACCGCCTTCGACTTCACCGAGAGCATGGTGGGCCCCTACGGCGAGGTCGTGATGTCGGTCATCGTGTCGCCGCTGGTGAAGCCGGGGGAGCGGCTGCCCAAGGCCGCCTTCTACCCGTACCTGGTGGGCACGACCACCAAGGCCGCCCGCGACCACGCCATCGAGCGCTGGCACCTGCCGCACTGGATGGAGGACGTGGCGATCGGCTTCGCGCGCGAGGGGACGCAGGTCACGGCCAACGTGGCGGTGGGCGGCGCGCCGGTGGCCGACCTCACGATCAGCGACTACTCCTGGTCCCCGGTGGCGCACCTCTACCAGTCGTTCATGAAGGACGGCGACCGGGCCTACCTGGCGAAGATCCTCATGGAGGGCGGACAGAGCGAGCACGAGGAGGAGACGGGCCACCTCCAGCTGTACGACCACCCCTTCAACAAGGACCTCGTCCTCTCCGAGGTCAGCGAGATCCCGTTCCGCGAGCTGTGGATGCGCGACGGGATGCAGACCTTCGATCCCCTGATCCAGCTCGAGACGGCCTGATCCTCCGGCCGTGCCCGATCCCGTCTTCGTCGTCTTCAACCCGGCGTCGGGGAAGGGCCGCGGGGCGCGCCTGGTGGAGCCGGTCAGGGCCGCGCTGTCGGCGGGAGGGCCCGTGGAGCACGGACTCACACGGGCCGAGGGCGACGAGGCGCGGGTGGCGCGCGAGGCGGTGGCGCGCGGGTTCACCACCATCGTGGCCGTGGGCGGCGACGGCACCTGGGGCGGGGTGGCCAACGGCATCCTGCAGTCGGGCGCGGCGGATCGGGTGCGCATGGGCCTGGTGCCGGCAGGCACCGGGTGCGACCTGGCCAAATCCCTGGGCATCCCGCAGCGCGACATCGGCGCCTGCGCCCGCATCGTGCGGGAGGGCCACGCGCGCACCATCGACGTCGGCCGCATCGAGGACCGCTACTTCGTGAACGTCGCCGGCTTCGGCTTCGACATCGCGGTGATCGAGGACTCGAAGCAGGTGCGCTGGCTGGGCGGCCCGCTGCTCTACGTCTACTGCGCGCTGCGGCAGCTCTACCGCTTTCCGGGCTTCCCGGTCGGGGTGGCCGTGGACGGGGGCCCGGAGCGCCGCGCGGAGATGCTCATGCTGGTCTTCGCCAACGCCAAGGTCTTCGGCGGGGGATTCAAGGTCGCGCCCCAGGCCGACCTCGCCGACGGCCGGCTGGACGGGGTGGCCTTCACCAACATGCCGCTCCGGCGCCGGCTCCCGATCATGCTCAAGCTCCTGCGCGGGACGCACGGCGGGGACCCGGCGGTGGAGTCCCTGCGGGGACGGTCCTTCCGCCTGCGCTTCGACGCACCGCCGGCCTACGAGACCGACGGCGACTGGCACCGCGCCGGCTCGGCCGATATCGAGGTGCAGGCCATTCCCGCGGCGTTGCGCGTGCTGGTCCCCGCGGCGTCGTCCGGCGCCGCCACCTGAGCCGTGGGCGCCCTCCGAGCCCTGCGCAGCGCCTTCGGCTTCCTGCTCATCGGGCCGCTGTTCTTCGTGACCGGGTCCTTCCAGCGGTTCGTGCTGTGGCCCTATTTCTTCTTCCGGCCCCCGCGCCGTACGCCGGTGATGGACCGCTTCATGCGCTTCATGGCCCGCTCCGTCCTCGTCTGCATGCGCGTCGGCGGGGCGCGCATCACCGAGATCGGCCACGTGCCGACGGAGCGGCCGGTGCTCGTCCTGATGAACCACCAGTCCCTGCTCGACATCCCGACCGGGGTCGCGCTGTGCCGGCCCAACGTCCCGCTGATCGTGACCCGGAGCCTCTACGGCCGGGGCATCCCGCTCGTCTCGCCCATGCTGCGGATCCAGCGCTACCCGCTCATCGACCCCAAGCAAGACCGGAAACAGGCCGTGGCCCTCGTCCAGGAGGCGGCGCGGCGCCAACACGGGATACTCTTGTACCCGGAAGGCCACCGCAGCCCCGGCGGCGAGCTCGGCAAGTTCGCGACCGCCGGGATCCGGGCGGTTTTGAAGGAGCAGCGCTGGCCGGTGTACCTGATCGTGACCGACGGTTTCTGGGTCTGCCGGAGAGCCAAGGACTTCTTCTTCCGCATCCACAAGATCCACGGGCGCACCGAGGTCCTGGGGCCGTTCGACCCTCCGGCCCTGGACGCCGACGTGCCGGCCTTCGTGGAGCGGATGCGGGAGACGATGCACGCGAAGCTGCAGGAGATGAGGAACGCATGACGGAAGCGGCGGAGGTCGAGGCTGTCGCCGCTTCCGTCGCGCAAGCCGGCCGCGCCTCCGTTGCCGCCCTGATCTTCTTCGGCTCCCGCAAGACCCGGGCGAAGACGGATGAGTTCAGCGCGTACGATTTCTTCCTGCTCACTCACGATTACTCCTCTTTGTACCGTTCCCTCCAGTCCTCGGGCTCGGTCCATCGTCCCGCCTGGCTCCTGACCCTCCTCAACGCCTGTCTGCCGCCCAACGTGATCTCGATCCGTCCCGCCCGCGGTGCCGCCGGGGACTGGCGAGCCAAGTGCGCCGTGGCCACGGTCGATTGCTTCCTGCGCGAGATTTCCGTCGCGCGCCACGACCACTTCTTCCTGGGCCGCATGTTCCAGCCGGTCGAGATCGTCCACGCCGCGGACGAGGTGACCCGCGAGCGGATCCGGAGCGGCCTGCGGAGCGCACAGGCGCTCACCTATGCGTGGATCCGCCCGTGGCTTCCCCCGACGTTCGACGTCGAGGCGTACTGCCGGACGCTGCTGCGGGTCTCCCTGAGCCGCGAGATCCGGCCCGAGCCCAAGGGCCGCGCCGACGCCTTGTGGGAGGTGCAGAAGGAGTCCCTGATCTCCGTCTACGGGCCGCTGCTGGCCGACCTCGCGCGCTCCGGCGAGCTGGTCGACCGTGGCGGCGCGTACGCCGTGGCCCGCCCGGTGACCACGGGCGAGCGGCTGCGGGTGGCGTGGTACTTCCGGTGGTCGATGGTCCGCGCCACCGCCCGCTGGGCCAAGTACGTGGTCACCTTCGACGACTGGCTCGAATACATCCTCCGCAAGGCGCGGCGCCATAGCGGCCAGGACATCGTGCTGACCCCGCGCGAGCGACGGCTGCCGCTCGTCTTCCTCTGGCCGCGCGTCATCCGGTACCTGCGGCACAAGGACCAGGGGAGGGGAGCCTGACGCCGGGTTTGTTGGTCCTCCTCGGGATCCTGGGCGCCGCCTTCGTGTCCATGGCGGTCTACGCCGTGACGGGCCGCCGCCGCGACGCCGACGCCGACAAGAAGGGCTCGCAGTTCGTCCTCGGCATCGGCGACTTCCTCGTTCACTGGTTGATGTGGGCCCTCCGTCCGATCGAGCGCGCGGCACTGGCCCTGGGCCTGACGCCGGACTTCTTCAACTTCGCCGGCCTGGCCTTCGGCCTGCTGAGCGGAGTGCTGATAGGCCTCGGCCGCCTCGAGCTGGGCGGCTGGGCGATCGCCATGGGCGGCCTCTGCGACATCCTGGACGGCCGCATCGCCCGCGCGCGCGGCCTGGTCTCGGCGTACGGCCAGTTCATCGACAGCACCCTCGACCGCTTCGTCGAGATCTTCGCGTTCCTGGGGTTTGTCTTCTACCTGCGGTCGTTCGCCTGGGGGCCGTTCGTGGCCGCCGCCGCCATCACCGGCTCGCTCCTCGTCAGCTACACCCGCGCCCGAGGTGAATCCGTGGGCGTCCTCTGCAAGGAAGGCCTGATGCAGCGCGCGGAGCGCCTGGTGCTGACGTTCCTGGTCTGCCTGATGGACGGGCCGGTCACCGCCGCGCTTGGAAGGCCTCCGGGTACGGCAGTCATGGGGATCCTGGCCCTGATCGCCGTCGGCACCTTCGCCACCGCCGTCCAGCGCACCTGGTGGATCTCGGCCCGGCTCCGCCAGAAGTCTCCGCCCGGCCGTTAACCTCGCCGCAACACCTTGGCATTCAGCTACTTCGCTTCGTGTCGTGCGTCACATTTCCAAATCGATTGCCCTCTCGGGCCGGGTGGTCGGCCACTGCTAGGCTGAACTCAGGAGCGGTTGTCGAAGAAGTTTCGACGCGTCTCCAACAAAGGGAGGGAACATGCACCGCCACCCCCGTTTGCTCCTCATCCTGGCCGCGTGCCTCGCGGCATTCGTCGGCGTGGCCCAGGCCCAGGACGCGGCCAAGGCGCCCGTCCAGAAGCCGCCCGCCGGCGAGGACAGCCCGGACGCCTGGCTGACCATGAAGGTGAAGCTCGCGCTCCTGACCGCCAAGGACGTGCCCGCCATGGCCATCGACGTGGACACCGTCCACGACGTGGTGACCCTCAGCGGCAAGGTCGAGACCGAAGCCGCCAAGACCCGCGCCGGAGAGGTGGCCAAGGGCGTCGAGGGCGTGAAGCAGGTCAAGAACATCGTCCAGGTGGTACCGGAGTCGCAGCAGAAGGTGGTCGAAAAGGCCGACGACGAGATCCAGGCCTCCGTGAAAAAGGCCCTCGACGCTGACCAGACGCTCAAGGGCATCAGCGTGAAGACCGTGGACAAGGGCGTCGTCCTCCTGTCCGGCAAGGCCACCACCAAGGAGGCCCTGCGCGCGGTCCAGGCCGCCTACAAGACCGCGGGCGTCCGGAGCGTCTCGAGCGAGATCGCGCTGGAGAAGTAGCCCGCGGGCGCTTCGGCGGACTGCCGACTCAGGGTGGCGCAAGGCCCGGCACAGCCTGCGCCACCCTGGGCGGCATCCCGTCCGTCCGGACGACCGGATGGGAACACCCAGGCCCGCGCTGCCTTGTTAGGATAGGACCGTGGAATACGGGCCCGGTGATACGTTCCCGGACGCGGCGATGGCGCAGATCGAAGCGTGGCGCCGGCTGGGTCCGGAAGGCCGCGTCGAATTGGCCGCGAGCCTCAGCGACGACATCCGCCAGGTGACGTTGGCCGGGATACGCCACCGGCATCCGGACTATTCAGAGGGTCGGGCCTTCCTCGCGCTCCTTCGATTGCTCCTCGGTGACGCGCTGTTCCAGAAGGTCCGGCCGGGCGAGCCCCTCGTCGACCCTTGACCGCCGACGCATTCCTGTCGCGCCTGGTGGCGATGCTCGACGCCGCCGGGATCCCTCACATGCTCGCGGGCTCGTTCGCCAGTGCCTTCCATGGCGCGCCGCGAACGACGCAGGACATCGACTTCGTCGTCGATCCGAGCGGCGAGGAAGAGTTGCTGAGCTTCGTCTCCCAGGCCTCCAGCGGCGGGTACTACGTCGACGCCGGCCATGCGCGGGATGCCTTCCGACGGCGACGCCAGTTCAACGTCGTCGACGCCGCATCGGGGTGGAAGGCCGACCTCATCATCCGGAAGGAGCGCCCATTCAGCCGGGAAGAGTTCCGACGACGGCTGTCGACCAGGGTACTTGGCGTCGACACGTTCGTCGCGTCGGCCGAGGATGTCGTCCTGAGCAAGCTGGAATGGGCGGCCACGACGGGCTCCGACAGACAGCTCGCCGACGTGGAAGGGGTCGTACGGTCAAAGGGCGACACCCTGGACCGTGCGTATATAGAGCGGTGGGCCAATGACCTTGGCGTCCTCGACCTTTGGCGGCGCCTCAGCCCCTAGGCTCCAGACAGACCAGAGATCCAACCCCTCCCGTATGCTGCGTATCGACCCGGAGTCTACTTCCTATAACGAGTATTCTTTCAGTTAGTGCTATTAGTTGACAAAAGTGGCATCTCCTTTATAATCCAGGCACATGCCCCGTATCGGCCGCCCCCTGCTCACCGAGGAGGCTCTGCGCGAGCGCATCGCCGCCTACTGCGCCCGCTACGGCGCCCAGGTCAATGCGGAGGGCTTCCCAGCCTACCCATCCGGGTTTCGTGAAACGAAGCGCCATCGCGAATGGATGGCTCTCTACCAGGCTTTCGGGCGTATTCGCGCCAGGACGCGCGCCGCGAAAGGACTCTCAGCTGCCGAAGACCGTCGCTGCCCTGTATGCCTCGAGGCCTCTGCGGGACCGAGCCGGATCCATCGGCGCTGCGCCGGAGTCATCAAGTTCGTCCGTCAGGTGGGCCCTACCGGCCTCGACCGAATACGCGCCGAGGCCTTCCCGGGCGACCCCGGACCCGTCGCCGACGTCCGCTCCGGCTCCAAACACAAGCGCTAAAAGGTCGACCACGCGTCTGGTCGCGCAGCCCTCGCTCCGTCTCCAGGCGGAGCCCTGGGCGTAAACTACCGCCCACACGGAGGCAACGATGGTTCCAGTGACCTCGCTGTGGCTGCCCATTCTCGTCTCGGCGGTGATCGTCTTCGTGGCCAGCTCGATCATCCACATGGTCCTGCCGTTCCACCGGAAGGACTACAAACCCGTGCCCTCCGAGGACGGCGTCATGGATGCCTTGCGCCGCTTCGGCATCCCGCCCGGCGACTACATCATGCCGTGCCCGGCTGGGCCCTCGGCCATGAAGGACCCGGCCTTCCTGGAAAAAAGAAGCAAGGGCCCGGTCCTGATGATGACCGTCATGCCCAGCGGGCCCGTCAACATGGGCACGCCGCTCGCGCAGTGGTTCGTGTACTGCGTCGTGGCCGGCCTCTTCGCCGGCTATGTGGCCGGTGCCGCGTTGCCCCCCGGCGCGCCCTACCTGGCCGTCTTCCGGTTCGTGGGCACGGTGGCCTTCGTCGGGTACAGCATGGCCGTCTGGCAGAACTCGATCTGGTACAAGCGCGCCTGGGGCATCACGCTGCGCGTGACCATCGACGGGTTGATCTACGCGCTGCTCACGGCGGGCACGTTCGGTTGGCTCTGGCCCAAGGCCTGAGCGAAGCGACGGTCAGCCTTCGTTGAGCTCCTCCCGGATCTGACGGAGCTCGGCCTCGGTCGACAGCGGCTCCACCGAGCCGCGGCCACACCGCCCGTACCAGTACCGCGCGTTCCCGAGGTCGCCCTCCATCCGGTGGACGACCGCGTGAATCCAATTGGCGAGCCGCTCGCCCTCGTGGTCCTGTGCGATGACGTGCGCGGCCTGCCAGTTGCCGGCCAGGGCGAGGTCCACGGCCTCGAGGAGCCGCGCCTTCAGCGATTGGTCCATCAAACCGTCATCATTGGCCCGCGCCGCTCTCGTCGGCACGTCCCTTCATCGCCGCGGACGAACTTGTTCCGGAACAAGTTGAATTGAGCCCGTCGCGCTCAACTCATCCCGGACAAGTTGCCGCATGCCGTCCCTCAGGCCCGCTGCCGCTCGAAAATGGCCCGCACGGTCTGGAGGGTATCCGACTCACCCGCCGGCTTGTCCGGCCGATACCGCTTCACCCGCGCGAAGCGCAGCGCCATCCCGGCGGGATAGCGGGACGACTCCTGCACGTCGCTGAAGGCGATCTCCGCGACCAGCTCCGGCCGGACGTAGACCGTGAACGCGTCGCGACCGGTCTCCAGGGCCTGCAGCTTCTCGGTCTGCCAGCGCAGCATCTCGTCCGTCAGCCCCTTGAACGTCTTCCCCAGCATCACGAACCGTCCGCTCTCGACGTCGCGGGCGCCGAGGTGCAGGTTGGACAGCCACCCGCGGCGCCGGCCGCTCCCCCACTCCACCGCCAGCACCACCAGGTCCAGCGTGTGCGCGGATTTGAGCTTCAGCCAGTTGAAGCCACGCTGTCCCGCCGCGTACGGCGCCTGCAGCGACTTGGCCATCAGGCCCTCGTGTCCGGCCTCGAGCGCCTGATGCAGGAAGCGGTCGGCCTCCTCCTGTTTGTCCGTGACCATGCGCGGCAGCAGCGAGCCGGACGGGACGATGCGCGCGAGGCGCTCGAAACGCTCGGCGTACGGCAGCGACACCAGCGGCCCCTCGCCCTCGAGGTAGAGACAGTCGAAGAAGAACGAAGACAGCGGCATGGAGCGCCGCGCCGCCTCGACGTCCTTCGACCGCCCGAACCGGCTCCCCGTGACCTGGAAGGGATGCGGCCGGCCGTCCGCCCGCAACGCGATGGCCTCTCCTTCGACCACCAGCTCGCGCGCCGGCAGCCCGCGTGCCCACTCGATCACCTCGGGCACCCGCTCCGTGGCCTCCTGGAGGTGGCGCGTGAACACGCGGACCTCGTCGCCGGCCTTGTGGACCTGGATGCGGGCGCCGTCGACCTTCCATTCGAACGCCGCCGGCCCCAGCCGTCCGAGCGCGGCCAGGACGTCGTCCGCGGGAGAAGCCAGCATCGGCGCCACGGGCGACAGCAGGCGCAGGGAGAAGCGCGAGAGCCCGGCCGCGCCTTCCTCGAGGGCCGCCCGCGCGACGAGGCCGACGTTGCCCGAATACATCGCCGCCTGGCGCACGTCCGCGGCCGGCAACCCCGAGGCCCGGGCCACAGCATCGAGAAGGACGCCCTCGAGCGCGCCCTGCCGCACCTCGCCCATGAACAGCTCGACCAGGAACTGGCGCTCGTCGGGACGGGCGCGGGCGAACAGTGCCTTGACCGCGGCCGTGCGCCTGCCCGTCGACCCCGCCCCGGCCTCGCCGGCCACCGCCTCGCACATCCGGTCCACGTCGAGGAGGGTCAGCGGCTCGCCTTCGACGGGGCCTTCCGTGAGCCCGGAGTGCAGCGTGGCCCAGCCGACCCCGATGCGCCCCTGGGGCAGCGTGCCCGTCAGGTACGACGCCGCCAGCTCCGCTTCACGCCCGCGGGTCTGCCGCAGCAGATCGGCCAGCAGGCCGACCTTCTCCAGCTTGCGCGGCGTGGCCCGCACGCGCCCGACACACTCGACGAGCCCGGACAGCAGCATCGCACCCAGGATATCCGGGGTACGGCCAGCCCGTCGCGGACGACGTTACTGCACGTTCGCCGAGACCGACGCGTTCCCGTTGAGCGTGAACGTGCAGGTCTTCTTCTTCTCCCCGCCGCTGGAGCATGCGCCGGACCAGATGGCGTCCCGCTCGTTCGTCACCTTGAGCGTGATCGACGTGCCGGTGTTGAACGACGCGGAGCCCGTCGTGCCCACGAGCACGTCGATGCCGGCCGGGCTCGACAGGACGTGCTCGCCCGGGCGTCCGGTTGCTGTGACCGTCAGCGTCGCGGCCTGGCCCGGCGGGTTCACGGCAAGGCTGGCCGTCTTCGTCACGCCGTTGTAGGCCGCGGAGATCGTCACCAGCGTGGAGGTGGCAACGGCCGACGTGGCCGCGGTAAAGGTCTTCGTCGTGGTCCCCGCGGGAACGGTGACGCTCGCGGGCACGGTCACCACCGCCGGGTTGCTGCTCGAGAGCGTCACCAGCGCCCCACCCGAGGGCGCTCCGCTCGACAGCGTCACGGTTCCCGTGGACGCGTTGCCGCCCGTCACGCTCGAGGGATCGACCGAGACGGCCGACAGCGTGGGCGGCGCCGGCGCCGACTGCACCTTGAAGCTTCGCGTGGACGAGAAGGGACCGGCCACGCCCGCGGAATTCCTGGCGCGCACGCGCCACCACAGCCAGGTGTTGGCGGGCAGACCGCTGAGGGTGACCTGTGACGCGACCACGGTGGGATTCGCCACGAACGGCGCCTGGATCGTGGACGAGTTGTCCACCTGCACCTCGTAGGTGGCCGCGTTCGGGACGCTCGTCCAATCCAGGGTGACCGGCTGCGGCACCGTCGCGGCATTGGACGGGGCCACCAGGGTCGGGGCGGGCGGCACCGGTGGCGGCTGCGTCCCGGTGGTGTTCCGCAGCGCGGCGAGCGCCGTGCTGGCCCCGCCGATGGCGAGCGTGAGGTCGGGCTTGCCGTCGCCGTTGAAGTCCGCGGCCACGAGGCCGACGCAGCCGATGCTCGACTGGGGCGGCGGGACCTGGTACATCACCGGCGGCCCGAAGCCGCCGCTGCCGTTCCCGTTGCGGACCTGCATCAAGCCCCAGGTTCCGTTCGCCACACAGAGGGCCAGGTCCTGGGCGCCGTCGCCGTTGTAGTCGGCCACCGCCTGGTACTGCGGGACGCTGAGGTTGGGGTCGGTCAAGATCAGCGGCGGGAGCTGGAACGTGCCGTTGCCGTTCCCCTTCACCACCGCGGTGCGGCTCCCGTTGGTGGCGACCGCCACCACCAGGTCCGCGAGGGTGTCGCCGTTGACGTCCGCGACGTCGATGTCCGTGGCGTCCACGGCGAACGTGTCCGGCGTCATGATCATCGTCGGCTGCTGGAGGAACGTCCCGTTGCCCACGCCCAGCATGACGATGACGCGCGAGCTGTTGCTGGCCAGGGCCAGGTCGGTCTTCCCGTCGCGGTTGAAGTCGGCCACCGCGATGTCCGCTGTAGTGGTCCCGATCTCGATCTCGCTCGCCGGTTGGAACGTCCCGTCGCCGTTGCCCAGCATCACGGTGATGCTGTGGGCCACGGTGCACGGCGCGGTGTAGCAGGCAATCTCATGGCCGATGACCAGGTCCGGATTGGCGTCGCCGTCCAGGTCGGCGGCGGCGATCGTCGGCGCATCGAACCCCGAGGTGTTCGGGAAGTGAACGGCCGGCTGGAAGGTGCCGTCGCCGTTGCCGACGAGCAGGGCCAGTCCGATCTGCGGATTGTTGACGGTCACCGCGAGGTCGAGCCGCCCATCGCGGTCGAAATCGGCCGCGGCGAGGTCCTGCGTCCAGTCGGCGACCGGGTACAGGACGGGCGCCTGGAACGTCCCATTGCCGTTGCCGAGCATCACGGCTGCGGCCTTCGGCCACTGACCGGCGAGGTCCGCCTTGCCGTCGCCGTTGAAGTCGGCGACGACATGCCTGTTGCCGAGGGATGGATGGTCGACCCTCACGAAGGTCGGCGATTGCGCTCCGGCGGTCGCGACGGGCAGCGCGAGGGCAACAACGACGGCGGATACGAGCAGACGGGCATGGCTGACGCGGGCATCGGTCATCAGGGGTCCCTCCCGGGGTCGTGGATCGCAGAGATCCACCGGAGGACTCCTCGCAAACAGCGTGCCGCCTGCGACGGTCCCGATCCCTAGTGACGAACGGCGGCGAGACGCGTGCCGCTTACCGCGAGCGTAAGGCAATTACGCAAAGCGGCATTTCGGCGTCACCGCTCAGCTCGTCCCGGATCTGGCCGGTCATCGTCGTCGCGGAGAGCACGGCGTCGCGATGACCGGCCGGATCAGGCCCGCGACTCAATACCGGCTGACGCTACTCGACGTGTCGTTCGTCACCCAGATGTTGGCGCCGTCGAAGGCGACGCCGTAGGGCCCGGACGCGATCGGGAAGGTCCCGAGGTTGGCGCCGTCGCTGGCCCGCAGCCTGGTGAGGTTGTGCGCCACCACCCAGATGCTGGCGCCGTCGTAGGCCACGCCGAACGGCTGGTTCCCCACGGGGAACGTCCCCAGCGTCGCGCCGTCGCTGGCCCGCAGCTTGGTGACGACACCGCTCGCTGCGGCCGAGGCCGCCACCCAGAGGTTGGCGCCGTCGTAGGCGATGCCCGCGGCTCCCACACCCGCCGGGAAGGTGCCCAGGTTGGCGCCATCGGTGGCGCGGAGCTTGGTCACGGTGCTGCCGCCGACGCCTGTGACCCAGACGTTGGCGCCGTCGAACGCCACGCCATAGGGGTTCCCCGTCACCGGAAAGAAGCCCAGGTTGGCGCCGTCGCTGGCCCGCAGCTTGATCACGCCGCCACCGGTCAGGTGTGCGACCCACATGTTTGCGCCGTCGAACGCGATCCCGATGGGCTGGGACAGCGCCGGGAACGTGCCCAGGTTCACGCCGTCACTGGCCCGGAGCTTGGTGACGTTGTTGCTGCCCAGGTTCGTCACCCAGATGTGGACTCCGTCGAAGGCGACGCCACGGGGCAGGGTTCCGACCGGGAACGTGCCCACGGTGACGCCGTCGGCGGCCCGGAGCTTGGTGACGCTGTTGGAGGTGCCGTTCGCCACCCAGACGTTGGCGCCGTCGCAAGCGATGCCGTACGGATGGGTCCCGACGGCGAAGTCCTTGCGATACCACTGCAGCAACGCGGCCTTCATGGCCATGAGATCGCCGGGCCCCGGCACTCCCTGCGGACCCTCGGGCCCCGGATCGCCCTGCGGACCCTGAGGCCCGGCGGGGCCTTGCTCGCCCTGCGGCCCTGGAATCCCTTGCGGCCCTGGATCGCCTTGTGCGCCCTGCGGCCCTTGCGGACCCTCAGGCCCGACGGGCCCCGTCTCGCCTTGAGGCCCTGCGGGCCCTTGCGGCCCCGGGTCGCCTTGCGGCCCCGGCACACCCTGAGGCCCCTCTGGTCCCTGGATCCCCTGCGGTCCTTGAGGGCCTTCCGGACCCTGGGGTCCGGGCAGGCCCGGCTCTCCCTGCGGTCCCGGAGGCCCGGGCGGACCCGCCGGGCCCGCAAGCGCGACCTCCAGCTCGAGCGGCTGGCTGTACGTCGTGCTCTCCTTCGTGTCGAAGACCACCTGGATCGGCCCGGAACCAACGCCCCGCAGCGACAGCCCGTTGTTGGGCAGCGCACCGCTCGTCCAGTCCTGGACCAGGGCGGTCAGGTCCACGGCCACGAAGTGCAGCTCGTCGCTGCTGGCGACGCTGAAGGTCGCGACCGGCGCCCCGACGTCCGGAGCGGTGCTCGCGGTGATCGTGCCCTCCTGCCACGGCTCGAGCACGGGCAGGACCTCGATCGCACCGGGTGTTCCGACCTTGTTCACCCACAGGCGCAGCACGGCCCTGTCCACGGCCGCTGCAGGCAGGGCCGACAGGTCGAACCGGGCATAGCAGTCGAGGATGGTCCCGTTCGGGGCGATGCGCACGGTCATCGAGGATTGCGCGCCGAAGTTGGAGTTCGCCTGGCTAGAATGGGTGTAGGTGTCCGCGGCGACGTTGGCCGTGTCGGCCCGCAACGCTGCGGGTGACGCGAGCCAAAGCGCGAGCAGGGCGAATCCGATGCGCCTCATGGGACACCTCCTGGCACCGGCCGGGCCGGCAGGGCTGAAACTTGACGCCTTTCCAGGGAGTGCGCCGGGAGGCCAAAACGTAACGGGAGGCCTACCTCCAATCGCCCTGGAGGACGAACCCCGCCCAGTAGAAGGGCGCCGACCAGCGGGGGTTCCGCATCATGTCGAGCTGCGCCGCGCGGAGCGCCTCCGCCGGCCGGCGCCCGTCTTTCAGCATCGCGCGGTAGAAGCGCTGCATCAGATCGGCCGTGGACTCGTCGTCCACCTGCCAAAGGCTGGCCAGCACGGCCGGCGCGCCCGCGTACATGAACCCGCGGGTCAGACCCAGGAGGCCTTCACCGCGCAGGTCCTTGCCTAGAGCCGTCTGGCACCCGCTGAGCACGACCAGGTCGGCGCCGAGCGAGAGGTTGTAGACGTCGTGGAGCCGGAGGAACCCGTCCTGGCTCCGCCCGGCACGGTCCACCAGCGACAGCACGACCCCGGAAAGCTCGGGCCGCCGCGTGTTGAGGACCGCGTGCGTCGCGAAGTGCACGACCCGGTACTCGCCCAGGCGCGGGCTCGTCGCGGCTTCGCGGCTCGCGTCGAACCCGGTCGCCGTCAACGCGCGATCGGCGGGAGCCAGAGCGGCAACGACCTCCGCCTCCCGCCGGGAGAACGGCAGGCGCCCCAGCCTCCCGCCGCGCACGGAGCCAAGTCCGCGCAAGGCCTGCTCCAAGGGAGCCGCGGAATCCCGCGAAGCGACCTGCACGGCAGTCACGGGACCCTTGCCGCGAGCCAGGGCCACGCGCGGGTCCGAAGGCTCGAAGACCGGATCGGCGAAGACCGCCGCCACCCTGGTGGCCGGGGGCCTCAGCCGAGCCTCCCCGCGCACGGTGGCGATGACCGAGGCCGACGGCGCGGTGACGACCTCGAACCGGGACAGCAGCACCGCCGCCGAATCGGGTAGGGGCAGCGAGGCGAACGGCACGTACTGCAGCGCCCCCGGCGCCACGACCAGCAACCGTTTGCCCTCGAGCGCGGCGGCCGCCGGCTCCAGGAGCAGCCGGCTCAGGTCCCGCAGGGCCGCGTCCCGCTCCGCCGCCGATCCACCGGCGACAGCGGCGGCCCGGGGAACCGACACCCGCTCGTGAACCTCCCGCGCCGCCCGCTCGATCTCCGCCCCCGGCGCCAGCACGAAGCTCCGCAGCGACGTCCCCGACACGACCCACAGGTAGCTCTGCGGCTCCCCCAGCGCGTACTGCAGGAGCTGGGTGTCGGGGTCGAGCACCTGGGCCCGGATCTCCGGCAGCGTCAAGGGCCGCGGCTGCGTGAGGGCGGCGTAGCCGGGGCTCGCGCGGCGGATGCGGCCTTCGATCTCCACCCGGCGCGCGGCCAGACTCTCCATCTCGCGTGCCAGGGTGTCGGCCCGCGGCTTCCGGCCCGCGTCCCGCGCCTCGGCCTCCTGCGTCGCGGCCGTGTTCAGCCGCCGCCGCAGCGACCGTTCTTCATCCACCAGCGCGGGATCGACGCCGCGCCGGACGTCGACCTGGCCCTCCGCCAACAAGGCGAGAAGGCTGCGGGCCCGCGCGCGCTCGCTCGTCTCGAAGGCGGCCACGTCGTGGCCGCGCGAGGGTTCCTGCGCGTGCTGGCGCATCAGGATGTCGATCAGCAGCTCGTACCGGGACTGCTGCGCGGCCAGCAGAGTGGAACGGGTCTGGTCGCTGAGCAGCCGCGCCCGCATCGACTCCCCCGTGGCCAGGGCCGTCTCCGCGTGCGTGCGAGCGGCGGCCAGGTCACCGGCCTCTCGTTCCACCCGCGCCAGCCCCGCCTCGGCGCATTCCTCCACGGTGGCGCCGGCTTGCGGGGCGAGGGCCCGCGCAGCCTCGAAGAGCAAGCGCGCGGCCCGCGCGTCGCCCGAACGCAGCTCGACCTCGCCCAGCTTGCACCGGACCCAGCCTTGTCGGAGCGCATGGTCGCCGGCCTCCGCCAGGGCCGACTCGAACGCCTGGCGAGCCGCCGCCAGGTCGCCCAGATGCGCGTGGACGTCGCCCAGGCCGACGTACGCCTCGACCGCGAGCAACGGGTTGCGGGCCGTCTTCAGGATGGCGAGGGCCTCGGAGTGGGCCTGGCCCGCCTGGGCCACGTCGCCCAGCTGGAAGTACGCGCTGCCCATCCAGCTGATGCACCGCCCCCGCAGCTTGGGCTCGGCCGCGAAGGCCGGCAGGGCCAGCCGGCACTGCTCCAGCGCCGGCTCGGGATCGCGCAGCCGCAGGAACGCCTGGGCGATGTAGGAGCGCGTGACGGCCTCGCTGCGGGTGATGCCGGCGGCCTGGAAGGTGCGCAGCGCGGCGAACAGGTCGTCGAGGCCTTCCTGCGGCTCCCCCGCCATGCCGGCGAAGAGCCCGAGGCTCATCAAGGCCCGGGCCGCCGACACCTCGCGCCCCGCCGCACGGTGCAGCGCGAGCGCCCGCTCGATCTGGTCTTTCCCTTCGTCGAGGCGGCCCAGGCCGCGCAGCGTGGATCCCAGGCCGAGGCGCAGGTAGGCCTCCGCCCATTCGGCCCCCAGGTCCACGGCCATGGGCAACGCGTCGGCCGCCGCCGCGCGGGCCTCCTCGAAACGGCCGAGCTGCTCACTCAGCAGGACGCCGATCTCGTGCGCCATCCACAGCTCCATGTGGCGGTCGCCGACCTCCCGCCAGGCCGGGGCCGCCTCTCGAAAGCGCTCGACAGCCGCCGCCGGGTCTTTCGCGGACAGACGGTGCGCCTCGTTCGTGGCGCTCATCGCCTGGATGAGCCGCCGGTCGAGAGCGGTGGGCTCGCGTACGGCCTCCACCCGAATGCCGTAGCGGCCCCCGGGCAGGACCGCGAGAACCTTCAAATCGATCGCATAGACGCCGTCGGCCGGGGCGATCAGCGCCACCGGCTCGGACCCGATCTCGCCGCACGGCATGTCCGACTCCAGGAGCACGTCGCCGTCGGGCCCGGCCACGGTCTCCAACATGTCGGCCCCGCGCTGGTCCACCGTGAGCTGCAGGTACTGCCCGGCCCGCAGCTCGATCGAGTAGCGGTGCGTCTCCCCCACCACCGCCTCGCG
>Ga0075428_100003550_pt1 | contig 17089 bp, 10 predicted proteins | sample RhiMetdeltSRZDD2_FD_75291 | JGI IMG/M metagenome (GOLD analysis project Ga0075428, IMG submission 75291) | Populus rhizosphere microbial communities from Tennessee, USA - Rhizosphere MetaG P. deltoides SRZDD2 | ecosystem: Host-associated > Plants > Roots > Rhizosphere > Soil | place: USA... | reverse complement strand
CGAGCGTGAGTACGAGCGTCAGCACGAGCACAAGCACCAGCACGGTCACCCAGACCGTCACAGTCCCCCCGCCACCCTGACGTGCCCGGTAGCGCATCCAGTTCACTCTGTGTGCAGGGCGCAAAAGTGCGAGAGACTTGCGCCCTCAGCGCAGGGTCAACGAAAGCGAATTAGCGCCCGCGAGCGGCATATTCGGCGACCATAGCCTCCGCGCTGCGCACCGCCGCCCGGCACGCTCGCGTGGTGAACGGGTCGTTGAGGGGATGGTCGGCGCGGCGCCGCCACCGCTGGGCCGCCGCGAACGCCGCCCGCGGCCCGTCGTAAGGCGCATCGGGCTGCAGGCCAAGCCTGCTCGCCGCGTCGGTACCGGAGCCACCGATGATGCGTCGCAGCGAAGCCATCTCGTCCTCATTCAAAGTCGTTGGGCGGGAACGCAAAGCGCTCAACAACCGAAGTTCTTCAAACGCGTGGGTGTCGGCAAGCAGCGGGTCGATATCGGCGATGATGTATCGCGTCGCATAGATCGGGTTGGTCTCCACGAAGCGCCGCAACGACAGCAGCGCGGTGTGCGCCTTGAGCAGATCCGAACGCTGCGCGAACTGCTGGTCGATCACGTCGCGCAGCGCCACCAGCCCACTGCGCTCCAGCAGCTCGTCGGCCAGCGCCACCGAATCGCTGACACCGGCGCGCAGCACCGCGATCGAGATCCTGATGCCGAACATGCCGAACCGGTCCAGCAGCGCGGCTCGGGTGGCGGCGTCGACCGGCAACGAACTGTCCTCCCGCACGAACCGGTCCACCGACAGCATGGCCTTGGTGAGCTCGGCAGCGTCCACGCCGGCCAGCTTCTCCAGCGCGACGAACTCGCTCTGCCGCAACGTGCGGGCGGTCAGCGCCAGCAGCCCGGACACCGGAACCACGGCCTGGCAGATCCCGGTCTTGTCCATTTCGGTGGTGAACCGCTTGGCCACATCCTTGGCCGAGAGCATCGCATCGATCCGGCCTGCCCCGATCTCGTCGGCGCGCGAGGCAACCCCGATCACGCCGAGCGCCCCGGCCGATCCACCGACCAGCTCACCGATCTGCTTGAGCAGCGCGATGTCCGCTGCATTCAACGTTCGCAGCAGGAACACCACCGCGTCGACGCGCGGCACCCCGTCGTCGGGCACCAGCAGCCGCAGGGTGCGTTGGGAGACGTCGCGCGAGAGCGACGATGTACCCGGGGTGTCGATGATGGTCGTGTCGCTCAGCTCGGCGGCGGGCCACTCCACGTCGAGGTCGACAACGTCCTCGGGGTCCAGACTGGCGAAGTCGAACGTCAGCCCTCCGTCACGGGCGATCGGCACATTCGAGCGCCGACCGCCGCGGTGGTTGGCCGTCACCTTCGGGATGGGGCCATGCCGGAACCACGTGACGATGCGCGTTGCCTCGGTCGCGTCCGTCGGCGCGATGTCTTCGCCGACAAGCGCATTCACAAGCGTGGACTTGCCGGCCTTCAGCGTGCCAGCGAGAGCGATACGGATCGGTTGGTTCAGTCGATAGCCGATGCGCTCGAGCTCGTTGTGCACATCAGGCCGCTGCCGATACGCCGGATCGTTGCGGTACGCCTGGATCGTTCCGCCCAGGATCGCACGCACCTGATCGCTCGTGCTCATCTGGCGCTACCTCAGCTGTCCTCCCACTCGGCAATGACCGGAGGTCCAGCTTAGATTGTGTCGACGAAACCCTCCGCGATCGCGTGGTCGTCGCTCGGTACATCCAGCTGTGGCGGGTCGTCGGGATACACATCGACCGGCTCCGGCTCGCCTTCTTCGATCTGTGGTGTGAGCAGGTCACCCAGGGCCTTCTCGGGCTGGTCGACCACGTCCCACTGGCCGATGTGGATCGTCTCGACGGCGTCTTCGTCGTCGCCTTCGTCGTCGCCGGGCCGGCACTCACCCTCGGTGCCAAGCGCCTTCTCGCTCAGCTGCACCTGATGGTGATGGTCGTGAAGGTCGGCGACGAGCTCGGCGATGTCCAGCTCGGCGAGTGCTCTCGCCGGATCGGCGGAGTGCACAACCGTCTGGAGCGGATGGTCGGGCGGCATCGACTCGGCCACCAGTGGGAGAAGGTCGTGGACTTGCTCGGGCGTGGCGTCGGGAAGTCCGGCCTCCTCGAGGGCTTGGTCGGGGTCGTCGACAAACGAACGGAGATTGGCTGGATCGCGGAACAAGCCAGTCGTGAAATCGAGGATCGACATGATGGACTCCCCGGGTGGTGGTTTACGTCGTGCCCACGGGTTCGCGGGCGGGTTGGGTGGCGCCTGGCGCCAGCTTGACCGCGTGATCGGTCACCTGCTTGAGAATGTTGAGCTGACGCTCGAGTTCCCTTACGCGCGTGTTGCGCTCGTTCTCCTCGAGTTGAGCCGACGCGATGGTCGCCTGCAGTGACTCGTTGAGCGAGCGGGTGGTCTGGTTGGCGATGCCGCGGTAGTGATCGCGCAGCTGGCGCTGAATTCCCTTGAGCCGGTCGCGGGATTCCTTCGTTACGACGAACGAGACCTCGTCGACGAACTTACGCATGTTCATCTTTGCCTCGTTGCGCACCCGCATCATCCGGTTTTCCATGTCCTCCTTGTAAGCCTTGCGGCCCAACAGAAGACCGGCGCCCAGCGACAGCGGGTTGAACATGCCCAGCCCGGCGAACGACGTCAGCATGCCGAACATCAGTACGCCGCCGTAGGAGCCGCGCATGCCGGTGACGACCTTGTGGCCGGCCTTGATCGGCTTGGCCTCCAGCTTCGCCAGCGACTTCAATTCGCCGAAGCCGGCGCCCATATCGCGGGCATCGATCTGCGGCATCTTGATCGCCTCGAGGCCCGCCTCGACGAACGTCCGCGCGACCTCCTGGGCCAGCGCCTCGGCGCGCTGATAGGCCCACACGAAGTTATCGCCGACGGCCGTGGCGATCGCGTTCTCCAGCTCGGCGCCGATCTCGGCCCAATGGTGGGTGGGGTCGGTGTTGTCGATGACGTGCTCGGTGTGCTGGGTGATGGCCCTGAACCGCCCGCGTAGGTCGTGGTCGACATCGGCTGTCAGATCGGCGATTCCGTCGTTGAGCACTTGCTGCCACAGCGCGGTCTGCTGGAGGGCGTCCTGGGCTTCCACCTTGCGGCGTTCGAGCTCGGACTTCAACCGGTCGCGGGCATCAGGATCGTTGAGCGCCGATAGCTCGGAGTCCGCGGCAAGCGTCAAATGTTCGGAAGCAGAGCGGATCTCGGCGAGCACCTGGTCGCGTACCCGGTCGTTCTCGCGCGACAGCACCTTGTCGCTGAGGAACTTCACGATGGCCGGGAAGTTCGACTCCTCGTTGAGTTCCTTGTCGTTGAGTTGGATCGCGTGGCTGCGCAGCAGCGACGACGCCGGGATCATCGGGATGGCAAGGTTCGCCCGCTGCAGGTGCACCTTGTTGGCCTCGACGATCTGCCGCCAGTGCGGGTAAAGGTCGGTCTTGGTCGCGACAATCGTTGCGAGGGGGCAGATTTCGAACGCCTGACGGATGAATGTCATCTCGGGTTCGGTGAATTCCTGGCTGGTGTCGCTGATCATCAGCATGGCGTCCGCGTCGGGCAGCAGTCCGAGCGTGGCCGACAGATGCGGTTGGCCGTGGCCGCCGACGCCGGGGGTGTCGACGAACACCAACCCACCCTTGAGCAGTGGGCTGTTCGCGGTCACCGCGACCCGGAGCACCTGCCTGCCGCCGGCCGCGGGATGGCGACGCAGATCGTGCTGCTTGATGTCGGCGATCGGAATCTCGATCGCCTCGGGCTCGCCCTCGTCGGCGCCAGCGACCATGAGCTTCGCCGTGGCCTGTTCGCCGTAGGACACCATCGTGGCGAGCACCGTGGTTTCGTCGTCGCCGACGCGCGAGACCGGAACGTTCAGCAGTGAATTGAGCAGCTGGCTCTTGCCCTGCTTGAGCTGGCCGGCGATGACCACCCGGATCTGCGGGTCGCTGATCCGCGCCTTGGCTTTGGCCATCCGCTCGACCAGATCACCGCGATCCTGAATCTCGGCGATCTTGCTCGTGTGGTCGATCAGTTCAACGATGACCTTGACCTTGCGGGGGTCGTTCGTCTGCGTCATGGTGTCCCTTTTGTGTTGCCGCCGTTCTGCTAACGGTAGGCGTGCCAACTGGCGGGGACCTGTGATTGGTCCCCGCCAGCTGCGCTATTTGGTTGTCCCGTCGATCAGAACAGGTCCACGTCGACACCCTGGTGGATGTCGGTGTTGTGGCTGTCGTGCGTCGAGTTGTCGATCGTGTCGTGGCTGTCGTGCGTCGAGTTGTCGGTGTTGTGGCTATTCGACGAGTTGTCGTCGTGGCTCGCATCGACGTTCCCGGAGATGCCGCCACCGTGGGTCTCCACATTGGTGACGTCGCCACCGGCGGTCGTCGTGGTGGTCTGCGTCGGAGCGATAACCACCCCGCCGCCGGCCCCACCGGTCGCCGTGCCACCGTCGCCGCCGCCACCCGTGAGGATGCCGCCACCACTGCCACCGTTAGCGGACGCACCGCCACCGCTGGTGTCGATGTCGCCGGTCTTGACGACCGGGCCCTCGTTGCCCTGGATGATGTCGCCGCCGCCGGTCTCTTGCGAGTTGTCGTCGACGTCGTTGTCGTCGCCGATGATGACCGGCGAGTGATCGCCGGTCTCGATGTCGCCGGTCACGTTGCCGTCGTTGTCATCGCCGACCACATTGCCGTCGCCCTCGACGTTGGTGTTGTCGATGTCGCCGGCATTGCCGGTGTTGATCACGCTGCCGTCGGACGCGGTGTTCTTGTCGCCGAAGGTGATGTCACCGAAGTCCAGGTTGACACCGCCCTGCTGGACGTCATGGCCAGCGTTCGGGCTCAGCACGTCGTTGTGGCTCAGCGTGTCGTTGTTGGACAGCGTGTCGTTGTTGGAAAACGCCTGGGTCTCCGGGGCCCACACCGGCGCGTACTGCGGGGTGAAGGCGATGCCGTGGGTCTCCGCGACAGCCTGCTGCAGGCCGTGCACCGGGTTCCCACCGCCGTGGATGACTGCGGCCGGTGCCACCGTGGCGGCCACCGCGTTCACCTGTGCTGCCGTGACGCCCTGCACGCCGGCATTGGCCATGGAGCGTTCGGGGTCGTCGACGAACGCCTGGGCCATAACCGGGTCGCGGAACAGGTCGAGAATCCAATCGATCACGTTGGTCATTTGTGTAGTCCTTTTCTGTGTGTGGTTCTGGGTCTGGTCGCCGGGCTGTCCGGCGAACTGGTGACAACGTTATGGAGCCGACAACGTTCGAGAAACGGGGTAGCAACCCTTCCCCACGGGAATGCATCCCGGGATAGGGGTGGCATCCACATTAGGGGATTAGGGGGTAGTTAGGGGAAATGTCGCGCACCTCCGCGTGCTGGCGTATTTCTGCAGGTCAAACGCACAAAATGCGCGGCCCGAACGGACCGCGCACCTTGTGGTTGTTCGTTGATTACGAATCGAAGATGTCGAAACCGGAGTTGTCGGGCTCGAGGTGGTGATCCTCGGGGGCCGCGTGGCTCCAGTCGTCCTCGGTGTGAACGTCGATGGCCGGCTGTTCATCGATCACCGGGCCGTCGAACTGCAGCGACGGGTCGTCGACGCCCGCCACGTCCGGCACGCCGGCGTCGTGGAGCGCGTCGAGCCCCGACTGCACGGCGGCATCCGGTTCGGTGACCAGGTTGGAAACCATCGAATGCGCCTCGTCGGTCACGACAGTCGGCACGTGGTCGTCGAACGCATCGAACGCTGCGGTGGCCGCGCCACTGGCCCAGACATTGCTGGCGTCATGGTCGACCAACGCGTCGGCGCCCGTGGAGGTCGATAGCGATTCCGAGACAACCGGAATCAGATTGTTGACGTCCACGCTGGTCACATCGGACAGATTGGCATCAGCGATCGCCTGCGCCGGATCAGCGGCGTAGGCTGCGGCGGCGTCAGGGTCACGTACCAACGACATCACGAAATCGAGCAACGAGTTTGCCATGAAACGCCCTCCTTCCCATAGCAGATATATATGCGGCGATAGCCCAAAGGCTTGACCCGATGCTATCGGCGGACGTGACGCCGGTGATCGGTGCGAAGCCCACCACTAACGCAGGGGCGTTAGGGGACTCGGCATTAGGGGTTCACCCGCCATTAGGGGGATGAGCGGCTATCGTGTGGACTGCCAATAAAAGGGGACCATGAACGACTCACTCGGGTTGTCCATCGGGATGACCAACTTGGTGGCGGCCCGAATCGGCCGCCCGCCAGTCATGCGCCGTTCCGTTCTGACCTTGTTCAACGACCGCGCGCCCGAAGTCGGCGTGCCCGGCGAGAATGCGAATCTGAATCAGCCCGGCCTGGTGCTGACCGGTTTCGTCGAGCGGGTCGGCGACCCGGTTCCGCTGGTGGCCGCCGACGGCTCCACGCACAGCGGCGAGCGCGTCCTCGTCGAAGCCCTCGACGCGATGGCACACACCGTTGGCGGCGGCGCTCCCATCGCGATCGCCGTGCCCGCGCACTGGGGCCCAGGAACCGTCGGAGCGCTGCGCGGCGCACTGCGCGCGAAACCGAGCCTTGCGCCGAACGGGGTGCCCGCGGCGCTCATACCCGATTCGGCCGCGGCGTTCGCGGCCCTGCAGGCCGCCCCGGGGCTGCCGTCGAGCGGCGTCGTCGCGCTGGTGGACCTCGGAGGCAGCGGGACCAGCATCACGCTGGCCGACGCCGGTTCGAACTTCGACCAGATCGGCGAAACCGTCCGCTACGCCGACTTCTCCGGCGACCAGATTGACCAGGCTCTGCTCAATCACGTGATGGCCGGAATCGCCGACGCCAACAACGCCGATCCCACCGGCACCCTGGGACTCGGATCGCTGGCCCGGCTGCGCGACGAGGCCCGGCAGGCCAAGGAGCGGTTGTCGGCGGACACCGCGACCGTGGTGCACGCCGAGCTACCCGGTTTCAACTCCGACGTCAGGGTGACCCGCAACGAGCTCGAGGGCCTCATCGCCGAGCCGCTGGCCGGTCTGCTCAACACCATCCAAGAAACCTTGCAGCGCAACAACATACCCGCGGCCAATGTGTCTGCCGTCGCGACGGTTGGCGGCGGGGCCAACATTCCGCGGGTCACCCAGCAGCTGTCGGAACGGCTGCGCGCACCCGTCGTCACCACACCACAGTCACAGCTCAACGTGGCAGCCGGTGCCGCACTGGTGGCCGATCGCGGGCTGGAGGCCGACGCTCCCACCGGGATGGCGCCGACGGGGCTGGCGCCCGCCGCCGACGCTCCCACCGGTCTGTCCGCAGCGGGATGGGCCGCAGGCGCCGCCGGATTGGCCGCCTCCGAATCGGCCTCTGACGGCACCGCGTCTGCGACGTTCCGTGCGCTGGCCTGGTCGCAGGACGAATCACCGGGCGGCGAGCCGGTGCCGTACTCCGGCGAGGACTACACCTTCGACCAACCCACCGACGCTCGCCCGCAGATGGCGTTCGCGCACGAGGAAGAGGGTTACGAGCCCGAGCCTGGGCCGCTGCCCTGGTACAAGCGTCCGCCCATCCTGTTCGGCGCGGCGGCCGCGGCCGTGCTGCTGGCCATCGGCGGGCTGGCGGTCACCCTGACCAGCACCAGCGGAAGCAGCGGCCCGGTCACCGAGACGGCCACCCAAGTCGAGACGGGCCCGTCGCCCACCGAACCTGCCACCGAGGGCTCCCCCGTGACAGTGACGGTGACCGGCCCCAACGGTGAGCCGAGCACGACGGTGGTGCCGTCGCCGACACCATCGTCCAGCGCGACCACCACATCGCCGACCACGACGACAACAACGACAACGACCACCACGACCACGACCACGACGACCACCACGACGCCGCCGACCACGACGACGACGAAGCCCACCACCACCCAGCCGACGACTACACAGCCGCCGGTGACCACGACCACTGCCGCCGCGCTGTCGCCGGCGACGAGCACAGAGCCGTGACCCATGGCCAGACCGGCGTCCGAACCGCTGACCGACATCCCGCCGGCCGCACGCGACACCGTGTCAGGGCTGCTTGCCGAGCCGACCGTCCCGGTCAAGGTTCTGGTCTCCGGAGGCATTGGCACCGGTAAGAGTTCGGTTCTCGCAGCCATCCGTTCCGCGCTGCGCGCAGCCGGGGTCAAAGTGTTGACGAGGGCGCCGAGAGACGGCGATGAATCGGCGACCGTCGTCATTGACGACGCGCATCTGCTCGACGACGCGGAACTCGATCGGCTCGGTGAGCTGGCCGCCGACAGCGCGTCAACAGTCGTCGTCGCCACCGAACCGCTCGCCCATCGCCCAGCGCTGCGGTCGCTTGCCATTGCCATCGAGCGCGAAAATCCTGTGGTTTCGCTCGGCGGGCTCAGCCCGGCGGAGGTCAACCGTGTTGCAGCCGAAACACTCGGCGCCCCACCGACTTCCGAGATCATTCGGGCGCTGATGGTGGCGACGGCCGGCTTGCCGTTCCTGCTGCAGCCGGCGATCGCTGCGGCGGGCTCACCCGATGGCGAGCCGCCGGCAACGGCGATCATGCAAGCGGCGAAGTTCGCATTGATCGAACGGTTGCGTCGGCTCGAAGAGCCGGTCCTCGACACGCTGCTGGTGTCGTCGCTGAGCCCGGAGCTCGGGTCCGACGATGTCGCCGCCGCACTGCGGGTCGGCGCGGACGAAGCGCAAGCCCTCGTGGACCGCGCCCGCGCCAGCGGCCTGATCGAGCCGTCGCACAGCCACGCCTTCCTGCGGTCGGTGCACCGGTGCATCGCGGGGATCATCGGCACGGCGCGTCACCACGACACTGAACTCTCCCTGCTGGTGTCACAGCTCGAATCATCAACGCTGTCAGCAGATCTCGCGTTGCGGATGGCCGAGCACGGGCTGCACGACGATCGGCTGGCCACCGCGCTCGCCGACCTCGCGGCCCGCACCCGCGGCCAACCGGCACGCGCGGCACGGTTGTATCGCGCCGCCGCCGATGCGGGAGCGACGGCCCTGTCCGCGCAGCTGGCCGACGCGCTCGCGCTGACCGGTGACTGCACTACCGCGGGTCGGCTGGCCGACGAGCTGCTCGGCTCCGACGACGCCGCCGAACGCGCGGCCGCGGTGCGGATCGCCGGCAGCATCGCCATGCACGACGGCAGCGCGGCGCAGGCCGCGGACCTATTCCGTTGGCTCGGGCCATATCCCGACGCGTTCGTCAGCGCGGCAGGCACGATCGTCACGGTTGCAGCGGGTGACCTCGAGGCCGCCAAGGCTGCACTGAACGCAGAGAGCGCGGGGCCGCCGACCTCAACGGCCCGCGCCGCGCGCAGCCTCGCCGAAGGTCTGCTCATGTCACTCGATCAGCCGTTCCCGATCGCCGTCGCGCGACTGGGCCAATCGATCACCGCCGAACAGCAGGCGGCGGGAGTTGCGCCGGACAGCCCTGCGGCGCTCGTCACGCTCGCCGCGCTGCACGGCGGCGACCCGGTGCGAGCCCGCAGCGTGATCGGCCGGGCCGTGCGGGCCGTTCCCGAGGAAGAACTCTTCGTCAGCCACCGGTACCGACTGCTGCTCGGCTGGGTGCGGATGCAGGACGGCCAGCTGTCCGCGGCCGCTGCCGACGTTGCGTCGACGGCCGACGCCACGCTGCATCGCCGCGACGCACTCTGGGCCGCCGCGTTGCAAACGGCAATCGCCAGGCGCAGCGGCGACAGCGGCGCGGTGCAGAAGCATTGGTACGCCGCGATGGAAGTGCTCGCCGAGTACTCGATGGACCTCTTTGCTTTGTTGCCGCTGGGCGAGCTGTGGGTGTCCGCTGCCAGGATGCGTCAGGTCGACCGCTTGCGGCACACCTTGACCGAATCGTTCGCGCTGCTGGAATCGCTCGGCAATCCGCTGCTGTGGTCGGTGCCGTTGCACTGGGCAGGCGTACACGCCGGGATCCTGGCCAATTCACCGGAAGCGGTCGCGCCACACGGCCAGGCGTTGACCGCAGCGGCGGCGCACAGCCCGTTCGCGAAGGCGCTGGCCACCGCCGGGCGCACCTGGCTGCGGGTGCTGGCCAATCACGTCGACATCGACGAGGTGACCACGGCCGCACGTGGCCTGTCGCAGTTCGGTCTGACTTGGGACGCCACCCGGTTGGCCAGCCAGGCTGCTTTGCAGACTCCTGACGGCCGCGTGTCCAGCGCGATGCTGCAGCTGGCCCGCGACCTCAAGCAGACCGCCGCGGTCGACGAGGCGCCGGGCCTCGAACCGGCCAGCACCGTCACCGAGCGCACCGGCCCATCTCGGCCCGCGTCCTCCCGGTTGTCCGACCGCGAGCGGGAAGTGGCCGAGCTGCTGCTGCTCGGCATTCCCTACCGCGACATCGGCAGCCAGCTGTTCATCTCGGCCAAGACGGTCGAGCACCACGTCGCGCGGATCCGGCGCAGGCTCGGCGCGGAGTCGCGGTCCGAGATGTTGTCGATGCTGCGCGCCATGCTGGCGCCTCAGGGTTAACCCCCCAACGCAGCGGTTTCCCCTAATCGAAATCCCCTATCGGGGTCGTACAGCGACGGGTGCGGCACCGGATTTGCTGTGCCGCGGATCCCCATACGGTCGTTCGCATGAACTCCCCAGGCAACCACGGCCGTTCACTGGGCCTGTCGGTCGGCGCGACGAACCTCGCCGGCATCCGCGACGGGCAGAGCGCCGTCATCCGTCCCGCCGAGCTGACGCTGCACGGCCAGCGCCTCACCGGCTTCGTCGACCGCGTCGGCGATCCGGTGCCGCTGATCGCGCCCGACGGCTCGAAGCATCGGTCCGAAGAACTGCTCGCCGATGCGCTCGGCGCGATGGCCCATGCGGTCACCGACGGCATGCCGGTCTCCGACGTCGCCGTCACCGTGCCCGCGCACTGGCGCGCATCGGTCGTCGACACCCTGCGCAGGAACCTGCGCGGCAGGTTGCCGGTGGTCTCCGACGCGACCGCGGCGCTGACGGCGTTGCGGGCCAATCCCGGCCTGCCGACGCGCGGTGTCATCGTGCTGTGCGACTTCGGCGGCAGCGGCACCAGCATCACGCTGGCCAACGCGGCGCGCGACTTTGCGCCGTTCGGCGAGACCGTGCGCTTGCCCGACTTCTCTGGTGACCAGATCGATCAGGCGCTGCTGACGCACGTCGTCGGCGGACTCGCCGAGATTGATCCGTCCGGCACCGCGATGGTCGGCTCGCTGGTCCGGTTGCGCGACGAATGCCGGCGCGCCAAGGAACGGTTGTCGGCGGAGACGGCGACTGCCGTCGTGGCCGAGCTGCCCGGCCAGCGTGCCGACATCCGGGTCACCCGCACCGAGCTCGAGGACCTGATGGCCGCGCCGCTGTCGGAATTCCTTGCCGCGCTTGACGAAACGCTCGAGCGGTACGGCGTGCCTGCGGCACACGTGTCGGCGGTCGCTACCGTCGGCGGCGGTGCCCGCATCCCTTTGATCACCCAGCGGCTCTCCGAACACCTGCGCGCACCCGTCGTGACCACACCTCATCCGCAGCTGACGGCGGCCGAGGGCGCGGCGCTGATCGCACACCGCGCCCGGGTCGTCGACACCGCGACCACGCTGACGCCGACCGTTCCTGCGGCTGCGGCCGCGACCGCGGCTGGGGACGCGACCGTGTCGCTGGTGGCGCACGAGCAGGCGCTGGCCTGGTCCGAGGATGACGCCAGCGAGGACGTGCTGCCCTACAACGACGTGACCGACTCGCGCCCCGAGGTGCACTTCCGCCACGAGGAATGGCAGGACGACGAACCGCCGCGGCGTGGCCCGCTGGTGCTGTTCGGGTTGGCGGCGGTCGCCGCGACCATCGCCGCCGCGGTGTTCGGCTTCACGTTGCTCAGCGACGCCACCACGACCCCGGTCGATGCGGCGGTCACCGCCACGTCGACCGTCCCAGCGCCTGCGGCGTCGGCGCCTCTCCCAGCACCACCGGCGCCGCAGGCCCCCCAACAAGTGACGACTGTCGTGGTGCAGAAGCCCGCGCAGCGGTCGTATCCGCAGGCGCCGGTGGCGCAGCAACCGCCTGCACCCGTGACGACGGAACCGACGACCACGACTCCAACGACGACCACCCCGACGACGACAACGACGACGCCGACGACCACAACGACGACCACCACGACGCCGCCGCCACCACCGCCGATCGACCCGGGCCCAGGTGGCGGAACCGGTACCTCCACACCGCCGATCGACCCCGCGACAGGCCCCGGAGCGTAGTTAGGGCAGCCTTCGTAGCGGCGTTTCCCCGCAAGATGCAACTATGAGCAGGCATCGAGCGAAAGTTACTGGTCAGTAACATATACTAAGTTACCCTTGGGTAACTTAACGGATGGGGAGGCACCCGGTGGATACCCAGATGCTCATCAGGCTCGTCGTCGGGCTTGGACTGACGGCGCTAGTGCTGGTGTTCGCCGCCAAGCGGGTGCTGTGGCTGACGACCCTGATTCGCTCCGGGCAGAAGACGAGCGTCGAGAACAATCGCAAAGACCATCTGGGCAAGCGGATCACGACGCAGGTCGAGGAAGTCTTCGGGCAAACCCGGCTGCTGAAGTGGTCGATCCCGGGCATCGCGCACTTCTTCACAATGTGGGGCTTCTTCATCCTCGCGTCGGTCTACCTCGAGGCCTACGGTCTGCTGTTCGTCCACGACTTCCACATCCCGTTCATCGGCCGGTGGGACGGGCTCGGATTCCTGCAGGACTTCTTCGCGGTCGCGGTGCTGCTCGGCATCGCCACTTTCGCGGTGATCCGCATCGTGCGCGAGCCCAAGAAACACGGCCGTGATTCCCGCTTCTACGGATCGCATACCGGCGGCGCCTGGCTGATTCTGTTCATGATCTTCAACGTCATCTGGACGTACGCACTGGTTCGCGGTTCGGCGGTGAACACCGGCAACCTGCCCTACGGCAACGGCGCCTTCTTCTCCCAGTTGATGGGTTGGGTGCTGAATCCGCTCGGCCACACCGCCAATGAATGGATCGAGACCGTCGCGCTGCTGCTGCATATCGGCGTGATGCTGGTCTTCCTGCTGATCGTGCTGCACTCCAAGCACCTGCACATCGGCCTGGCGCCGGTCAACGTCACGTTCAAGAGGCTGCCCGACGGCCTTGGCCCGCTGCTGCCCGTGGAGTCCAAGGGCGAGGCGATCGACTTCGAGGATCCCGCCGAGGACGCGGTGCTGGGCCGGGGCAAGATCGAGGACTTCACCTGGAAGGGCTACCTCGACTTCACCACGTGTACCGAGTGCGGCCGCTGCCAGTCGCAGTGCCCGGCCTGGAACACCGGAAAGCCGTTGTCGCCCAAGCTCGTGATCATGAACCTGCGCGACCATCTGTTCGCGAAGGCGCCCTACATCCTCGGCGATAAGGAGACCCCGCTCGAGAACACGCCGGAAGGCGGCCTCGGCGAGGAACTCGGCGGCGAGAAGCACGACGAGGAGCACCACGTCCCCGAGTCCGGGTTCGAACGGGTGATGGGCTCCGGTCCCGCACAGGCCACCCGCCCGCTGGTGGGTACCGCCGAACAGCTCGGCGTCATCGACCCCGACGTGCTGTGGTCGTGCACCACGTGCGGTGCGTGCGTCGAGCAGTGCCCGGTGGACATCGAGCACATCGACCACATCGTCGACATGCGCCGCTACCAGGTGATGATGGAGTCCGAGTTCCCATCCGAGCTCGGCGTGCTGTTCAAAAACCTTGAGACCAAAGGCAATCCGTGGGGCCAGAACGCCAAGGACCGCACGAACTGGATCGACGAGGTCGACTTCGACGTGCCGGTGTACGGCAAGGACGTCGATAGCTTCGAGGGCTACGAGTACCTGTTCTGGGTGGGTTGCGCAGGAGCGTACGAGGACCGCGCAAAGAAGACCACCAAGGCCGTCGCGGAACTGCTCGCGGCCGCAGGAGTGAAGTACCTGGTGCTCGGCGAGGGCGAAACCTGCAACGGCGACTCGGCACGGCGCTCGGGCAACGAGTTCCTGTTCCAGCAGCTGGCCGCCCAGAACGTCGAGACGCTCAACGACCTGTTCGAAGGTGTGGAGCGGGTGGACCGCAAGGTCGTCGTCACCTGCCCGCACTGCTTCAACACGCTGGGCCGCGAGTACCCGCAGGTCGGCGGGAATTACACCGTGCTGCACCACACGCAGCTGCTGAACCGGCTGATCCGCGACAAGAAGCTGGTGCCCGTGAGTCCTCCGGACGGCGGCAAGGACATCACCTACCACGACCCGTGCTACCTGGGCAGGCACAACAAGGTCTACGAGGCGCCGCGTGAACTGATAGGGGCCTCGGGCGCCAAGCTGACCGAGATGCCGCGGCACGCCGACCGCGGCCTGTGCTGCGGCGCGGGTGGAGCGCGGATGTGGATGGAAGAGCACATCGGCAAGCGCGTCAACCACGAACGTGTGGAAGAGGCGCTGGACACCGGTGCATCGGCCATCGCGACCGGCTGCCCGTTCTGCCGCGTGATGATCACCGACGGCGTCGATGACGTCGCCGCGGCCAACGACGTGCCGAAGGCGGAGGTGCTCGACGTGGCTCAGCTGCTGCTGGGCTCGCTCGACAAGACCGGCGTCACCCTGCCCGAAAAAGGCACGGCCGCAAAGGAAGCCGAGGAGCGCGCCGCGAAGGCCGCACCGAAAGCAGAAGCCGCCACCGCGGTCGCCGAGCCGGAAGCCAAGCCGGAGCCGGCGGCGGCCGCCCCCGCGACTCAGGCTGAATCGCCGGCTCAGCCGGCGGGAACGAAGCCCGTCACCGGGCTGGGCATCGCCGGTGGCGCGAAGCGTCCTGGAGCAAAGAAGACGGCGGCGTCCACTGCCGAAGCACCGGCTGCACCCGCAGCGCCTGCGAAGGGGCTCGGCATCGCCGCCGGCGCCAAGCGTCCCGGCGCGAAGAAGGCCGCACCGGCCGCACCCGCAGCTGCCGCTACCGAAACGTCCGCTCCGGCGGCGCCGGCCAAGCCTGAACCCGAGGTCAAGGGACTCGGTATCGCCGCGGGAGCACGCCGTCCGGGCGCCAAGAAGACTGCCGCCGCGCCCGCCGAGCCAGCCTCGACGGCGACGGAACCGGCATCCTCGGCCACCGAACCTGCGTCCACTGCGACCGAGCCGCCCGTCAAGGGCCTCGGTATCGCGCCAGGCGCTCGTCGGCCGGGTGCGAAGAAGGCCCCAGCGGCACCGAAACCCGTTGTGCCCCAGCCGGAACCGGCCTCCGCGAGCGAATCAGCTGCTGCGCCTGAGCCTTCCGCCGACGACAACGGCGAGACACCCGCGCCGCCGGTGAAGGGCCTTGGCATCGCCAAGGGCGCGCGGCCGCCAGGCAAGCGGTAATCGGCAGGTGTCGCCTGCGGGCTACAGGGCCCGCATGAGCCGCTCATCCTTGGGATATTGCGTCATTTCGCGAATATCTTCGACCAGTCCCGTGGGACCGACCTTTTCGCGACGCTGTGCCAGCTGCGGCTGCATCTCGTCGGGTATCAGCTCGAGCCGGGTCGGGGCTTTCCACAGCTCGATGGTCTGGATGATCCAGTAGGCAGCGAACTCCAGGATCAACGCGGACTCCAAGGCGATGACCCAGTGGTTCCATCCCCATGCCAAATGCACGGCGATGACAAGTAGCAATGTCACGCCCATCAACGCGGCCACAATCTGGTAGGCCCGTTGGTAGGCGCCCTTGTGCGGCGACTGCTGCTTGCTCACCAAGAACGCGGTGATCACGACGGTGATGATGATGGCGATGAACATGACCGCCGCGGCGACACCGTGGGCGTGGTCGTAGAACAAATCCCGAAAGAAGATGAAGCCGACCAAACCCACGGCTATCACCAAACGCAAGGCCCACACGGTGATTTCGCCGAGAAGACTGCGATGGCCGACGCCGCCGGCGCGCCAGTAGAGCCACCACGCGACCACCTGGGCGCCCGCCATGGCGATGACCACCGCCCAGACGTTGTTGGTGATCGACAGTCCGGACGTCACAGCCGGCGGCGTCTCACCGCACAGGCGCTCAGGCAGCCGGGTCGGCACCAGCGCGACGACGAACGCCAGAATGCCTGCCAGGTTCAGCAAATTGTCTTCGGTATCGGTGCTGCCTTTGTAGACGATTAGCTGCGCGCCAATCGCGCACAATGCGGCGACGAAGATGGCGTGCGCCGACGTGTAGTAATAGGCGCTGATCGAACCTTGCCAGCAGCTAGCGCTGAGCCGCTCACCGATTACCGATGCGCCAAGCATGACTATCATGACAGCCATACCGCCTCGCAGGTAGCGGTAGGTGTCGAGGAAGAAATCGCGCGACTGTACGTCTGCGGTGTGTTGTTGCGTACTCATGGGCCCCCAACCCGGTGAATGAACTGTCGGTTTGCCGGCTTGTTGATTATGACAAGAAATAGCTGGCACTGGGTGAATATCGATGAAACCCGAACCACGTGGCAAATTCGCTAGACGGCAATGCGATCATAGGTGGCGTGACTACCCACCACGTGCCGTGGCAGACCACGGGACATCACCCGAAGCAGCGGACGTTCACGCAGTCGTCGAAGCTGCAGGATGTCCTGTACGAGATCCGCGGCCCGGTACACGAACATGCGTCGCGGCTGGAGTCCGAGGGTCATCGCATCCTCAAGCTGAACATCGGCAATCCCGCGCCGTTCGGCTTCGAGGCGCCCGACGTGATCATGCGCGACATCATTTCGGCGCTGCCGTACGCGCAGGGGTATTCGGATTCCAAGGGCATCATGCCGGCCCGTCGCGCGGTGTTCACCCGCTACGAACTCGTCGAGGGCTTCCCCAAGTTCGACGTCGACGACGTCTATCTCGGCAACGGCGCCTCCGAGCTCATCCAGATGACGTTGCAAGCGCTGTTGGACAACGGCGACCAGGTATTGATCCCCGCACCGGACTATCCGCTGTGGACCGCGTGCACCTCGCTGGCGGGCGGCACGCCCGTGCACTATCTGTGCGACGAGACCCAGGGCTGGATGCCCGATATCGCCGACCTCGAGTCGAAGATCACCGATCGCACCAAGGCGATCGTCGT
>Ga0075428_100003545_pt1 | contig 17097 bp, 19 predicted proteins | sample RhiMetdeltSRZDD2_FD_75291 | JGI IMG/M metagenome (GOLD analysis project Ga0075428, IMG submission 75291) | Populus rhizosphere microbial communities from Tennessee, USA - Rhizosphere MetaG P. deltoides SRZDD2 | ecosystem: Host-associated > Plants > Roots > Rhizosphere > Soil | place: USA... | reverse complement strand
CCGTGGAGCAGACCGAGCGTGACGCCGGAGTAGCCGGGATGAATCAGACTCCCCTGCCCCTCGACGAGCACGATGTCGTTGTCCTTCGCGCCCTGAAGGACAAGCTGCTCGGCGGCGCCGGCGATGAAGTCAGCGACGACGGCGTCGACCGCGATGCCCCATCCCTCGATGAAGATGCCGGTTTGGCCCGTCGCCACGAAGCTCGTCTTGTGCCCACGCTGCACGAGCGCATCGCGCAGCTGCAGCTGGGCGGTCATCTTGCCCACGTTGCAGTCGCTGCCGACAGCGAGCACGACCAGCGCATCGACTTCGGCTGCGCGCCCGTCGGCGATCGGGAGGTTCGGTGGCGGCTTACGCGCATCGAGGATGCGGACGCCCCGGGCGCGGGCCAACCGCCCTAGCTCCGGATCGTCGGCGATGAAGGTGTGGAGGCCGCTCCAAATCTCGAGCTTACGGTCAATGGCCGTTCGCAGCCACGCCTTCCATTCCTCGGGCAAGCGACCGCCCGCCGGCGCGATGCCGATCAGGACCGCCGTCGCGCCTTTCCCTTGCGAGATTCCGCGTTCGAAATCTCCAACGACGGGGATCCGGCCGCCGAAGCCCAGCACATCCTGAACCGTCTTTCCGGCTTGCTTGCGATCGAGCACCGCCACGATGCGTTCCGGGAAGTAGCGAATGCAGGAGTTGGCGGTCTTGGACGTAAGCGGTCCAAAATCACCGTCCGCGATGATGAGGAAACGGTGCTGTGGTGTCGTCACGGTGCGGTCTTTACGGTGCGGCGGCGCTCCACTCCCGACCACGGTTCCGTCGGCACAAGTACGGCGGGCTTCAGTCGACCTGGTTCTCCATAGATCTCGCCATGCAGAATATGCCGGATCAAGACCATTGTCACGCACAGGAACGGGACCGCCACAATGAGCCCAATAGGCCCGAGGAGCGTTCCCATCACCAGCACGCTCGCGATCGTGAGCACCGGAGGGAGATCGACTCTGTGCTGCATGATGCGGGGGACCACGACATTCGCCTCGAACACGTGAACGACAACCCCGAGGAGAATGACGAGCACTACCTTGATCCAGTCGCCCGAGGCCACGACAAACAGCGCCGGCAGCAGCGTCGACACGAGCGTCCCGAAGAAGGGCACGATCGCGACGAGTCCGGTAAAGATCCCGAACGCGAGCCAGTAAGGCACACGCAGAATCCAGAGTCCGACGGCGGTCAACAACGCCAGCACGGCCATCGCGAGCAGTTGGCCCACAACCCACGCGCGCAGCGTGTCGGCGGTGTCGTTTAAGACGCGAGTGGCGATGGGGCGGTGCCTCGGCGCAAACAGCGAAATCAGGCCGTCGCGGTACAGCAACGGCTGTCGCGCGATGTACAGGGCCATTACCACGACGCTCGCGCCTTCGATGAACAGCGTGCCGCCGCCGCGCACGTAGCCGAGCATCGACCCGCTCAGGAACCCGACGGCATCGCCGACAAGCCCCGACACGACCCCGGACGACGGATTCGCGAGATCGGTCTGGTCGAGCACGGGGTATTGGCTGGCCCATCGCGCGAGAACGTTCTGAATGTTCGCGAGCGTCTGTGGCAGGCCAATAATCAGCGCCCGCGTCTGCTCGATGACGGGCGGCAGCAACAGCACGCCAATGCCCGTGACCCCGGCGAGGGTCGTCACCACGGCCACTGTGAGGCCCAGCGAACGGCGCATCCCGAACCGCCGGTCCATCCAATCAGTGATGGCCGAGAGATAGACCGCAAGCAATAGCGCAAGGAAGACCAGGAGTAGGACGTCGATGACCCGGAGGATGAACAGGACAAGCAGTGCCGCAACAAAGAGCGCCACAAACGTGGCGCTCGACAGTCTACCGGATGAAGATGACTCGGCGGGGTTCAGCTCTTGTGCTCCGTTTCTTCATCGTCGAGCAACTCGGCGTCTTTGGCGCCTTTCCCCAGCGCCCGCGCCTCAGCCTGCGTGCCGCCGGGCAACAGGCCCATCTTGCGCTTCAGCGCGAGCAATTGTTGATCCGCGTCCGCTTTCACCTCGAGACCCTGGAACTGCTTCATCAGCGAATCACCCGAGAGATCCTCGTTGACTTCAGCGGCGGCGATGAGCTTGCGCTCCTCGTGTTCGATCTGCTCGGCCATCCGCTCGAACGTCTCGAAGGCGCTCTTGTCGGAGATCGCGCCCATCGTCTCCTGAATGCGCTTGTGCGCTTCGGCCCGCTTCTGCCGCGCGATCAGGATGTTCTTCTTGCGCTTCGCTTCCTCGATCTTGTCGTTGAGCTGGCGCAGCGACCCCTTGAGCTTCTCGGTTTCTTCGCGGTGCTTGGCCCACGTCTCGTGCAACTGCACGGCGTTCTGGACGTGCTCGTTGTAGCGGAGGAGTGCCTGTTTGGCGAGATCGTCTCGGCCTTCCTGCACCGCCAGCACCGCGCGTTTCTCCCAATCCTCCGACAGCTTCTTTTCCTGCTCGGCTTGCGCGGAGAGGCGCTTCTCGTCGGCAATCGCCGCCGCCACCTGCTGCTTGGCCTTGGCGAGCTGACCCCGCATGTCGACGATGAGCTGCTCGAGAACCTTTTGCGGGTTCTCGGCGCGCGAGATCAGATCGTTGATGTTCGACCGGATCAGCGTAGACAGACGATCAATGATTCCCATCTAGGCTCCTGGCAATGCGCGCTCGCGCTTTTGGGCGAGCAGTCGTTCGGCGAAATCTAGGCGCTCGGCCATCTCGTTCAGCTGACCCTGCATCTCCACCACCCGCTGCTCCAGCTCCACCACATGCTCGGCATCGACCCCTTCAACCGACGACCTCTTCCGACCACGGATCCGCTCGGCAAACGCCGCCGCTAAATCGGATTTGATGAACGCATACAGCACGACGCCCGCGATAACAAATCCACCGATCAACCCAATCAGCGGAATCAGCTGATTGGGATCGAACGGAATCATCGGCGGTCCTTGCAACAACACCAGTGCTCTCAGACTACGCTCCTGGCAATGCCCGCTCGCGCTTCTGCTGCGCGAGCAACCGCTCCGCGAAATCCAGCCGCTCGGCCATCTCCGTTATCTGGCCCCGCATGACGACGACCTCTTGCTCCAGCTCCGCGACCTGCGCCTCGACACCTTCGATGGGCTGACTCGACTTCTTCCGTCGACGCAGTCGCTCGGCCAGCGCGGCGGCGAGATCCGATTGGAGAAACCGATACAGCACTATACCCGACACGACCAACCCCACGATTCCAAGGACCAGTGGAGTGAGCGAAGCGATGATCGTATCCAGATCAACGCCTGGCGGCGGCGGCGGTGTGGCGATGGGACCTTGCAGAATCACCTTTCCTCCTACGCCCGCGGCTCGCCGCCCGTTTCAGCAGGCAACGTCAGCTCCGTGGCTTTCCCAACTGCCCACTCGCCTGCTGCTGGCCCAACAGCCGTTCGGTAAAATCTACTCGCTCTGCCAGTTCCGCCACTTCCCGGCGCAGTTCCTCCACGCTTTCGACCAAGTCAGCGTTCTCGGGCCCGCCTCCCGCCAGCCGCGGACCGTGCAGCAGGCGCTCGGCGATGGCCTTCCCGACGGGGGAAAGCGCGATCATCCAGGCAAAGAATCCGCCGACGGCAACGATCGGAATGAACACGCCGATCACGCCCGGGTTGATCATGGGGACAGCCGTCCTCCCTCACTTTGTTTTGCCAGCATGCGCTCCGCGAAGTCCATCCGTTCGGCCAGCTCGGTTAGCTCCTCCCGCACCTGCTGCAGCTCGAGCAGAATCTCGTCCCGCTCTGCCGGTTCCATTCCGGGACGGCGATGCTCCCCGGCAATCCGTTTGGCCACTGCAGAGACCACGGGGCGGATCACCCAGAACCCGCCGCCGAAGATGAAAAAGATCGCTGCGGCTTCCGACGGACTCATCGCTGCTCCGACTTCTTGACGAGCAAGCGCTCCGTGAAGTCGATGCGCTCGTTCAGATCGCCGATCTCGCGACGGGTCTGCTGCAGCTCGCCAAGCAGATCGTCGCGCAGCGCCTGCAGCTCCTCGCGCATTCCCGCGTCGACCGGTCGCGAGCGAATCCGCTCGCCAATAGCACGCGCCAGCGGGTACAGAATGATCACGAAGCCGGCCACGACGGCCATGAGCGACAGGACTTCGTAGCGGTCCATGCCTATCGCACTGGCGGAAGCCGCTCGGCTTCTCGCTGTTTCGCCACCATTCGCTCGAGAAAGTCGACGCGCTCACCCAGCTCGCTCATTTGCTCGGGCAGGTGACGCAGTTCTTCCACCTCCCGCCGTAGCTCGTTGACCTCGGCCATCGAGTCCTCGTCCCCAGCGAGCTTTTTCCCCAGAATGCGCGCGGCGAGTGCCTTGCCGATGGGAGTAAGGGAGATGAAAAACACCGCGAGCGGGCCGAACAGGAGCAGGACCGCGGTCATTCCGATCACATCACCCATGGGCATCTCCACCCTTGGGAAGCGCGCCGGCCCGCTCATCCTGCCGCGCCAAGAGACGCTCCGCGAAATCGAGCCGCTCCTGCACTTCGTACAGCTGATGACGCAGATCCTCGACTTCGCCCTTGAGATCCTGCAGCTCGCGATCGCCGGCGTCGTGCCGCGCGCCAATGCGCTCGCCGATGGCGCGGCCGAGCGGCCCGCGCAGGACAAAGATCGCCGCGAGCGACATGAACAGAACGATTATGGGGAGTTCCGGACCGTTTAACACGGGTGCCTCCTCGCTGCGTCCAACCTATGGCCTAGTCCCCGGCCTGCAACACCTTCCTCAAGAACTGGCCCGTGTGTGACTCCTTGGACTGGACGACTCGCTCGGGCGGCCCTGCCGCCACCACCTGGCCGCCCAACTCGCCGCCTTCAGGGCCGAGATCGATCACCCAATCAGCCGTTTTCACGACGTCGAGATTGTGCTCGATGACGACCACCGTGTTGCCCTTGTCCACCAGCCGATGCAGCACCTCCAGGAGCAACCGCACGTCCTCGAAGTGCAACCCCGTGGTCGGCTCGTCGAGGATGTACAGCGTACGCCCCGTATCGCGCTTGGCGAGCTCGGTGGCGAGTTTGACGCGTTGCGCCTCGCCCCCCGAGAGCGTCGTCGCCGATTGGCCGAGGTGGATGTATCCGAGACCTACGTCATTGAGCAACTCCAGTTTCGTCCTGATACGCGGCTGGTGTTCGAAGAAATCGAGGGCATCGGCTACGGTCAGGTCGAGCACGTCCGCAATCGACTTTCCTTTATATCGGACCTCCAGCGTCTCGCGGTTGTAGCGCCGTCCCTTACAGACCTCGCACGGGACGTAGACATCGGGCAGGAAGTGCATCTCGACTTTCACGAGCCCGTCGCCCTGACAGGCCTCGCAACGGCCGCCCTTCACGTTGAATGAGAAACGGCCGGGTCCGTACCCGCGCAACTTGGACTCGGGCAGGTATGTGAACAGCTCGCGAATGGGCGTGAACAGGCCGGTATAGGTCGCGGGGTTGGATCGTGGCGTGCGGCCAATGGGACTCTGGTCGATGTCGATCACCTTGTCGATGTGATCGAGTCCTTCAATCCGCTCGTGCGCTCCCGCCACCACTTTGGCACGATAGAAATGTCGCGCTAACGCCTGGTACAGAATGTCGGTGACGAGCGTCGACTTCCCCGAGCCGGAGACGCCGGTCACGGCAACGAACACGCCGAGCGGGAAGTCGACCGTGAGATCCTTGAGATTGTGATGGCGAGCGCCGGCGACGCGCAGGACGCGGTCTGCAGCCGCGATGCGGCGACGGGGCGGAACCGGGATGCGCAGCTCGCCGCGCAGATAGCGCGCGGTCAGTGAGTCACGGTGCCGCAGCACTTCCTCGAGTGGTCCGGCCGCGACGACTTCGCCACCGTGCCGGCCCGCGCGCGGCCCGAGGTCCACGACGTAGTCGGCCGCGCGAATCGTCTCTTCGTCGTGTTCAACGACCAGAACGGTATTGCCGAGGTCGCGCAGCTCCTTCAGCGTGGCCAGGAGCCGCGCGTTGTCGCGCTGGTGCAGACCGATCGACGGCTCGTCGAGGATGTACAGTACGCCCACGAGGCGGCTGCCGATTTGCGTCGCCAAGCGGATTCGCTGCGCCTCACCGCCCGATAACGTGGCCGCCGAGCGATTCAAGGTGAGGTAATCGAGTCCCACATCGACCAGAAACCGGAGCCGGTCGGTCACCTCTTTGAGGATGGGCTGCGCGATCTCGGGATCGAGACCTGCGCGGCCGTTGCCGCGTAAAGGAATACGCGAGAAGAACTCCAGCGCCTCCCGCACTGGCAGCGCCACCACGTCGCCGATGTTCTTGCCGGCCACGAGCACGGACAGACTCTCCGGCCGGAGGCGCCGGCCACCACACGCGGGACAGGGCTGTTCCACCTGATACTGCTCGAGCTGCTCGCGCACGGCGTCGGACGCGGTTTCGCGGTAGCGCTTGTCGACGTGGTCGAGCACGCCTTTCCAGCCGGACTCGTAGGACCCGTGCCACCGATCGCTGTCGTACTGATAGGTGATCGTCTTCCCGGGCGCGCCTCGGAGCAGAACTTTCTGCACGGCCGGTGGCAGTTCCCGCCACGGCGTATTGAGATCGAACTTGTACACGCGCGCGAGAGCCGGCAGCACCACCTTGCGCAGGTACCCGCTGGGCTCACCCCAGGGTAGCACGACCCCCTCGAGAATCGAGAGGCCTTGATCGCCGAGCACGAGGTCCGCGTTGACCTCCCGTCGCGTTCCAAGTCCCGAGCAATCCGGACACGCCCCGTACGGTGAATTGAAGGAGAACTGTCGCGGCTCGAGCTCGGGCAGCGACAACCCGCACTTGGGACAGGCGTACCGCTCCGAAAACAACCGGGAGCGCGGACTCCCGCTCAGTCGCACCACTTCGACAACGCCCTCGGCGGCTTTGAGCGCCGTTTCGATCGAGTCCGCGAGCCGGCTACGATCCGCGGGACGGACGACGAGCCGGTCAACGACGACGGCAATGTCGTGATTCTGGCGCCGGTTCAGCTTCGGCACATTGGACAGATCGTATGTCTCGCCATTGATGCGCGCGCGCACGAAGCCCTGCTTGCGCATCGCTTCGAACACGTCGCGGAACTCGCCTTTCCGGCCTCGCACGAGGGGCGCGAGGACCTCGATCTTGGTGCCCTCGGGCCACTCCAGCACCAGATCCGTGATCTGCGACGCAGACTGGCGTTCGACCGGCGTTCCATCGTTGGGGCAATGAGGGGTCCCGGTGCGCGCCCACAACAGGCGCAAATAGTCATAGATCTCGGTGATCGTGCCCACCGTCGATCGTGGGTTCGCGCCGGCGGTTTTCTGCTCGATCGAAATCGCCGGGGAAAGTCCCTCGATCGCGTCCACATCGGGTTTGTCCATGAGCCCGAGGAACTGGCGTGCGTAGGCGGACAACGACTCGACGTAGCGACGCTGCCCCTCGGCATAGATCGTATCGAAGGCCAGCGACGATTTGCCCGACCCGGAGAGCCCCGTTATCACGACGAGCGCGTTTCGGGGAAGCTCGACATCGATGTTCTTGAGGTTGTGTTCGCGTGCGCCGCGAACGACGAGGGCGTCACCGGGCATAGACTCGTAGCCTAGACAGGTCAACGGCTTGCGGTCAACTCTCCACTTTCCTACGTTAGCATCCCTCATATGGCGACCGACGCGCTGCTCGTCCTCACGACGCTTGGCTCTTCCGGCGACGCGCGGGTGCTGGTCCGTGGCCTGGTCGAGGACCGTCTGATCGCCTGTGGAACCATGGTCCCGGCGGCTTCGATTTATCGGTGGGCAGGCGCCGTGCACGAGGAAGAGGAGGTTGTCGTCTTGCTGAAAACCGAAGCCTCCAAGTGGAACGCGTTGTCCGCGGCGGTTCGGGACCGCCATCCCTACGATGTGCCCGAGCTCCTCGCCTTTCCGGTGGAGGAGGGCTCCCGCGCGTACCTCTCCTGGTTGAAAGCCGAGGTCGCGCCATGAATCGGGGCGGCGACCGAAGCGGAGGTCTGGGCGGACCAGGGGGCCCCAAGCGCGAGCGACGCTGGCAGACATCCCAGGAGCGCGCGCGCGTGGCCGCCGAGCTGATCGAAGAGGCTGAATCGCTGACCCAGACCGGCGCCATCGCAAGTCCGAACGATGTCGCGCGCGATCAGCTGCCGCCGCCAATTCGCGTGCAGCCGCTGGCAACTCCCCCGCCTGAGGCGCCTCACGCGACACTGGATTCAACTGAGTCCCCCAAAGCTCCGGAGGAGGCAGCAGCGCCACCAACGGCGCCGCCTGCGGGTCCCATCTCCGACGATCCCCTGTATGTCGCGGCGCGGGAGGCGAGTGAGCGCGGGGAGATCGACCGGGCCGCCGCATCGTATCGAGACCTGCTGGCGCGCGACCCGAAACACGTGAAAGCCCGCAACAACCTGGCGCTGATCCTGGATTCGCGCGGCGACCGGGACGGTGCCCTTGTCGAGCTCGATCGCGCGCTGGAAACCGAGCCGGACAACGCGGCGCTGCTGCTGAATCGCGCCGCCGTGCTCGGAGCGTCGCTGCGCTACGCGGCTGCCCAGCGCGATCTGCAGCGCGTGCTCCGCGCCGACCCAACCAGTGTCGAAGCGCTGTTCAATCTCGGCATCGTGCTGACCCGGCGGGGCATGTGGCGCGAAGGGATCGACCAGCTGCGTCGCGCTGTCGAGCTGGACCCGGCACGGGCGCCGGCGTGGTTCTATCTGGGCGAAGCGCTCAATCACGTGGACGACCTCACCGGGGCGCTGGCGGCGTATGAGCGCGCCGTTGAGGTCCAGCCGGCGAATCCCAAGGCCCTGTACGGTATCGGCAAGGTACTCGACCGCCTGAACCGCCCCGACGAAGCAACGGCCATGTACCGCCGCTCCCGGGAAATGTCCGGGAGGTGATTCGCGTTGTGGTGGACGATTTGGCGTCGCTTACCGCCGATGCGATCGTCCGTCCCGCCACGACTCGACTCGACCCCACCGCAGCAGCGCTGCGCCGGTTAGAGATTCTCGGTGGCGAGGAGTTCCAGAACAGAATCCGCTTGAGTCGTGAGCTCGCGGTCGGCGCGGCGGTCGTGACAGCCGCCGGCGGCGACCTGCCCGCGGAGTTCGTCATTCACGCGGTGATCCGCAGCGAGGACGAGCCCGTCACGCGCGGCAATGTCGCGCGGGCGTGGCAATCGGCGCTGCATCAGGCGCAGGAGTGGGGGTTCGGCCACGTCAGTGTGCCGCCGCTCGGAACGGGCGCTGGCAATCTCACGCTCGAGGATGCGGCCGAGATCATGGCGACGGGCCTGCACGCGCATCGCACCAGAAGTGGTGGGGGAAGTGGTGATGCCACGCTTCCCACTGACGTGTCGTTCGTAGTGGAGCGACCGGAGGATCAGCAGGTGTTCGAGGCAGCGATCCAGCGGCGGGGACCCGCCGCGTGACACGTAAGCGGTGGATGGTTGCGATCCTCGCGATTTGGGCGCTCTCCCTCGGATGGCTGGTGAAGCGCGAGGTGTTCCGCACCACCGGCGCGCGCCTGGCCGAAGCGGCTCTCGCCATTCCCCCTGGCGCGTTGTTCTACCGGCTCGAGGTCGGAGATCAGCAAGTCGGCTACTCCTCGACCACGATCGACACCGTCGCAAGCGGCAGCGTGATCCGCGTGGAGAACGTCTTCGTGCTCGACGTCCCGGCGCTCGGCAAGCTCCACCGCACGGCCGCGCGGAGCACGACCATGCTGTCGCGCGCCCTCCGCGTGGAGAGCGTCTTCGCGACCTTCGACGGCGATGTCGGCCAGTTTGCGGCGCGTGGCCGGGTGGTCGGGGATACGATTCTAGTGGTGACCATCCTTACCGCCGAGGACTCACAAGTCACGCACATCCCGCTCGACGGACCGATCACGCTGCCGGCGTTACTGCCGCTGCGGCTCGCGTTCGGCGGCGAGCTCAAGTCGGGGCGCGCGTACCGCGCGCGTCTCTTCGATCCCCTGCTGCTCACCGGTCGTGATGTGACGGCGCGGATTGCCGCCGAGTCGACCTTCGTCGTATCGGACAGCGCAGACCTCGACTCGACGACCATGAGGTGGCTGCCGGAGCATTTCGACACGGTGCGCGCCTTCGGCATCGATCACGACGCGAACGGCGTACCGACGCGCAGCTGGATCGACGCTCAGGGACGTCTGGTGTCGGCCGCCACAGAGCCCGGCTTCGGCACAGAGCGCGGGGCGTTCGAAATCGTCTATGAGAACTTCAGGAATCGTGACACGGCGCGGGTGGCGCGGGCCAGCGCCTTTCCCAAGTTGGGCGACATCGTCCCGCTCACGGCCTTGGCCGCCGGCGTGACGACCAACCCTCGCCCGCGCGCGCGACTGCGCGTGAGAATGAACGGCCGCGACACGCTCGAAATCCACCAACCGGCCGCGCTGCAGGCCCATGCGGCGCCCTACCGGTTGCCTGCGAGCGACACCGCGCTGGCGCGCTGGCTCACCCCGGAGCCGCTGATCGAGAGCAATGACCCGCGGATCGCGGCGCAGACACGACAGATCATCCGGCGCGAGCGTGGGCCGGCGCGCGCGGCTGCGCTGCTCATGCACTGGGTGCACAGCTCAGTGCAGCGGACGACGCCTGCCGGCGGCCGTGCACCGAGCGCAGTGAAGGTGCTCGAGCAAAGGAGCGGCGACTGCAATGAATTCACGACGCTGTTCGTGGCGCTGGCGCGCGCGGCAGGACTGCCGGCCCGCACCGTCTCCGGACTGCTCTACCACAGGGGCCGGTTCTACTATCACGCCTGGGCCGAGATCTATCTGAACGATTGGATCCCAGTGGACCCGACATTCGACCAATTCCCAGCCGATGCTGCGCACCTGCGTATCGCGATCGGCGGACTCGCTCGGCAGGTCGAGCTCATTCCGCGGATCGGCCGGCTCAAGCTCGAGGTCCTATGATTCGCTTGGAAAACCTCACGAAGCTGTACGGCAGCTTTGTCGCGGTGGACGACATCAGCCTGCACGTGCCGCGCGGCGTGCTCTACGGCTGTCTCGGCCCAAACGGAGCCGGCAAGACGACCACGCTGCGCATGATCGCCGGCATTCTGCGTCCCAGCCAAGGACGCGTGCTGCTGGGCGGCGATGACGTGCACGTAAATCCGCTGTCGGCCAAGATGCGGCTGGGATTCATCCCCGACCGGCCGTTCGTATACGACAAACTCACCGGCGCGGAGTTTCTGCGGTTCGTCGCGGGACTGTACGGTCAGGAAGGCGACGTCGTCGAGCGGCGGATCGCGGAGCTGCTCGAAGTGTTCGAGCTGACGAGCTGGAAGGACGAGCTGGTCGAAGCGTACAGCCACGGCATGCGCCAGAAGCTCATCATCTCGAGCGCGCTGATTCACCGACCCGAATGCATCGTGGTCGACGAGCCGATGGTCGGGCTTGATCCCAAAGCCGCGCGGCTGCTCAAGGACATCTTCCGGCAGTTCGTCGATCGCGGCGGCACCGTGCTGATGAGCACCCATACGCTCGAGGTGGCCGAAGCGATGTGCGATCAAATCGCGATCATCCAGCACGGCAAGATCGTCGCCGCCGGCACAGTCAGCGATGTGCGCCGCCAGCACAAGGCGGGCGACGCCAGCCTCGAAGAGTTGTTCCTGAAGCTGACGGGCGGCGCCCAGATGCGTGAGCTCGCGGAGGTGCTGGGAGGGCTCCGGTGAAGCAACCCTCGCTCGTCCACGTGCTGCAGCCAAAGTGGCGTTCAGCCCTGCAGCGGCTGCGCGAAGAGCGCGCGAGCGGCGGCACCGGCAAGCTCGTCCTCTTGATCATCGTGGGCGGCGCGTTCTGGGCGGGTGTGTTCGGCGTGTTGTTCATGATCCTGCGGTTTCTGCGCAAGGTAGAAGAGCTGGGACCGCTCATCCCGGGCAAGATCCTCGGGTTGATCCTGCTGTCGTTCATCTTCATCCTCGTCCTCTCGAATGTCATCACGGCCCTGTCGAGTTTTTTCCTCGCCAAGGATCTCGATCTGCTCGTCTCGGCGCCCGTCGACTGGCTGCGGCTGTACATCGCCAAATTGAGCGAGACGCTGCTGCACTCCTCGTGGATGGTGGCGCTGATGATCGTGCCGATTCTCGCGGCCTACGGCGTCGTGTACAAAGGCGGCGTGCTGTTCGTCCCGTATGCAATTCTCGCCGTCCTTCCGATGCTGATTCTCCCCGCAGTCGTCGGAAGCGCCGTAACGCTGGTGTTGGTCAACGTCTTTCCGGCGCGCCGCACACGCGATCTGCTGTCGATCATCGCGCTGGGCGCGGCGGGCGGCGTGATTTTGCTGTTCCGCGTGATTCGGCCCGAGCAGCTCGCCCGGCCCGAAGGATTTCGCAACCTGCTCGACTTCGTGATTCTGCTCGGCGGCCCGACATCTCCCTTCTTGCCGAGCGAATGGGCATCACAGGCCATCATGGGCTATCTGCGAAATCAGATCGACCTGTTGCCGCTCGTCCTGTTGTGGACCACTGCCGCCGCTTTCGTGGCGCTCGGCGCGGCGCTCCACGGCGCGCTCTACGCCCAGGGGTTCACGAAGGCGCAGGAAGGCGCGGAGCGGTTCATCCGGGGCACACTCTGGCGTTGGACCATCGGCTGGGCACTCAGGTGGCTGCCGGTCGCCAAGCGCGAATTCGTGATCAAGGACGTCAAGCTGTTCTTCCGTGACACCACGCAATGGAGCCAGCTGATCCTGCTCGCGGTCCTCGTCGTCGTCTATCTATTCAACATTCAGGTCTTGCCGCTGCGACGCGGCGAGCCGGTGGGATTCTTCTACGTCAATCTGGTGTCTTTCCTGAACCTCGGGCTTGCGGGGTTCGTCCTCGCCTCCATCGCAGCCCGCTTCATTTTCCCAGCCGTCTCGCTCGAGGGGCGCCAGATGTGGCTGCTCCGCTCGTCGCCACTCGATCTGAAGGCGTTGTTGTGGTCCAAGTATTGGGTTGGCACCCTGCCGCTGCTCGTCCTGGGATTGCTGCTGACGGGACTGACCAACGCGCTGCTCGAGGTCACGCCGTTCATGATGATCATGGGCCTGACGACGATGGCCGCATTGACACTCGCGATTGCCGCGCAGGCGCTCGCGTTCGGCACGGTATACCCGCAATTCGAGACGGAAAACGCGGCACAGATCCCGACGTCGTTCGGAGGACTCGCGTTCATGATGACGACGATCGCGCTCCTGGCCGGCGTGATCGTCTCGCTCTGGCAGGCGGTCTATCAGTACGTCCGGGCGGCCTACGAAGGCCGGCCGGTCGTCATCGACTCGTGGATGCTTCTCTGGTTCGCCGTTGCCGGCGCGCTGTGTGTAACGGCCACGATCGTGCCGCTGCGCATTGCCCGCAAGAAGCTGGAGACGTTCGAGTTCTAGCTCAGCGCCAACTGATTCCCCCCACCAGCTGGAACAACGTGTTGTCGCCGAGAATGAATTTCGCCTCGATGTACGGACGCATCGTCCCGTGCCGGTCTTCGAGTCCCGTCAACAGATTCAAATGCGAATCGGTCCCGCCCGCCCCGTGCAGCAGATTGAGTCCACCGCCGAGATACCAGATGCGATAGCGCGTCTGCGGCCGAAACTTGAGGTCGACGTTCACGGCCCAGACCGAGCTGGAACCGTCCACGAAGTAGTAGTCGAAGCTGGGGTAGAAATCGAGCTGCGTCGCGATCGGCAAGGAGAGCTGCGCGCCGACCAACATGTCGTCGGTGTCGAAGCTGTAGCCGAGGTGCCCGCCGTACCGCGGCCCCGGTGACGTCGCGATGGCGCGTCGCCGCGATCGCCGCTGCGCGTCCGCAGTCGACGCCATCAATACGATCAACAGCAGTACGACCAGCAGTCGCGGGGCCAGCCCCCATCGGTTCACACCGGCTCCTCAGATTTTGGGATGGAGACTGATAGGAAACGACTACTCGAAATGCAAGAGGCTAGGCAGCCACACGCGCACCGCAGCGGTTGCAGTAGCGTGCGTCGACCTCGAGTTCTGTGCCGCAACGCACACAGTAGCCGGGAGCCTGTCCGAGCCGCCGGCCGCATTCAGAGCAGAACTGGGCGTCTTTTTCCAGGCGAGGGCCGTGCTCGGGACAAACCGGAGCAGGGAGCACGGAGCGGGGAGCAGGAGAAGATGGCGCCTTCTGCTCCCTGCTTCCTGCTCCCTGCTCCCTACGCATTGCGGCCAGTGCTTCGGCCGTATACTTCGCTTTCAATTGCTCGTAGTCGGTGTCGGAGAGCTTCCCCGTCGCGCGATCGAACTCGATCTCCTTGAGCGCGCGCAGCGCAACGGCCTGCGAACTCAGGTCATCGTCTGGGTCGTCGCCTTCGTCGACGTTGGGATCGGCCGCGGTCTCGACCGGCGGACGCAAGATCGGGAGCAACACGAAGTAGACCGCTCCCGCCGCCACCAGGACTCCGAGGATCAGCTCGAGGATTTGAAGAATTGGCCTAGCGGGGAAGGCGGTCGAGCTCGTCGCGTAACCGCTGGAGCTCGGCGGGTGACGCATCCGGGACCTGCGGAGCAGGGGAGGTCTCCCCTGCAGTCGAGTGCGCGACCTGCGCCTCCCTCGTCCAGCGGCGTAGCGCACGGACCAGGAACACGGCCGCCACGACGATCGCAATCGAGGGCACGAAGTAGCCGGCGAGATTGAAGCCCCGCCGGGGTGGCGCCATCAGGACCGCTTCGCCGTACTGCGCCACGAACTCATCGATGATCTGTTGATCGCTTTTCCCCCGCTCGACGAGCCCCACCACTTCCTTGTGCAGCGCAGGGCTATAGGTGCAGGTGAAGTCGGTGGTCCGGCAGGTGTAGATGTCCAGCCCGCAACCACAGCTGCACTTGAGCCGTTTCTCGATCGCTTGAATCGCGGCGTCGTTGTCGGCGGCCGTGGTCACCTCGCGCGGGCGGCCCGCGCGGCCCGGATCGTAAACTCGCGCAACACTGTCGGGCTGTTGGACACCCTGCCCGGAGCGCAGCGAAGCAGTCTGGGTGACGGACAGAAAACCAGCGCCGACGGCACCAAGAAACTCGCGACGGCTAGGCATGGTCGCGCCGTCCCACCGTCAGACCGTCCGACTGTCCGACGCGTTCCGGTTCCAGCTTCACAGCATAGCCGGCTTGGCGAGGTCCCTTTACAGCGACCGGCGCGCCGCCCGGCCAGAGGACGATGAGTCCGCCGAGCACCAGCACGAATCCACCGAACCACACCCACCAGACCAGCGGGTTGATCGTGAACCGGAACACCGCTTGTTCGGTCCCGTCCACGAGGCCGGCGAGCACTCCATAGAGATCGAGGCGCGGGCCACTGATGATCCCAACCTCGGTGGAAGGCTCGAACGTGGGCTGGCCCAGCCCGTCCACGTGCTGACGCTTCTCGGTGCGCATGCGGCCGATCGGCAAGCCGTCGCGCCGGACGTCGACCAGCGCGGCGGTGACCTGGCGATTCAGCGCGTTGTACTGCGAGATGCCGAGATGAGTGAACGCGTACACATGTCCGTCGGGGCCCGCAAGCGTCGCGGTTTCGCCCGGACGCAGCGTGGCCTGCGTCTCGGTCTTGAATGCCATGCCCGCGAACGCGCCGAACAGCAGGACGATCGCGACATGCACGATGTAGCCGCCGTAGCGACGGCGATTCCGAGACAGCAGGTTCACGAGCGCGACCGGCAGAGACTCGTTGTACTGGCGATGGCGCGCCCGCGTCCCGCGGGCGAACTCCTGCACCACCGTGCCCAGGACGAAACCACCGACGCCGAACGTCAACAGCGCGCCGACGTCCCCCATTCCCGCCACGAGCAGGATCAACAGCACGAAGACTCCCGTGGTTGCCGGCACCGCGAACTGACGCTGCAGATTCGGCACGGACGCGCGCCGCCACGCAATCAGCGGACCGATGCCCGTTAGGAGGAGCAGCGCGAGTCCGAGCGGAATGTTCACCTGATTAAAGAAGGGCGGACCCACCGTGATCTTGGTGCCCCGAATCGCCTCGGAGAGGATGGGAAACAGCGTCCCCCACAGCACAGAAAAGGCGAGCCCGATGAACAGCAGATTATTGAAAAGGAAGCTCGCCTCGCGACTCACCATCGACTCGAGCCTCGCGTCCGCCTCGAGCAGCGGCAGGCGCGTCACATACAGGGTGGCGCTCGAGACCGCGATCAACACGAGAAAGACGAGGAAGAAGTAGCCCACGTTCGACTGGGTAAACGAGTGCACGCTCGCGATGACGCCCGAGCGTGTGATGAACGTCCCGAAGATCGAAAGGACGAACGCGCCGAGGATGAGCGCGAGGTTCCACTTCTTCAGCATCCCGCGCTTCTCCTGCACCATGACCGAATGCAGGAACGCCGTCAGCACGAGCCACGGCAGCAGCGCGGCGTTCTCGACGGGATCCCAGGACCAGTAGCCGCCCCAGCCGAGCTCGACGTAGGCCCACCACATGCCGATCAGCAGCCCGACGCTCAAAAACAGCCACGACACGATCGTCCATTTTCGAACAGCCACCAGCCATTCGGTATCGAGCTTCTTCGACAACAGCGCGGCGATCGCGAACGCAAACGGAATGGTGATCGAGATGTAGCCGAGGTACAGCATCGGCGGGTGGAAGACCATCCCAGGGTTCTGGAGCTGCGGATTCATCCCCTGGCCGTCGAGCGGCGTGAACGGCAACCGCTGGAACGGATTGGCCGCGAACAGCATCACGGTGACGAAGAAGGTCGCGACCAGACTGGTGACCGCGGCGACGTATGGGAGGTACACGCGATGCCGCCGTCCCGTGAGGACCTGGACCAGCGCGCCGAAGATGCTGAGGACCGTCGCCCAGAACAGCAGGCTTCCCTCCTGCCCCGAATACAGCGCCGACCAGAGATAGAACGTCGGCAGATTGCGACTGGTGCGGCCGGCGACGTACGCCACACCGAAATCGTGGCGGAAAATGGCGACTTCGAGGGCGATCACTGCGAGTATCAGCGCGACACAGAGCGCGAAGGTCGCGTGGCGGGCGCTCTGCTGGAGATCCGCGCGCCGCTGCGCGCTGCCCGCGAATCCGGTAATGGCTCCCCACAGGCCCACGAGGAACGCGAGCCAGAGCGAGAGATG
>Ga0075428_100003543_pt1 | contig 17101 bp, 14 predicted proteins | sample RhiMetdeltSRZDD2_FD_75291 | JGI IMG/M metagenome (GOLD analysis project Ga0075428, IMG submission 75291) | Populus rhizosphere microbial communities from Tennessee, USA - Rhizosphere MetaG P. deltoides SRZDD2 | ecosystem: Host-associated > Plants > Roots > Rhizosphere > Soil | place: USA... | reverse complement strand
CGCCGAGGGCTCCGACGTCGTCTTCCAGGTGGCGGGCGGCTGCGGTCTCGGCGCACTCGACGCGGCCCAGCAGGAGGGCGTCTGGGGCATCGGCGTCGACGCCGACCAGGCGTTCCTCGGCGAGCACGTGCTCACAAGCGCGCTGAAGCGGGTCGACGAGGCCGTGTTCCAGACCATCCAGGCCGTCGCCGACGGCTCCTTCACCGGTGGCGGCGTCACGCTCTTCGGCCTCGCCGAGGACGGTGTCGGACTGGGTGAGTTCTCGCCGAACGCGCCACAGGAGGCGATCGACGAGGCGCTCGCACAGGTCGATGGGATCATCAGCGGGGAGATCGAGGTCCCCGACGCTCTGGAGTAACCAGAAACCGACGAGGGGCGGGCGCGGGCCCGCCCCTCGTCGTCGTTCGGATGACTGAATCTCCTCTTCTCGAACTCAGGGGCATCACCAAGCGGTTCCCAGGGATCGTCGCCAACGATCACGTCGACTTCGAGCTGGCCAAGGGCGAGGTGCACGCGCTCCTCGGGGAGAACGGCGCGGGCAAGTCGACGCTCATGAACATCCTCTACGGGCTCTATCACCCGGACGAGGGCGAGGTCAGGCTCCGCGGGGAGCCGGCGCGCATCGATTCGCCGAACGCGGCGATCGAGCACGGCATCGGGATGGTCCATCAGCACTTCATGCTCATCCCCGTGATGACCGTGGCCGAGAACATCGTGCTCGCGGTCGAGCCGCGGAAAGGGCCGTTTCTGGACATCGACGCCGCCGAGAAGAGCGTGCGGGAAATCTCGCAGCGCTTCGGCCTCGCCGTCCGGCCCGACGCGCGCATCGAGTCGATCTCGGTGGGCATGCAGCAGCGTGTCGAGATCCTGAAGGCGCTCTACCGCGGCGCCGAAATCCTGATCCTCGACGAGCCCACCGCCGTCCTGACGCCGCAGGAGGCCGAGGAGCTCTTCACGATCATCCGCTCGCTTCAGGCGGAGGGGAAGTCGATCATCTTCATCACCCACAAGCTCGGCGAGGTGCTCGCCATCGCCGACCGGATCACCGTCCTCCGTCGCGGCAAGACGATCGAGACCGTGCCGCGCGAGGGCGCGACCGAGGAAGGACTGGCGAAGCTGATGGTCGGCCGCGAGGTGCTCCTCCGCGTGGAGAAGACCCCGGCCACGCCGGGCGACCCGCTCCTCGAGGTCGACGACCTGCGGGTCCTCGACGAGCGCGGGCTCGAGGCGGTGCGCGGCGTCTCGCTCGACGTCCGCGCCGGAGAGATCGTCGGCATCGCAGGCGTGGACGGCAACGGCCAGAGCGAGCTCGTCGAGGCCATCACCGGTCTGCGCAAGGCCGAAAGCGGGAGAGTCTCAGCGGGAGGCAAGGACCTGACCGACGAGAACGCGCGAGACTACATGAACGCCGGCGTCGGTCACATTCCCGAAGATCGCCACCGGCGCGGGCTCGTGCTCGACTTCACCCTGGCCGAGAACATCGCCCTCAAGGACTACGCCGAGGAGCCGGACTCGAAGTGGGGCTGGCTCTTCCCGAAGCGCCTCATCGCGCGCGCACGCACGCTTCTCCAGGAGTTCGACGTGCGCGGCGGCGGCCCGCAGACCCCGGCCGCGTCGCTCTCCGGCGGCAACCAGCAGAAGGTCGTGGTCGCGCGCGAGGTCTCGCGCGACCCGCGCATCCTCGTCGCCGCGCAGCCCACCCGCGGGCTCGACGTGGGCGCGATCGAGTTCGTGCACCGGCGCCTCGTCGCCGAGCGCGACGAAGGGCGCGCGATCCTCCTCGTCTCCTTCGAGCTGGACGAGATCCTCTCGCTCTCCGACCGGATCCTCGTCCTCTATGAAGGACGCATCGTCGGCGAGTACACGCCCGACGTCTCCGAGGAGGAGCTGGGTATCGCCATGACCGGCGGCCGGAAGCAGCAGGAGGCAGTCGCGTGACGGAACCGCCTGCGGCACAGCCACCGCCGCCCGCACCGGCTGAGTCGTCCGAGGGCTCCGTCACCGGGTTGCAGACGTTCTACGACCGTGCCGGAGGCGCCCTCGTCCCGGTCGCGGCGGCGTTCCTCGCCTTCCTGATCGGCGGCCTGGTCGTCGCGATCACGGAGAAGAGCGTCACGGCGCCGTTCCAGGCCTACAAGGCCATCTTCCAGGGCACCGGGCTCATGTGGTTCATCCCGGGGATCGGCGACACGGCCGAGGAGGCACGCGACCTCCAGCAGACCCTCCTGATCATGACCCCGCTGGTGCTGACCGCCCTCGCGGTCGCGTTCGCGTTTCGCTGCGGGATGTTCAACATCGGCGGCCAGGGCCAGTACTGGGTCGGCCTCTTGACGGCGATCTACGTCGGCACGCACCTCGACGGCACGCCGCGCGTGCTGCACATCATCATCGCCATCGTCGCCGCCCTGCTCGCCGGCGCCGTGTGGGGAGGCATCGCCGGGATCCTCAAAGCGACGACGGGCGCGCACGAGGTGATCACGACGATCATGCTCAACTGGATCGCCATCTGGGTGGGGAAGTGGTTGTTAGAAGCGCCCGACGGCTTCCTGCAGGGCGCGGACCCGAGCCTGCCGCGGTCCGACGACGTCCTCGCCTCCGCGCAGCTGCCCGAGATCTGGGGCCGCCTCCAGCCGCTGCACGCGGGCATCTTCATCGCGCTCTTCGCGCTGATCGTCTACCACCTGCTGCTCAACCGGACCACCCTCGGCTACGAGGTGCGCGCGGTCGGCTTCAACCCCGACGCGGCCGCGTACGGCGGGATCTCCGTCAAGCGCAGCTACTTCCTGGCGCTCGCCATCTCCGGCTGCTTCGCGGCGCTCGCCGGCGCGATCGACATGCTCGGGTGGAAGTACCGGCTGACGAGCACGGAGTTCGACGTGAACTTCTACGGCTTCACCGGCATCGCCGTCGCGCTCCTGGGGCGCAACAAGGCGATCGGGATCCTCTTCTCTGCGCTCCTGTTTGCGTCCCTGATCGTGGGCACCTCGCCACGCCAGCTCGATCCCGAGGTCTTCAACCCCGAGCTCGCGACGAACCTCGCGACCATGATCCAGGCCCTGATCATCGCCTTCGTCGGCGCCGAGTTCCTGATCGTCTACCTCTGGCGGGCGAGACGGAAGGTCGGCTTCGGAGCGCCGAAACGGATCGAGCCGACCGGAGCATGAGCACCCTCGAGCACACCGAGCCGACGTTCCAGGACCGCCTGAGGCGGCTGGGCGAGCCGCGCTCGCTCGCGATCACCGGGATCTGCCTCGGCGTCCTCGCGCTGTGGCTCTCGATCCCGCCGTTTACACTCCGCAACCTCGTCGTCCCCGCGGCCGTGGCCGTCCTCGGCGCCGCGCTCGGCCTCTGGGCGCTCACGCGGGGCGAGAGGAAGCTCGGCTGGTGGGCGATCGGCGTCGCGATCATCGCGATTGCCTGCGCGATCTGGTTCCAGAACGAGGCAACGACGGAGCTCGAGTCCGTCTTCAGCATCGGCCTCGTGGCCGCGACGCTCCGCTTCGCCACGCCGCTTGCGCTTGCTGCGATGGGGGGCATCTTCTGCGAGCGCTCCGGGGTCGTGAACATCGGACTCGAAGGGATGATGCTCGCCGGCGCGTTCTTCGGGATCGTCGTCTGCGCGGAGACGGGGAGCTGGGTGCTCGGCGTGCTCGGCGCCATGGCCTCCGGCGGTGTCCTCGCCCTCATCCACGCGTTCTTCTCCATCCACCTGATGGCCGACCAGATCATCAGCGGCTTCGCCATCAACTTCCTCGCGCTCGGGCTGACCGGGTATCTGTTCCGCTCCATGTACGGAACGTCCGGCACGCCGAACCTCGAGGAGCGCATCCCGAACGTGCACCTGTCGTTCATCGAGGACATCCCGTTCATCGGGGACATCTTCGGGGACCTCAACCTGATGATCTGGATCGCCTTCCTGGTCGTGATCGGTTCGTTCGTCGTCCTCTTCAAGACGCCGATCGGGCTCCGGATTCGCTCCGTCGGCGAGCACCCGAAGGCGGCCGACACGGTCGGCATCTCGGTCTTCAAGGTCCGCTACGCGGCCGTGATCACCTCGGGCCTCCTCGCAGGGCTCGGCGGGGCCTACCTCTCGTTCGGCTTCGGGAACGCGTTCAACGAGAACATGACCGCCGGCCGCGGGTACATCGCCCTGGCGGCCGTCATCTTCGGCAACTGGCGCCCGTTCGGCGCGTACGGCGCCTGCCTCCTGTTCGGCTTCTCGAGCGCGCTCGCCCTGCGTTTGCAAGGCTCTCCGCTCCTGCCCACCGACCTCGCCTCCGCGAACCTCCTTTCGACGCTGCCGTACGTGCTCACGCTCGTGGCCCTCGTCGGCGTCATCGGACGCTCGCGCGGGCCCGCAGCCGCTGGCCGTCCATACGTCAAGCAGTAGAGAAGCCGTGACCAACATGAAGGCGGTCTGGGCCGTGGTCACGGCGTTGCTGTCGTTCGCCGCGCTCGGGGGCGCCGCGTACCTCTCCCAGCGCTACGACGAGGTCAGGCTCGTGGACGCCGTCGTGGCCGTCCCCGTGGCGCTCATCTTCGGCGTGGTCGCCGTCTTCTTCGGTCGTGCCGCGCGTGACGAGCACCGCCGCACGCTGGGAAGGAGTGGAAGCCGCGCGTTCGTCGCGGTCGCCCGCTTCCTCGCCACGGTGGCGCTGCTGCTGGCTTTGACGGCGGCCCTTGCGCTCGCAGTGTTCGCAGTGCTAGTGCTCGTCCTGGAATAACGGGAAGGACGGGGGCCACCCCGCTACAATCCTGGCTCGTGTTCGAGATCGGCAACAGCCTGCGCGAGGCTCGTTTGCGGCAGGGTCTCGAGATCCCCCGGATCGAGGCCGAGACGAAGATCCGAGGAAAGTACCTCAGAGCCCTCGAAGAGGAGCAGTTCGAGGTGCTGCCCGGAGACACTTACGTCAAGGGCTTCCTGCGAACGTACGCGGACTATCTGGGCCTCGAGGGCCAGCTCTACCTCGACGAGTACAACTCGCGCTTCACCACCGCGGAGGAGACTCCCGTCACCCAGTCGACGGCGCCCAAGCGGCGCAGCCGGCCGGTGGAGTCGAACTTCATCGTCATCGCCCTGGCGGGAATCGTGGCGGTCACCGTCCTCGTGCTCGTGGGCCTCAGGGAGGCCGGTGAGGACCCGCAGAACGAGCCGCCGATCGTCCCCGCCACGACGGGCCAGACGACGACCGAGGAGGCGCCGACGGCGACGAACGCCGGTCCGGCCCAGCAGGCCCGACCGGTGCGGCGCGCCAAGCTCGTCCTCACCGCCGTGCGAGGCGACTGCTGGATGCAGGTGCGCGCCGCGGGCGTGAACGGAAAGCTTCTCTTCGAAGGCACCGTCGAGCAGGGCCAGACCCAGCGGTTCGTCAAGTACAAGCGCCTGTGGCTCGAGCTCGGCGCGCCGGGCAACCTGAACGCCAAGCTGAACGGCCGCCGCGTGCAGGACTGGCCGAGGCGGTCGGCGGTCGTGGTGGTCACGGCGGCGCAGGGCGTCCGCACGATCTCGACCGCCGGCTAGCGGATGCGTCGAGCGGTCGTCGTCCTCACGGGCAGCGAGCTCGTGCGGGGAGACAAGGCCGACGGCAACGGGGCCTTCCTGGCGCGCGAACTGACGCGGCTGGGACTCGCGCCCGCGCGGATGCTTCTCGTCGGCGACGATCCCGGGGAGCTCGAGGAGGCCGTCCGGGAGGGCATGCAGGCCGACGTCGCGGTCTTTTCCGGCGGTCTCGGCCCGACGCACGACGACCGCACGGTCGAGACGATCGCGCGCGTCGCCGGGTGCGAGCTGGTCGTGGACGAGGAGCTCGCCCTGGAGATCGAGGCGGTCGCCCGCGGAGTCGCGGAGCGCATCGGGCGGCCGTATGCCGACTTCGTCCCCGGTGTGCGCAAGCAGGCGTCCATCCCGGTGGGGTCGACCGTCCTCGGCCTCGCCGGCACTGCGCCGGCCGTCCTCCTGGAGCACGACGGACGCGTGGCGGTCGCCCTTCCCGGGCCGCCCAGCGAGCTCCGCGGCCTCTGGCCGCGGGCGCTCGAGTCTGCGCCGATGCGACGCATGCTGGACGGTGTCGAGGTGCCCGGACACCGCGTCCTGCGGTTCTTCGGGCCGAGCGAGTCCGCGGTCGCGCGCGCGCTCGAGGAGGTGGGCGGCGAGGGCGAGGGGCTCGAGGTGACGATCTGCGCCCACGACCTCGAGATCCGCGTCGACATGTTCTCCCGAGCGGGAGGCGACGGGCGTGCGGAGAGCCTCGAGCGCGTGCTCGAGCAGCGGTTCGCGGCCGACGTGTTCGCGTCGGACGAACGGCCGGTCGCGGCGCTCGTCCTCGATCGCTGCCGGGAGCTCGGCCTGACCCTCGCCACGGCCGAGTCCTGCACCGGCGGGCTGGTAGCTGCGCGGCTCACCGACGTGCCGGGGTCGAGCGACGTGTTCGTCGGGAGCGTCGTCTCGTACTCGAACGCGGTGAAGATGGAGACCCTGGGCGTCCCGGCGGAGGTGCTCGAGCGGCACGGCGCCGTCTCCGAGGAGACCGCCGCCGCCATGGCCGCAGGCGCTCGGATGGCCCTGGGAGCCGATGTTGCCTTGGCCGTGACGGGCGTGGCCGGGCCGGAGGGCGGCAGCGAGGAGAAGCCGGTCGGGCTCGTCTACCTGCATGCCGAGGCCCCGTCGGGGAGCGCCGGCCGCCGCGTGGTGCTGCCGGGCGACCGCGAGGCGTTACGCGCGCGGGCGACGACCCTCGCTTTGCACGTCTTGCGGCAGCTCCTGTCACAGCCGGTGACAGACACGCGCGCTTCGTCCACGTAGCGTGGAGGGTCATGAGCGCATCCGCCTTTTCGTCGCGCTACGCCTCCCCGACGAGACCGTCGAGCGGCTGTCCGCGTGGCAGCACGCCGAGCTCGCCGCCGCCGACGCCCGCATCGTCGCGCCCGGGAACCTGCACATCACGGTCGCGTTCCTCGGGTCGCGGCCGAAGGAGGACGTCGACGGCATCGTCCGGGCCCTGCGCGAGCGGGCACAGGCGGCCGCACGGCCGCTGCTTACGGTCAGGGACTACCGCGAGACCAGGAGTGTCGGGATGGTCCGCCTCGAGGACGCCGATGGCCGCGCGACCATGCTCGCGGACGGCGTGGGGGAAGACCTCGAGCGCCTCGGCGTCTACGAGCGCGAGCGACGCGCCTGGCTGCCGCACGTGACCGTTCTGCGCTTTCGCAAGCCGCCGCGGCTCCGGCCCGAGCAGCCCGACCTGGGCCCGTTCAGTCCGTCCGAGGTGGCGCTCATGATGTCGGTACTGCGGCCCACCGGGGCGCAGTACGAAGTCGTCGAATCGATTCCGCTGGGAGGCTGAGACCCTTGACCGACTCCAACCGCGAACAGGCGCTCGACGCCGCGCTGAGCCAGATCGAGCGAGCCTACGGAAAGGGCTCGGTCATGAAGATGAGCGACCAGGCGCAGGTCTCGATCGCGTCCATCTCCACGGGCGCGCTCTCGCTGGACGTCGCACTCGGCATCGGCGGCCTGCCGCGCGGCCGGGTGGTCGAGATCTTCGGCCCGGAGTCCTCGGGCAAGACGACGCTCGTCTACCACGTCATCGCCGAGGCGCAGCGCCGCGGCGGGATCTGCGCCTTCATCGACGCCGAGCACGCGATGGACCCGACCTACGCCCGGCGGATCGGCGTCAACATCGACGACCTGCTCGTCTCGCAGCCCGACAACGGCGAGCAGGCGCTCGAGATCGCCGAGCTCCTCATCCGCAGCGGCGCGCTCGACGTCGTTGCGGTCGACTCGGTCGCCGCACTCACCCCGCGTGCGGAGATCGAAGGCGAGATGGGCGACAGCCACGTCGGCCTCCAGGCGCGCCTCATGAGCCAGGCGCTGCGCAAGCTGGCCGGCACGCTCAACCGCACGGGAACGGTCGCCCTCTTCACCAACCAGCTCCGCGAGAAGATCGGCGTCATGTTCGGCAGCCCGGAGACGACCCCGGGCGGCCGCGCGCTCAAGTTCTACTCGTCGGTGCGCCTGGACATGCGGCGCATCGAGACGCTCAAGGAAGGCGTCGAGGCGATCGGCAACCGCGTTCGCGTCAAGGTCGTGAAGAACAAGGTGGCGCCGCCGTTCAAGCAGGCGGAGTTCGACGTCATCTACGGCGAGGGCATCTCCTGGGAGGGGAGCGTCGTCGACGTCGGCCTCGAGCGGAAGATCGTCCAGAAGTCGGGCTCGTACTTCAGCTTCGGCGACGAGCGGCTCGGCCAGGGACGCCAAAACGCGACGGCCTTCCTCCGGGAGCACCCCGACGTCACGGAGGGGATCCTCCGCGCCGTGCAGGCCGAGCTCGGGCCCGACGTCGTCGTCTCCTCGCGCCTGCTGCCGGTAAGCGCGGACGGGAAGGCGGCCGACGCCGAGGCACGGGAGACGGCCAAGGCCGCAGCAGCCGCCGCGTCCGGGTAGAGGACATGCACGGGCGGGGCCCGGGACCGACCCTCACCGCCGTCCGGCGCACCAGACCCGGCTGGGTGGCCCTCGAGGTCGACGGGCGGCCGTGGCGCGTCGTTCCGGACGACGTGGTCGTCAGCTGTGGCCTGCGCGCGGGGATCGAGCTCGAGCGGCCGCTCCTCCGCGACCTCCGCCGTGCGCTGCGCCGCTCCGAGGCGCTCGAGGCGGCCGTGCGGACCGTTTCCCGCCGCGACGTTTCCAGCCGACGTCTGCGCCAGCGCCTCGACGCGCGCGGCATCGCCTCCCCGGAGGCCGAGGCTGCCCTGGAGACGCTTGCCTCCGCCGGCGTCGTCGACGACGAGCGCCTCGCGCGAGCGCGTGCGCAGAGCGTCGCAGACCGGGGATGGGGCGACGCCGCCATTGCGGTACGGCTGGAGCAGGAAGGACTTCCCTCCGAAGCCGTGACGCAGGCGATCGGAGAGCTGCCTGCGGAGCGCGAGCGTGCCGGTGCCCTCGTCGCGGGCGAGCCCGACCGGCTCGCGGCCTGGCGTCTGCTCGGACAACGCGGATTCGCGCCGGAAACCGTCGAGGACGTCCTGGGCCTGCTGGACGACGCTCGCTGACAGCGGTTACCATACCGTCACTTCACGCTCAAATTGCCTGCACACGGAACGGCTTTTTGGCCGAATCGGACACCATGAGAACGACAACCACGAACAACGCAACGGCACGCAGAACCCGGGTGGGAGGGAGACCTCGAGCGGAGCGCTAGTCCGCTGACGAGGCGCGCCTGCGGGCCGCCGATTCACCGAACTCGCCGTTCCTACGGGCTCGATCACGTAGGAGCGAGCAATGGGAACTTCCATCGGCCTCCTGATCGTCGGGATCGCCCTAGGCGTGCTCGCAGGCGCCTTCGTGGGCGCCCGTCTCCTGGTCTCACGACGCTCGGCTGACGCCGAGGCGCAACGCACTCGCCTCGACGCGGACGCCGAGCGAGCGGCAGCCGCAATCCGCCGCGAGGCCGAGGTGGAGGCACGCGAGCATGCGCTGAAGCTCCGCGCCGACCTCGAGCAGGAGCTGAAGGACCGGCGCGCCGAGATCATCAAGATCGAGGAACGCGTGGCGACGAAGGAGGAGAGCATCGACCAGAAGCTCACCGAGGTCGACCGCCGCGAGCAGGGCCTGCTCGACCGCGAGACGCACCTGAAGCAGCTCCAGGAGGAATCCAAGACGGCGAAGGAGGAGCAGCTGCGCGAGCTCGAACGCATCTCCGGGCTCACGGTCGACGAGGCGAAGCGCCAGGTGCTCGAGCGCTCCGAGGAGCTCGTGCGCCACGACCTGGGGCGGATGGTCCGCCAGATGGAGGAAGAGGCGCGCACGGACGCGAAGCGGCGCGCGCGCAATCTCGTCGCCGACGCGCTCCAGCGCGTCGCCGCGAGCCATGCGGCCGAAACCACGGTCTCACTCGTCGAGCTTCCCTCCGACGACATGAAGGGGCGGATCATCGGCCGCGAGGGGCGCAACATCCGCGCCCTCGAGAACCTGACCGGGGTCGACTTCATCATCGACGACACGCCGCAGGCCGTCGTGCTCTCGTCGTTCGACGGCGTCCGCCGCGAGGTGGCGAAGCTCACGCTCGCCAAGCTCGTCGAGGACGGACGCATCCACCCGTCCCGGATCGAGGAGATGTACTACCGCTCGAAGGCGGAGATCGAGGATCACATCCGCCAGGCCGGCGAGCAGGCCGTCTTCGAGGCCAACTGCGGGAAGATGGACGAGGAGCTCGTCAAGGTCCTCGGCCGGCTGCGCTACCGCACGAGCTACGGCCAGAACATCCTCAAGCACTCGCTCGAGTGCTCGCACCTCGCGGGGATCATGGCCTCGGAGCTCGGCGCGAGCGTGAAGACGGCGAAGCGCGCCGCTCTGCTGCACGACGTCGGCAAGGCGATGACGCACGAGGTCGAGGGCTCGCACGCCGCCATCTCGGCCCAGCTGGCCAAGCGCTACGGCGAGTCGCAGCACGTGGTGCATGCGATCGAGGCGCACCACTACGAGGTGCAGCCGCAGACGGTCGAGGCCGTCCTCGTCATCGCCGCGGACGCGATCTCGGCCTCACGGCCCGGCGCGCGCGGCGAAAGCCTCGAGCACTACATCAAGCGCCTGGAGACGCTCGAGAAGATCGCCTCCGACAAGAAGGGCGTCGAGCGCGTCTACGCCTTGCAGGCCGGCCGTGAGGTGCGTGTGATCGTGAAGCCGACCGAGATCGACGACGGCACCGCCGTCCTCCTCTCACACGAGATCGCGCGGGAGATCGAGGAGCAGCTCGAGTATCCCGGCCAGATCAAGGTGACCGTGATTCGCGAGAGCCGCGCCGTCGAGTTCGCCAAGTAGCTCGACGGCGCGGCTCCCGCCGCGTTCCTAGCCTCCCAGGTCGAAGCGCGCGACCTGCGGATCGTGGTCGCTCGCCTGGTCGGCGAATTCGGCGTTGACGTGCACCACGTCATATGCCTGGAGCGTCCGGTAGAGCTTCCGGCTCGCGAGGATGTGGTCGAGGGCCTGCGAGTTGCCCTCGAAGACGTACGTGTAGCGCTCCGGTCGCCGGAGCGACAGGACGAGGTTGTCGAGCACGCCGCCCTCGAGGATGGCGAGCGTCTCCGAGAACTCGAAGTCGTTCAGGTCGCCGAGCACGATCACGTTCGCGTTGGCGGCGAGCGCGAGGATGCTGTCGACGAAGCTGTTCACGACCTGCGCCTGCTGGTGCCGCTGGGTCTCCGTGACGCGGTTCGGCGGCTGGAACCGGCCGAACAGCGGGTCGTCGCCGCCCTTCGAGTTGAAGTGGTTGGCGATCGCGAAGACCTTCTTCCCGCGCCAGAGGAACTCGGCCGCCAGCGGCTTGCGGCTGTTGGCGAAGGCCGGGTTGGCCGGGTCGACGCGGCCCGGGCTGAACGTCAGCTCGGGACCGCCCGAGCCGGCGACGACGCCCGTGGCGGCCGTCGAGGTCCCGCCCGGCCTATCGACAAACGAGAGGCCGCGATCCGTGCGGAAGATGAAGCCGACGCGGATGTTCCCGCCGGGCTCGCCTCCGTCGGCGTTGTTCACCGGATTGATCTGCCGGTAGTCGTAGGCCGGTCCGCCTGCGGTGCTGATCGCCGCGATGAGCTCGGCCAGGGTCTGGTCGGCCGCCGTCGTCCCGTCGTTGGTCGGCCCGTTGTTGTCCTGGATCTCCTCGAGCGCGACGATGTCGGGCGACTTGAGGTTGTGGACGATGAGCCCGGCAAGCTCGGCGAACTTCGCATCGCTGTCACCGGGGTCGAGGTTCTCGACGTTGAAGGTCGCCACGGAGAGCTCGTTGGCGCCCGCGTCCCTGGCGATCTCCCGCTCGAGGCCCTCGGAGATCGTGGCGAACGGCTCCGAGACGTCGAGCTTGAAGTTGCCGAAGCTGTAGTCGAGGATGCCGACGAGCGGCGTGCTGAAGCGGTCGCCCACGTTCAGATCGGGCACCGGCATCAGACGGTCGTCGAGGTGGATCCGTTCCGGGTTGAAATCGGTCGGACGGATGACCACTCCGCCGCGGTTCGTCATGATCCCGGCGCGATCCGCGGTGTCGCCGACGATGGGGATCTCGCCGAAGTCATTGGTCGGGCCGACGACCCAGGCCTTGTTGACCCGGACGCGCATGCTCTCGAAGCTCTCGTAGAAGTCGAGCCCGTCCTGCGCCGGGTCGAAGACACCACTCACCTCGGCGTCGCCGGTCGAGTCGTTGTCGATGATCTCGTCGGGGGGAATCCGCCCGCCCTTGCCGATCAGCCCCGGACCGGGAAGGGCGTTCCCGCTCGAGAGCACGTCGACCTCGGGCGAGGTGATCTCGGTCTGGGTGAGGTTGTTTCCTGTCGCGCCGCCGGGCCGGAACTCGGTCACGAAGCCCGCGACCTCGACCGCGTCCCCGACCGCGACTGCGTCCGCGGCAGCCGTCCCGAAGACGAAGAGCCCTTCGGAGGTGGCGAAATTGCTGTCGGCGGCCGGATCCTCGAAGAAGAACCCGTTCGAGACCTTCGCCGTGACGATGCCCGGCACGCTCGAGACCGCATGACCCTCGAGCGGCGAGCGGTGCGCAGCTCCCTGGATGTCGTGGATTCGCGCCGGCGGCCCGACGGTCGTGAAGGACCAGACCGCGTTCCCGCTCATCGTGTCCGGCGGATCCTCCGTGTCGTTGTCGGAGACCTGGGTGCCGACGACCGTCACGGTGCACGTCTCGTCCTGGACGAAGTCCGTGCCCGGGTTCAGCGTGAAGGTCACAGGCCCGCCGCTCGCGCCGGCCGTATGGGCGCCGCTCGTCGTGCACGAGATCGAGAACCACGAGCCGCTCACGGTCACGGGCTCGCTAAAGGTTACGGTGACATCCGAATCGACCGGGACGTTGGTCGCCCCGGCGGCAGGCGTCGTGGACAGAACCTGCGGCGCGGCGTCCGTGGAGACGATGTGGGCGCCGAGGCCGGTGAAGTCGTCCGTGGCAAAGCCGTCCCACTGGACGGCCGGGTCGAAGGCGTCGTTCGGATCCGGGTCGCCCGCCTCGATCGCGGCCTTGCGGCGCAAGGTGTTGTCCGCGGTGCTCGTGAGGCCGGTGCCCCATTCGGTACCCGGGTCGACGCCTCGTTGGCCGATGGAGTCGATGACGGTGGCTCCCTTGAGGAGCAGGACGGCGTCGTCGCCGTTGAACCAGCCCGATCCGTTCGTCTGGTCGGCCTGGGCGAGAATCGTCGGGCTCGCGGCGCTCTGCGCGACGACATAGACGTCGCCGGAGGCCACGGTCCCGGTCAGGCCGATCGTGAGGCCGGCGGCCGGGTTCCCGTTGAAGAACATCTGGATGGAGTAGCCGTTCGCCGCAAGGTCGATCGACGCGCCGGTGCCGTTGAAGATCTCCAGCGCCTTGTTGTTGCTCGTTCCTTCGATGTACTCGGAGAAGAACAGCTCTGTCGGTGCTGCTCGCGCGCTCCCGAGTGAGAAGGCGAGCGGGACGATCAGGGCGATCGTCAGGAAGGCCGGAAGGAAACGCCTTCTCGGCGCGGTGCGACTCGTAGCCATCGGAAAACCCCCAGGGTTGAGGCGGACTGGGCGATCGTAAACCGCGTGTCCGCGGCGAACAAGACCATTTACGACCCCGGTACAGTTGGATCCATGAGGCGCTACCACGTCACCACGTTCGGGTGCCAGATGAACGCCCACGACTCGGAGCGCATCAAGGGCATGCTCGAGTCGCTCGGCCTCGGCGAGGCGGTCTCGGCCGAGGAGGCCGACGTCATCGTCTTCAACACGTGCACGGTGCGCGAGAAGCCGGATCAGCGCTTCGCGGCCCACCTCGCGCAGGCGACGGCGCTCAAGAGGGCCGACCCGGAGCGCGTGATCGCGGTGGGCGGCTGTTACGCCGAGGCGCAGCGGGAGCGGATCTTCGAGCTCTACCCCGACGTGGACGTCGCCTTCGGGCCCGGCTCGATCCCGCACCTGGCCGACTGGCTCGGGGCCGGCGGCATGGGCGTATCGCGCGGCCGCTTCGCGGAGTGGGAGCAGTTCGCCGGCGACCTGCCCGCGCACCGCGAGCGCCGGTTCCAGGCCTGGGTGCAGATCTCCATGGGCTGCAACTCCGTCTGCTCGTACTGCATCGTCCCGGCCGTGCGCGGCCGCGAGCAGAGCCGCGGGCCCGGCGACATCGTCGCCGAGGTCACGCGCCTGGCCGCCGACGGGGTGCGCGAGGTCACGCTCCTGGGCCAGAACGTGAACTCCTGGGGCCGCGACCTCCTGCCCGACGTCAAGACGGAGTTCGGCGAGCTCCTTCGCGCCGTGGACGCCGTGCCGGGCATCGAGCGGATTCGCTTCACCAGCCCGCACCCGAAGGACTTCCGCGAGCCCGTCATCCGCGCTATGGCCGACTGCGCCGCGGTCTGCGAGCACACACACCTGCCGCTCCAGTCCGGCTCGAGCCGGCTGCTGAAGCTGATGCGGCGCACGTACGGGCGCCAGCGCTACCTCCAGCTGGTCGACCGCATGCGCGCGGCCGTGCCCGACCTCGCGCTCACGACGGACATCATCGTCGGATTCCCCGGCGAGACGGAGGACGACTTCCGCGAGACCCTCGAGGTGGTCGAGGAGGTGCGCTACGACGGCGCCTTCACGTTCGTCTTCAGCCCGCGCCGCGGGACGGAGGCCGCGACGATGCCCGACCACGTGCCGGACGAGGTCAAGCGCGAGCGCATCGAGCGGCTGATCGACGTCGTCCAGCGCATCGCGCGCGAGCGGAACGAGGAGCGCGTCGGCGGCGTGGAGGAGGTCCTCGTCGAGGGCCCCAGCCGCACGGACCCCGGCATCCTCCGCGGCCGCACCCGCCGGAACACCACCGTCAACTTCGCGGGCCACGCGGCCGCGGGAGAGCTTGTCCCCGTGCGGATCGAGGGGGCGACGTCCACGACGCTGCGCGGGACAGAGACCGCCCTCGCCGCGGCGTAGCCGTCACACTTCCGTCGCAGATGCGCGAACCAGGCGTGCGCCCATGAGCGATACGCTCGAAGTGGGGGTCCCCCAGGGCCTCTTGGCCGTTTAGGGCATGGCGGACAAGGGCGGCTTCGTCTTGGCGATCTTCGGGCCGACGGCCTCCGGGAAGAGCGCCGTCGCCGAGGCGATCGCCGACCGCGTGCCGGCCGAGGTCGTCTCCGCCGATGCGATGCAGGCGTATCGCGGCCTGCCGATCATCACGAACCAGCCCGAGCGGCCGGCGCGGCTGGTCGCGATCTGGCCGCTCGACCACGAGGGCTCCGTGGCCGAGTACGCCGAGCTCGCGCACGCCGCGGTCGACGACGTCCTCGCCGCCCGGAAGCTCCCGATCGTCGCCGGGGGCACGGGGCTCTACCTCCGCGCGGCGCTCGCCGAGCTCGACGTCCCCCCGGCGCCGCCGCCCGGGGCACGCGAGCGGTGGGCGGCGCTCTACGACGAGGGTGGGGCGGAGGCCGCGCACCGGGCTCTCGCGGCCGTGGATCCCGGAGCCGCCGCGGCCGTGCACCCGAACGATCGCCGTCGTGTCGTCCGTGCGCTCGAGCTGGCCCAGGCCGGGGCGTCGCTGCGACCACCGAAAAGCCGGCTCTGGACGGAAGACGCGCGGCACCCGACGCTGATCGTCGGCCTCGACGTGCCGGCCGAGACGCTCGCCGCGCGGATCGACGAGCGCACGCGGGCGATGGCGGAGCGGGGGGCCGCCGACGAGGCGCACGAGGCGCTCGCCGGCCCGCTCTCGACGACGGCGCGCAAGGTGATGGGGCTCGAGGAGTTCGGAACGCTCCCTCCTGACGAGGCGATCGAGGCCGTCGCCCGCCGCACGCGGCAGTACGCGGCGTACCAGCGCAAGTGGCTCCGTCGCATCCCCGGCGTTGTTAGCGTTCGGGCCGATCGTCCTCCGGACGCGGTCGCCGATGAGATTCTCGAAATGGCACGGGCTCGCCAACGATTACCTGCTCGTCGAGCGGGCTGACGTCGGCCATCCCCTCGAGCCGGCGCTCGTCCGGCGCCTGTGCGACTACCACCTCGGCGTCGGCTCCGACGGCATCCTCGAGGTGCTCTCCACCGAGGGCACGCGGGCCGAGATCGTGATCTGGAATCCCGACGGCTCGACGGCGGAGCTCTCCGGGAACGGGACGCGGATCGCCGCGCGGTGGCTCGCCCGGCGCAGCGGCGAGCCCGAGGTCGTCGTCGCCGTGGGGCCGCGCGAGGTCGTGGCGCGCATGCGCGACGGGCTCGAGGTCGAGACCGAGATGGGGCTCGTCGAGGTCGGGCCGCCCGAGCTGCTGGCCGTGAACGATTCCGAGGTCGAGTTCACGCCCGTGTCGGTGGGGAACCCGCATGCGGTCATCCGCCGCGACCCGGATCGCGCTGAGCTCCTCCGACTCGGTCCGCTCGTCGAGAACCACCCGCGGTTCCCGGAGCGCACGAACGTCCAGCTCGTCCACGTCGACTCGGACCGTGAGGCGACGGTCGGCGTCTGGGAGCGGGGCGCGGGGGAGACGCTCTCGTCCGGGACGAGCGCGGTCGCCGTCGCGGGCGCCTCCGTCGCCAACGGCTGGTGCGAGAGCCCGGTCACCATTCACCTGGCCGGCGGAGACATGCAGGTCGAGTTCGACTCGGGCTTCAACGCGCGCCTGACCGGCGCGGCGCAGGAGATCTGCGTGGGCGAGGTCTCGCCCGAGCTCCTCGAGGACGTGCGCGGATGAGGTTCGCGTCCCGCCTCGACCAGGTGCCGCCCTACCTTTTCGCCGAGATCGAGCGGAAGATCGCCGCGATGCGCGCCGAGGGGACGGACGTCATCTCGCTGGGCATCGGCGATCCCGACCTGCCGACGCCTCCGGCCGTGATCGAGGCGCTCCAGCGGGCCGCGGCTTCGCCCGAGACGCACCAGTACCCCTCCAACCGCGGCATCGGCGCCTTCCGCGGGGCGGTGGCGGGGTTCTACGGCGACCGCTTCGGCGTCGAGATCGACCCGGAGACCGAGATCATCCCGGTGCTCGGGGGGAAGGAGGGCGTCGCCCACGTCGCGCTCGCCTGCCTCGACCCCGGCGACGTCTGCCTCTCGCCGGACCCGGGCTACCCGCCGTACACGTCCGGCCCCGTGTTCGCCGGCGCGGAGGTGCACTACCT
>Ga0075428_100003542_pt1 | contig 17101 bp, 12 predicted proteins | sample RhiMetdeltSRZDD2_FD_75291 | JGI IMG/M metagenome (GOLD analysis project Ga0075428, IMG submission 75291) | Populus rhizosphere microbial communities from Tennessee, USA - Rhizosphere MetaG P. deltoides SRZDD2 | ecosystem: Host-associated > Plants > Roots > Rhizosphere > Soil | place: USA... | reverse complement strand
CACCTACGGCCTCAGCGTCAGCTATCACTGGTAGCCCGCCTGGCCGAGCTGCCGGGGTCAGGGCCTCATGTCATAGCCGAGCGCGCGCAGCCGCTCGAGCTCCTCGGGCGGGATCGCCACGTCGGGCGCGGCCTCCCACGGCGCCGGCGGCTTCGCGAGGTACTCGCGCGCCAGCGCCTCGAGCCGCGCGCGGCGCTCGGGATCCTCCGCGCCGAGGTCGCGCTGCTCGTAGCGATCGGCTCCGCGGTCGTAGAGCTCGCCCGAGTCGCGCTCGGCGCGGAAGACGAGGCGCCAGTCGCCTTCGGCGACGCCGACCATCGGCCGCGGCGGCTGCTCCTGCTGCCCCCAGCTCTGGTCGATGTGGGCGAAGCGCGGAGCGCCGTCGGGTGGCGCCGCGCCGATGCCCGCCGCCGCGAGGACCTCGGGCAGGCGCGAGCGGCCGTCGGCCGCCTCGAGCGGCGGCAGGTCGAGGAGGTCGAGCAGCGTCGGCCACACGTCGACGTTCTCCGTCGGCGCCAGGACGACGATCCCCGGCTCGAGCCGGAAGGGCAGGCTCAGGATCCACGGCGTCGTCGTCACCTCGCCGTAGACGTCGCGCGCGTGGCCCTCGCGGCCGTGCTCGCCGAAGGCCTCGCCGTGGTCGGCGGCGACGACGACGAGCGTGCGCTCGCGCAGCCCGCGCGCGTCGAGCTCGGCGACGAGGTGGCCGATCGCGCCGTCGACCCAGTGGATCGCGTTGTCGTAGATGTCGGAGTAGGAGGTGCCGAAGAGGGCGGAGCGCTCGTCGTAGACGTACTGGTGCACGTCCATCAGGTGCAGGTACAGGAACCAGCGCTCGTGGCCGTGCGTGCGCAGCAGCTCGATCGCCGAGCGCACGAGGTCCTGGTCGGTGCCCGCGACACCGATCGTCGGGCGCTCGCGGCGCACCGAGGCGGGGATCGGCGCCGCGCGCGGGCTGTGATAGGCCTCGAAGCCCTGCGCGAAGCCGAAGCTCGGCGAGACCCAGCCGTTGCGCCAGATCGCGAAGGTGCGGAAGCCCGCGTCGCGCAGGATCTCGGCCGGGAGCCGCGCCGCCTCGGAGAGCGCCTGCGGCGAGCGCGTGACGCCGGTGCGCACCGGGTAGAGGCCGGTCCACATCGAGGCCATCGAGCACTTGGTCCAGGACGACTGCGAGGACTGGTTCGCGAAGCGGATCCCCGTCGCGGCCAGCGCATCGAGCGTGGGGCTCGTGTCGCGCGCGTAGCCGTAGCCGCCGAGGCGGTCGGCGCGCAGCGTGTCGACCAGGACGAAGAGCAGGTTGAGGTCGCCGCGGGCGGCGAGCCCGGCGATCTCCTGCGGCGAGCCGCGCGGGCGCGGATCGCTACCCAGGCGCAGCTGCGAGCCCGCGAAGGCCGCGAGCATCGCCGCCGCGGCGACGGCGTAGAACCAGCGCGAGGCGAGGATCCGGCGCCACACGCGGGGAGGCTACCGCGCGCGAGCGCACCCGAGGAGGCTCAGCGTGGGCGGCGCCTCCGGTACAGGATCCCGAGCCCCGCGATCCCTGCGACGAGCAGCAGCGCCGCACGCGGTTCCGGCACGAACTGGATCCGCAGCGTCGCGATGCCGCCCGTCTCGTAGTTGAAGCCCGGCTGGAGCCAGTGGGTGAGCAGCGGGCTCACGAGCTGGATCGTGCCGAGGCCGCCCGCCGTGCGGTTGTCGTAGCCCGCGCGGCGCTCGATCGTCGGGAAGGGGCCGCGCTCGACCGCGGTGACCGTCGCCATCCCGGTCGTCCAGGGCATCCGGCTGCCCTTGGCGAGGACGGTCACCGTCTGCATCAGCTGGGTGTGCATCGCGGTGCCGGTCGCCGTAGCGATGTAGGCGCCGGTGACCATCCCCGCGACCGTGTACGGCGTCGCGCCGACGGCGTCGTAGCGCCAGTTGATCGTCCCGCGCGACTGCCCGCCGTTGCGGAAGTAGCTGTAGCGCGTGTTCAGGCCGCCGAGGAGCTTCATCACGCCGCCGAACTTGTTCGGCCCGGCCGTCACCACGAGCTTCGCCTGCGTGTTCTTGCCGATCTTGTACGGCAGCGAGAACGAGTCGGGGCCGCCGCCGGCGAAGAAGCTCCCCGCGTCGTTGCGCAGCGTCGCGGTGGTGTAGCTGTAGATGTACGGGAAGACGTAGGAGAAGGAGCCCGTGGTCGTGCGGCGCAGTCCGAAGCCCGTCGGGCCCGGCGTCTTCACCGGGAGCGTCGGGGCGACCTTCAGCTTGAAGCCCGCCTTGCCCGTCATCGTGAGCGTCGCGACGCCCGAGCCGGTGAGCGGCGCGCCCTTCCAGAGCAGGCTCATCGAGCCGGCGCAGTCGTTGGTCGAGGGCCCGTAGTTCGGGTTGCACTCGAGCCCGAAGGGGACCCCGAGCACGATGTACTGGCTGTACGGGTAGACGGTTCCCGTCGTGGTGTCGTTGCCGAAGGACTGGATGATCAGGGAGCCCTTGTAATACATGTTGACGACGGCACCGGCCGGCGCGGGCGCCGCGAGGGCCAGGAGGGCAGCCGCGGCGGCGACGAGGCCGGCGGCGCGGCGCCGCCGCGCGACACCGGGAAGCGGAATCGTCATGGCTCCCTCCCCTCGAGCTCGCGACCGATGCAGCGTTCGGGCAGTCCGCAGTGGGGCGGGCAGGCTACCCCTCCCTGCATTGTCCGCCCCTGCCCCAAACAGGGTCAAGGCGTTTTTTCGGGCGCGCCCCACGTCCGGGCCGCGAGTCGCGCCGCATTCCCGTAAGCTGTGGCGCACGCCGGCGTGGAGGCCCCGAGGGGATGCGGACGCGAAGGACTTGCGTGCGCCGTTTCGCGCTCGGGCTGCGGGCCGCCAAGGGCCTCGGCCTGGCGGCGCGGCTGCTCGCGGCCGGCGCGCGGCTGCTCGCGGCCGGCGCGCTGCTGCTCGCTTCCGGCGCGCGCGCGGGCGAGCCCCCCGTCGTCAACGTCTACAACTGGGCCGACTACATCGGCCGGGACACGCTCGCGGCCTTCGAGAAGGAGACCGGGATCCGCGTCAACTACGACACCTACGAGTCGAGCGAGATCGTCGAGGCCAAGCTCCTCACCGGCGCCACCGGCTACGACGTGGTGGTGCACGGCGGGCAGTACTCGGCGCGCCTGATCCCGATCGGGGTGTTCCGCGCGCTCGACAAGAGCCGCCTCTCGAGCTGGCAATACCTCGACCCCGCCGTGCTGCGCATCCTCGAGCACTACGACCCGGGCAACGTCTACGCGGCCCCGTACATGTGGGGCTCGACCGGCTTCGCCTACGATGCCGACCTCGTGAAGGCGCGGATCCCCGATGCGCCGGTCGAGAGCGGCGCCATGCTCTTCGACCCCGCCGTGCTCGCGAAGCTCGCCGACTGCGGCGTCTCCTTCCTCGACTCGCCGACCGACGTGATCCCGATGGCGCTCGTCTACCTCGGCCACGACGCGAACTCGACCGATCCCGAGCAGCTCCTCGCCGCGGAGAAGCTCCTCGCTGCGGTGCGGCCCTACGTGAAGTACTTCTCCTCGACGCGGCTGCTCAACGACCTGCCGAACCACGAGGTCTGCGTCGCGATGAGCTGGTCGGGCGAGTACGCGCTCGCGCGCGAGCGCGCCGCCGAGGCCGGAGTGGAAGTGAACCTCGCCTACAGCGTGCCGCGCGAAGGCTCGGTGTTCTGGTTCGACGGCATCTTCATCCCGGCCGACGCGCCCCACCCGGAGAACGCGCACCGCTTCATCGACTTCCTGCTGCGCCCGAAGGTGATCGCCGCGATCACGAACGAGACGCGCTACGCGAACGCGGTGCCCGCGTCGCGCCCCTTCCTGCTGCCCGAGATCTTCGCCGACCCCGCGATCTACCCCACGCCGGAGATCGTGAAGCTGCTCCAGCTCACGCACACGCTGCCGCCGAAGACCGAGCGCCTGCGCACGCGGGCCTTCGCCCGCGTCAAGGCGGGGCTGTGAGCCGGGCCTCCGCGTGAGCCACGGCCCTCCGGCCGCCGCGCCGTGGCTCGATCCGGCGGCGGTGCCCTTCGTGCGGATCGAGGGCCTCACGAAGCGCTTCGGCGAGTTCGTCGCCGTCGACGCCGTCGACCTCGCGATCTACAAGGGCGAGCTCTTCTCGATTCTCGGCGCCTCGGGCTGCGGCAAGACGACGCTCCTGCGCATGCTCGCGGGCCTCGAGCGGCCGAGCGCGGGCCGGATCTGGATCGACGGCGTCGAGGTCAGCGGGCTCCCGCCCTACGAGCGCCCCGTGAACATGATGTTCCAGTCCTACGCGCTCTTCCCGCACATGACGGTCGAGCAGAACGTCGCCTACGGGCTGCGCAAGGAGGGCGTGCCGTCGGCCGAGGTGAAGCAGCGCGTCGCGGAGATGCTGGCGCTCGTGCGGCTCACGCCGCACGCGCGCGCGAAGCCGGCGCAGATCTCGGGCGGGCAGTCGCAGCGCGTGGCGCTCGCGCGCGCGCTGATCAAGCGCCCGAAGGTGCTGCTGCTCGACGAGCCCCTGGCCGCGCTCGACAAGAAGCTGCGCGAGCATACGCAGTTCGAGCTCGCGAACGTGCAGGACCGCCTCGGAGTCACGTTCATCGTGGTCACGCACGACCAGGAGGAGGCGATGACGCTCTCGACGCGCATCGCCGTGATGGACGCCGGCCGCTTCGTGCAGATCGGCACCCCCGGCGAGATCTACGAGAACCCGAACAGCCGCTTCGTCGCGGACTTCGTCGGCAACATCAACCTGCTCGACGGGGTGGTCGAGTCCTGCGCGGGCGGCGAGGCGGTGGTGCGCTGCGACGAGCTCGCGACGCGCGTCGTCGTGCGCCACGAGGGCGCGCTCCCGGTCGGGGCGGCGGTGTGCGTGGCGCTGCGCCCGGAGAAGATCCTGATCCACAAGGAGCCCCCGGCGGACGGCGGGCCGGGCGTGCGCGGCGTCGTCTTCGACCTCGCCTACTTCGGAAACCTCTCGCTCTACCGCGTGCGCACGCCGGGCGGGAAGATCGTCGAGGTGAGCGCGCAGAACCGCCGGCGCGAGGCGCGCCGCCACCTCGAGTGGGACGACGAGGTCCACCTCTCCTGGGACAAGGGCTCGGCGCTCTTGCTCGAGCGTTAGGCGGTCCCGCGCAGCCGATGCCGCGAAACCGCGTCCGCCGCCCGACCTGGCAGCGCATCGGCCTGCTGCTCCCCTACGCCTGGCTGCTGCTCTTCTTCCTCGCGCCGTTCCTGATCGTGCTGAAGATCTCCTTCGCCGACCCGGTGGTCGCGCAGCCGCCGTTCACGCCGCTCTTCGACCCGACCCGCCCGGAGGGGGCGCGCTTCTACGCGACGCTCGACAACTACCGCTTCGTGCTCGGCGACCGCGTCTACCTGCTCACCTACCTGAACTCGACCGCGCTCGCGGCGATGTCGACGCTGCTCTGCCTGCTGCTCGGCTACCCGATGGCCTACGGGATCGCCCGCGCGCGCCCCGCGACGCGCCACACGCTGCTGCTCCTCGTGATCCTCCCGTTCTGGACCTCCTTCCTGCTGCGGGTCTACGCCTGGATGGGCCTGCTCGGCACGCACGGGACGCTGAACCGCGTGCTGCTCTGGGCGGGCGCGATCGACCGCCCGCTCGAGATCCTGTACACGGACACCGCGGTCTTCCTCGGCATGGTCTACTCGTACCTGCCGTTCATGATCCTGCCGCTCTACGCGAACCTCGTGCGCCTCGAGCAGGATCACCTCGACGCCGCGGCGGACCTCGGTGCGCGGCCCGCGCGGGTCTTTCTCGACGTGACGCTCCCGCTCTCGCTGCCGGGCGTCGTCGCGGGCTGCCTTCTGGTGCTGATCCCGGCGATGGGCGAGTTCGTGATCCCGGCGCTGCTCGGCGGCTCGGACTCGCTGATGATCGGGCGCGTCGTCTACGACGAGTTCTTCCTCAACCGCGACTGGCCGGTCGCCGCCGCCGTGGCGGTGCTGCTCTTGCTGCTGCTGGTCGGGCCGATCGCGCTCTTCCAGCGCACGCAGGCGCGGGAGGAGGGCGAGTGAGGGACCGCTCGACCTTCCTGCTGCTCGCGCTCGGCTTCGGCTTCGCGTTCCTCTACCTGCCGATCCTGCTCGTGATCCTGTACTCGTTCAACGAGTCGCGCCTCGTCACGCTCTGGGGCGGCTTCTCGCTGCGCTGGTACGCCGAGCTCTTCCGCAGCCGCGACGTCCTCGACGCCGCGCTCCTGAGCCTGCGCATCGCCGCGGTCTCCGCGACCGGCGCCACCGTGCTCGGGACGCTCGCCGGCTACGCGCTGGCGCGGATGGGCCCCTTCCGCGGACGCCTGCTCTTCACCGCGATGATCTCGGCGCCGCTGGTCGTGCCCGAGGTGATCACCGGACTCTCGCTGCTCTTGCTCTTCGTGAGCCTCGACGCGGCGATCGGCTGGCCGTCGACGCGCGGCGCCACGACGATCGCGATCGGCCACGTCACCTTCTCCACCGCCTACGTCGCCGTGATCGTGCGCTCGCGGCTCGTCGGCATGGACGTCTCGCTCGAGGAGGCGGCGATGGACCTCGGCGGGCGCCCGCTGCGGGTGCTCTTCGACGTGACGCTGCCGGTGATCTCGCCGGCGATCGTCTCCGCCTGGCTCCTCGCCTTCACGCTCTCGATCGACGACCTCGTGATCTCGAGCTTCGTCTCGGGCCCCGGCGCGACGACGCTCCCGATGCTGATCTTCTCCAAGGTCCGCCTCGGCGTGACCCCCGACGTGAACGCGCTCGCGACGCTCGTGATCGCGCTGGTCGCGATCGGCGTCGTGATCGCGGGCTTCGTGTTGCGACGGAGGGCCGCCGCCGCGGAGCGGGTATGATGGGGATCTGGGAGGGCCATGGGTCCGCACGAGTCGCTCCTCGCCCGCCAGCGCGCAGCGCTCCCGAGCTGGCTCGCGACCTACTACGACGCGCCGATCGAGATCGTGCGCGGCGAGGGCCGCAGCGTCTGGGACGCCGAGGGCCGCGTCTACCTCGACTTCTTCGGCGGCATCCTCACGACGCTCACCGGCCACGCCGTCCCCGAGGTCGTCGAGGCGATCCGCGCCCAGGCGGGGCGCCTGCTGCACACTTCGACCCTCTACCTCTCGCGGCCGATGGTCGAGCTCGCGGAGCGCATCGCCGCGCTCTCGGGGATTCCCGACGCGAAGGTCTTCTTCACCACCTCGGGCACCGAGGCGAACGAGGCGGCGCTGCTGCTCGCCACGACCTGGCGCCGCTCGCACCAGGTGCTGGCGCTCCGCAACTCCTACCACGGGCGCTCCTTCGCGGCGATGGGCGTCACCGGGAACCGCGGCTGGTCGGCGTCGGCGCTCTCGCCGCTGCGCACCGCCTTCGTGCACGGGGGCTACCGCTTCCGCTCGCCCTTCCGCGGCCTCTCCGACGCGGCGTACGCCGAGGCCTGCGTCGAGGACCTCTGCGACGTGCTCGCGACGTCGACGAGCGGCGACGTCGCGTGCCTGATCGTCGAGCCGATCCAGGGCGTCGGCGGCTTCGCGGTCCCGCCCGACGGCCTCTTCGGCGCGATGAAGCGCGTGCTCGACCGGCACGGGATCCTCTTCGTCGCCGACGAGGTGCAGACGGGCTGGGGCCGCACCGGCGATCACTTCTGGGGCCACCAGGCGCACGGCGTGACGCCGGACCTGCTCACCTTCGCGAAGGGGCTCGGCAACGGCCTCCCGATCGCCGGCGTGGTCGGACGCGGCGAGATCATGGACTGCATGGCCGCGAGCTCGATCTCGACCTTCGGCGGCGGGCCGCTGGTGTGCGCCGGCGCGCTCGCGAACCTCGGCTACCTGCTCGCACACGACCTGCAGGGCAACGCGCGCCGCGTCGGCGCGCAGCTCTTCGCGCGGCTGCGCGAGGGGGCGGAGAAGCTCGCGCTGGTCGGCGAGCTGCGCGGCCGCGGCCTGATGATCGGGCTCGAGCTCGTTGGATCCGACGGCTTCGCGCCGAACCCCGCCGCCGCCGCGCGCGTGCTCGAGAGCTGTCGCGAGGGCGGCGTGCTCGTCGGCCGCGGCGGGCTGTACGGCAACTGCCTGCGCATCGCCCCGCCGCTCTCGGTGACGAGCGAGGAGGCGGACCGCGCGGCGGAGATCGTCGTGGGCGCCCTGGACTGCGAGGCCAGGGCTTCGGTGTGAGGGTGAGGGCTTCGCTGAGGCCCGAGATGCACGGGGGCCGGTGTCGTCTCAGGGGTTCCACCTCATTTACTCCGCACGCCTGCGGCGTGCTGCGCGCTCCGCGCTACGCGCTCCGCTTGCGAAGAAGCCTCGTCCAAGGAGATCCGGGGCTTGCGGGGTCCGTTCTTCGATAGCGAGGACAGGTGACCTGCCCGGCAGGTCACCGGCACCGTCAACGAAGAATGGACCCCTCATACCCCGGGGCAACTGCTTGGAACGTCTTCGCAAGCGGAGCGCGTAGCGCGGAGCGCGCAGCACGCCGAAGGCGTGCGGAGTAAATCGAGTGAAAAGGACCTACCTAGGGGATCAATCAGCCCCGGGACCCGCGTTCAACCACACCTCCAACCCCGGGCCGGTCTCGACGGCGGTCGCGTCCCAGGCCCGGTTGATCGCGGCGGCGACGTCGAGGCGGCCGTCGCCGTCGAGATCGACCACCGTGCACCCCGTGTGCCGCGGGTGGTTGCTCTCGATCGCCCACGGGATCCACTCCTCGCCGCGGCGCTCGAACCAGACGACGGAGTCGACGCGGGCGCGGCCGGCGCCGACCGGGAGCTCGACCTGCGGGAGGAAGGAGCAGGCGACGACGTCGAGGTCGCCGTCGGCGTCGAGGTCGGCGGCGACGGCGGCCTGCGCGCCGTAGAGCGCGCCGATCCGGTGCTCGCGGAACTCGCCGGGATCCACGGTCGGGACGCCGAGCGCGCCGCGGTTCTCGAGCCAGGAGACGCCGTGCCAGGGCTTGAAGGCGACGCCGTCGTCGAGCGTGTCGCCGTTCGCGAGCAAGAGGTCGGGGTCGCCGTCGGCGTCGAGGTCCGCCGCCGAGAGGTTCGTCGTGCCCCAGTTCGGGTGCGGCGCGCGCCAGACGACGCGCTCGGCGAAGCCCTCGGGCGCGGGCATGAAGATCGAGACCTGCTCCAGCTGCTGTGCGACGGCGGCGGCGAAGCCCGGGCCGGGTCGAGGCCGCGTGTCGCCGGACCGGGGGGACACGCCCGAGTCGGCGAGCGGCACGACGGAGACGACGCCCGCCTGCGCGCTCACCGGCTCGCTCGCGAAGACGAGCGCGCCGCCCGGCGGCGTCTGGTTGCGCAGCACCGAGACGCCGCCGCGGCGAAGCCAGCCGAAGGAGCCGGCGACGACGTCGAGGTCGCCGTCGGCGTCGAGATCGACGGGCTGCGCGTCGGCGACGCGGCCCACGCCCTCGAGGATCGGCACGAGCTCGAAGCGGCCGCCTCCGAGGTTGCGCGCGACGAGGACGCGTCCGACCGGCTCGTCGCTCGGCATCGGGTCGCCGAGGTCGGCGACGAGCAGGTCGATGCGCCCATCGCGATCGAAGTCGCCGCTCGCGACGCGCGCCGGGTGCCCCGCCGCGCCGATGCGCAGGGGGCCGTGCGCGAGGGAGAAGAGGTGGAGGCTGCCGTTCGACATGTTGGGCGCGGCGAGGCGCGGCGCGAGCGCGGGCAGGATCCCGGGGTCGACGGCGCTGACGGTCGCGACGCCGGGCCCGCCGTCCTCGCCGAGCAGCACGCCGCGGCGCTCGAAGCGCAGCGGGCCGGGCGCGTCGCGCGTCTGCGCCGGCTCGAAGGCGAGCCGCTCCGGCGCACGCGCCTCGTACCAGGCGACGATCTCGTCGACGTCGAGCTCCGCCGCTCCCCCGGCCGGGGGGACGTACCCCGACAGGAAGGCCATCTGCTCGATCTGCTTGCGCCAGGCCTCGCGCGGCAGCACCTCCGGCGGCGCGAAGGCGTGGCAGCGGCTGCACTCCGCCCGCACGCGCGCCTCGAGCTCCGCGGGCCGCGGCTCGCGCGCCGTGCGCCACAGCGCGAGGCCGCCCGCCGCGGCGAAGACGAGCAGCGCGCTGCCGATCGCGAGCGTGCGGCGGGACATGCGGCGCCGGAGGGTAGCGGCGGCGCCGTGCCGCGCCCGGCCCGGCGATCGCGTACACTGCGCGCGCATGCGCCGACGCGGGATCACCCGCCGCGACTTCCTCGACGGCGCGCGCGTGGCCCTCGGCGCGACCGCGCTCGGCCCGCTCGCGTCGCTGCTCCCGCCGGGAGTCGCGGGCGCGGACGAGGAGCCCTTCCCGCCGGCGCTGCAGGGCCTGCGCGGCAGCCACGACGGCTCCTGGGAGGCGGCCCACGCGCTCGTCGCCGGGCGGCGCTTCGCCGCCGACACGGGCGTGCGTCGAGAGGAGGTCGACCTCGTCGTCGTCGGCGCGGGGATCAGCGGCCTCGCGGCGGCCTGGCTCTGGCGCCAGCGGCGGCCCGACGCGCGAATCCTCGTGCTCGACAACCACGACGACTTCGGCGGCCACGCGAAGCGCAACGAGTTCCGCGTCGACGGCCGGCTCTTGATCGGCTACGGCGGCACCGAGTCGCTCGACGGTCCGTCCGCCTACAGCGACGTCGCGAAGCGGCTGCTGCGCGAGATCGGGGTCGACGTCGAGGTCTTCCACCGGGCCTTCGACCGCGGGCTCTACCCGTCGCTGGGCCTCTCCTCCGGGGTCTTCTTCGACCGCGACACCTTCGGCGCCGAGCGGCTGGTGCCGGGCTTCGGGAGCCTCCCGTGGCCGGAGTTCGCGGCGCGCACGCCGCTGCCGCCGGCGGCGCGCGCGGACCTGGTCCGCCTCAACACCGAGGTGCGCGACTACCTGCCGGGGCTCTCGCGCGAGGAGAAGATCGCGGTCCTCGACCGCACGAGCTACCGCGAGTTTCTGATCCGCCACGCAGGGGTCGATCCCGCCGTCGCCGCGTTCTACTCCGGCCTCTGGCTCGAGTACGTGGCGCTCCCCGCCGAGTCCTACCCGGCGCGCTGGGTGAGCCAGGACCCGCAGGTGCCGGGCCTCGCCGGGACGCTCGTCGAGCGCGAGCGCCCGCTCGACCCCTACATCTTCCACTTCCCCGACGGCAACGCCTCGGTCGCGCGCCTGCTCGTGCGCGCGCTCGTCCCTGCCGCGCTGCCTGCGGCGAGCGCCGCGGAGGCCCTGACCGCGCGGCCGCGCCATGCGCTGCTCGACGCGCCCGGGGCACCGGTGCGGATCCGGCTCTCCTGCACCGCCGTCGACGTGCGCCATGCGCCGGGCGGCGAGGCCGTCGACGTGCTCTGCGTGCGCGGCGGCGCCGCCCAGGCCGTGCGCGCGCGCCACTGCGTGCTCGCGGGCTGGGGGATGATGGTGCCGTACCTCTGCCCGGAGCTCCCCGAGGCGCAGCGCCGCGCCCTGGCCGGCGGCGTGAAGGCGCCGCTCGTCTACGTGAACGTGGCGCTGCGGCGCTGGCACGCCTTCGTCCGGCGCGGCGTCCACGAGATCCAGGCGCCGGGCTCCTTCTACACGCTGGTGCGTCTCGACTTCCCGGTCTCGCTCCCCGGCTACCGCTGCGCGCGCACACCCGACGAGCCGATCCTCGTGCACGCGGTGCACGTGCCGCGCCACCCGGAGCTCCCCGGCGCCGAGCAGTGGCGCGCGGGCCGCCGCGACCTGCTCGCGACCTCCTTCGCGAGCTTCGAGGAGCGCCTGCGCGATCAGCTCGCGCGCATGCTCGGCCCCGAGGTGCTCGACGAGATCCGCGGCATCACCGTGAATCGCTGGCCGCACGGCTACGCCTACGCGCCGAACACGCTCTGGGAGGGTGCCTCCGCGCCCGGCGACGAGCGCCCGTGGGAGGTCGCCCGCCGGCGCCACGGACGCATCGCGATCGCCGGCTCCGACGCCGCCGCCGCCGCGTGGACCGACGCCGCGATCGACGAGGCGCAGCGCGCGGTCGCGGAACTCTTCGCCGCGGAGGCGGGGGCCGTCCGCTCGGGGGGCTGAGGCCGGCCCCGGCGCGGCGCGTTCAGGCGCGCACGAAGCGGCGGAAGACGGCGCCGGCGAGGCGCGAGGGGCGGCGGCCGGCGAGCTCGCTCGCGTCGAGCCACTGGCCGAGGCGCAGCACGCCCTGCACGCCGAGCCAGCGCAGCGGCTCGGGCTCCCAGAGCGGGAACGGAGCGCCGACGAGGGGCAGCGAGGTGCGCTCGCTCTCGCGGCCGAGGATCAGCTCCGCGAGCGTGCGGCCGGCGAGGTTCGAGGCGGCGACGCCCTCGCCGACGTAGCCGCCGGCCCAGGCGAGGCCGGTCGCGCGATCGAGGCCGACGGAGGGGCGCCAGCCGCGCGGCACCGCGACGGGCCCGGACCAGCGGTGCTCGATCCGGCAGCCGCGCAGCGTCGGGAAGAAGCTCGCGAGAATGCGCTCGACGCGCGCGTAGTCGCGCGAGTCGTCGGCGAAGCGCTCGGGCACGGCGGAGCCGAAGAGGTAGCGGCCGCGGCTCCCGAAGGCGAGGCGCCCATCGGCCGTGCGCTGGCCGTACACCACGATGCGGCGCGCGTCGCTGAAGGCCTCGCGCCGCTCGAGGCCGATCTCCTTCCAGACGTCCTCGGAGAGCGGCTCCGTGGCGACCATCATCGAGTGCATCGGCACGAGCCGGCGCGCTTCGCCGCGCAGCGAGCCGGAGAAGCCCTCGGTCGCGCGCACCACGGTGTCGGCGCGGAGCCGCGCGCGGCGCGTCACCACGCTGCGCCCCTCGATCGCGAGCGCCGGGGAGCGCTCGTGGATCACGACCCCGCGGCGCTCGACCGCCAGGGCGAGCCCGCGCGCGAGCCGCGCCGGGTGCAGCGCGGCGCAGTGGGCGAAGAAGAGGCCGCCGAGGTTGCGCGGCGTGCGCACGCGCGCCGCGCACTCCGCGGGCTCGAGCCAGCGCGCGTCCTCCTCCGTGAGGCCCTGCGCGTGCCACCCGGCGAGGTCCGCGCGCAGGCGCTCGCGCTGCGCCGCGACGCTCGCGACCGAGATCCAGCCGCCCTTCGCGTAGTGGCACTCGATCGCCTCGCGTGCGCAGACGCGCCCGACCTCGTCGACCGCGTCGAAGAGTGCACGCTGGAGGCGCAGCGCGCCCTCGCGGTGCGCGGGATCGGCCGCGAGCGAATCGAGGCCGGCCATCGAGCCCAGGCACCAGCCGCCGTTGCGACCCGATGCGCCGAACCCCGCGAACTCGGCCTCGACGATCGCGACGCGGATCCCCGGCTCGAGCCGAGTCAGGTAGTAGGCCGTCCACAGGCCCGTATACCCGGCGCCGACGATCGCCACGTCGGCGCGAGCGTCGCGTTCGATCGGCGCGCGCGGCTCGATCGGATGCGGCAGCGTCGCGTACCAGAGGCCGAGATGCCGGAGATCCCGCATTTTCGCGCGAGCCCTTCCCGATGCATCCTAACCGAAACGGTGCGCGTCGAATCTCCCGCATGTGCTCGATTCGCAGGCAGGTGCGCTGCATTGCGTTCGCGGCAAGTGCTGCATGCGACCCCCCGGGGACGAACGATCCGATGCTGTGTCGTATGCGCATCGGAAGGCTGCGTGACGCGCATGGCTCCTTCGAGCTATCTTGTTTGCATCGATGCAACCTTCATTGGAGGATTTCATGTTCGACGCGGAAAGCCGGCCATGGCGTTCGGGACGCTCTCCACCTCCGACCTGCTTCGAATCGAGACCCGCGATCCCGTTGCCGAGCTCCTGACCCGGCAGCCCGCGGGCAGCGCGCTCTTGCGCGAGTTCTACGCCGATCCGGCGATCTTCGCCCGCGACCTCACCGCGATCCACATGAAGCACTGGCTCTGCGTCGGCCACGCGAGCCGCATCCCGAATCCGGGCGACTGGTTCGTCTTCGACGTCGCCGAGGAGTCGCTGATCCTCGTGCGCGGTCGCGACGGCCAGGTCCGCGCGCTGGTGAACGTGTGCCGCCACCGCGGCTCGCACGTCTGCTACGAGACGCAGGGCTGCGGGGCGCGCGCCTTCGTGTGCCCCTACCACGGCTGGACCTACGACCTCGACGGCCGCCTGCGCTCGGCGCGCCACATGGGCGAGGGCTTCGACCCGTCGCTCTACGCGCTGCGGCAGGTGCACGTGCGCACGCTCGAGGGCCTCCTCTTCGTGTGCTTCGCGGACGAGCCGCCGCGGCTCGACGACGTCGAGCAGACGCTGCGCGTGTCGCTCGGGCGCTACGGCTGGGCCGACGCGGCGATCGCGCACCGCAAGGTCTACCGCGCCGACGCGAACTGGAAGCTCGTCACCGAGAACTATCAGGAGTGCTACCACTGCCGGCCCGCGCACCCGGAGTTCGCGCGCTTCCACGCGACCGACCGGCCCGATCCCGAGGCGAGCGCGATCCGTGCCGAGGCCGAGCGGCGCTGGCACGACATGGGGCTCGAGATCCCCACGGTCGCGCGCTGGCCCTCCGGAGCGAACCCGGAGCAGGAGGGCATCGCCTGCTACCACGACTCCACCTGCGCGGGGGCCGTCACCGGCAGCGAGGACGGGCAGCCCGTCGCGCCCCTGATGGGAGACCTGCGCGGCTACGACGGCGGCTTCACCTACGTCGAGGTGGGCCCGTCGAGCTTCTTCCTCGCCTACGCCGACTACGGCGTGATGTACCTCTTCCTGCCGCGCGACGTGCAGCACACCGACATGGAGGTGATCTGGCTGGTGCGCGGCGGCGCGCGCGAGGGGGTCGACTACGACCTCGCGCGGCTGATCTGGATGTGGGACGTGACGAGCGTGGCCGACAAGCGGATCATCGACCACAACCAGAAGGGCGTGAACTCGCGCTACTACCGGCCGGGCCCCTACGGCCCGATGGAGGCGACCACACGCCGCCTCACCGAGTGGTACCTGCAGCAGATCCGCCTGGAGTCCGGTCTGGCTCGCTGAGCTTCGGCGCTGCCTCGGCGGAGGGTTCCTGTGAAGACGCACGACGCAATCGTGATCGGCGGGGGTCACAACGGCCTCGCCTGCGCCGCCTACCTCGCCCGCTCGGGCCTCGACGTCCTCGTGCTCGAGCGACGCCACGTGCTCGGCGGCGCGGCCGTCACCGAGGAGCCGTGGCCCGGCTGGCACGTCTCCTCGGCGTCCTACGTCGTGAGCCTGATGCCGCCGCGCATCGTCTCGGAGCTCGAGCTCGAGCGCTTCGGCTACCGCGTCTCGCTCCTCGACCCGGACTACTGGATCCCGGGCGCCGACGGGCGCGCGCTCGCGCTCTGGGGCGACGCGCAGAAGACGGCCGAGGAGATCGCGCGCTTCTCGCCGAGGGACGCCGAGGCCTACCTGCGCTTCGGCCACCACTTCGAGCGCGTGGGCCGCATGCTGAAGGACCTGCTCTTCGTCGCGCCCCCGAACCTCACGCTGCGCGACGCGCCGCGCTGGCTCGCCGTCGCCGGGAAGCTCCGCCACTGGACGCGGCGCGACATCGCCGAGGCCGTGCGGCTCTTCACGATCTCGGGCGCCGACTTCCTCGATGAGTGGTTCGAGGACGAGCGCGTGAAGGGCGCCCTCGCGACGCAGACGATCATCGGCGCCTGGTGCGGTCCGATGAGCCCGGGCTCGGCCTACGTGCTCGTGCACCACTGGATCGGCGAGGTGAACGGCCACCCCGGCGCCTGGGGCTGGGTGCACGGCGGCATGGGGGCGGTGAGCGGCGCGCTCGCGGAGAGCGCACGCGCCGCCGGTGCGACGATCCGCGACTCGTCTCCGGTGCGCCGCGTCGTCGTCGAGGGCGGGCGCGCGGTCGGCGTCGAGCTCGAGGACGGGACGCTCCTGCACGCGCGCCAGGTGATCTCCGGCGCGCACCCGACCACGACCTACCTCGACCTCGTCGGCGCCTCGCACCTCCCCGACGAGGTCGTGCGCGACGTGCGCCGCTACCGCAGCCGCTCCGGCTCGGTGAAGGTGAACCTGGCACTCGGCGAGCTGCCGCGGCCGAGCGCCTGGCAGGGCGCCATCCCCGGCGCGCCGCACACGGGGATCATGGCGGTGTGCCCCTCGATCGCGTACCTCGAGAGGGCGTGGGACGACGCCAAGTACGGGCGCAGCTCCGAGCACCCGTACGTCGAGGCGGTGTTCCCGACCGTCTTCGAGCCCGGGCTCGCGCCGCAGGGCAAGCACATCGCACTCTGCTTCACGCAGTTCGGACCCTACCGGCTCGCCGAGGGCTCGTGGGAGACCGAGCGCGAGGCCTACGGGCGCCGCGTCGTGCGCACGCTCGCCGAGCACTCGCCGAACCTCGCCGCCGCGGTCGAGCACGTCGAGGTGCTGGCACCGCCGGACATCGAGGCGCGCTACGGCCTCCTCGGCGGCAACATCTTCCAGGGCGACATGGCGCTCGACCAGCTCTTCTGCTTCCGCCCGATCCCCGACTACGCCGACTACCGCACGCCGATCGCGAACCTCTACCTGTGCGGCTCGGGCACCCACCCCGGCGGCGGCGTCACCGGCGTGCCGGGGCGCAACTGCGCGCAGGCCGTGCAGCGCGACCGCCGCGGTGGCTTCCTGCGGCGCTGGCTCAGCTGAGCGCCTGCGGGCCCCGCGCCGCGGCGCTCGCGCGCCACTCGGGGTTCTGCCAGACGATCAGGACGGCCCAGCCATCGGTGGCCTCGTCGCGCAGATAGTTCGCGAGCACGCCGCGCACCTCGAAGCCGTTCGAAAGCTGGAAGGAGAGCGTCGCGTCGTAGAGCTCGCCCGCAACGACCTTCGCCGCGTACTCGGCGGCGCCCATGCGCGCCTTGTGCTCGGCGAAGCCGGGGATGTGCCCGCCGGCGATGATCCCGCGCTTGCCGAGCCGGCGCACCAGGTCCTTGCGCAGATCGTAGAGGCGCTGCCCGATGCCGCGGCGGCGGTAGCCCGGATGGACGACGATGTCGGTGCCGTAGTACCACTCCGCCGCGGGGTCGTGGTTGCCGCACTGGTGCTCGCCGGTGATCTCGACGATCGAGTGCTGCGGCCGCGCGAAGTCGAAGTCGAGCAGGATCCCGCCTCCCTGGCCGACGACGCGCTCCTCGTCGAGGCAGACGAAGAAGCCCTCGGGGAAGACCCGCGCGTAGGCGCGGAAGTCCTCG
>Ga0075428_100003541_pt1 | contig 17102 bp, 15 predicted proteins | sample RhiMetdeltSRZDD2_FD_75291 | JGI IMG/M metagenome (GOLD analysis project Ga0075428, IMG submission 75291) | Populus rhizosphere microbial communities from Tennessee, USA - Rhizosphere MetaG P. deltoides SRZDD2 | ecosystem: Host-associated > Plants > Roots > Rhizosphere > Soil | place: USA... | reverse complement strand
TGGACGCTCTGGGCCGGTGTCATCGGCGGCTGGGCTGCCGTCGTCGCCGGGGAGCTCGCGGAAGGATCGCTGGAGCATGGCACGGCGATTCACCAGTTGATGGAGAAGCACGAGAAGATCGGGCTGATGACGATGAGCTTGTTTACCGTCGTGCTTATCTGGAAAATGATACGGCGGTTCCAGCTGCCCTCTCAAGAACTGGCGATTACGCGGTTTCTGAGCGTCATCGGTCTCGCGGGACTCGCGTGGACCGGCATCCTGGGTGGAAGGCTGATGTTCGAGCATGCCGCCGGGATTGCCACGCCCACACTCCAGACTGAAATCCAGAACCGCACAGCTGGTCACGAGCACGCTCCCGGCGAAGAGCATGCCGAGCCGATGGGAGCCGCCACGGACAGCGCCCGGACCCCTGGCGATACGGCGAAAGCCCCACACACCCATCCACCCGGCACCGCTCCGCACAAGCACTAGCGTGCGTCGTCCGTGAGCCTGTCCCGAGCGAAGCGAGGGATGCGTCGTGCGTGGTCCTGCGCGTTCATGCTGGCCGCTGCCTGCTCTCCCTCGACGACTCGTCCCCCGTTCGCGCCGCTGCCGGAAGCGCTGCGCGCCGTGATCAACGCTCCTCCCGCGACGGTCGCCCAGACCGCGGCGCGACTCCTCGCAGCCGACAGCGTTCCGGTCAGGTTCGTACATGCGCGCGACGCGTGGCTCGAGACGAAGGACTTTGCGGGCACCTACCGCGTCCGACTCTGGGCTGATCCCGACGTGCCTGGCAAGTCGCGCGTCTTCATCGAAGCTGTTTATCGCCCCACCGACGATCCTTCACGGACGGCGCGCGATCTGGAACTGACCGCGCCCACCGGATCACCTGGACAGCTCCAGGCAGCGCGGCTGCTTGCGGCGTTACGGGAACAGCTGGGGGTGACGACTTACTGAGACGCGACTTGGCCGTTGACCAGACCCTGGACCCACTTTTCCATCTGATCGAGGTCAATCGACGCGTCGCGGCACGGCCCGTTGGGGAGCTGCATGGTGAGACCGAGAACTGGGAGCTTTCCCGCGACGTCGCGCAGGCCGGTCATCATGTCCCGCTCGCAGGCGACGGCAACGACGGCGCGGGGCCGGCGCTCGCGAATGACGCGGCGCGCGAGCTGCCCCCGCGTCGCGACGAAGACCGGTACGTCGTAACGCCCCGCGATCTCGAGGACGCCGTCGAGCGCCTGCTTTGAGAGACAGCGGGGGATGAGGACCAGCAGCTCGCCCTTCCCCACGCGTCTGCCCCGCCGCACGGCGAGCGTGTTGTAGACATCGATCGCCGCATGCTCAACCCAGTCACGCTTTCCGAACGCGCGCGCGAGGAGCGATGTGTAGTTCATCAGCTGGAGATAGGCGCCACGCTCCATCAGGCGTTCGGGCAGGAGGTTTCGGCCGCTGTAGTACGATGCGGCGAGCACGCTGAGGTAGAGCAGCAGCAGGCCGGTGACCGTCGCAAGAGTAGTCCAGAGGATGCGCGGAAGCGGTGCCCACAGCGTCCCGAGCCGGGGGCCGATCAGATACAGAAGAAGGGCGACGGCTGCCGCGGCGGTAGCTACGGTGAGCGCGGCAGATCGGAAGAAGAGGCCCGGCGGCGCGGAGAAATCGCCTCCGCGCGGGAGGGGACGCCCATTCCACTCGTCCCATTCGTGGCCGAGTCGTCTATCGACTTCGATGTGGATGAGCTGAGCGCGAGCCATGTGAGGACCGAAGCTTCACGTTGTGGTTCACGCGTGTCAAGTTTGAATTGTGTTTCTGACTGATCCGCGTGTCCGGGCCGCCTATGCAGAAGGCGCCGGAGTGTATCGAATCGTACCCGAAGCGGTGGCGATTCCCCAAGATACGGCTGACGTCGTCGCGCTCGTCCGGCGCGCGACCGAGCTCCGCACGGCACTGATTCCGCGAGGTGCCGGCAGCGGGATGGCGGGTGGCAATGTCGGGCCTGCCGCGATCGTCGACATGAGCAGGGGGTTCACCGACCTCGCCGTGGACCACGAGCGCCGCTCCGCGCGCGCCGGTGCCTCGGTCACCTGGGCGCAGGTCAACGAAGCCGCAAAACCCTACGGGCTCCGCCTTCCCCCAGATCCATCCTCCGGACTGTTCGCGACCTCTGGTGGCATGGTCGCCACGAATGCCGCCGGCCCTCGCACCGTCCGCTACGGAAGCGTCCGCCAGTGGGTGGAAGCCCTCGAGGTGGTCGGTGCAGATGGAAGGATCAGGACTTTGGAGCGCGGAGCCGCGAGCCAGGGACCGTTTACCCTGACTCCCGACTCCCGTCGCCTGATTCCGTCACGCTTCCCCAAGACTCGCAAGAATTCGTCCGGCTACGCACTCGATCGGTTCATCGAATCCGGGGATGAGATCGACCTCCTGGTCGGCTCCGAAGGGACTCTCGCGATCGTGACCGCAGTCCGGTGGCGCCTGGACCCCATTCCCCCCCATACCGCAGGCGCCGTGCTCGGTTTCGCCGACCTGGGCGCGATGGCGGACGCCATCCCCTTGCTCGTGTCGTTGCAACCGTCAGCACTGGAGCTGCTGGACGATACACTGCTGCGGTTCATTCCCGACGCTCCCCGGATTGCATGTCTCCTGATCGCGGAGTTCGAGCGCGAGACGGCGGCCACGGCACGTGGCGTCGTCGGCGACGCGGTGCGTGAGCTCAAACAGTCGTTGGCGCATGTCGAAACCGCCGTGGATCGGAAGGGGCTGGACCAGCTGTGGCAGGTGCGCCGCCTCGCTTCCCCTTCGCTCGCGCGTCTCCCCGCGTCCCAGCGCTCTCTGCAGGTAATAGAGGATGGGTGCGTACCGCTCGCGCAGTTGGGTGCGTACGTGACGGGGCTGCGCGACGCCGCGACGCGACACGGAATCCCCGTCGCGATTTTCGGGCATGCGGGCGATGGTCACGTTCACGTGAATGCCCTGCCCGACATCACGCGACCGCCCTGGCGCGACGCACTCCGCCGGCTGTTCGACGACGTCACCGAATTGCTCATCCGGCTCGGCGGGGTGCCGTCGGGCGAGCACGGCGTGGGCCGGCTGCGCGCGGGAGTGTTGGAGCGTTTTTACGGCCGTGAGGTGATGGGCTTGTTTGGCGACGTGAAGCGCGCCTACGACCCACTGACCATCTTGAACCCCGGTGTTATCATTCCCGCGACCGATTGGTCGCCGCTCGCCGCCCTGAAGGTCGGCGATGGTGCGGCGGCGATCCCCGACGATATCGCCACGCGATTACGAGAAGTGGAGCGCAGCGCCGCATGGGCCACACCGAAACTCGACCTGACGCGCCAGACGCCAGACACGTGACACCTGTGCTCGAGCGTAATGACGTGGAGATCTTCCGCGCTCCCCGCATCACCCTGATCGCTCGCCCGCAGTTCCTCGAGCCCGAGCATCTGCCCGTCAAGTGGCGGGGAGAAGCAAGCGACGGCGAGCGGCTGGCGGAGTTTGCCGGCCGGCTCTGCTACATGAGCCAGAGCAATCCCGTGAATCGCACCACGGCGGAGTATCTCGAGAACATCAAGAAGCAGGGCCACGGCTCCGTCCTCGAGCATTCGGTTTACGTGCTGCTGATCGAGGGGATCTCGCGCTCCTGCTCACACGAGCTGGTCCGTCACCGCGCCGGGTTCGGCTACTCGCAGATCTCGCAGCGCTACGTGGACGAGTCGCACGCGGCATTCGTCATGCCGCCCGCGATAGCGGGCGACGCGAAGCTCGAAGCGGAATGGGAGCGCCAGGTCACCGACGCGCAGGCCGCGTACGTTCGGGCAGTCGAAGGTTTGATGCATCGGTACGAATGGGTAGCCGACAAGGTGCATCGTCGCAAAATGGCGCGCGAAGCAGCGCGCAGCGTGCTGCCCAATGCCACTGAAGTGAAAATCGTAGTGTCGGGCAACGCGCGCGCCTGGCGGACGATGCTCGAGCTGCGCTGTGGCGAGGGCGCGGAATTGGAAATCCGCCGGATGGCCGTCGCGGTATTGCGGGCTTTGCAAAAAGAAGCGGGCGCATTGTTCTCGGACTTCGAGATCTACTCGGCCGACGACAGGCAGGAAGCCGCGCGCATTCTCTACCACAAGGTCTGATACCGAAAAAATTTTCCGACGCGCAAAGAGTCTTGCGCATCGATGGATCATTTCGCATCTTGATTTCAGAATGCGAATAGGACTCGCATACAACGAGAAACCGGACGGTGATTCAGCGTCCGATGCCTATGCTGAATGGGACGATCCGTCGACCATCGACGCGGTCGAGCAGGCTCTGAGTCTCTTCGGTGACGTCGTTCGCCTCGAAGCCGATGAATTCTTCCCGCAAAGACTCTCGCTCGCGCATCCCGACATCGTGTTCAACATGGCCGAGGGGCTGCACGGTCCCTGCCGCGAGGCACATGTCCCGGCGCTGTGCGAGTATCTCAACATTCCGTACACGGGCTCGGACCCGCTGACGCTCGCGCTCACGCTGCACAAAGGACGGACCAAGGAGATCCTCGCCTACCGGGGCGTGCCGACCGCGCCATTCCGGGTCGTCGAGCGCGTGGCCGATCTCGAGCGCTTGCCGCTTCCGTTTCCGTTATTCGTGAAGCCGGTCGCGGAGGGATCCGGTAAGGGCATATTTGTCAATAACTTATGCGATGGCCCCGCCCAGCTCGCGGAGCGCGTTCTCTTCCTCTTAGAACGCTACGACCAGCCGGTCCTCGTGGAGACGTACCTGCCGGGCCCCGAGTTCACGGTCGCGATCCTCGGCAACGACGGTGACGTGCGCTGTCTTCCGATTGTCGCGTTCGATTTCGACACGCTGCCCGCAGGCGCGCCGCCGGTGTACGGCTACGAAGCGAAGTGGATCTGGGACACACGTGAGCACCCGCTCGCGATCTTCCAGTGCCCGCCGACCAGCATCCCCGATTCGCTCTGCCGGGAGACGCAGCGCGTCGCGCTCGATGCCTACCGGGCGCTCGGTTGCCGCGACTGGTGCCGGATCGACGTGCGGGTGGATCGGTTCGGCGTCCCGAACGTCGTCGAGCTGAATCCGCTGCCGGGGATCATTCCCGATCCCGCAATGAACTCCTGCTTCCCCAAAGCGGCGCGCGTGGCCGGGTACGGCTACGACGAGCTGATCCAGGAAGTGCTGCGGATCGCCTGGCGACGCATCACGGGTGCCGACGTAGGAGCGCAGCATGCTGCGCCCCTCCCCGCACCGACGGCGATGTCGGCATGAAGGTCGTCGTCCTCTACGATCCCGGCGCCGATGACTGGACCGCCGACGACATCGCCGGCGTGATGCAGGCCGTCAACGACATCGCGGCCATCTTCGGTTCACTCGGCCATCAGGTTCGGCGAGTTCCAGTCCGGCACGACATGCGGTGGTTCAACGCCTGCCGCCGGGCCGATCTCGTTTTCAATCTCTGCGAAGGCGTGCGTGGCGTGGCGCACTGGGAAGACCATGTGATCGGCACGCTCGAGCTGGCCGGCATCCCGTTTACCGGCGCCGGACCATGGACGACGGCCGCGTGCCGGCGAAAAGCGGTCGCGAATACGCTCCTCGAGCGGGCCGGCTTACCGGTACCGCGCTGGACGATTGCGCAAGGCCGGATCGACGACGATTTCCCGCTCCCCGCCATCGTCAAGCCGGCCGCGGAAGACGCGAGCGCGGGACTCGACCGGCAATCGGTCGTGAGCGAGAGAAAGACGCTCAGAGCGCGGATCGCCGCGATGACGGAGCAGTTCGACGAGGTGCTGGTGCAGCAGTACATCGCCGGCCGGGAATTCAATGTCGGCATCGTCGGCGACCGCATCTTGCCGATCGCCGAGATCGACTTCAGCAGGATGCCGGAAGGCACGTGGCCCATCCTGACCTACGCCGCTAAGTGGCACGTGGGATCGCCGGAAGATCTCGGGAGCCGGCCCGTCTGTCCCGCGCAGATTTCCCAGCGCTTTGCCGATCGTCTCGGTCGTCTCGCGGAGACCGCCTGGCGCACGATGCAGGGCAAGAGTTACGGGCGAGTCGACATCCGCGTGGACGACGCGGGCAAACCGTGGATCCTCGAGGTCAATCCCAATCCCGACTTGACCGACGCCGCGGGGCTGTCGCGCATGGCGAAGGCCGGGGGATGGGATTATCCGGAGCTGATTCGGCGTATCGCCGAGGTGGCGTTGCGCGAAGCGCAGGGGACGAAGGCCGCGCGTGAGCTGCTCGCTGCGCCCCGTCGGGCGCGCGCACCGCGCACGGCTTGAGCGGCTGACGCGGGACACCGGTCTCTTCCGTGAGGAGGAGGTCGCGACCGCCGTCGAGTTGCTCGATGAGTCCCTGAACGGCGACGCCGATTACCGCTTCGTCGGCGCGTTCGATGGTGATCAGCTCGTGGGATACGCGTGTTGGGGTCCGACTCCTGGGACGGAAGGAACCCACGATCTCTACTGGATCGTGGTGGACCACCAAAGGCAGGGTGCGGGGGTCGGAACACAGCTGCTGCACGAGGTCGAGTCAAGACTCGCGGCGCACGCCGCACACCTCGTAGTGGTCGAAACCAGCTCGCGCGCCGACTACGCGCATACGCGCCGATTCTACGAAAAACGCGGCTACACCAGGGCCGCGACAATCCCGGGTTACTACGCGCCGGGGGACGACCTGGTGATCTACACCAAGGATCTGACGGATGGAGACTTGGCAGGAGCTGCTCCGTAAACGGAGCATCGTCTCACTAGAGGCGCTGGCCCAACGATTCGGCCCGGAGCACGTCGGCGAGATCGACCGGCTCCGGCAGGCCGCCGAGAATTTCGAATTCCGCATATCCCCGGCGATGGTCGATTTGATCCAATCGCCCGGAGATCCGATCTGGCGGCAGTACGTGCCCACCGTGCAGGAGCTGGAGGTGCACGATGGGCTCGTGGACTCGCTCGAAGAGGACGCTAACTCGCCGGTACCGAACATCACGCATCGGTACCCCGACCGCGCCCTTTTTCTCGTCTCGCCCGTCTGCGCGGCGTATTGTCGCTTCTGTACTCGGCGCCGGAAAGTCGGCGATCCCGAAAAGATCCCGCTGGCACAGCTGGAGTCGGCGTTCCGCTATCTCGGTGAGCATCCAGAGATTCGCGACGTGATCATGTCGGGTGGCGATCCCCTGCTCCTCTCCGACCGGCGGATCGACGAGATCTGCAAGCGGCTGCGCGCGATTCCCCACCTCGAGGTGCTCCGCATCGGCTCCCGAGTGCCCTGCCACCTCCCGGAGCGGATCACACCGGAGTTGTGCGGGATACTCAAGAAGTACCATCCGATCTACATCAACACGCATTTCAATCATCCCGCGGAGCTGACCCCTGCCGCGGTCACCGCGCTGGGCATGCTCGCCGACGCCGGCATCCCGCTGGGCTGCCAGACCGTGCTGCTGAAGGGCGTCAATGACGATCCGGAGGTCATGAAGCTCCTCATGCAGCGACTGCTCGTGGCACGAGTGCGGCCCTACTACATCTATATGTGCGACCAAGTGGCGGGCGCCGAGCACTTCCGCACCACTGTGGAAAAGGGCTTGGAGATCATCAAGGCGTTGCGAGGTTGGACGTCGGGGCTCGCGGTCCCGCACTTTGTCATCGACGCCCCCGGAGGCGGCGGAAAGATTCCGCTGTTGCCGGAGTACGTCGTGAAACTGACGGATAAGGAAGTGGTGTTACGAAACTATGCGGGCAAGACCTATCGCTACAGCCAACCTCTGGAGCCGATTCTGGTGGGGTGATCAGAATGCCCTCTTGCACAAATTCGAACTCGTCCGCATATTTATGTCCATCGATGCATAATCATACGAACACCCTGCTGCCGATTAATACGCACACACCTTCAATAGGGAGCGGCGGGGCGCGATAGTGCCACCAAGACCTGAACCAACCCAGCCCGCTCCCGAAAGAGAGCGGGCTCTTCGTTTTCAGGGTCTCGATCCCTGGCGCGAGCGCGACGCCTGCGGTGTCGGCTTCGTTGCCCGGGCCGACGGCCTCCGTTCCGCCGACATCCTCGCGATGGCGCTCACGGCCGTCGCGCGTCTCGCCCATCGTGGCGCTGCCTCAAACGATCGCTCCGGCGACGGCGCCGGCGTGCTGACCCAGATCCCCCATCGCCTACTCGGTGCCAGCCCCGCCGAGCGAGTCGCCTTGGGCATGTTCTTCCTGCCGGCGGCCGGACCGGGGTGCGACAGCGCCGTCGACATGATCGAGGGCGTCCTGGTCAGCCTGGGGATGTCGGTCCTGGGGTGGCGCGTTGTGCCCGTGGATGCCCGCGTGCTCGGGCCCCTCGCGGCCGAGAGCCAGCCGGCAATCCGGCAGTTGTTCGTTGGCCCGCCAAGAGGCCCCGCGAACTCCCAGGCCTGGGAGCGGCGGCTGTACCTGGCTCGCCGGCTCATCGAGCGAAAGGCGGCGCAGGCCGGCCTGCCGCTGTTCGTCTGCTCGCTGTCGTGCCGTACCGTGGTCTACAAAGCACTGCTCGTCGGCACCGAGCTGCCGGGATTCTACGCGGACCTGCGTTCGCCCTTGTTCGAGACCGGCATCGCGGTTTTCCACCAGCGCTATTCCACAAACACGCTGCCGAGCTGGCCGCTCGCTCAGCCGTTCCGGCTGCTCGCGCATAACGGCGAGATCAACACCCTGTGGGGTAACCGCAACGCGATGCGGGCCCGCGAACCGGCCCTCGCTGCGCCGGTTTGGGAGAGAGACGTCGAGCTGCTGAAGCCGGTGATCTGGGAAGACGGCAGCGATTCGACAAGCCTCGACAACGTGTTCGAGCTGCTGGTGCGTTCGGGGCGGGATCCGGTACACGCGCTCATGATGCTGCTGCCGGAAGCGTGGGAGCGTATTCCCAACATGAATCCCGCGCTCCGGAGCTTCTACGAGTACCACGCAGCGCTGATGGAGCCGTGGGATGGACCGGCAGCCCTCGCGTTTAGCGACGGCGTGATCGCGGGCTCGGCGCTGGACCGAAACGGTCTGCGACCCTGCCGCTACAAGGTGACCCGCGACAATGTCGTGATTGCCGGATCCGAAGTCGGTATCGTCGACCTCGACCCCGCGAATGTCGTGGAGTCGGGCCGCCTTGGCCCGGGCGAGCTGCTTGTCGTGGACACCCTGCGCAACGTCGTGCTGCGGAGTGCCGACGCCAAGCTGGAAGTCGCGCAGCGGGTCCCGTATCGCCGCTGGACCGCGCGCCTGGTGAAACAGCTCCCCACCGACGTCTCAGCCCTTGGCCCGGTGTTGCCGGCCGACGAGCTGACGGCACGTCAGCACGCGTTCGGATACAGCCACGAAGACCTGCGCTACGTCATCAACCCTATGGCGACCGCCGGCCAAGACGCCATCTGGAGCATGGGTGACGACACACCGATTGCCCCGTTGTCCCGCTTGCCGCAAAGCGCGTACGCCTACCTGCGGCAACGATTCGCGCAGGTAACCAATCCCGCGATTGACCCGCTCCGCGAGGAGTTGGTGATGTCGCTCGTCATGTATTTGGGGCGGCGCGGCTCCCTGCTCGCGCAACGCCCAGGCGGGCGCACCCTGCTGCGCATCGAGCATCCGGTGCTGCTCGACGAGGAGATGGCGGCGTTGCGGCGCGCGGGAGGATCGGCCGGGGAGGTCGTGACGCTCAGCGCCGTGTGGGAAGCCACCGCGGGACCTGAGGAGCTGTCCCGCGCTCTTCTCACGCTCACTTTCGACGCCGTGACGGCAGTCCGGCGCGGAGCCACGATCCTGATCATCAGCGATCGCGACGCCGATAAGGCCCGCGCGCCGATTCCCATGCTGCTCGCCGTCGGGGCTGTGCACCAGGCACTGGTGCACGCTCGACAGCGCATCCGCGTGGGACTGGTGGCCGAGGCTGGTGATGCCTGGGACGTGCATCACTTCGCGGCGCTATTCGGGTATGGGGCCGAGGTCGTGCATCCCTGGCTCGCGCTGCAAGGTCTTCGGGGCGAGGAATCGTCCGCCGAGAAGTACCGCAGCGCCGCTGAAAAGGGCCTGCTCAAGATTCTCTCCAAGATGGGGATCTCGACACTGCCGTCGTACGCGGGCGCGCAGATCTTCGAGGCGATCGGGCTCGGCCCGGAAGTGATCGACCGCTGCTTCACCGGCACGGCGTCGGTGATCGGCGGGGTCGGGTTCAAGGAGATCGCCGAGGATGTGTTGCAGCGTCATCGCGGCGCCGGTGTTCTTCCCGACCCCGGCCGGATCCGCTATCGACGCGACGGCGAGGACCACGGGTGGTCACCAACCGTGGTGCGTGCACTACAGCACGGCGAATACAGCGGCTTTGCGGACGGTGTACGCGGGCGCGCGCCCGCTGGCCCGCGTGACCTGCTCGGTTTCCGCAAACAGACGCCCGTCCTGCTCGACGAAGTCGAACCTGCCGAGGACATTCGGCGCCGGTTCATCTCCAGCGCGATGTCGCTCGGCGCGCTGTCACCCGAGGCGCACGCAACGCTTGCCATTGCGATGAATCGGATGCACGCGCGGTCGAACTCGGGCGAGGGTGGCGAGGACCCGGCGACGTATGTCGCGCGCGCAGACGGCGATCGCGCCGACAACCGGATCAAGCAGGTCGCGTCCGGGCGCTTCGGGGTCACCACCGCGTACCTCGTTCGCGCCGACGAGCTCGAGATCAAGATCGCGCAGGGCTCGAAGCCCGGCGAAGGCGGTCAACTCCCTGGCCATAAGGTGACCGACCTGATCGCGCGGCTGCGGCACGCCGTCGTCGGCATCCCGCTGATCTCGCCGCCGCCGCATCACGACATCTATTCGATCGAGGATTTGGCTCAGCTCATCCACGATCTCAAACAGGTAAATCCGGCGGCACGCATCGGCGTCAAGCTCGTCGCTGAGGCCGGCGTCGGCACGGTCGCGGCGGGCGTCGCCAAGGCCTACGCCGATTACGTGCTCATCTCCGGCCACAACGGCGGGACCGGTGCGTCGCCCTTGTCGTCGATCAAGCACGCCGGGTCCCCGTGGGAGCTCGGTCTCGCGGAGACGCAGGCGATTCTCATGCGCAACAAGCTGCGCGAGCGCATCGAGGTGCGGACGGATGGGGGGTTGCGCACGGGACGCGACGTCGTCATTGCCGCACTCCTCGGCGCGGAGGCCTACGGATTCGGCACGGCCACGGTCGTCGCGCTTGGCTGCGCCATGGCGCGCCAGTGCCATCTCAACAGTTGCCCGACGGGAATCGCGACCCAGCGTCCTGAGCTCCGCGCCAAGTTCAAGGGGACGCCGGAGCAGGTCATCGCCTACTTCACGTTCGTCGCCGAGCAGGTGCGGGAGATTCTGGCGTCATTGGGCGCGCGGCGCATGGACGAAATCATCGGGCGGGTGGAGCTACTCGAGCAGATCGAGCGAGCGGAAACGCCGCGCGCGCAGCTGCTGGACCTTTCGGGAGTGCTCGCTGCCCCGGTGGATCGCAGCGCGACGCGCCGCCGCACCGCTGCCCGAAACGTCCGTCCCGGCATCGTGTCGCTCGATGAAGAGATTCTCGCGCACAGTGCCGCGACACCGCGCGTGTTCACGATTGGCAATCACCATCTCACGGTCGGTGCGCGCATCGCGGGCGACCTCGCCCGCACCCACGGCGGCACTGGTCCAGGCACGCCGGTCCGCCTGCGCTTCCGCGGCAGTGCCGGTCAGAGTTTCGGTGCGTTCACGCTGCCCCGCATGCACCTCCACCTGGAGGGAGAGGCAAACGACCACGTAGGCAAGGGGCTGTGCGGGGGCGAGATCGTAATCCGGCCGTTCCGGGCGGCGGGGTACGTCCGGGAGGGGAGCTCCCACGTGCTGCTCGGCAACACCGCGCTGTATGGCGCGACGTCGGGACGTTTGTTCGCGGCGGGCGCGGCGGGCGACCGGTTTGCCGTGCGGAATTCCGGCGCCGTGGCCGTGATCGAGGGGGCGGGCGACCACTGCTGCGAGTACATGACGGGCGGCATCGTGGTCGTCCTTGGCCCGGTCGGCCGGAACCTGGCGGCCGGGATGTCGAACGGCCTCGCCTACGTGCTCGACGAGCGCGGGACGCTCGAGTCTCACTGCAACCTCGATATGGTGGCGGTGACCAATCTCAACACCATGGATGAGCGCGCGCTGAGGAAGTTGATCCAGCTGCACTTCCACAAGACTGCCAGCGCCCGCGCGCGCCTGATCCTGGCGCAATGGGAAGCGTACCGCCCGCTGTTTCGCAAGGTCGCACCGCCTGTCGCGGTGACCGAACCAGTTCACCTCCAATCGACTGAGAGCCGTGCATGAAGCTCATCACGACGATCGTGCGTCCCGACCGTGTCCCCGAAGTCAAAGCGGCGCTGTTTCGCGCCGGCATCACCGGCATAACGCTCAGCCGAGTCAGCGGACATGGAGGCGAGCACGAGCGGTTCGAGCAGTATCGCGGCACGGCGCTCGTCATGGAGTTCCACGAGAAGGTCAAGATCGAAATGGTCTGCTCCGAGCCGTTCGTCGAGCCGTGCGTGCGGGCGATTCTCTCCTCGGCACGCACGGGCGAAGTGGGCGACGGCAAGATCTTCATACAGCCGATCGAGCGGGTGATTCGCATCCGCACGGGTGAGGTGGACAACGCCGCTCTGACCGCCGTCAACGCCGACGCGGTCCAACGCGCGGCGATCAACGCGGCCGGCATGGGAGGTGTAGCGTGACACAAGCCACTATTTCCGCTGGCGATACCGCCTGGGTACTTGTTTCGAGCGCGCTCGTGCTGTTGATGACCGTTGGACTCGCGTTCTTCTATGGTGGCCTCGTGCGCCCCAAGAACGCCCTGAATACGATGATGATGAGCGTGGTCGCGCTCGGCGTGATCGGCGTCCAGTGGATGCTGATCGGGTATTCCCTCGCATTCGCCCCCGGAAACTCGTGGCTCGGCGGCCTTTCGTGGCTTGGGTTCAACAACGTGGGGCTCGACCCCAATCCGACGTATTCGGCGACGATTCCGATCCAGGCCCACGCGATGTTCCAAGGAATGTTCGCGATCATCACGCCCGCGCTGATTTCAGGCGCGATCGTGGAGCGCATGCGCTTCCGGGGGTACGTCGTCTTCCTGGTGTTGTGGGCGACGTTGATCTACGACCCGTTGGCGCACTGGGTGTGGGGCTCCGGCGGCTGGTTGCTGAAGCGCGGGGCGCTGGACTTTGCCGGCGGAACCGTCGTCCACATCAGCGCCGGCGTGTCGGCCCTGGTGGCCGCATGGTTCCTGGGGCCCCGGCGGGACTACCGCCGCGTCCCGATCGCGCCGCACAACGTCCCGCTCGTGCTGCTCGGCGCCGGCCTGCTCTGGTTCGGTTGGTTCGGCTTCAATGCCGGCTCGGCGCTCGCGGCGAACGGCCTCGCGGCGCTGGCATTCGTGAACACCAACACTGCTGCGGCCGCTGCCCTGGTGACCTGGGCGGCGCTCGACTTGGCGCGCACCGGCAAGGTCACCGCCGTCGGCGCCGCAACCGGGCTCGTGGTCGGCCTCGTCGGCATCACGCCGGCGGCCGGATACGTGACCCCAATGTCCGGGCTCCTGATCGGTGTGCTGGCGGCCGCCATCAGTTACACAGCGATTCAGATTCGGTCGCGGACCAAGCTCGACGACGCGCTCGATGTGTTTTCCTGCCATGGGATCGCGGGGATCACGGGGGCGCTGTTGACGGGCGTATTCGCCACCAAGCTCATGAATCCCGCCGGCGGAGACGGATTGCTTGCGGGGAATGCCGCCCAAATGGGCGTGCAACTCCTCGCTGTCGTGACCACGGTCGCGTTCGCCGGACTGGGCACGCTGGGTATCCTCGCGCTGGTGCAGGTGACGATCGGGGCGCGGGCGGACTTGCCCGATGAGACTGCGGGACTCGACTTGAGCCAGCACGGCGAAGAAGCGTATCTGGGGACGGATCTCGGCAGCTTGGCAGGCCCTGGCGGCGGGGGATCGCTCGGCGGCAGCGTGGTCGTCGAGTCGTTTATCGCGGAGCCGACAGCGGCGCCGGAGCCGGCCGTATGACGGGGCCGGTGGGGGGGCTAGTAGTTGCGAGCATCGTCGCCATGCTCGTGCCGGTGGTTCGGGCGCAGTCGCCGCAGCCGCCGCCGATGTCGGGCAACGTCACGTTCGTGGGTGACTACCGCTTTCGCGGCCTGTCACAGACCTACAATCAGCCCGCTCTGCAGGGAGGTGCCGAGTACGCATCGGTTATCGGCGCATATGTGGGCGGCTGGAGCTCGAACGTGAGCGGCAACCAGTTTCTGAATGGCGGATCGCTCGAGGTCGACCTCTACGGTGGGTACCGTCGGACCTTCGGGAAGCTCGGGCTGGACGCCGGAATGCAATACTACTGGTATCCCAGCGCGCGCTACAACATCGACCCCGGCGACAGCTATAACACGGTGGAAGTCTACTTCGGCGCGCGATACCAGCAGTTCACCGCGAAGTACTCGCACGCCCTGACGGACCTGTTCGGTATGAAAACGAGCACGATCGGGGGCTACTGCGGCATGAATGCCGACGGCACGCCGGCAACGGCCGACTGTCTCGGAACAGGCAGCACGAAGGGCTCGGGCTACGCCGACCTCGGCGCAACGTTTGACGTAATGGGCCTCAGCCTGGCACTGCACTACGGCTATCAATACGTGCGCAACTATCCTCAGCTCTCCTACTCGGATTACAAGATCGGTCTGTCACGCGCGTTTGGCGGCATAACGCTCGGGGCCGCCGCCATAGGCACGGACGCGGAGAGCCGGTTCTACCGCTACACGCCGACGACTGCGGGATCGACGGAGACGGAGGATGTCTCCAAAGCGGCGTTTGTGCTGTCGGCGAGCAAGGCTTTCTGATGTAGCTTCCACGGCATGGCCACGTCGTTGCCGTCGAAGTTCAAGGTGGGGCTCGTGCAAATGAGCATGAGCCCCGATCCCGCCGCGAACGTCCCCAAGGCGGTCGCGCGCATCCAAGAGGCGGCGAAGCAAGGGGCCAGTCTCGTCTGCCTGCCAGAGCTGTTCCGCACGCAGTACATCGGGCAACGCGAAGATCATGCGCTGTTCGATCTCGCCGAGCCGGTCCCCGGGCCGACGACTGAAACGCTGGGCAAGGTCGCGCGGGAAGCAGGCGTCGTCGTGATTGCGTCGTTATTCGAGCGCCGCGCGCCCGGTTTGTATCACAACACGGCGGCAGTGATCGATGCCGACGGCAAGGTCAAAGGGATCTACCGCAAGATGCATATCCCCGACGATCCGGCGTACTACGAGAAGTTCTACTTCACGCCCGGCGACCTCGGCTTCCGCGCCTTCGATACCAAAGTCGGCCCCATCGGCACGCTCGTATGCTGGGATCAATGGTATCCCGAGGGCGCGCGCCTGACCGCACTCCAGGGCGCGAACATTCTTCTCTATCCGACGGCGATCGGATGGCATCCTGCCGAGAAAGCGCAGTACGGCGCTCAGCAGCTCGACGCGTGGAAGACGATCCAGCGCAGCCACGCCATCGCCAACGGCTGCTGGGTGGCGGCCGTGAATCGCGTCGGGTTCGAGCAGCTCGGCGGGGAGGGCGCCGGCATCGAATTCTGGGGGCACTCGTTCGTGTGCGATCCATTCGGCGTCGTCGTCACGGAAGCGGGCGAGCAGGAGGCGCTGCCGATCGTCGAGGTCGATCTCGCACGTATTGAGGAGGTCCGGCGACACTGGCCCTTCTTGCGTGATCGGCGCACCGACGCATACGACGGCATTCAGCACCGGTTTCTCACTGACTAGTCATCAGACATCTGTTGTCTGTTATCTGCTGAAAACAGACAACAGATGACAGACTACCGCATGCCCGCCGAGTGGGAGCCGCACGCAGCGACCTGGCTCGGCTGGCCGCACAACAAGACGGATTGGCCGGGAAAGTTCGAGCCCATTCCCTGGGTGTACGGCGAGATCATTCGGCACCTCGCGCCCGGTGAGCGCATCAGGCTCCTCGTCAATTCCGCAGGCCACAAGGCACAGGCTACGCAGCTCTTCAAGAGAGTCGGCATCAATCTCGACCGCGTGCATTTTCTGCGTTTTCCGACCGACCGCGGTTGGACTCGGGACTCCGGCCCCATCTTCGTGCGTCGCGGCGATTCGCTCGCGATCGCGCGCTTTCATTTCAACGCGTGGGCCAAATACAAGGATTGGAAGAAGGATGACCTCGTCCCCGTTCGAGCAGCCAAGCAATTCAAGCTGCCACTGCTCGATGGGAAAATCGTCCTGGAAGGCGGCAGCATCGACGTGAACGGACGCGGTACATTGATCACGACTGAGGAGTGTCTGCTCGATCCCAAGGTTCAGACTCGCAATCCCGGTCTGTCGCGTCTCGATCTTGAGAACGTCTTTCGCGATTCGCTCGGCATCACGAACACGTTATGGCTTGGCAGCGGCATCGCTGGCGACGACACACACGGGCATGTGGACGACCTCTGCCGCTTCGTGAACCCAGGAACGGTCGTGTTGTGCCGCGAGGAGAATCCAAAGGACGTGAACTACAAACCGCTCGCCGAGAATCGCGAGCGGTTACAGGGTATGCATCTGGAAAACGGTCGGGCGATCGAGGTGATCGACCTCCCGATGCCCGCTCCATTGTTTTTCGACGGTGTCAGACTTCCCGCCAGTTACGCGAACTTCTACATCGCGAATTCCGCGGTGCTGGTGCCGACCTTCAACGATCCGAAGGATCGAATCGCACTCGGTATTCTTGCCGAGTGCTTTCCCGATAGGCCTGTCGTCGGGATTCACGCCGTCGAGCTCGTGTGGGGGCTCGGCACGCTGCACTGCCTGACACAACAGGAGCCTGCGCCCTAGTCGGCGCCGCTGAACGTGATCCACTTTCCAGCCCGGCAGAACAACACGCTCGACGCCTTTCCTTCGAACGCGTTGTCGATGCCGTCATGCTCGAGCTTTACCTCGCGATCGACGCCTGCCGAGTCATCGCCGGGGTACACGTGGTAAGAGTTTCGCGTTCTGATGCCGCGCGAGAAGACGATCGCGCCCTCGTCAGCGGATTGCAGGAAGGACTTATCCTCCGCCGGCTCGATCTCGCGGGGGCACTGCACCGGACCACCCCAGAACACGAGGATA
>Ga0075428_100003539_pt1 | contig 17105 bp, 15 predicted proteins | sample RhiMetdeltSRZDD2_FD_75291 | JGI IMG/M metagenome (GOLD analysis project Ga0075428, IMG submission 75291) | Populus rhizosphere microbial communities from Tennessee, USA - Rhizosphere MetaG P. deltoides SRZDD2 | ecosystem: Host-associated > Plants > Roots > Rhizosphere > Soil | place: USA... | reverse complement strand
GCCGTGCGGCTTGGCCACCTGGTCAGCGGTCGGTCGGCTCGCCTGGGCGAGCGCCGGGTCGCCAGCCTGGTGCGCAAGGCCGTGACGATGTCCCGCTTCTACGTGCTGGAGCAGGCCGACGAGGCGCTGGCGCTGGCCGAGGCGGAGCTGATCTCCAAGAACTGAGCGCCGCTCAGCTCGAAAGACCAGGAAGGCGCCCCGGGCAACCGGGGCGCTCTTTGTCATGTAGGGGCGCAATTCATTGCGCCCGCCTGGGCCAGTCTACTCGTGCGCGACGTGGAGGACGTGGCGCCGTAGGAACCGGTCCACGCGGTCCAGCTCGTCCAGCACCGTGGAGAGCCGCCGCCAGCCGTGGCCCTCGCCCTCGTACACCTTCAGCTCCACGTCCACGCCGCGCGCCTGCAGCTTCTTGTAGATCGCCTCGCTCTGCGCCAGCGGCACGACCTCGTCCTTGTCCCCCTGAAGGATCAGCAACGGCCGCGCGATCCTCTCGGCCACGTTCACCGGCGACCGCTCCTGGTAGCGGGCGTACGTCTCCGGCAGCGGACCGACGATCGTGTCGAGGTAGTGGGCCTCGAAGCGGTGGGTGTCCTCGGAGAGGGCGAACAGATCGGCGACCCCGTACAGGTCGACGCCAGCCGCGAAGACCTCCGGGTGGAGCGCCATGCTGAGCAGGACGGTGTAGCCGCCGGCGCTGCCGCCCATCACCACCATCCGCTCGCCATCCACGACGCCACGCGCAGCCAGATCCTTCGCGCCGGAGACGGTGTCCTCCACGTCCAGGACGCCCCAGGTCCCGTGGAGCGCCTGGCGGTACGCCCGACCGTAGCCGGCGCTGCCTCGGTAGTTGACCTGGAGGACCGCCCAGCCCCGGTCCAGGTAGTACGAGGTCCGGGCGTCGAAGCCGGCCTCGACGAAGCCGGTCGGGCCGCCGTGTACCCGCACGATCACCGGCGGCGGGCCAGCGTCGGCCGGACGGTCAGACGGGAGATAGAGCAGGCCGTGGACCGTGGCGCCGTCCGACGACGTCCAGGTGACCGCCTCCGGGCGCGACGTACCACCCGCCTCAAAGCCAGCAGAGGCACCGTGCCCGACAATTGCCATCTCGCCGCTCGCCACGTTGAGGGTCGCGAGGCAGGTCGGTTGGTCGGAGCGGCCCCAGATGACTGCGAGCCTGTCCCCGAGTGGCGACCACGAGACTGCCTGGACCGAGCCATCCTGCGGTCCGAGCGAGCGCAGTGATTGGCTAGCGAGATCGACGATCGAGACTCCAGAGAAGCCGTTGAGGGTGCGGATCAGCGCGATCTGGCGGCTGTCAGGGGACCACGCGAACCGCATCCCGCCCGGACCCCAGGTCGGCCCGCCGTGCTCAACGGGCTCACGAATGAGCTGGCGGCGCTCACCGGAGGCCACGTCGTAGAGCCAGAGGTTCCACCAGCCGCTCTGGTCCGACAGGTACGCCAGCATCTTGCCGTCCGGCGAGAAGCGCGGCTGCGTCGCCGACACCGGCTCGCCGGAGCCGTCACGCCCGCCGTCGACGACCTTCCGATCGCCATTCAACTGTCGGAGCCAGATCCGGCTGGCGTCCCACGACATATCTGGGACGCTCCACTCTTGCCACGCCACGGAGACGCCGTCCGTGATGGACGGGTCGAAGACGAAGTCGCCCTCGCGTGATGCCCGGCGCGGCCACTCCTCGCCCGTCGGATCGACGATCACGATCTGCTGGTCCGTCTTCGAGGTGACCATGCAGGCGACCCAGCGGCCGTCCGGACTGGCGATCGGCGCGGACACCCGCCCGGAGAGCTGGGTGAGCTGCCGGGTCGGCCCGCCCTCCACCGGGATCGCGTGAAGCTGCCCGTCCGGCGCCACGAAGATCACCGTCTCAGCGTCGAGCCAGTTGAGGATGCCGCCGCCGTACGAGGCCGTCGGCTGGGCGCCGGGATCGGCGGTCAGCCGACGGGCCGGACCGCCATCCGTCGGCGCCAGCATGACGTCGCCGCGCCCGTCGAAGCTCTCGAGGTACGCCAGCCAGCGACCGTCTGGCGACCAGCGCGGCTCGGCCAGCGCCCTGACCCGCGCCACCATCCCTGCCGTTATCCGCATCGCTCTCGACCTCCGACGCGACACCGTGATCGGTACCGTACCACACCATCAGACCCACGCCGCTGCGCGGCCCAGCGCCGCCAGTCGCGAGATGACCAACGCCTCGCCGCCGAGATTTGTGCACGGCTTACAGGGCTGAATCGGACCCGTGTCCGTATCCTCTCAGGCGTTACCTTGCGTATCCCGGGGGCTGGTGGCATAGGACACTATGCCCCTGGTGCATAATGGACTGCCGGCTCAGCCCGGCACGCGATCGGCTGCCGCGATCACCGGGGATCGAGCAGCGTGCTCGACCCCAGGCGTGGCCGTCACGTTCGTCCGGGCACGTGGACGACGCCCGGCCAGGTGAGAAGGGGGAAACGGGGATGCTCGCTACCGATTCGCGCCCACCGCGACGACACCTTTCGCGCCGAGGCTTTCTCCAGGCGTTCGCGGTGCTCTCCGGCGGCCTGGCGCTGAGCGCGGCCTGCGGCCAGCAGCCCGGCGCCCCGGCGAAGCCCGCCGAGTCCAAGCCCGCCGAGGCTGCCAAGCCGGCCGCCCCGGCCGCGACCACCGCCCCGGCCGCTGCCGCCGCGCCAGCCTCGAAGCCCGCCGAGAGCAAGCCCGCTGAAGCCGCGAAGCCCGCGGCCTCCGGCGAGGCTCCGAAGAAGGGCGGCACTCTGCGGGTCGGCCTGACGACCGAGGCGGTCACCATGGACCCGCACCTCTCCGGCAGCAAGATCGACCGCATGATCTACCACAACGTCTACGAGCCGCTGGTCGTCCTCGACACCAGGCTCCAGATCAAGCCGGGCCTGGCCGATTCGTGGACCCAGCCCGATCCGAAGACGATCGTCTTCAAGCTGCGCCAGGGCGTCAAGTTCCACGACGGCACCGAGTTCGACGCCGAGTCCGTCAAGTTCAACTTCGACCGGATGCAGAACCCGGAGACCAAGTCGGTGCGGACCGGCGAGATCGCAAACGTCCAGAACGCCGAGGTCGTCGACAAGTACACCGTCAAGCTGAACCTCAAGAAGCCGGATGCCGCCCTGCTCGCCACCTTGACCGACCGGGCCGGCATGATCATCTCGCCGGAAGCGGTCAAGAAGTTCGGCGCTGACCTCCAGCGCAATCCGGTCGGGACCGGCCCGTTCCAGTTCGTCGAGTGGATCAAGGACGATCACCTGACGGTGAAGCGGTTCGACGGGTACGTGGGCGCCAAGGACGGCGGACCGTACCTGGACCAGGTCCGCTACCGGCCGATCCCAGACGACACGGTGAAGCTCCAGAGCTTGATCGGCGGCGAGATCGACTTCATGGATTACGTCCAGCCCCGCGATGTTGCCGGGGTCAAGGGGAACTCGAACCTGGTCGAAATCGACGTCGCGTCGCTGGCCGCGTTCGGCTATCAGCTCAACACCACCCGGCCGCCGTTCGACAACAAGGCGCTCCGCCTCGCCGTGGCGCACGGCATCGACAACGAGGCGATCACGAAGGGCGTCTGGCTTGGGGTTGGCACCGCGGCGAACGGCCCGATCTCGCCGGCCTCCTGGGCCTACGATAGCTCGATCCCGCCGATCAAGCGCGACGTGGCAAAGGCGAAGCAGTTCCTGGCCGAGGCTGGCAAGCCGGACGGGTTCACGTTCACGCTGTCGACCGGTCAGACCCCGATCGCCAGTCAGGAGGCTGAGGCGATCAAGGCAATGCTGGCCGAGGTCGGGATCACCGTCGAGATCCAGCTCGTCGACGGCGCCAGGGGTCAGGCGGACGGCAACGCCCGCAACTTCGACATGACGAGCTACGCCTGGAGCGGCCGGCCGGATCCTGACGGCAATACGTTCCAGTTCTTCAAGACCCAGCCGGGAAGTGGCCTCAACTGGGCCGGCTACTCCAACCCGAAAGTCGACGAGATCCTGGACAAGACTCGCGAAGTGTCTGATCAGGCCGAGCGCAAGAAGCTGTATTCGGAGCTGGTGAAGATCCTCCAGGCCGATAGCCCGTGGATCTTCGTCGTCCACCCGGTCGAGCCGAAGGCGTTCAGCCCGAAGGTCCAGAACTACGACCCGGTCCCAGACGGGATGATGCGCTTCAAGGACGTCTGGCTGAAGTGACCGATGGGAACACTCATCCTGCGGCGGCTGGCGGCGATGATCCCGGTGCTTGTGCTGGTCACGTTCGGGGTCTTCTCGTTCATTCACCTCACGCCCGGGGATCCGATCGACGCGATGATGGGTGAGTCGTTCGACGCGGCGGCCAAGGAGCGGATACGCGTCGAGCTGGGGCTCGATCAGCCGATTCACGTGCAGTATCTGACCTGGATCGGCCGGGTAGTTCGGGGCGACTTCGGGCGCTCGATCCGCGACAACGAGCCGGTCATCGAGAACGTGTCGCGGCGGATCGGCGTCAGCCTGCAGCTTGCGGCGTACGCGATGGCGATCTCACTGGCGGTGGCGTTCCCGGTCGGGATCCTCTCGGCGACGCATCGCAACTCGCCGATCGACGGGTTCGGCACGATGTTCGCGCTGTTCGGCATCTGCATGCCGAACTTCCTGATCGCGCTGCTGCTGATCTACGTCTTCGGCGTCAAGCTCGCCTGGCTGCCGATCTCGGGCTACTCGCCGCCGGACGACGGCCTCGTCGCCTGGGTCCGCTCGCTGACGCTGCCGGCGATCACTCTCGGCCTGGCGCTCGCGGCAGTGGTCACCCGAACGCTCCGGTCCAGCCTGTTGGAGACGCTCTCCGAGGATTACGTCCGCACGGCCCGAGCGAAGGGGCTGGCGGAGTACCTGGTGATCCGGCGCCACGCCCTCAAGAACGGCCTGATCCCGGTCGTGACGATCCTCGGCTTACAGCTTGGCACGCTGATCGGCGGAGCCGTCATCACCGAGTTCATCTTCGCGTTGCCGGGGGTCGGGCGGCTGGTGGTCAGCGCGATCTTCTCGCGTGACTACCCGATGGTCCAGGGCGTGATTCTGCTGATCGCGATCGGCTTCGTGCTCAGCAACCTGCTCGTCGACATCGTCTACGGCTGGCTCGATCCGAGGATTCGGTATGGCTGAACGAGCGGTCTCGTTTTCAGACGCGAGTGGCGCGCCGCTCGCCCCGACGGGGGCGCCGCGCGTCCGCAATCAGCGCTGGGCGCTCGTCAAGCGCGCGCTGACCGCCCGTGGTGCGCCGTTCGGCGCGGCCGTCCTGGCGCTGGTGGTGCTGATAGCCCTGGTGGCGCCATTCATTTCGCCGTACGATCCGCTGAAGCAGGATCTGGTCAACGCTCGCCTCGCCCCGAGCGCGGAGCACCTGCTCGGCACCGACGACCTCGGGCGTGACGTGCTGTCGCGAGTGATCTACGGTTCGCGCGTCTCGCTGATCGCCGGTCTGGCGTCCGTGGCGATCGGCGTCGTCGTCGGATCGCTGCTCGGGCTCGTCGCCGGGTTCTCCGGCGGCCTGGCGGACAGCCTGGTGATGCGGCTGGTAGACGCCGTCCTGGCGTTCCCGGGGCTGGTGCTGGCGCTGGCGCTGGGCGCGGTGATGGGTGCCGGCCTGTTCGGCGTCGTGATCGCCCTGGGCGTGGTCTACACGCCGACGTTCGCCCGCCTGATGCGCGGCCAGGTCCTATCCATCCGCGAGCGCGAGTTCGTGGCCGCCGCCCGGGTGATCGGCTCGCCGGCCTGGCGGATCGTGGCGAAGCACGTCCTGCCGAACGTCGCCACGCCGATCGTCATTCAGGCGTCGCTCTCGATCGCTTTCGCGATCCTGGCCGAGGCGTCGTTGTCGTTCCTCGGCCTCGGGGTGCCCCCGCCAACGCCCAGCTGGGGCGGCATGATCAACCAGGGGCGCGGCTACCTCCAGCAGGCGCCATGGATCGTCTTCGGGCCGGGCGCGGCGCTGTTCGTGACGGTGCTGGGCCTCAACTTCGTCGGCGACGCCATCCGCGACGCCCTCGACCCCCGGATCAGAGTTTAAGTCTTGAGCCAGACCTCGCGGCCGGAGGTGCTCGCCCAGAGCGCCGCCGAGATCACCTCCTGGACGTCTCGGCCGAGGCTCGGCGAGAGCAGCCCCTCGATTGGCCGCTTGTCGCGGACGCGGGTCAGGAAGTAGGTCGGGCCGTCCGTAGCATCGGCCGTGAGCGGCGGCGGGTCGATCATCCGGCTGCCCTCGCGGGTAACCACCTCGATCTGGCCCGGACCGGAGGGCACGCCGCCCTCGTGGGTCGCCTTCGGCTGATGGACCAGCATCGTTCCCTGGTCGCCGTAGACGATCAACCCGTACGGCGGCTGGTTCCCGATGTGCGTCCAGGAGCTTTCGAGCAGGGCGAGGGCACGCGCATACTTCAGGATGACGATCGCGTTGTCCTCGGACTCGAGTCCCTCCTTGCGGAGATGGGCCGCCACCGCCGTCACCGACTGGGGCCGGCCGAGCAGCGAGATCGTCAGCAGCGCGCCGTAGCCGCAGTAGTCGGAGAGCGCCCCGCCGCCGTTCCGGTCGGCGTCGTACAGCCACTCGCAGAACTGGGGCGAGCAGCCGTACTCCTTCGGCCCGACGTGCCCGCCCCGAAAGCTGACCTGGACCGGTTCGCCGACGACGCCGTCCTTGACCAGCTTCAGGGCGTGGGGCACCGTCGCGCGCCACGCCGACGGCCAGTTCACCATCAGCGGCGTACCGTTCGCTTCGGCGGCCTGCAGCACACCCTCGGCGCCCGCCAGGTCGGCGGCCATCGGCTTCTCGATCATCGTCGGGAGCTGGCGTTCGACGGCGCGGCGGGCGACCTCGGCGGACAGTCGGTTGTCGGCGTAGACGAAGACGGCGTCGAGGTCGCCGCGCTCCAGCAGGTCGTCGTACGACTCGGTCGTCTCGACCTCGCCCTGCTCCGCGGCCAGGCGGGTGCGTAGGGCCGGGTCAGGCTCGGCGACGGCGGCGAGGCGGCCGACGCTGCCGACCGCGAGCGCCCTCAGGTTGGGCCAGATGTGGTCGTGGGAGAGTCCGAGCACGCCAACGCGCAGCACCATCGTTCGCTCCAGCGCGGCCCCTCGGGTACCAGACAGCCGCGAGGATCAGACGATAGCAGGATCACGGTGTGGCGGGAGTGACGCGGATCGTGGCGATGCGCTGGTCGAGCGGCTGCGGCTGACCGGCGACGGGGTACGGCTGGAGGCCCGCCAGCGAGATGACGTACCGATCGATCGTGGCATCCGCTTCCGACATGTTCTGGGGCTGGCGGCCAGGATAGAGCGTCACGTTGACGTCGCCGCGATCGACGCCGTCCACCATCACGTGCAGCCCGACCACGGCTCGGCCCATCCAGACGCACATCACGTTCATCGGACAGCGGCTGTCCTCGCTGACCTGGACCATCGAGATCTGGAGGGCACCGCCGTCGAGCGTCGCCGTCTCGCCAACCCGCAACTGGACGTCGCCGGGCACCTGCTGGACCTCAGGTGGCGGTGTGCCAACATCGGCAGCGGGCTCGGACTCGGCGGTCGCCAGCGAGGGCGTTAGACCGGCAAATCCGAGCGAAAGTCCAAGAGCGGCCAGGATCAGAGCGTGGGTCGTGCCGCGCGCAAGCGCCGCGAGCACACCGTTCTTCCGCGTTCGAGATTCGCTGTTCATCATGCTGCTCATCTGGTCTTCAAGATCGATGCCGGGACGTGCATGGCACCTGTACCCAGCATACGTCCTCATCCAGTGAGACGCTGACCCGGAACGAACAGTTCCAGACTTGCTCCTCACCCCGAGCGTCAGCGAGGGGACCTCGTGCTCCGGGGGTCCGGCTCGCGGAGTTTATCCCGACGAAGGAGGGACTCGCGGTGAGGAGGGGATGGAGGGGCGCAAGATCCGAATGGCTGGTGCGCTAGAACCCGCCGGTTAGCGCCGCGGCGTGACTGACCGGCACGAGGTGCGTGACGCAGTCACCACCGGTCAGCACGTGCAGCAGGAAGCCCATCGGCTCGTGCAGGTAGCCGAGCTGCCGGTCGGCGCGCAGGCACAGCTCGCTCTGGCGGTAGGTGCTTGGCGCGACCGAGAGGATCGTGCCGGCGAACCCGGCGGTAATCGCCCGGTGGATATGACCAGCCAGCACCCGCGCCACGTTGCTATGGCGTCCGATCACCTCGGCCATCTCTTCGCCGTCGATCAGCCGGATCTCGTCCAGGAACGGGATGCCGATCGGCATCGGCGGGTGGTGCAGGCAGACGAACGCCGGGACCTCCGGCCGACGGGCCAGCACCTCGTCCAGCCAGGCGAGCTGCTCCGTCCCGAGCCGCCCCGCCCCAGACCTGGGCACCAGTGAGTCCAGGACGACGATCGTCGCCTCAGGGTACTCCACCGTGTAGGTGGCCCGTGTGGCGCCGCCCAGGAGCGCGCTGCCGCCGAACGCGTCCAGCAGCGCCTCGCGGCCGTCGTGATTCCCGGTCACCAGGTGGAGCGGCAGCGGGAACCGGCCGATCACCTCGCGCAGCGCCGCGTACTCGTCCGGGCGGCCATAATCGACCAGGTCGCCGGTGATGACCACGCAGTCCGGCCGAGGGTCAAGGGCCAGCACCCGGCCGAGCGCCCGGCACAGCCCGGACGCCGGCTCCGCCGATAGCGCACCCGTGGTGATATGCGGATCGCTCAGATGGGCGATGAGCATGGCAACCTCCACTCCGCCAGGGCGGGAGGGCGCCATTGTACCGCCAGCACGGCTGGCGTCAGTGTTTCAGTGCGCCGGCCGTCAGCCCCTCGATGAACTGTTGCTGGAAGATGAAGTAGAGCACCAGCACCGGCAGCGAGAAGAGGACCAGCGCCGCGGCCAGCAGCCCGTAGTTGCCGTAGAACTCGTTGGAGAGCAGCGCGTAGATGCCAGTTGGCAGAGTCCGCATCGAGCTCTCCGTGATGAAGGTCAGGGCGAATAGGAACTCGTTCCAGTTCTGAAGAAAGAGGAAGATCGAGATCGTCGCCAGGGCCGGCCGGGTCAGCGGCAGCATGATCTGCCAGAAGATCCGCGCGTCGTTGGCGCCGTCGATCCGGGCCGCCTCCTCGAGCTCGCGCGGCAGCTCCTCGAAGAACGCCTTCATGATGTAGGTGCCGAAGGCAAGACCGAACGCCGTGTACGGTCCGATCAGGGCCAGCGGCGTGTTCATCAGGCCGAGCGCTCGCAGGTTGACGAACAGCGGGATCAAGGCGATCTGGAGCGGGATCGTCAGCCCGATCAAGACCAGTCCGAAGACATACGGCTTGCCCGGGAACTCGAGCCTCCCCAGCCCGTAGCCGGCCAGGGCCGAGACGGTGACGGTCAGGAGCGTCGAGACCGTCGAAATGTAGACGCTGTTCCAGTACAGTGTGCCGATCTTCGTGGCGACCCACGCCTCCGGGTAGTTTTCCAGCCGCCACGGCCAGGCGAGGACCGTCCCGTTGAAGATCTGCCGGTTGTCCATCAGCGAGAGGCTGACCATGTAGACGAACGGCCCGATCGAGATCGCGAGCGCGGCGAGCAGGATGATCCACCCGGCCAGGACGGCCGGATCGGCGACGCTCCGAGGGCGGGTCGTGGCGGCCGGCATGGCGGCGTTGAGCATGCTCATCCGGATTCCCTACCGCTCCCGCAAGAGCAGCGTCTGAATGCGCGACGTGCCCATGATGACCAGCACCATCACCACGGCGAGCGCAGAGGCCACGCCCATCTCGTTGAGGTCGAACGCATGTCGGTAGAGCATCGTGGCGAAGACCTCGGTGGCATAGGTCGGGCCACCGCGCGTCATGATGTAGACCAGGTCGAACACCTTGAGGCCGCCGATGATCGAGAGGACTGTCGCGATGGCGATGATCGGCTTCATCAGTGGCACGACCACTCGGAAGGTGAGCTGTCGGCGATTGGCGCCGTCGCACTTCGCCGCCTCGATCACCTCGCTGGGGAGGCCCTGGAGGCCGGCGAGCAGGATGACGAGGCTGAACCCGACGTTCTTCCAGACCGAGACGAAGATCACAACCGGCAGGGCCGTCTCGGGATCGCCAAGCCACATCCGCGTCAGCGAATCGAGCCCGGCGCTCCGCAAGAACGTGTTCAGGAAACCGGCGTTTCCTTCAAGGATTCGCTGGAACAGGATCGTCACGACGATCAGCGACATCACGACCGGCACGAAAAACATGGTGCGAAGGAATGAGCGCCCGGGAATGTTCTGGTTGAGCAAGAGCGCCAGCCCGAACGCGATGCCAACTTCAAGCGGGGTCCGTAGTACCACAAAGAGGATGGAGTTGATCGCCGCCTTCCAGAAGACCGGGTCCTTGAGCAGGCTGGCGTAGTTGTCGAAACCGACGAAGTCGCCCCACTCCGGCGTAAACCCGTTCCACTCGTAGAAGCTGAGCAGGAACGAGTAGATCGCCGGATAGACGATGAACGCACAGAGCACCAGCAGCGCCGGTGCCACGAATGCGTACGCTGTGAGGGTCCGTTCGAGATGCCGCCACCGCGCGGGCGCTCGCACGACTCGACGGACCGCGATCGACTCAGCCAACGGTGAACTTCCGCTCACCGGCCTTCTTGGAAGCCGCTTCGACCTCTTCCATGGCCTGTTTCGCCGTCTTGTTGCCGGCGAACACGCCCTGCCACGCCTGGTACATCGCCTCCTGGATCGCCGGCGTGAAGAAGATGCGCGTGGTCCCGGTCGGCTGAAGCTTGAGGAACTCGGGGTAGAGCGGATCCTTCAGGCGCGACATCTGGAACGCCAGCGCGTCGGCGGTGATCGGGCCGTTCGGCGAGATGCCGAGGCGGCTGCTGTAGGTCACTTTGCCGCGGACGCCAGTGATCGCGCGGATCATCTCGAACGCCAGCTCCGGGTTCTTGCTCTTGGAGTTGACCGTCAGCGTGATGCCGGTCGAGCTCAGGATCGGCTTCGGGCCGCCGGGCATCACGGCCGGGAACGGGAAGATGCCGAGGTCGAAGTCGGGCGGGATCGCCTGCCGAATCGAGGTCCGCATCCACTGGCCGCCCCAGAACATCGCCGCCTTTCCCGTGGCGAAGATCCCGATGGCGTCCGGCTCCTTGATCCCGAGGGCGCCCTTCATGAGGACGTCGGACTTGACGATCTCCTCGGTCTTCTCGGCCACCTGCATCATCTCGGAGCCGGTCCACTCCAGCTTGCCGAGATCTGCATCGCGCAGCTTGAGGTCCTGCTTGAGGCCGCCGGCTACGGTGAAGAACGGGAAGGTCGGGAAGTTCTTGTCCTGGCCCGCCATGAACACGACCGGTGCGATCCCCTTGCCGTTGAAGACCGGAGCGAGTTTCTTGAAGTCCTCCCACGTCTCAGGAACCTGGACGCCGTTCTCGGCGAACATCTTCTTGTTGTAGTAGACGACAACCGTGTTCGTGACGGCCGGTACCGAGACGGTCTGGCCGTTGATCGTCAGGAGCTGGAGCGCGTTCGGCCAGAAGCTGTCCTTGAACTCCTTGTCCTGCTCGAAGAACTTGTTCATCGAGATGACGCCGCCGTTCGTGAGATAGTCGACGGTGTCGGCGCCCGGCTCGACGGCGATGATGTCCGGAGTCGAGCTGGCGGCGGCCATCGCTGCCTTGACCGCGGTGCGCTGCTCGTTCAGGTTGGGATACGCCGTGACCTCCAGCGAGACGTTCGGGTCACCCTTCTCCTTGTACTCGTCGCTGATCTCCTTCTGGACGTTGTTGTGGAACGGGACGTACTGCCAGAAGGTGATGGTCGTCGGGCCGCTCGCCTTGGCCGTCGGCGCCTTGAACGGCATCGGGTTGGGGAGTTCTCCGCCCGCGGCGGCCGGCGACGCCCCTGGCGAAGGCGATGCCCCCGGCGATGGCGATGCCAGGGCCGGCTGAACGCCGCCGACGTTCGCACCAGTCACCGGGGAGCCCGAGGCGGCCGGCGACGCAGCAGCGGCGGCGGCCGGCTTGGTCTCGGCGGGCTTGGCAGGCTCGGCCGGCTTGGCCGGTGTCGCCGGGGCCGGCTGGCCACAGGCGATCAGCGTCGCCGGCAAGGCGGCGACAAGAGCTTGCAGGACAAAACGACGCGAGTATCGGGCCACGCTGTTTCCCCTCCGCGCTGCGCGTCGGCGACGACGTCAGCACTCGAACTTCGGGTTCTCGCGCGGCGCAAGGCGCGCGCTGAGAAGCCACACTAGTCCCCGTGGCGCGATTACCGTCAGGAGCGTCAGCACCCCACAAGAACCCCTGAGCGTCACCACGAAGCTGATTGATGCAATCGTAGAAGCAATGTCCGAGCAGTATAGCCCTGGACTCCTGGGCAGGCAACGGCTCAACAGACCACTCAACAGACCAGATGGGAGGGGTCAGGGCAGCAGGCCGTTCTGCTCGTCCAGCTCCCGCTGGTAGCCGTCAACCGCGCCGTTCAACACCTCGTCCAGTGTCACCGAGCGCCCGGCCTGTGACGCCTCGACGATCGCGAAGCTCGCCGCCAGGTCACGCAACCCCTCCTCGCCCCCGGTCTCCGGGGTGTGGCCGTCGCGGATCGCGCTGAGCCAGTCACGCAGCAGCAGGGAGAACGCGTCCGACAGGCCGAGTGGGAACAGCCGCTCGGCATCCGCCGCACCGTGCCGGGAGAAGTAGGCGTCGAGCGTTGTCGGCGCCTCGCCGTCCAGCATCAGCGTCTCGCCCTTGATGCAACCGCGCGAGCCGTACAGGATCGGCCCGGGCGTCGAAAGCGGCTCGCCGTGGCCGGCGAACGCGAACGAGAGCTGGGCGATCGCCCCCGACTCGAAGCTCGCGACGGCCATGAACGCGTCGTCGGCGTCGCACGCGACGGTGTCCACGACGTTGCCATCGGCGTCGCGGAGGTAGCGGGTCGGCTCGAAGACCCGTGCGAACGCTGCCACCGACTCGACCTCGCCGCAGAGCATCCGCAGCCGGTGGAAGATGTGCGGGCCGATGTCCAGTGAGGCGCCGCCCGCTCCGATCGACTTGCGGTGCCGCCAGGCCGAGTTGCCGACGAACTTGTCCGGCGACCACATCGTGCCGAGCGAGGTCGCCGCCGCCATCTGCGGCGTGCCGAGGTCGCCCCGGTCGATCAGCCACTTCGCGATCCGGACCGGCCGGTTGAAGCGGGCGTTCTCGCAGACCACCAGTGCCAGACCGCGCTGCTGCGCTGTCTCGACCATCCGGCGGGCCGCCCGGACAGAGATCGCGAACGGCTTCTGAACCATTGCGTGAACGCCGGCTTCGAGGCACATCAGGGCCTGGGTATGGTGCAGGTTGACCTCGGTCGTGATGTCGACGGCGTCCACCACGCCGGCGTCCAGCATCTCGCGGACGTCGGTGAACACCCTGGCCTCGACGTCGTCCTGGAAGTCGGCGACGGCGATCGAGGGCGCGAACAGCGGGTCCGATGCCGGCCCGTTGACCTCGGCGGAAGCCGACGGCCCCCCGCCCCTGACGAAGCTCTGGGCTCGGGCCGGATCGCGCGAGCAGATCGCCGTGATCCGGACGTCGTCGAAGCCGGCCGCGCGCAGGGCAGCGTAGCCGCGCAGGTGGGCCGGCACGATCCGCCCGGCCCCGATGATCCCGACTCTGATCGGCGGCATACGGCCCCCTGTCCCATATGAGGAAGGGGGAGTATACTCGGGCCCCGTGACCAGCGCATCGCCCACTGACGCCACGTCTGAGCCTGAGAAACGCCCTGCCCCCACGCCGGCCGAGGTGCTGACCCGGCTACGGGCGCACTACGGCACCCCTGAGCCGCGTCGCACGGACGGCGCGCTCGCCGAACTGGTCCAGACGATCCTCTCCCAGAACACCTCGGACGTCAACACCGAGCGGGCGTTCGCCAGCCTCTGGGCGCGCTTCGGGGCGTGGCAAGCGATCCTCGAGGCGCCCACCCCGGCCGTCGCCGACGCGATCCGCTCCGGCGGCCTTGCCGAGATCAAGGCCCCGCGAATCCAGGGTGTGCTCGCGGCGATCCAGTGCGACCGTGGCGAGCTGAGCCTGGAGTTCCTGGCGGAGCTGCCGCTGGACGAGGCCCGCGCCTACCTGACCTCGCTCGGCGGCGTCGGCCCGAAGACGGCCGCCTGCGTGCTGCTGTTCGCGCTCGGGATGCCGGCCCTACCCGTCGACACGCACGTTTACCGGGTCAGCAAGCGCCTCGGCCTTATCGGCGAGAAGGTGAACGCGGAGGCGGCGCATCGGCTGCTGGAGGCCTCGTTTCCGCCGGAGGAGATGTTCGACGCCCACATGCTCCTGATCCGCCACGGCCGCGTGATCTGCAAGGCGCTCCGGCCGCGCTGTGAGACCTGCCCGCTCGACGACGCCTGCCCAAAGGTCGGCGTGCATTCGTAGCGGCGTCCAGGAGAGGCGGGTGTAACAAGTGCCGACGCTGCCCTGTACACTTCTGGCGACGGAGGCAGCACGTGAGCACGATGCAGATCGATCTTGACCAGGAGACGGCTGACGCGTTGGCGTCGCTTGCTGCCGCGCGTGGGGCCGCGCCGGCCGATCTCGTCGCCGAGATCGTCACCCAATACGTCGCCGTACATGATGCGTCGGTCCGCGATCCAGGCGAACCGTCGATGCGAGAGGATGCTGACTTCGGACGGAAACTGGCAGGCATCTCGATCAAAGAGGCTGCCGCGCTCCTCGCACGGCAGCCTCGGCACCCTGGGCCGCCCCCACCAGACCCGATCGATGCGCTTGTCGGGAGTCTCGAAGGGGATGAGGTAAACGACATCGACGAGGTTGTCTACGGCCGGTGAGATTTGTCGACTCGTCGTTCTGGATCGGACTTCAGATTCGCGACGATCAGCATCACGTAGCGGCACGTGCGCTCTGGAGCGCCGAGCGCGAGACGATGCTCACGACAAATCACGTCGTGGGCGAGAGTTGGACGTTCCTGCGCCGTCGCCAGGGTTACCTCGCGGCCCGGAATTTCCTGGATTCCGTCGAGCGATCATCACGGATCACCATGCTTCACGTCGATGAGGAGACTGAGCGAGAGGCGTGGGCCTGGCTGCGCCGTCACGATGAGCGTGTCTACTCCTTTGTCGATGCCACCAGCTTCGCGGTGATGCGAAGGCTCGGGATCTTCGAGGCGCTGGCGTTCGACGGCGACTTTTCGGCGGCCGGATTCGTTGAGGTCCGTCCTTAGCGGACGCGTCAGGCGTCGAGAGACTTCAATGAGCCGACGGATCGTCCTGCTGCTGATCTTCATGACGGTCCTCGGCGGCCTCTGGCGTCTTGCCTCGTTCGGGTTCAACGCCTGGCCGCACGGCGACGTCGTCATCGACGCGGCGATCGCCGAGAGCCTGGCCTGGCGCGGCCAGCTCGTGGTGCCGTTCGTCGACGTTCGCTACTACCCGATCGAGCGATTCGGCTTCGGCTACCCGCTCGATCAGCACCCGCCGCTCTGGCCGCTGCTCGGGGCGCCGCTGGCCTGGCTGACCGGCGACGGGTACGTCGCCCTCAAGCTGGTCAGCCTGCTGATCGGCACGATGCTGATCCCGCTGACGTACCTCGCGCTTCGGCGCCACGTCGGAAACGGTCCGGCGCTCCTCGCGAGCGCATTGACGGCCGGATCGTTCCCGCTGGTTGACTTCTCCGGGAACGGGTCACTCTGGGCGCTGCTGGCGGCGCTCTACCTGGCCTGGCTCTGGGTATTGCCAGTGACCGCCCTCACCCCAGCCCTCTCCCAGAGGGAGATCAGACTCCCTCTCCCTCTGGGAGAGGGGTTAGGGGTGAGGGCTCGCTGGGCGCTGCTCGGGCTCGTGATGGGCCTCGGCTACCTCACGAACTACCCGGCCGTGGTCCTGCCCGTGGCGCTGGCCGTCCTGCACCTCGTCAGGCACGGGCGACAGTCGTTCCGTCCGTCTGCGCTGGCCGGACCGGCCCTGAGCGCCGTCGTGCTGCTGCTGACGATCGCGCCCTGGCTCGTCTACAACGCCTCGGTGTTCGGCGGGCCGTTCTGGAGTCAGCCGTTCCAGCGCACGCTGTCCGGCGGCAGCAGGGACGTCGAGTACGCACTGGTGGGCGGCGCGGCGGTGAAGCGGAACCTCCCCACCAGCGGGGACCGCCTCACAGCGTTGCGGGCGCGCGCCATCGACCTGTACGGCAACGTCGGGTTCCTCGCGAAACAGTCGCTGGTGCTAACGCCGGTCATCGGCGGGCTGTTCCTGGTCGGGCTCCTGATGCTGCCGAGCCGGTCGCGCTTCCGTACGTCGGGCACAGCAGACACGGGCGCAATGAATTGCGCCCCTACAGCGTCTGTTCCCGTAGGGGCGCAATTCATTGCGCCCACCGTCGAGGCAACCTCCCCCAACCCGGTCCCCGTCGCCGTCCTGGCGCTCGTCCACCTGGCGCTCATCATCTGGTGGCCCACCACCAAGTTTCGCTACCTGATCCCGCTCCTGCCGCTGGTGTTCGCGGTCGGGGCGTGGGCGCTCTGGCAGCTTCAGCCGGGCGCCCTGCGCCTTCGAGTCGCCGTCGTCACCCTCGCGCTGTGCCTGTTCACCAACGCCTGGTCGATGCTCTCGATCCCGAGCCGGACCTTTTACTACGATGGCGGCCTGATCGGCGACAACTTCGGGCAGCAGGGCGAGCGGATCTTCGTAGACGAGGCCCGCAGCTTCAAGGCCGCCGCGGACGCCATCGTGGCGCACGGGGAGGGCGTGGTGCTCGGCGACCACATCCTGGCGCCGTTCACCAGGATGCCGCTGGTCGTCAACTCGACCGGCTACGCGCCGGAGGTCATCGAGCACCTGGTGCAGAAGTACGGCGTGCGGTACATCGTGATCGACGTCCCGCACGCCTACCTGTACGATTTCCTGCACCCGACGCCGATCTGGGAGAACGGGCGCCACGTGGTGCTGGAGCTCCCGCGTCGCTGAGTGAGATACGAGGCTGACTGTGTCGAGCGAGCAGACGGGCGTCCGACTGCGCAACCTTCCGGCCCAGACGACGACGCTGCTTGGTCGGGAGCATGACGTTCAGGCGGTCCGGGGGCTACTCTTGCGCGACGACGTCCGCCTGGTGACGCTGACCGGCCCGGGTGGAGCCGGCAAGACGCGACTCGCGCTCCAGG
>Ga0075428_100003538_pt1 | contig 17105 bp, 18 predicted proteins | sample RhiMetdeltSRZDD2_FD_75291 | JGI IMG/M metagenome (GOLD analysis project Ga0075428, IMG submission 75291) | Populus rhizosphere microbial communities from Tennessee, USA - Rhizosphere MetaG P. deltoides SRZDD2 | ecosystem: Host-associated > Plants > Roots > Rhizosphere > Soil | place: USA... | reverse complement strand
TGACATTGATCCGCATCTGTACGAGGTAGCTCATGTCGTGGAGCGCTAAGGGCTCCGTGTTGCGCGATCGTCCCGCGTCGTGTCCCAGAACTTTTCCATCGTTAGATATGTGAACGACGCAGACCAACCAATGAGCACGAGGCCATTGAGCGACTCAAATCCCGCGACGAGCCTCATGGCACCGCTGGGGTGGAGGTCGCCGATTCCGAGCGTAGTGTAGGTCGCCAACGAGAAATACAAGAAGTCGAGGATGTCCCCTTCGAGATGGCCCGCGAGCGATCCGAGCTGAAGCTGGTTCTGCATGAAGTAATAGGCGACCGCATAGAGGCTGGCTTCAAGGATGTGGGCAGCAAGTACGACGGCAATCACCAAAACTATCCTTGAGCGGGCAGGATAGGTCAGGCGCTCGGGGAGCCTGGCTGCGAACTGCAGCAACTCATAGTGCAGGAGCACCGTCGCCGTGGCGAGCACAAGGGCGATGAGGAGTGAGACCGCGATTGCCATATGCCCTCCACTGGCTCATGCTGATAGTCCTGCAGTACCTTTATCGCGTCTTCTATTGCATCGAAGATGACTGCCTGACGATTCTGCGCGTCCTTCGCGTTCACAGTCATGACCGATGGTCGCGCCAGGGATCGCAACCCGGACGGGCGGAAACCGCCTCGGCGGGTTCCGGTGAGCCCAGCGAACTAGAGCCCGGTCGAGCCAGTGCAGTTGCAGCGGATCGCTCGTGTCATTGAGCAGTGTGCCTTTGAAGCGATCTCCTTCGCGCGCCAGTATGCCGGCGCGACTGCCGTGACCTTCAATCTTGAACACCTTGGCCGCCTTCTTGTTGACTTCGATGGTTCGGCTGCCAACGCGCAATAGTGGACCAGTGTCCTGCCCGAAGGCGACAGTGGACGGCAGGAGGGCAAGACTGCCCGCTCCGCCAACCGCCTTCAGGAAGGAGCGACGGTTCACAAGCAGCGCATCTAACGAGTGATTGGATTGCATGGGACTTGATCCTGGTTCGAGCTAAGGGTGCCGCACGTCGCGAGACCACGGCCAAGACGCCACGCGCAGAGCCGCACCCGCATGCAGGTCGCAGCCGGCGATGGCCGTGCAATTCAGGGTCTGCTTTTGGGAGGTCGACCTGGCGGATCCGCAATCCAGCCCGGCGCCCGCTCGGTGGCACCGTGCCAACTGTGCCGCAAGATCTCGAAGCGCATCGCCTGCTCTGCAACGAGCACCGCCATCAAGGCTGCGCCGCATTTGGCAATGCACGCCGCCGCATCTGAACAGTTTGCTGTCGATGGTGTGCCGCGGTCGTGGCAGTCCTTCGTCAAGTTTGCCAGCGCACCCGCATCAGCCAGCGCATTGAGGCCGTCGTGCTTGGCACCATCGTGCGCAGAAGCAGAATGCTGATCCATGCTCGCGTGCATCTGCTTTGCCGCCCATACCGAGGTCATGGGTGCGAAGCCAAGCGCTAGCGCGATCAGGATCGCGAGTATTGTGCGCAGGCGAAACAGGTCACACGTCCTTTCAAGCCGTTACGCCATCATGAGCTAGGTCCGCCCGATCAAAACGATCCCTTTGCTCACCGTCCACACGAGCTCAACGAAAGAACACGTATTTGACCAGCGCCGCGATCACCAGGATGGCAATGACGGCGCCCACGAGGTGCATCCATCCCATGCCCCAGAACATGCCATCGTACATCCTGCCACGTTGCCTTCTGACGGTGCCTACCTAGAGCGGTTGCTCACCCAAGAACCGCGCAAACCGACGCGGGGCGCCATCACCAAACAGGATCACGTCGTAGGCCTCCGGCTTGCCGCCTTCCATACCAGGCGAACCGATTGGCATGCCGGGGACGGCAAGTCCGCTACCGGCTGGCTTCTCCGCGAGGAGACGCAGGATCGCTTGTGCGGGCACATGCCCCTCGACCGTGTATCCGGCAATCTCTGCCGTATGACAGGAGGCCAGTTCGCCTGGAACGCTACGCTTGGCCTTGATGGTCTGCACGTCGGAAGTCTCGATCACCGTCGCCACAAAGCCGTTACGGCGCAGATGGTCGACCCATCCCCCACAACAGCCGCAGCCGGGGTCCTTCCAGACCGTGATGGCGGGACCAGCCTTTGCGAAGGCTCGCCCGGCGAGGGATAAGGCTGTGCCGGCGGCAACCCCGACGACAAGAGCCCTTCGGCTGAAAGCGATCGGTCTATTCATGCTGTTACCTTCCCTGTCCTGGAACCCCCTGTCACTGATCTGGATCAACGACGGGTCCGCCCCAGCACCTCCATAAGCTCTGCCACCTTCTTGCGCTGCTCGTGCGCGTCGCCGCTGGCGATCGCATGCTCGACGCAATGCGAGATGTGGTCCTGGAGGATGTCCTCTTCCACTTTCGCAAGCGCAGCGCGCACCGCGGCGATTTGTGTGACGATGTCGATGCAGTAACGGTCCTCCTCGACCATGCGAGACAGGCCGCGCACCTGACCCTCGATGCGGCTGAGCCGCTTAAGACGTGCCGACTTCGATTTGGTGTCCATGTCTTGACGCATACCCCTATAGGGTATATTTGTCAAGGGATACCCCTGGCAGGTATGGACCAGGCCCACAACGTTTCTGGATGATCGACATGGCAGAGCACGCAACGCACGCCCACGCGGCGCATACTCATCACGTTTCCCACGCCCCGAAGGGACGTGGCGCTGTAGATCCCGTGTGCGGCATGACGGTCGACCCGCACACGGCCAAACACCGGCATACCCACGACGGGCATCCCTATTATTTCTGTTCGGCGCGCTGCCGCGAGAAATTCATCGCGGAGCCAGCCAAGTACCTGAAGCCCGAAAACAAACCGGCGGTTTCCGTGCCGGCAGGCACGATCTACACCTGCCCCATGCATCCCGAGATCCGGCAGCAGGGACCGGGCTCATGCCCAATCTGCGGCATGGCGCTCGAGCCGGATATCGCCTCAGCTGACGCCGGCCCAAGTCCCGAACTTGCCGACATGACGCGCCGGTTCTGGATCGGTCTTGCGCTGACGCTGCCCGTGGTCGCGTTGGAGATGGGTGGCCACCTGACCGGCCTGCACCAGTGGCTTGGCCAGCAGATGTCCAACTGGATCCAGCTCGTGCTCGCCACGCCCGTGGTGCTGTGGGCCGGCTGGCCGTTCTTCGATCGCGGCTGGGCCTCCCTCAAGACCATGAACCTCAACATGTTCACGCTGATCGCCATGGGCACCGGCGTCGCCTGGATCTACAGTGTCGTCGGCACCATCTGGCCGGCTCTGTTTCCGGTCTCCATGCGCGGGCACGACGGATCGGTTGCCATCTACTTCGAGGCCGCGGCCGTCATCACCGTGCTCGTGCTGCTCGGACAGGTCCTGGAGCTGCGTGCCCGCGAACAGACGAGCGGCGCCATCAAGGCGCTGCTCGATCTGTCACCCAAGATGGCGCGGCGCATCAAGCCCGATGACAGCGACGAGGACGTGAGCCTCGATCAGGTGGTCGTAGGCGATCGGTTGCGGGTGCGGCCGGGCGAACGTGTTCCGGTCGATGGCGAGATCATCGATGGCCGCAGCGCCATCGATGAGTCCATGGTGACCGGCGAGAGCATGCCGGTGACCAAGAGTGCGGGTGAGAAAGTCATCGGCGGCACCATGAACCAATCCGGTGGCTTCGTGATGCGTGCCGACAAGGTCGGCCGCGACACCGTTCTCGCACAAATCGTGCAGATGGTTGCCCAGGCGCAGCGTAGCCGAGCGCCCATTCAGCGGCTTGCGGATCAAGTCTCGGCCTGGTTCGTGCCGGCTGTGATCGCCGTCGCCGTGCTGGCGTTCGTCGCATGGTCGATCTGGGGACCGGAGCCGCGGCTCACCTTCGGTATCATTGCCGCAGTGTCGGTGCTCATCATCGCCTGCCCCTGCGCGCTCGGATTGGCGACGCCGATGTCGATCATGGTCGGTGTCGGCCGCGGCGCCCAGTCGGGCGTCCTCATCAAGAACGCGGAGGCGCTTGAGCGGATGGAGAAGATCGACACGCTCGTCGTCGACAAGACCGGCACGTTGACCGAGGGGCGTCCAAGCGTGGTCGCGATCAAAACAGCTGTCGGTATTGAAGAGACGGAGCTGCTACGGCTGACAGCCAGCCTGGAACGGTCGAGCGAGCATCCACTTGCGGCGGCAATCGTCCGGTCCGCGACCGAGCGCAAACTCTCACTCGTGCAGCCCTCGAGCTTCGACTCGCCGATTGGCAAGGGTGTTGTGGGAACAGTCGAGGGGCGCAAGCTCGTCATCGGCAATCAGCGCATCATGTCGGAAGCGGGTGTCGATACAGCGGCCCTGACCGCCGCTGCCGACGAGCTGCGCAAGGAAGGAGCGACCGCGATCTTCGTTGCCATCGACGGCAAGGCCGCCGGCATCATCGCCATCGCCGACCCGATCAAGGCAACGACACTCGCCGCGATTGCAGCACTCAAGCAAGCCGGCATCCGCGTCGTCATGCTGACCGGTGACAACCGCACGACGGCACACGCCGTCGCCGCAAAGCTCGGTATCCCCGAGGTTGAAGCCGAGGTTCTACCGGAGGACAAAAGCAAGATTGTCGAGCGCTTCCGCGCCCAGGGCCGCGCCGTCGCCATGGCCGGAGACGGCGTCAACGATGCGCCAGCCCTCGCCGCCGCCGATGTCGGCATCGCCATGGGCACAGGCACAGACGTCGCCATGGAAAGTGCAGGCGTGACGCTCCTCAAGGGCGATCTCACCGGCATCGTCCGCGCGCGACATCTCTCGGCGGCGACCATGAATAACATCCGCCAGAACCTGTTCTTCGCCTTCATCTACAATGCCGCCGGTGTGCCTGTGGCGGCCGGCGTACTCTACCCGCTGCTCGGGATTCTGCTCTCGCCCATTATCGCGGCGGCAGCAATGGCGCTGTCTTCGGTCAGCGTCATCGGCAACGCGCTGCGCCTCAACCGTGTACGGCTCTAGCCATGCCCGCCCTCAGCCGGTCAGCATTGATTGACGCTCCGGCTGAGCGCGTCTTCGCCTATGTCGACGATATCCGCAATCTTGCGCGCCACATGAGCGAGAGCGGCTCCATGCCGATGATGGGATCAAAGCTGGCGCTCGAGATCGTCACACCGGAGCCGACCGGTGTGGGCGCGACTTACCGGTATTCGGGACGCATGATGGGCCTCGCCATCGACTTCTCGGAGACGGTCACCCGCTACGTGCGCGGGCGTGAGAAAGTATGGCGGACCATTGGGCAGCCACGCCTCCTCATCATCGACAGCTATGAAATGAGTGTGCTGGTCGAGCCGATCGCCGACAGTAGATCGCGGCTCACGATTGCCATCGACTACGCGCTGCCGCGCGCAGGCTTCTGGCGCGTTGCCGGACAGTTGCTTGCGGCCCCTTACGCGCGTTGGTGTCTGGGCAGCATGATTGAAGGCACCGCGCAGGATCTGGCGCGGTGCCCGCCATGACCCCAGGCCTCACAATCGAACTACTTTGGCCGAGTGTGCTTCGGCGCTATATCGGTGCTTCGGCTGCGCTGCATCTCATCTGGGAGATCGCGCAGCCGCCCCTCTACACGATCTGGTCGGCTCCCCTCAGCAGCCGAGCGCTTGCCGTACTCCATTGCACGATCGGCGACCTGATGATTGCCAGCGCCTTTCGCTGCTCGCCGCCCTTGCCATTGTCGACCGACCCGACTGGCCGAGGACCGGCTTGCGCTCAGTCTGGCTGCTCCTGTTCGTGATCGGGGCCGGATACACGGTCTACAGCGAATGGTTCAACGTCAACGTGCGTGGCAGCTGGGCCTATGGGCCTCTCATGCCAACACTTCCGCTCCTCGGTACCGGTTTCACCCCGCTGCTGCAATGGCTCGTTGTGCCGAGCTTGACGCTCCGCATTGCGGCGCGCCACTCGCCATGGAGAACCACTTGAACTGAACCCCAGCGAAAGGACAAGACCATGCAAGACATCAAGACATTCTTCGGATCAACATCCGGCCTGGTAGTTTGTGCGGCGCTCGGTCTGCTCGGCCTCTACCTCCTCGTCTATCACCTCAATCATGTGTTGCTGGCGGTTCCCTACCTCATTCTTCTCGCCTGCCCCCTCATGCACCTGATGCACCGCGGTCATCACGGGCACCATCACGACAGCAAGAAGAATGGGTGACAGGAAGAAGATGCACGGCAGCCCAGCCATATGCGGCCAGGAGACTTCCCCGGCCGGTCGCGACTACCGACAAGCAAATGGCAGCCTGGGATTGGGCCTGCACGCCCTTCCTTCAGCCGGGTATCCGGCACCGGCTGAAGCCCGGCAGCAAATCGATCGGCGGGAATGCCTAGGCTGCCACTCACAGGGCAAGCGCAACTTGGGTGGGCACTTCGCGTTTTGACCCGCGGCTTGGGCTGCGTCGGAAATCGCACGTTCCGCGTCGCAATGGTGCGGATACTCAGGATTATTTATGACGATGATTGGATGACCGCGGAGTCATTGGCGGGTGTACGACCACGGGAGCCGACAAATGGCACGCAAGGGATTGTTGGAGCGGCTGGCGCAAGGCCCGGTCATCTGCGCCGAGGGCTATTTGTTTGAGCTGGAACGGCGTGGCTATCTACAAGCGGGAGCGTATGTCCCCGAGGTCGTGCTTGATTATCCAGAGCAGGTCGAGAACCTGCATCGCGATTTTCTGCGAGCCGGTTCAGACGTGATTGAAGCCTTCACTTATTACGCCCACCGCGAGAAGCTACGCCTGATCGGCCGAGAAGGCGACCTCGAACCGATGAACCGACAGGCGCTGCAGATTGCTAAGAAGGTAGCAGCAGAGGCAGATGCTCTCGTCGCAGGAAATATCTGCAACACCAATGTGTTCAAGCCGGCCAGCAGCGACGCCGCCAAGACCGTACGGACCATGTTTGAGGAGCAGGTAGGCTGGGCGGTCGAAGCCGGCGTTGACTTCATTATCGCCGAGACCATTTCGTTCGCGGGTGAGGCCGAGATCGCTCTCGATGTCATCAGGCAGACGAAACTCCCAGCCGTCGTGACATTCGCTCTGCACCGCAACGGGCAGATGCGGGATGGCCTCTCGGTGGCGGAAGCCGCCAAACGCATCGAAGGGCGCGGCGCCGATGTCGTTGGCCTCAATTGCATCCGTGGCCCCAGCACGATGCTTCCCTTCATCGAGGAAATCCGCAACGCCGTAAAGATTCATGTCGCCGCCCTGCCGGTTCCCTATCGCACAACTCAGGCCGAGCCGACTTTCGAAGCGCTGACGGAAAAGGACCAGGCTTGCCTGCATTGCATTCCCGAAGGCCGCTCTTTCCCGGTCGCTTTGGATCCCTTTCAGGCGACCCGCTACGAGATCGCAGACTTTGGCCGGCGGGCGCTCGACATGAACGTGCGCTACCTGGGCGTCTGCTGTGGCGCCGGCCCGCACCACATTCGTTCGCTAGCCGAGGCATTGGGCCGCCACCCGCCTGCAAGCCGCTTCTCCGCCGACATGTCGAAGCACTATGCATTGGGGACCGACCCCCGGCTTCAAGCGGAAAACCGGGAATTCGCAAAGCACCTGTGATCTGACGCATGCGGTTGGTGCACGGAGCCGAGCGGCACCCTCCTATTTGAGCCAATGCTTGCTATATTGCGGTATGCAGCAACCCGCCGCGGCCGAGCCGCAAGTCTTTATCTTTCTGCTGGTTCCTGAGCTGTCGATGATGAGCCTGGCTGCGGCGATCGAGCCGCTACGCTCGCTCAATCGCCTGACCGGCCGCCAGGCTTTTGTATGGCGATTGGCGAGCCTAGATGGCCAACCGGTCATGGCTTCGAACGGACTTCCGCTTGCGGCCATGGCCTGTGAGCAGGCGCTCGGCGATGCCGATTACCTGTTTGTCTGTGGCGGTCTGCGTGTCCGGATGCCCGACGAGCGGCGGTATCATGCAATTCTGCGTCAAGCGGCGCGCCGGCGCATTCGTGTCGGCTCACTTTCGACCGGATCCTATCTGCTGGCCCGCGCAGGTTTGCTGCACGGTTATCGGTGTACGATACATTGGGAGAGTCGGCCGGCGTTTCAGGAAGACTTTCCAGAGTTAGCGTGCACGCCGAAAATCTACGAAATCGATCGGGATCGGTTGACCTGCTCCGGCGGCACGGCCGCGATGGATATGATGTTGCATCTAATCGCCGACTCCTATGGGACGGAGCTCGCGCGAGGGGTGGCCAATCAATTTCATCACGAGCGCATCCGCGACGAGCGGGACGACCAGCTTTGTGGGCAACTGCAGGCACATTTCCCCCCCAAACTTCGTTCCGCCATTGAAACCATGCAGCATCACATCGAGGAGCCCTGCGCGCTACCGACCATCGCCAGGCGCGTATCCTTGAGTCCTCGGCAACTCGAGCGGCTGTTTCTGCGCCACGTCTCCATGACGCCACTGCGCTACTACATGCGCCTCAGAGTCGAGCGGGGGCGCGAGCTCCTACTCTACTCCAACAAGCCGATAGTCGAAGTGGCGGTCTCTTCGGGGTTTGCGTCGACCTCTCATTTTGCCAACTGGTACAGGCGCTTCTTTGGGCAGCGTCCCTCGGACGTGCGTGCGCATTGGCGCCAGCGGACGAACTGAGCGCTAACGGGTTCCGTCGCAAAAGGCGTCGATCGTGTCGTAATCCTGGCGTTTATCGGCGTCCAACCTTCCGAAGATCGGGTCTGGTGGCGCATGAGGAGATTTGATTGCAGACGATCAACTTCATCCTCGCGAATTTGCCGATCATCGGTCAGCGGACCGTTGAGCATATCTCCATTGTTGGAGTGGCAATCGCCATTGCCATACTGACTGGCGTTCCGATCGGCATCCTCATCACGCAGAGCAAGGCCGCGGCAGATCGCGTCTTGTATGTTGCCAGTATCATTATGACCATCCCTTCGATCGCTTTGTTCGGATTGCTTATCCCCATCCTCTCGTTGATCGGGCAAGGCATCGGCTACTTGCCGGCCGTCATTGCCCTGGTCCTTTATTCGCAGCTGCCGATCATTCGCAACACCTATACAGCGATCGCCAATGTCGACCCTGCATTGCGGGAGGCTGCGCGCGGCATGGGCATGACTTCTTTGCAGCGGCTTCTCCACGTCGAGATTCCGATTGCTCTTCCGGTGATCATCAGCGGCATTCGTAATGCCGTCGTGCTCGGTATCGCCATTGGCGCGATCGCGACGTATATCGGGGCAGGCGGCCTCGGCACCTTCATCTCCCGCGGTATTTCTCAAACCGACATCCGCCAGCTGCTTACCGGCGCTTTCGCGGTCTCGCTGCTCGCCATTGTCGCGGATTACAGCCTGCTCGCCTTGCAGCGTTTGCTCACCTCTCCCGGCTTGCGAAACTGAGCGCACCATGATCCGTCTCGATCGCGTCACGAAAGCATTTGGATCAGTTGTTGCTGTTGACAGCGTTGACATGGAAGTGCCCGCTGGCGCGGTGTGCGTCCTGCTTGGTCCTTCGGGCTGCGGCAAGACCACAACCATGAAGATGATCAATCGACTGATCGCGCCAAGCTCGGGTAAAATCTACATCGACGGCCGCGACACCAGCGGGATCGATGACGTCCAGCTTCGTCGCTCGATCGGCTACGTCATCCAACAGATCGGACTGTTTCCGAACAAGACGGTTGAAGACAACATCCGCGTCGTTCCCGATCTGCTCGGCTGGGATCGCAAGCGGTCCCGCGCCCGCGCAGCCGAACTTCTCAGACTGGTCAATCTCGATCCGGCCATTTTCCTTCATCGCTACCCCAAAGAGCTTTCCGGGGGCCAACAGCAGCGCGTGGGAGTGGCTCGAGCGCTTGCCGCCGATCCCCCCGTACTACTGATGGATGAACCGTTCGGGGCCATCGATCCCATCAACCGCGAGGTGATTCAGGACGAGTTCATGAAGCTGCAAGCCGAGCTGAAGAAGACCGTCGTGTTCGTCAGTCACGATATCGACGAAGCGGTCAAGATGGCCTCGCACATCGCCATCTTCCGCGAAGGTCGCCTCATTCAATACGACAAGCCCGACAACATTCTCGCTCACCCGCTCAACGCGTTCGTTGCCGAGTTCGTCGGTAGCGACCGCACGTTGAAGCGGCTTCGACTCATCAAGGTCGGCGACGTCATGCTAAGCGAACCGCCGCGTGTTCGCGCCGAGGACAGTCTCGACACGGCCGCTGCGCTTATGGAAGAGCATGGGCACATATCGATTGTTATGGTCGGCCCACGTGGGCGTGCGCGCGGAGTGGTGCGCCTCGAAGCCGCGCGCGGCAAGAAGGGCCTCGTTGCTGAGCACGTCGATAAGTTGCCGGGGCTCGTTAATGTCCAAGACGACCTTCGCACCGCCGTTTCGACCATGTTCACCCACGATGTCACGTGGCTCGCGTGCGTTGACGATGATGGCTTCTACAAGGGCTACATCACACAGCGCGGCATAACACATGTGCTTGGTGCGGCGTACCGGGATCGATAAGCGATGGCTTCGTCTCTCCATACCGTTGCTCGGGTTTCCCTCATTGCCATGGCATTTGCACTGGGTGCCTATCTTCAGTCGCGTGGATTGCTGACCTCGATCCTGCGGCATTGGGGCGATGTCGTCTATTTGACCCGTCAGCACCTCTGGCTCGTGGCACTCTCCGGCACGCTCGCGATCGTGGTTGGAATTCCGCTCGGTGTTCTGATGACGCGGCAGGGCTTTGAGCGTTTTGCGGATATCGCGACCCAGCTCGTCAATCTCGGAACTACCATTCCAACGCTCGCCATCCTAGCTCTCGCCATGTCGGTGCTCGGCATCGGCGCTCCACCGGCAATCTTCGGCCTATTCGCTCTCACACTGTTGCCCATCGTGCTCAATACGGTCGCGGGGTTGCGAACGGTTCCGGGACACTTGCTTGAAGCTGCGCGCGGCATGGGGATGGCAAAGTGGCAGATTCTGCTGCGTGTCGAACTGCCCAACGCTGCCTTCGTGATCCTTGCCGGAATTAGAACAGCGCTCGCGATCAACGTGGGAACGGCACCGCTTGCCTTCCTTATCGGCGGCGGCGGGCTGGGAGAACTCATCTTTACGGGCATCGACCTGATGGAACCGGGCATGCTTCTGGCCGGCGCCATCCCGACCGCTCTGCTCGCCATCTTGATCGATTTCGTAATCGGCCAGTGCCAGTACTGGCTGGTGCCGAGGGGCGTAAACCCCTTGCGCTGAACAGCGGACCAGAATGGGAAGTGAACAAGAGCAGGGAGGCTCACATGCCGAGGACAATAGCATTGCTCGCCGCAGCAGTTCTGGCGATTGGCGCAGGTTCGGCGTCGGCGCAAACGATCGTAGTAGGCGGCAAGAATTTCACCGAGCAGCAGTTGATGGCCGAAATGACATCGCAGTTGCTCAAGGCAAAGGGTCTTACAGTCGACAAGCGCTCGGGGCTGGGCACCGCTGCCCTTCGCCAGGCGCAGGAATCCGGGCAGATTGACGTGTACTGGGAGTACACCGGCACCTCGCTGATTACCTTCAACAAGGTCACCGACAAGCTCGACGCGGCCGCGACCTACGCAAAAGTCAAAGAGCTGGACGCCGGTAAAGGTCTTGTCTGGCTTAATCCATCGAAGGCTAACAACACTTACGCACTGGCCATGCGCAAGAAGGACGGCGCTGAGAAGGGCATTAAGTCCATTAGCGACCTCGCCGCCAAAATAAAGGGCGGCCAAGCACTGAAGCTCGCGTCGAATGCTGAATTTTACTCCCGTCCCGACGGCCTTGCGCCCTTGCAGGAGAAATATGGCTTCGAATTCGGGCGCGAAAACGTAGTGCGCATGGACACCGGCCTCGTCTACCAGGCGCTGCGTGACAGCCAGGTCGATGTCGGCCTTGTCTTTGCCACCGACGGTCGTATCCCGGCATTCGACTTTGTCGTGCTCGCCGACGACAAAGGCTATTTCCCGACATATGCAATGACACCGGTCGTGCGCAAGGAGACGCTCGACAAGAACCCGCAGCTGGCGGACGCACTCAACTCTCTCTCGGCGAAGCTCGATGACAGCGTAATGGCGCGTCTCAACGCAACCGTGGATGTCGAGAAAAAGACCGTCGAGGAGGTCGCCACCTCGTTCCTGAAGCAGGCCGGCCTGATGTGACAAAGATGCGAGGGAGCGCGCTCCCTCGCAACCCCTGTACCTGCGACACATGGAGGGCAGCCGTGCGCGCTGTCGACTTTATCCACGACTTAACCTGGGCCGAAATCCCGCAGCCGGTCATCGAGCAGGCGAGACACTGTGCGCTTGACCTTCTCGGTGTCGCTGCCGGCGGCCTGCAGACCGAGCTCTCCAGGATCGTCCATAATTTTGCCGCCCGGCAGATGGCGTCCAGCGAGACCGGGGCGCGCATATTATTTGATGGACGCCGCGTGAGTCCGGCAGGGGCTGCCTATGCCGGCGCATCGACCATCGATGCGATCGACGCGCACGATGGACATTCTCTTACCAAGGGTCATGCCGGCGTTGCTGTTTTGCCAGCCCTGCTGGCTTTGGCGGATTCCGGGCACCGCCTTACGGGTCGCGAGTTCCTAACCTGCCTGGTTCTTGGATATGAGATCGCGACGCGGGCCGGCATCGCGCTCCACAGCAGTGCAGCAGACTACCACACGTCCGGGGCATGGAATGCGCTCGGATGTGCAGCAATCGCTGCGCGATTGCTGGCGCTCGATCGGTCAGCCACACGCCACGCTCTTGGTATCGCAGAATATCACGGCCCCCGTAGCCAAATGATGCGCGTCATCGACCATCCGACCATGCTCAAGGACGGCTCAGGGTGGGGTGCTTTCGCCGGCGTTTGCGCGGCCTTCCTAGCATCTGACGGCTTCACCGGCGCGCCCGCCATCACCTTCGAAGGCGCTCAGCAGGCGTCGCTGTGGGAGGATCTTGGCCAGCGGTGGCGCATCCTCGAACAGTATTTCAAGCCATACCCGATCTGCCGATGGGCACAGCCGGCGGTGGATGCAGCGCGCGCGCTGCTTGCTCACTACGCTTTCGATTACCGAAGCATCGCCTCGATTCGTGTGGCAACTTTCGCTGCCGCAGTGCGGCTCGGGACGCGTCCACCCGCGACCACCGAAGAAGCACAGTATGCGATGGGCTTTCCACTTGCCGCGTTCCTCGTCCACCAACGTCTTGGTGCCGATCAGGTCATCGGTCATGCGCTGCACGACCCCAAAGTGCTCGCGATGCTGCCCCGGATTGTCCTCGAGGAAGATACCGGAATGACCCTGCGCTTTCCCGCCGAGCGGATCGCGACCGTGACGATCACGCTTGCCGACGGGCAGACGCTCGTCTCGGCGCCAACGATGGCCTCGGGTGACGCCCTGACCCCGTTCTCGGACGGCGAGATGGCCGCCAAATTCCACATGTTTGCCAGCTGCCTGCCGGCGCGGCGCCGAAAAGCCATCGAGAAGGCCGTCGCCACACTGGGTGGAGCGGACGATGCATTGCCCGAATTTCTGGATCTCGTTCTCGGCAACTTAGAGAAGGACGTTCCCGCATCGCGACCGGCGTTTGCCGATCTGGCATGAGAACGGTCGCGGCTGGAGCTTGGCAACCGAGCCCGTCAAAAGTGAGAACAGAGCATGAGAAAGCATGCACGCGCAGTCGTCATCGGAGGGGGGGTCGTAGGCGCAAGCGTGCTCTACCATCTGACCAAGAAGGGTTGGCGTGAAGTGGTGTTGATCGAGCGCCTGGAACTGACGTCCGGCTCGACCTGGCATGCGGCCGGCGGCATGCACACCATCAATGGTGATCCCAACGTCGCCAAGCTGCAGCAATACACGATCAACCTCTACAAGGAGATAGAGGAAATCTCCGGCCAATCAGTCGGCCTGCACATGACCGAGGGGCTGATGCTCGCCGCAACTACGGAGCGCTGGGAGTGGTTGAAGAGTATTCACAGCAAGGGTCGATACATGGGCATGCAGCTCGAGCTCCTATCGCTCGACGAAGCTGAAAAACGCCTGCCGCTGATCGACAAGACCCAATTCGTAGGAGCCCTATACGATCCAATTCAGGGGCATGTTGATCCGTACGGGACAACGCACGCCTACGCAGCCGCCGCCAGGAAGGCTGGCGCCGAGATATGTCTGCGCACACGCGTGCTCACCACCACCCCGCGCGCCGACGGTACCTGGGAGGTGGAGACTGACAGAGGCATCATAAGGGCTGATCACGTCGTCAACGCAGCCGGACTCTGGGCGCGTGATGTTGGGCGCATGGCCGGCATCGAGCTTCCGGTACTGGCCATGGAGCATCAGTACTTGATCACCGAAGAAATGCCCGAGGTGATCGAGATCAATCGTCTCACTGGCAAGATGGTCCTGCACGCCGTTGATTTCGACGGCGAAATTTATATGCGGCAGGAAGGCAACGGCATGCTGTTTGGCACCTATGAGAAGCATGGCGTGCCATGGAGCCCGAACAGTACACCCTGGGATTTCGGTCCGACTTTGCTGCCAGATGATATTGAGCGCATGGCTGCCAATCTCGATGTGGGTTTCCGCCACTTCCCGGCCTTCCAACGGGCCGGCATCAAGAAGATCATCAACGGGCCCTTTACGTTCGCACCGGATGGCAATCCATTGGTGGGGCCCGTGCAGGGCTTGCGCAACTATTGGGTGGCGTGCGGCGTGATGGCCGGCTTCAGCCAGGGAGGTGGCGTTGGTCTCGCGCTCTCCAACTGGATGGCCGACGGCGATCCCGGGTTCGATGTCTGGGCGATGGATGTCGCCCGCTTTGGCGGCTGGGCCAATCCGGCATATACGAACGCCAAAGTGCGCGAAAACTACGGCCGCCGCTTTCGCGTGAAATTTCCCAACGAGGAACTGCCCGCCGCTCGCCCGCTGCGAACCACACCGATGTACCACAAGTGGCTCGAGCTTGGCGCCGTGATGGGCGACAACTGGGGCTTGGAGGCACCTTTGTGGTTCGCCCCGCCCGGCGTCACGGACAAGTTCTCCTTCCATCGCTCCACAGATTTCGAGCATGTTGCCCGGGAGTGCAAAGCAGTGCGCACGGGCGTCGGCATCTGTGAAACCTCGACGTTCGCCAAGTACGAGGTCACGGGACCAGATGCAGAGACGTGGCTTTCGCAACTGCTTGCCAACAAGCTGCCGCGGACGGGACGAATCGCACTTTCACCGATGCTCAATCATCGCGGCAAACTGATCGGCGATTTCACAGTGGTGAAGGCAGAAGCCGAGCGCTTTCTCCTCTTTGGCACGGGTGCAGCAGAGAAATACCACATGCGTTGGTTCGATCAGCATCTGCCCGCGCGGGGCGTTAAATTGATCGCCTTGGGCCAGTCACTGGCAGGACTTTCGCTCGCCGGCCCCCGCTCGCGCGACCTTCTCGCCAAACTTACCGATGCAGACATCTCGGCTCAGGCATTTCGTTTCTTGGACTTTCGTCCCCTGATCGAGATCGGCATAGTGCCCGCCATGGTCGGGCGGCTTTCGTTCACAGGCGATCTTGGCTACGAGATTTGGGTGCAACCAGAATATCAGGTCCCGCTGTTTTCGGCGCTTTGGGAAGCAGGCCGTGAATTCAATCTTCGTCCTTTCGGCGCGCGCGCTCTGCTGTCACTGGCGCGTGAGAAGAATTTTGGCACTTGGTCGCGCGAGTATCGACCAATCTACGGACCCTTCGAGGCGGGTCTTGGTCGCTTCATTGATCTGTCGAAGAATGATTTCATAGGTCGCGCTGACGCGGCCATGGAGAAGGAACGCGGATCGCCAAGGCAGCGCGTGAGCTTCGTCGTCGAGGCGGCTGATACGGACGCCAACGGCGATGAGGCGGTATGGAAGGACGGCAAAGTGGTCGGATGGATTACCTCGGGCGGCTACTGCCATTACATGGCTTGTTCGTTTGCTACAGGCTATGTTGCAAAAGCGGCGCTGGCTAACGGCGGCGGCGGGTGCTGGGAAATCGAGATAATCGGTGAGCGGCGGCCCGCTCGACTGCAACCGGAGCCCCTGTTCGATCCCAGAGCCCAGCGCATGCGCGGTTGAGCATCGCAGCTGGCCTCGGGTCACCCGGCACAAACTCGCGGTGGCTCGTCATGGCGATGTCGCCGGCCGTTCGTTATCCTCCGAGGGAGGATTATCACGGCGAAGCGTTACGCCCACAGTTCCGCCGCGAATCCCGTGCAAGCTGAGGCTTGGCTCTTTCGGGGGAAAGCGCATGAGGATACGAGCACTGAACCGCAAGCTTGCCAAGCAAGCTCCGGAAAGCACCTTCAACTCTCCATTGGAAATCGTTGATGAGCGCTTGTTCACCAAAGGCGAAAAAGTGGCCACGCTGAACCGCTGGCGTCAGACCGCGCTACGCACGTCCGTGTACGTGGAAAGCCGTCGCGTGCTCGAGCTGATCGACGAAGCAAAGAGCCGTCTGGGCGTGCAGCCGCACTAGGTTCAGCTGGTTTGGCCCGCTTTCCTGCACGATGTTGGGTGCGGTTGTGAGTCGGGCCGGCCTCTTGAACGAGAGAGCATGAGTGCTGGGTCGAGATGCAGCACGATGCACCAGCGGCCGGTCGCATGTCGACCTTCTCGCTGCCACGGTCGATGTCGTCCGAGCTCGGCGCTGGTGGGAGCCTCGGCACTTTACTGCTTGTTCCTGCCCGGATTGAGAGCGCTGGCCCCTCGGCCCAGATATAGTACCCTATTCTGCGTAGGCCCCGCAGAACAGGCGCTGGATCTAGGGCATGCGGCATAGCCTCTCCCGTCCCGAGCGCGAAAACTGAATGCAGGCGCCAGCCTACGGGACAGCTCGGAGACGGCAGGTTTGCCCCGGCCGGGTCGCGGGTAATCGCGAATAGAGGCTCGCAGTCGCACTCGAATAGGTAGGCCTCAACGGCGTCGCGCTCGTCGACCAATGCATAGGCAGCTTGCAGCGTCATGACGCGCTCACGACGATTCCGCTGAGAACTGAACAATTGCGCCTGACTGATGTTCCCTCCGCCGTGCGATGGAAGATTAGAGGAAGGCCAGTCTGACCGTGCGCAAACGTACGGGCGTGGCCAAAATGGGGATGTCCACATACGATGAAGTGACGAAACGGGGC
>Ga0075428_100003533_pt1 | contig 17122 bp, 16 predicted proteins | sample RhiMetdeltSRZDD2_FD_75291 | JGI IMG/M metagenome (GOLD analysis project Ga0075428, IMG submission 75291) | Populus rhizosphere microbial communities from Tennessee, USA - Rhizosphere MetaG P. deltoides SRZDD2 | ecosystem: Host-associated > Plants > Roots > Rhizosphere > Soil | place: USA... | reverse complement strand
CGGAGGCCAAGGCTCAGCTGGCTGAGTTGTTGCGTCTCAAGCCGGAGTTCACGCTCAGCCACTTCAAGGCCGTGGAGCCGTCGGATGTGCCGGCGTTCCGCGCTCAGCGAGAACGGATTTACGAAGGACTCCGTCGCGCCGGCGTGCCGGAGTAGCGATACTGATCCACCAACCGAGCAAACGAGACCGTTTACGGCCTCGGGCGACGAGTTGAAGATCACCAACCCTATGTCATCAAGCGGCGGGCAGTGAGAGTTGTTTACAAGATAACGAGAGTTCGTGAGTCCGTTGTGTCGGTGGGGTGGTGCATCACTCTTCAAGCAAGAAAGACGTATTTGCCTGTTGCCTGTCAAAAAGCGCAGGTAGGCCTTCGTTGCACATGTCGGCTGTTGGCCCCTCGCGACGAAATGGCATGTCCGCTCCTATGGCGGCTCATGGGGGTAAGACCGGAAGAGACATGCTCGATCTGAGACTTGTCGATTTTGACCCATCTGCGACATCGGTGGGTGATTTCGACATCGGGAGCTTACGGAATAGTCGCCAGCGGGGGGCCGAGCCTTGTGGCGCGCCGCACGCGCTTTATTCGAAACCCTTGCTTTTAGAACGGTCTGGGCGGTAGGCGAGGAAAGGAACGTGCTGTTGGGCGTCACCCCCGAAACCGTGGTCACTTTGGCTGCAAGGTTACGATAAGGAACTCTTTGATTGCCTTGACCACCTCGGCATGCGCCTGCGCGTCGTAGGCGACCGTGACTCCACGCTCGACGCACGGATCGCTCGCGTAGGTGAACGGCTGCTTCGTCTGGCTGTTCACGATGCGACCACCTGGCACCTCCTCTAGGAAGGGGCAGCCGCGCGTCGTCTGCGCCTGCGGGAGCTTGACCGGGTCCTTGAGCGCCGGGTTGTCGAAGACGTGATGCGCGCCAGGGTACTCGGTCAGCGTGATGTCCTTTCCGACTTTCCTGAGGCGCTCGACGTAGGCGCGGCATCCGGCGGCGGGGACATAATCGTCCGCTGCGCCGTGGAAGAGGCGGATCGGCTTGTCCGCCACGTCCAGCCCGTCGATGAAGTTCCGATTGCAGGTCGGATAGAGCCCAATGTAGCCGGCGAACGTGAGGCCGCCCGCCGGGCCGTGCATCGCGGCGAACCGCTTGAGAGCGGAGTAGTGGGCCGCTCCGCCGCCGCGCGAGAAACCCATGACGACGACCCGCGCCGGGTCGATCCGGGGATGCTTGCCGAGGACCTCGAGTGCGCGGTACGCGTCGCCGATGTGAGCCCAGCGGCTGAGCTGGTCCTGGTCGTTCTGGGTGCTGGTGACGCTGCGGCCGGTGAAGCTGTCGACGATGAAGGTCGCGACGCCGAGGGTGGCGAATTCGCGCGCCCAGTTGTCCTGCAGGCCCGACGGGCCGCCCGAGCCGTGAAGCAGGATCACGGTCGGCAGCCGGTCGGTGCCGGTGCGCGGGATCCGGAGCTCGCCGCTGATGGTCGCCGGCTTGGCGTCCTTCTTCCCGCTCAGGAACTCCTGCTCGGTCGGCGTCTGGGTCTGGATCGTATGCAGCTCGAGTCTTGCAATCTGCGCGCTGACCGAGCTGATCGGGAACAGTGCACTGACGACCAGAGACCAGCCAAAAAGCGCAAAGCCGGGCTTGCGGGAGAAGCTGACGCACATAAGAGCCTCCTTTGGTTACCCACTGCCGTGTAGTGACGCCCAACCGTTCAAGCTAACCGGCGGGCCGCGCGGCCAGATGCAAGAATTTGCGGCGGGAAGTTTCATGGTGGTCCCTCCCGCGATTGGCAGGCGTTGATCGCCCGTCGGCTGGCCGCGTACCGAATAGGCTATCGTCCTGACTGCCAGCATGGAAGGGGCGCATGTCGCCTCCTGGGGGTTAGATCGGAGGAGATATGCTCAGTCTGCGACTTACCAGTTTTGACCTTATCGGACCCAGGCCCGGCACCACGGGCCATTACTCGATGACGCGATCGGCGCCTTTGCGTATGTCGGTCGCGAGAAGCAGACATCTATGTGCGCGCCGACGCCGTTCGAAGTGCCACAAGCCGACATCACGCCTGCGGATCGAAATAGAAAGGCCGCCCACTGAGGCGGCCTATCCACAAGCATTGCGGGTCGGTTGGCGCGGCCCGGCGCTCGACGCGCCGGATGTATCACATGCGTATCAGTTCGCCGCGAAGCAGTAGATCAGTCCGGCGCCGCCGGAGCTCTTGAGCTGGTCGGCGCTACAGCCGCGCGAAGGATGCGAGGCGTTCCATGATTTCGACGGCGCATCGTCGCGCAATCCCATGCGGTCGTGATGACCGACCATGGCGGCGCCGTCCCCGCTCTTGGTCCAGTTGCCGCAGGTCATGTCCTTGTCTGGAGGCAGGGCGCGCCCATTCTCATCCGATCCGGTGAGGATGTCGTGCTGGTTGACGACGAACAGCCGACTGGGAATGCGCCTGCCGCTTTCGGCCAACCCGCCCTCGGTGTCGATCTTGTTGTTGGCGGAATGCAGATCGTCGACGCTGCTGGCGATCTGCACACCCGCGGCATTAACCCATGGGCCCTTGCCGATCCGGTCGCGCGCATTGACCGCTGCCGCGCCGCCAACGGCCTGAGTGCTGAGGTAGGCTCGCCAGGTCTTGGCCCCGGCGCCGGCCTTGGTTGCCAGCGCTTGGCAGTGACCGTCGGCCCCCTCGAGGCCACCATAGTCGGCGCCCTTGGGTCCACCGGTGCTGGTGATGAAGAAGGTCATGTTGGGAAACTGCGGCGGCGGCTGTTGAGCCCGCGATTCTCCGATCAGAGCGAACGGCGCGGCCGCGGCTATGACGAATGCCGCAATCCGAAGTTTGCCTTGCATGGGACTTCCCTCCAGCGTGCTTGATTGAAGAAACCTAATCAAAGAGGCCAAATCGATGAGCCTTGAAACTCCGCCCTCAAGTGGCACGGAGCTTCTACCCTTCAAACCTATCGGGCTGTGGCCGTTCGGGCAATCGCGGAGGTATCGAAGAGATCCCGGGGCATAGTCAGGAGTTAACAGTCGGGGAGCCGGTCGAAGTCGGGTAAACCGAGTTCGGCTTGTGGTCGAGCGTCTGTTCGATGACCTTCGAGATGTCTCTGGGCCGCTTCATCAGGCGCGCACGGTTTCGGCAGCCGGCCTCTCATCGATTGCTTTCGCTGCGTGCCTCGGCGGGATCGCGGGGGCGTTTGCAATCCAGCAGCCAATCGGCCGCGCCCCGCCACAGCGTCTCGCGATGCTCGGGGCGGAAGAAGCCGAAGTGTCCGATCTTCTTGGCCCCGACGTCTCGCGGCGTGATCTCGACGCGCTCGCGGCGAGCGCCCGTGAAGCCTGAAAGCAGCATGTCGACCGCAGGCGCCGTCGCCCACGAATCGTCGGCGATCCGGATCGCCCGCAGGTCGCCGGTGAAACGCGGAAAGTTCGCGAGCGCATCGAGCGTCGGATCGTCGAAGAAGTAGCGCGGCCGTCCCACCCATTTGGTCCATTCCAGGAACACGCCCTTGGGCAGGTCCTCGCCGATGCCGAGCCGTCCGGGCGTGTATCCGAGCATGTGCGTCACCGGCACGCCGATCAGCCGCATGAGGCCGTAGGCGCGATAGTTCTCGGGCGGGGCGAACAGCCGCCAGTAGCCGGCCTGCGCGGCGACGAACAGCGCGCGCGCCACGCGCGCGTTGTTGGGCGCAAGTCCCAGCGCCTGCCCGCCGAACGAATGCCCGACCATGAGCAGCGGAACGGCGGGCCACACCCCGTGCACGTGGTCGATCGCGGCGGCGACGTCGAGCGCCGCCCAGTCGCGCATGCTGGCATCGAAGCCCTTGAGCGATCGCGGCCGCGAGCCGCCGATGCCGCGGTAGTCGTAGGTGACGGCGGCGCCGCCGCGCTCGGCCAGGTAGGCGGCGAAGCCGCGATAGATCTTGCGCGACACGGCGGTGGCGGAATTGACCAGCACCGCCGCGCGCGGCGGCGTCCCCGGTGCGAACACCGTGGCGGCCAGCTCGTATCCGTCGCGCGCGGTGATGCTGGTGTCCTGGATCAGGACCTCGGCGCTCACGGCGCGCTCTCCCGTTTCGGCGGCCGGCGCCACAGGCGCCAGATCACGAACAGCACGAGCGCGAAATGTATCGCGCCGTTGTGGACGAACAAGGCGGCCGGCACCGTCCGCGTCATCAGTGCCGCCGCCAGCGTCGGGCCGACGATTGCGCCGATGGTGTAGGTCAGCAGGAGCCCGGTCGAGATCTCGACCATGTTCTCGCGGCCGGCGAGATCGGCGGCGTGGCCGGAGGCCAGTGGATAGAGCACCAAGGCGGAGGCGCCGACCGCGCCGGCGAGCAGGATCAACGTGGCGGGCCCGCTCGAGGCAAAGGCCACCAGCGCCGCTTCGGCCGCGCAGGCCACCGCCATCGCGCACAGCATCACGAGGCGCCGGTCGGCGCGGTCGGCAAGCCGCCCGATCGGCCACTGCACCAGCGCCGCGGCAAGGATGGTTGCGGTCATGAACGTGGCGACGCCGGCCGGATCGAGCCCGCTCGCAGTCGCGAACACCGGCCCGAGCGCCCACAGCGTGCCGTTGGCGGCCCCCGCCGCCAGGACGCCGATGACCGCCACCGGGGAGAGGCGATAGAGCCAGGCGAGCCGCAGCCGCGGCACCGGCGGCGGCGTCGGCGGATCGGTGCGGGTGAAGGCGAGCGGGAGCACCGAGAGCGCGAACGCCATCGCCGAGGCGGAGAACAGCGCGAACGCGCCGGGCGGCGCCAGCCGGATCATCTGCTGGCCGGCCGCGCTGCCGACGTAGTGCACGATCTGGTAGAGCGCGAGCACCTGGCCGCGCACCGCGTTCTCGGCCTTGTCGTGCAGCCAGCTCTCGATCGTGGCGTAGAGGCCGGCGAAGCAGAAGCCGGTGACGGCACGGATCATCGCCCAGGCCACCGGCTCCGGCATCAGCGGGTGCGCGAGCGCGGTTGCGGTTGCGACTGCGGCGAGCGCCGCGAAGGCGCGGATGTGGCCGGCGCGCGCGACGATGCGCGGGGTGGCGATGCAGCCGATGAACATGCCGCCGGAATAGGACGAGCCGATCAGCCCGATCGTCAGCTCGGAGAATCCCACGGTCATCGCGCTCAGCGGCACCAGGGTGTTGAGCAGGCCGTTGCCGGCGATCAGCACCACGACGGCCAGGAGCAGCGCGGTCACTTGGGCGTAGGCGGGATGCAGGGGCATGGCTAGTGCCCCGAACCCGAAGTTCGCATATTCATGCCGCGCGTCCGATTGCGAGCTTCGGGTTCGAAAGGGGCACTGGAACGATCGGCTTGCGAGTGTCCCTTGGATTCCGAAGTTCGCATGAGAGTGTGCCGCAATGTATGCGAACTTCGGAATCGGGACACTAGCTGGAATTTCGGGAGAGGTCTCGTGTATAAGCCATGCAAGCGGCGGCGCAATGCACCGCCGTGGGTAGGAGTCTTGACATGCCCGAGCGTTGGACCCCCGACAGCTGGCGCGCGAAGCCGATCGTGCAGGCGCCGCAATATCCGAATCCGCAGGCGCTGAGCGAGGTCGAGACGCTGGTCGCGACCTTCCCGCCGCTGGTGTTCGCGGGCGAGGCGCGCGCGCTCAAGCGCGGCCTCGGCCGCGTCGCCGCCGGCGAGGCGTTCCTGCTGCAGGGCGGCGACTGCGCGGAAAGCTTCGCCGAGCATCATGCCGACAACATCCGCGACTTTTTCCGCGTGCTGCTGCAGATGGCGGTCGTGCTCACCTATGCGGCCGCCTCGCCGGTGGTGAAGGTCGGGCGCGTCGCCGGCCAGTTCGCCAAGCCGCGCTCGTCCGCGACCGAGACCGTCGATGGCCGCGAGCTGCCGAGCTATCGCGGCGACATCATCAACGACATCGCCTTCACTGAAGTCGCGCGCACGCCCGACCCCCGCCGGCAGGTCGAGGCCTACCGGCAGTCGGCGGCGACCATCAATCTGCTGCGCGCGTTCGCGCATGGCGGATATGCCAGCCTGGCGCGCGTGCACGAGTGGATGCTCGGCTTCGTCAAGGACGCGCCGCGCTCGCAGGACTACCAGGAGCTGGCCGACCGCATCTCGCAGTCGCTCGATTTCATGCGCGCGTGCGGGCTCGATCCCGACAGCCACCCGGAGCTGCGGACCACCGATTTCTACATCAGCCACGAGGCGCTGCTGCTCGGCTACGAGCAGGCGATGACGCGCGTCGATTCCACGTCCGGGGACTGGTACTGCACCTCGGGTCACATGGTCTGGATCGGCGACCGCACCCGCCAGGCCGACCACGCCCACGTCGAGTTCTGCCGCGGCATCAGGAATCCGATCGGCATGAAGTGCGGCCCGTCGCTCAAGCCCGACGACCTCTTGCGCCTGATCGACATCCTCAACCCGGAGAACGAGCCGGGGCGGCTGACGCTGATCGGCCGGTTCGGCGCCGACAAGGTCGGCGAGCATCTGCCGGCCCTGATCCGCGCGGTGAAGCGCGAGGGCAAGGTCGTCGTGTGGTCGTGCGATCCGATGCACGGCAACACCATCGCGTCGGCGACCGGCTACAAGACCCGGCCGTTCGAGCGCATCCTGCAGGAGGTGAAGAGCTTCTTCGCCGTGCACGCCGCCGAGGGCTCCTACGCGGGCGGCGTGCATCTCGAAATGACCGGCAAGAACGTCACCGAGTGCACCGGCGGCGCGCGCGCGATCAGCGACGAGGACTTGAACAACCGCTACCACACGTTCTGCGATCCGCGGCTCAACGCCGAGCAGTCGGTCGAGCTTGCCTTCCTTTTGGCCGACCTGCTCAAGCAGGAGCGGACCGGCAAGGCGCGGCCGCTGCCGGCGGCCGCCGGGCTTTAGGCCGCCGGGTTTCCACTGCTGTCATCCCGGCCGAGCGCCGAAGGCGCGAGAGCAGGGAACCATGTATCCCGGCCTCGCATGCTCCAGGTACGTGGATCCCGGCTCGCGCTCACTGCGCTCGCTTGGGCCGGGATGACACTGCATGGGGGTGCTGACGCAGTAGCTCACGCTCACCAGCGCAACAGGCGGGCGCCGGCGAGCGCGCCGATGGCGGTGACCAGTGCGATCGCGATCCCGTACCAGGTCGCCACGAACAGCGGTGAATCATCGACGCAGTGCGCGGCGTAGAGCGCCGCGCCGAGGCTGCCGGCGAGCGCCCCGGCAATCGCGCCGGCGACGGCCGGCCGGGTGGGGGCACCTTCGCGCAGAGCCACCAACAGGGCGGCAAGCACCGGTGCCGCCAGCAGCGGAATGCTGACCAGGCACAGATACGAGTTGGCCCCGACCAGCCGCGGCCACCAGGCCGATTGCGGAACCGACAGCAACTCCAGCACGACCGCGACCGCCAGCAGCACCGGGCCGACCAGCAATGCGACGAGCCAGGCGCCGGCGTCGGCCCCGGGACGCACCAGGCGCAGCACCAGGCCTCCTGCCGCAACTGCGACCACCAGGGTGACGACGAATTTGAACAGGAACCGCAGCGTGCCGGCGGCACTCGCGATATCGGGCCGCGGTCCCAGTGTGAGCCAGAACAGCCCCGCGGCGACCGCCAGCCCCACGGCGAGCGCCGCCGCCAGTCGTGCGCCGAGCGCGGCCGCACGCCCCGTCCGGTCGGCCGCCAGCATGCGGATCAGCTGTTCGGTGCTCACGTTGCCCCCAGCCGCATCACCGCTGCCAGCGCCGCCACCGCGCGATGCAGCGCCACCCGCACCGCCCCCTCGCTGATCTTTAAGGCCTCCGCGGTTTCCCGGATCGACCGTCCGTCGAGCGCGATCGCCTGCACGACGCCGCGCTGGCGCGCCGGCAGCCGGTCGAGATGGCGCTCGAGGTCACGGCGCGGGTAGTCCGTGGTGGTCTCTTCGGCCGGCAGCACGTCTTCGAGCTCCTCCACCGGGATGCGCACATGGCGCCCGTGCCGCCGCAGTGCGTCGATCAGCTTGTGTCGGGCGATCGCGCGCATCCATGGACCGATCGGCTCGCTCTCGATCCAGGTGTGCCGTTTCAAGTGAATCGCGACCAATGTTTCCTGCACGATGTCCTCGGCCTCGACGTTCGGCCCGGTGCGCGCAACCGTGCCGCGCGCGAACGAGCGCAGCGCCGGCAGGATCGCCCGCAGGAACTGCTCGTAGGCGGCGGCGTCGCCGGCGTTGCCCGCCCGCATCAGCGCGGCCCACTCGGCCTCGTCCCATTTCACCGCGCGCGCATCCTCTTTCGTTGCCGCGGATGCCGTTGTTACCGCAAAGGATCAGAAATCCCGCGGCGGCGGAAGCGCAATCCTCGCGGTTGGGCCCGGTCGGGCCCGCTGGCGCGGCCTTGGTGCCTCTGTAGGCGGGTGCCGGCCTTGCGCGCCCGGTTGCGCGCCGGATGCGGCCTTGTCGGTCAGGTGTTAGGGTGGCATGGGGAGTGGCTGCGATCCCGAGGCGGCCACGCCCGGGCATGCAAACCCAGGACCTGGGGAGGAAACCCATGCAGTGCGGTCATCCGCGGTTATCGGCATTCGCGATCGGACTTCTCGCGCTTCCGCTGTCGGCGCTCGGCGCTTCGGCGCAGCTCGCCGTTTCGGCCAACGATAGCAAGGCCGTCCTGGTCGACGGCGTCAACACGGTGCCGGCGAATCCGGCCGGCGACACCGTGAGCATCGTCGATCTCAACGTCTCGCCGCCCAAGCTGGTCGCGGAGATCAAGGCGCCGACCAGCGTGGTCGGTCCGCCGTCCAGCGTCGCGGTCGCGCCGGATGAATCCTATGCGCTGGTGACCGCCGCCACCAAGGTCGATCCCGCCGATCCCAAGAAGACCGCCCCCGACAACAAGATTTCGGTGATCGACCTCAAAACCTCGCCGCCCGCCGTCGTCGCCACCGTCGAGGCCGGCGCGGGCGCCGCCGGCGTCGCCATCAACCGTGCCGGCAACCTCGCGATCGTCGCCAACCGCGCCGAGGGCACGCTGTCGGTGTTCACCATCTCCGGCAAGACGTTGACGCCTGCCGGCAAGATCGATCTCGGCGACAAGGCCGCGGGCCCGAGCGCGGTCGCCTTCACGCCGGACGGCAAGACCGCGCTGGTCAGCCGCGACGGCGATCACAAGGTCTCCGTGTTCAACGTCGACGGCAACAAGGTCGAGCCCGCCAAGCGCGACATCAATGCGGGCCTAAGGCCGTACCCGCTCGACATCAGCTCGCGCGGCGACATCGCGGTGGTGGCGAATATCGGCATCGGCCAAGGCGACGCCGACACCGCAAGCCTGATCGACCTGCAGGCCAAGCCGCCGCGCGTCGTCGACACCGTCACCGTCGGGCAGACGCCGGAAGGCCTGAAGATGTCGCCGGACGGCCGCTACGTTGCGGTCACCGCCATGAACGGCTCCAACAAGCCCAAGAGCTCGCCGTTCTTCAGCGACAACGGCCTGGTCGTGATCCTGGACACCAGCGGCAAGAAGCTGACCAAGGTGACCGAAGGCAAGGTCGGTCATTGGTGCCAAGGCGCCGCTTGGAGCAAGGACGGCAAGACGCTGCTGGTTCAGTGCATGGTGGAGAACGAGCTGCAGGTGTTCGGCTTCGACGGCAAGACGCTGACGCCGGGCGCGCCCATCAAGGTCAGCGGCGGGCCCGCCGGCATCGGAACGGCCGACCGCTGACGGCAAAGCCCGTCGAGCACTGAAAATGGAGGAACGGGCGCGGCCGAAGTCGCGCCCGATCAGCGTCACGAGCGGGGCGACTTGTTGGAACGTATTCTCCGCGCGACCGTCAATACCTGGAATGGGCTCTTGGCTGCGGCACGCAGCGAAGCCGCGTTCCGGCAGGAGCTCGCTGCGCTGGCGCTCGCGATCCCGCTCGCCTTTGTGGTGGCGACGGAGCCGTGGAAGCGGCTGGTCCTGATCGTCGCCGTCCTGCTGATCCTCGCGGTCGAGCTCCTCAACACCGCGATCGAGAAGCTGTGCGATCACGTGACCACCGCGGCCAATCCCACCATCGGCCGCATCAAGGACATGGGCTCCGCGGCCGTCGGCGTCATGCTGGCGCTCGCCGGCCTGATTTGGCTGGTGGCGCTCGGCGAGCGGCTCGGCTTCTGGTGAGTCAGTGCTGACCGAACATTCCACCTCATCCTTGTGGAGCGGTTCGAAGGAGCGCGTCTCGAAGAGCCTGTCCTCGGACTTGATCCGAGGAATGCTCGCGAGATCGCTAGCCCCGGCGCCCGCGCATACTGCGAGGCTTTCGCGGACGTCGTCACTCAAACGCTCGCGTAACCCGTCTCCTGTCATCCCGGCCGAGCGAAGCGAGAGCCGGGAACCATGTATCCCTGTCCGGCAGATTGTGGGTCATGGTCCCGGCTCGCGCTCGCTTCGCTCGCTTGGCCGGGATGACACCCAGGGAGCCAATTGGCTCATGAACGAAAGTTGGCGCCTATGGGACTTCGTCCGGGACCGCAACCTCAGCATGAGGAGGTTGCCCGGGCTGCAATGATTCGGTCGGGATGATTGCCGTCCGATCCGCCGCCGGTTAGATCAATGGCATGAACGCGCGGTTGCCAGATCGTCTCGCCGTTACGCTCGCCCAGCTCAACCCCACCGTCGGGGACGTCAGCGGCAACACCGAAAAGGTCCGCCGCGCGCGCGCGCAGGCGGCCGCCGAGGCCGGCGACCTCGTCGTCTTCCCGGAATTGTTCATCGCCGGCTATCCGCCCGAGGATCTCGTGCTCAAGCCGGCGTTCCAGGCCGCCTGCCGCGCCGCGGTCGAAACGCTGGCGCGCGAGACGGCGGACGGCGGCCCGGCGGTTCTGGTCGGCACGCCGTGGGTCGCCGACGGCAAGCTCTACAACGCGGTGGCGCTGCTCGACGCCGGCAAGATCGCGGCGCTGCGTTTCAAGGTCGACCTGCCCAACTATGGCGTGTTCGACGAGAAGCGCGTGTTCGCGCCCGGGCCGCTGCCGGGGCCGATCAACTTCCGCGGCGTGCGCATCGGCGTGCCGATTTGCGAGGACATCTGGGGCCCCGAGCCGGTCGAGTGCATCGCCGAGACCGGCGGGGAGATTCTGCTGGTGCCGAACGGCTCGCCCTATCGCCGCGGCGTGGTCGACGAGCGGCTCAACATCGCGGTGGCGCGGGTGACCGAGAGCGGCCTGCCGCTGATCTACATCAACCAAGCGTGCGGGCAGGACGAGCTGGTGTTCGAGGGCGGATCGTTCGTGCTCAATGCCGACGGATCGCTGGCGGCGCAGCTGCCGAACTTTCGCGAGTGCGTGACGACGGTGCGCTGTTCGCGCGGCGAGCGTGGCTGGCGCTGCGAGGGAGGCGCGATCCACCCGACCCTGGAAGGCGAGCGCGCCGACTACGCCGCCTGCGTGCTGGGCCTGCGCGACTACGTCGACAAGAACGGCTTCAAGGGCGTGGTGCTCGGCCTCTCCGGCGGCATCGATTCGGCCCTGTGCGCCGCGATGGCGGTCGACGCGCTCGGGGCCGCGCGCGTGCGCACCGTGATGCTGCCCTATCGCTATACCTCGCAAGCATCGCTCGACGACGCGGCCGCAATCGCCAAGGCGCTGGCGATCGCCTACGACATCGTGCCGATCGCCGCGCCGGTCGAAGGTTTCGAGGCCGCGCTCAGGCCGCTGTTCGCCGGCACCAACCGCGATATCACCGAGGAGAATCTGCAGGCGCGCACGCGCGGCACCATGCTGATGGCGATCTCCAACAAGTTCGGCCTGATGGTGGTGACCACCGGCAACAAATCGGAAATGTCGGTCGGCTACGCCACGCTCTACGGCGACATGAACGGCGGCTTCAACCCGGTGAAGGACCTCTACAAGACGGAAGTGTTCCGGCTGTCGGGGCTGCGCAATTCGTGGAAGCCGCAGGACGCGCTCGGGCCCGACGGTCCGGTCATTCCGCAGAACGTGATCGAGAAGCCGCCGACCGCCGAGCTGCGCGAGAACCAGAAGGACCAGGACACGCTGCCGCCCTACGACATCCTCGACCAGATCCTGGAGCGGCTGGTCGAGCGCGAGCAGCCGGTCGCCGCGATCGTGGCGGCGGGGTTCGACCGCGAAACCGTGCTGCGCGTCGAGCGCATGCTCAACCTTGCCGAATACAAGCGGCGGCAGGCGGCGCCGGGCGTCAAGGTGACGCTGCGCAATTTCGGACGCGACCGCCGCTACCCGATCGTCAACCGCTTCCGCGACAACGGCATGCCGCTGCCGCAGCCGGATGCGTCGGTGCTGGCGGCGGCGGTCGCCCTCAAGACCGAGGCGTTCGACTTTTAGAGCTGTCTGCACCCCATGGTGGTTGGCACCTGCCCGCAAAGGAAGTAGCTTCGCCGGACGGTCGTCAGGACGAGATCTTGATCTCCGCATCGCGCCGCCGGGCGCCCAGGCGTTGCCGGTCGTCGTGCCGACCAGAATGGGGTCACGATTCTGCTGAGGGAGGAGCGAATGACGCAATCCGGGCAATTCGGGATCATCACTGCGGCCGCGACATTGCTGCTCGGCGCAACCGCGGCGCATGCGGATACGACGGCCGTCAAGGCGTGGCAGGTTGTGCGCGTCGCGAAGGCCGGCGCGCACTGCGTCGACGACAAGAACTGCATGAACCGCATGCACCCGGCCATCAGGCCGGTGGCTCGCGCCAACCCCGGTCAGCATATCGTCTTTGAAACGCGCGATGCCCTCGACTCCGACTTCACCCTCAACTCCAAGTCCGAGGATGTGTCGGCGGCCGACCTCAATCTCGTCCATCCGCTGACCGGCCCGGTCTTCATCGAGGGTGCCCAGCGCGGCGACGTACTGGCGGTGACGCTCCTCGACGTCCAGCCGGACGACTACGGTTACACCGTGATCGTCCCGGGCTTCGGTTTCCTGCGCGATCGCTTCACCAAGCCGTTCATCGCCAATTGGAAGCTCAACCGCAAGGAGGCGGTCTCCGACCAGATCCCGGGCGTCGTCATCCCCTTCAACGGGTTTATGGGCACGGTCGGGGTGCTGCCCGGCCAGCCCGAGGTGGCCACCATCCTCGCTCGAGAGGCGGCGCTGCAAAGCGCGGGCGGCGTCGCGCTGACGCCGCAACCGATCGGTGCGCTGCCCGGTGATGTGTGCGGCCAGAACGGAAGCAGCAAGAATGAGTGCCTGCGCACCATCCCGCCGCGGGAGAACGGCGGCAACATGGACATCAAGCAGATGGTGGTGGGCACGACGCTGCTGCTGCCCTGCTTCGTGGACGGCTGTGGGTTGTTCGTCGGCGACGTCCATTTCGCCCAGGGCGATGGCGAGGTCTCCGGCACCGCGATCGAGATGGGGGCGACCGTCACCCTGGTGACCGAGATCCGCAAGGGGCGAGCCTCGAAGGTCAAGGTCCCGCACTTCGAGGGCGGCGATCAGCTCATCCGGTTGGCGCCGACCGAGTTCTACGCCACCACCGGCTTCCCGCTGAAAGCCAAGGGCGAGATCCCGCCCTACCATACCTACCTCGATAGCCAGAAAATCGGCCCGCTCGAGAACCTCTCGGAGATCTGATGCTGGCGGCACGCAACGCGCTGATCGAGCTGATCGACTGGATGGTCGGCGAGAAGGGCCTGACGCCGGAGCAGGCCTATGTCGTGGCGAGCGTGGCCGCTGACCTGCGAATCGGCAATGTCGTCGACGTGCCGAACTACGCGGTCTCCGCCATCCTGCCGACGACCATATTCCGCAAGAAGTAGCGTGTGGCACAAGCTCGGAGGCTCTGAGGGAGGCGCAAGGCCGGGCCGCCGGGCATTCCTGCGCACGGCGGCGGCCGGCGCCGCAGCCATCCTGCTTTGCGGCCACGCTCCCTACGGCCAGTGGGGCGTCTACCGCCGGCGCTACCTGCTCATCCTGACCGCGCGCACCGATCCGCCCTCGTTCGAGCTCGGCAAGCGGGTGGCTGAGGTGCTTGCGGATCGCCTGCCGAGCAGCATGGCGCAGGTGAGCCGGGCGCCGCACAAGGAGCGCATCGCCAGCCTGATCAGCTCGCACCAGTTGGACGTGGCGCTGATGCGGCGCGACGATGCGGCAGCCCTTCGGCAAGGCAGCCCCCCGTTCGCCGAGCACGGACCGGTCAAGCTGCTCACCGTCGTCGGCATCGGCGAGTATTTGTTCGTCTGCCGCGACGACTTTGCAGCACGCCATGCCTGGTTGATCGCCGCAACGTTGGACAAGAGCCGCGACGTCCTTCCCGAATTGCTGTTCCCGACGGCTTCGACTTCCGAGCCGCCGGACTCGCGCATCCCGCTGCATCCCGGCGCTCTCGGTTATTTCTCGGGCGCGCCCATGCCGGGCCTCGAGTCACATGCCCATGAGGATCACACCCACGAGGTCGATGCCGTGCAATGAGCCGCGGCCGCCGCGATCGTGGCGGCGGGCTTCGAACCGCGAAACCGTGCTGCGCGTCGGGCGCATGCTCGACCTTGCCGAATACAAGCGGCGGCAGGCAGCACCCGGCGTGAAGGTGACGCTGCGCAATTTCGAACGCGACCGCCGCTACCCGATCGTCAACCGCTTCCGCGACCACGGCACGCCGCTGCCGCAGCCGGATGCGTCGGTGCTGGCGGCGCCGGCCGCCCTCAAGACCGAGGCGTTCGACTTCTAGGCCAGTTTGCACCAAACCCGAGTTCGACTGCGGGCTTCCGGGATGACATGCGCGGAACGCGCGAGAGCGGGACCGATGACCCCTCGGTGACCGCCAGCTGACGTAGATTGACCTCTCGGCGAACGATGCATGCGCTGCCTATCTTCAGGACGACTGGAATTCCATCGCGTGCTTGCGCGCGATGGAATTCAACTGGTCTCGTGTTCGCGGTACGGGGCTTTCGCCGGGGCGGGCCGCAACCTCGCGAAAAAAAGCTTCCAATCCTGGAGGCGCGACGATCCAGAGCAACAGCAATTCGCGATCCTTATTCTCGAAGCCATGCCAGGCATTCTTGGGAATGAAGATTGACGCGCCTTTCTCGATCGGATGGCGCACATCTTCAAGAACAAAGGTCCCTCCGCCATCGATGACGAAGAAGGCCTCATCCATTTCAAAGTGCCGATGAATCGGGATGCCGACACCGGGCAGAATCTGCTGGGTTCTCATCGCCAGGCCGCTGGCCACGTGCGCATTGACATCATGATGCCTGCACCCCCAGCTCATGGCATGCGAACGACGCTGACCCTTGACGAAGGCGTGGCGGCCGGCTCAAGGCGGAATCGCGCCGGGCCGGGCGGCCCTTCCGAGACATCGTCAACGAGACGCTGCGGCAGGGCCCGGCAGACCGGTGCACCCATGCGAGGCGGCAAGCCTTCAAGGTCGCCGCGCGCGATCTCGGCGACCTCAAGCCGGGCCTTTCGCTCGACAATGTCGCCGAGCTCATCGACCATATCGAGGGCGCTTCACCTGTGATCCTCGTCGACGCGAACCTGCCGCCGGCCCGTTGGTCATGGATGCCGTGCTCGCCGCCATCGCGCTCGAGCACGGTGCGACGCTTTGCACCACGGGTCGCGACTTCTCGCGCTTCCCGGCGCTCAAGTGGAACAATCCGCTGGCCGCGGGCGACTGACACCACGTGGCGAAGCGGCGTGGCCGGTGCGCCGCACCTCGGGGCCGCGCCGGCGAGCGCTTGGCGTTGACCGCGCGTGCGCCGATGCCCGATATAGAGCCGTTGATCGGTAAACTTGCAGGATTTGGCGTCGTGTCCATGGCCAAGGAATCGGAGCCGGCGGTACTCGCGTTCGACGGTCGCGAGGTCCGCGTTACAAATCCCGACAAGCCCTACTTCTCGCGCGCCAGGCTCTCGAAGCTGGATCTCGTGCACTACTTCCTTTCGGTGGCGCCGGGGCCGCTCGCCGGGATTCGGGACCGCCCGCTGGTGCTCAAGCGTTTTGTGGATGGCGCCGAGGGCGAGCCGTTCTATCAGAAGCGCGCACCGGCGCGGCGGCCGGACTGGTTGCGGACGGTCACCCTCTCCTTTCCATCGGGACGCTCGGCGGAAGAGTTGGTCGTCGACGATGCGGCGGGCCTGGCCTGGGTCGTGAACCTCGGCTGCATCGAGCTCCACCCGCATCCGGTCCGCGCCAACGATCTTGATCATCCGGACGAGCTGCGGATTGACCTCGACCCGACACCGGGTGTCCCGTGGGCCAACGTTCGCCGCGTTGCGCTGGAGGTGAAGGCCTTCCTGGAGGAAGTCGGGCTCCGCGGATGGCCGAAGACAAGCGGCTCGCGGGGCATGCACGTGAATGTTCGGATTCGGCCGCAATGGACGTTCACCGAGGTCCGACGGGCTGCGCTGGCGTTGTCGCGGCAGATCGAGCGGCGGATGCCCGGGCTCGCCACCTCCAAGTGGTGGAAGGAGGAGCGTCGGGGTGTCTTTCTCGACTACAATCAGAACGCCAAGGACCGAACGACCTGTTCGGCCTATTCGGTGCGGCCACTTCCCGACGCGCGCGTGTCGGCGCCGCTGGGATGGGAAGAGGTCGCTGACTGCGACCCGGCCGATTTCACCGTGCGGACGATGCCGAGGCGCTTTGCTGAGATCGGCGATCCCCACGCCGGAATGGATGACGCCGCCGGCTCGCTCGAAGGTCTGCTTGTACTCGCTGCAAGCGACGAAGCGGCCGGTTTGGCGGATGCTCCGTGGCCGCCGCACTTTCGCAAGGCGGAAGGAGAGGCTCCACGGGTCGCACCATCACGGGCGAAGGGTTCGGCCAAGCGGCGCCGGAGCAGAATGCCGCTGCTCGTCATTGCCAACTCTCCCGACCGGGAGGCAGCGCTTGCCGGTCTTGCGCGCTGGAAGGAGCGGCATCCCGCGGTGGCAAAGCATCTGGCCATTGACGATGTGCTGGTCGATTCCATGCGCGGACGATCATCAACCTGGACACGTATCCGCGTGAATCTCCGCAACGTCCCTGAAGACATCCGGCCCTCGCAGGGGCGGCCCGACCCGGACGACGATCCCACCCGCGCATGGCGCGAACAACTGCACGCATTGAAAGCGGGCGGCTAGCCCGGATTTCTCACACTACTGAAGGATTGTGCAAGGGGTAGTGCGATTTCGCGGCCTGGTGAGCTGGAGGCGCGCGGATCGGTGGCGCCGAAGTGCGCGGTTTGTAGATGTCATTT
>Ga0075428_100003525_pt1 | contig 17140 bp, 15 predicted proteins | sample RhiMetdeltSRZDD2_FD_75291 | JGI IMG/M metagenome (GOLD analysis project Ga0075428, IMG submission 75291) | Populus rhizosphere microbial communities from Tennessee, USA - Rhizosphere MetaG P. deltoides SRZDD2 | ecosystem: Host-associated > Plants > Roots > Rhizosphere > Soil | place: USA... | reverse complement strand
CTCCGAGGGGCTGCGCCCCTCGGACTCCCCTACACGCTCGCTCGCGGGGGCCCCTGAGCCCCGCTCCGCTCGCGTGGGCTCACTCGCGCCCTCGTTCGCCGTCTACGTGAATTCTCTATCATCTCCTCCGAAGGGCTGCGCCCCGTTCTCGGATCCGCTTTGTCCCGCCGTAGCACTTCAGTGCGAAGGCGGATCGTTCGCGATGTGTCCGTGACCTCAAAGCACGACGACGGCCGTCTGCTATCATCGCTGCCAAGGCAATGAACACGCCACGAGTTCCTGAACGGGCGCTGTCCGGCGGCCGACGATCTGCGACCGCAACGGAGACGGAGCTGCCGTATTCCGCTCGCGAACTGCTGCTGAAAACCTGGCCAGGTCGACTCTTCATTATCTCCGCCGCGCTGAAGCTGGTTGTGGCACTGCTGCGCCTCGCGGGCGACCTGCCGCTCGTTTCGATCCTGAGCAGCGCCGCAACGATTGGTCTTGTGATTTCGGTGTCGGTCTTCGTGTGGCGGCTGTTTGTCCTCATGAGACAGCAGCTGCTCTGGCGCGTGCGACGCAAGCTAATCCTGTCCTACATCTTCATCGGCGTCGTCCCGTCGCTGCTGATTGTGATCTTCTTCCTGCTTGGCGGGTTGCTGATCTTCATGAACGTCAGCGCTTACCTATTCAAGGACGGGTACGACGCCGCGCTGAATAATTTGAAAGCGGTAACGAGCGGCGCGGCGGCCGAGATCTCGCGGGCACCTGAGGCGGCTGCCCAGTCGCTGGCGCGGACGCAGAGGAATGCCGCACTGCTGTACCGGGGCGTGTCCTTGGTCTATGTGCCGGTCGAACAGGCCGTCCGTCCGCCTGCTGTTCCCCGCGTGACTGCCGGCGGTTGGGAACACATAGCGGCGCCGCGTTCGATACCTGCATGGATCAAGCGTGATGGATGGTTTGGCACCATCGCGATTCAGTTGTCGGACGGCCCAGGGCAGGTCGAACTCGTGGATCGCGCGGTCGCTCCGGTCGTGCTCGGCGGCACACTGGCGGGACACGTCGTCGGTGATCTTCCGATTGCCGACGAGATGATCCAGAAGCTGCAGTTCGACACCGGTGTGCGCGCTGGAACCGCCGCAGTGGTCATCGAGCAGCAGAATGGTCCGGTGACGACGATCTCGAGAAACGCAAACGGCGACGCCGGCGGTGGAGGGTGGTCGACCCTGTATAGGAAGAGCGTGATTTTTCTCGACTACTGGGATTGGGATACGGGAAAAACCCACCGCGCCAGCCTCGGGCTGACGTATCGCCCGAGTGACCTGTATCGCCGTTTATCGGACGCGCAGCAGATCGCATTCAGGGAAATTCCTTTTGGCGTCCTGGCGATCATTCTCCTGCTCATTATCGCAGGACTGTTTTTCATCATCGAGATGGTCGCGCTCAGTATGGGGCTGGCGCTCGCGCGATCGATCACCAGCGCCATTCACGAGCTGTTCATGGGGACCGAACGGGTTCGTCACGGCGACTTCGCGCATCGAATCAACGTGCAGTCAAACGATCAGCTCGGAGAACTCGCCGGGTCGTTCAATCAGATGACCGGCAGCATCGAAGGACTCCTGCAGACAGCGGCGGAGAAGAAGCGGCTCGAGGAAGAACTGCGCATCGCGCGAGCGATTCAGATGTCTCTGCTCCCGCGCGGTCCCCTCGACGTTCCCGGACTCGCGATTACGGCGCTGTGCGTCCCGGCGCGCGAGGTTGGCGGGGACTACTACGACTTCTTCCGGTTGTCCGAAGACCGGCTGGGCATCTTGATTGCCGACGTGTCGGGCAAGGGGACTTCGGCCGCTCTATACATGGCCGAGCTGAAGGGCCTCGTTCTCGCGCTGAGTCAGCGGTATGAATCACCTCGCGATCTGCTCATCGAAGTCAACCGGATCATTTCAGAGCATCTCGACAGCCGGAGCTTCATCACCATCACGTATGCTGTGATCGATCTGCAGGCGGGCACGATGACGTTCTGCCGTGCGGGCCACACGCCGCTGATTTTTCTTCCTGGCCCTTCGTCGAAGAGGCCATTGGCGCAGGTGCTCACGCCAAACGGGATGGTGCTCGGGTTGCGCATCGACGGCGCCGCCGACAAGTTCGCGGCGCTGCTCGAGCAGGAACGGGTTGAGCTATCGCCTGGAGACGTGATCGTTCTCTATACCGACGGGATCACCGAAGCGATGAATCCCAACAGCGACCTGTTCGGCGAATCGCGGCTGAGCCGCATCGTCGAGGAACATGGTCATCTCGAGTCCGACGAGTTGCGGGAACGGATCATGCGCGAGATCGAGGCGTTCGTCGGGAGCGCGGATCAGCACGACGACATGACGATGATTCTGCTCAAAGTGGATCAGCCGTTAGAGGCGACAAAACGGATTGCGGTCTGATAGGCGGATCTGCAGCTCATGACCGGTCTGACCGTCATCTTTCGCACGCCGTCGCAGATCGAGGCAGATGTCGTGCGCGGCCTTCTCGAAACCCACGGCATTCGAACCATCGTTTCTTCCGACATGTCGCGCACGCCGTTTCCGCTCGCCGTCAACGAGCTTCGGATTGCAGTGCACGAGGAGGAGGCGGACCGCGCGAAACGGATTATCGCGAGCCATCGGGAAGAGAGCGGTCCCGGCCGTGTCGTCCCGTTCGGGTCAGAGCTTGAGCCACTGGAACGGCAAATCGGCTATCGCTTCAAGGATCGTGGTCTGCTCGAGCACGCACTGACCCATCGGTCGCGCGTGCACGAGGATGCCAGCGGCGGCGTCTTCGACAACGAGTCGATGGAGTTCCTCGGTGATTCGGTGCTCGGATTCGTGATCGCTGACATGCTGTTTCGCGAGTTCCCTCATCACAACGAAGGGCAGAAATCCAAGCTCAAAGCCTCCATCGTGTCGGCGGCGTCGCTCGCACGGCTCGGCGAGAAGATTAATCTCGGCGAGTTCCTGATTCTCGGGCGAGGCGAGGAAAAAACGGGAGGAAGACGCAAGCTGGCGTTGATTGCCGACTGCTACGAGGCTCTCATCGCCGCGATCTATATCGATGGCGGGATCGAGCCGGCGAAAACTTTCATCGAGCGCCAGTTCGCCCGTCTCATCCAGGAGGCGCGACGCACCGGCGCGCACGCGACGTTTACCGAAGATTACAAGTCGGCGCTGCAGGAGTGGCTACAATCCCACGATCGAGGACTGCCGGCCTACCGCCTGGCCGGTGAAATCGGACCTGCACACCGCAGACTCTTCGACGTCGAGGTCGTCGTCAACGGCGTACCAGTCGCGAGAGCGGAGGGGAAGAGCAAGAAAGAAGCGGCCCAGGCAGCAGCAAAGCTGGCGTTGGATAGATTGAGTGGTGAAGGATAGGTCACGATCCTGTCGCTTTTCTCACTGCTCGCGGGGCCCCACCCCCGCTCGCGCTCGCTCGGCGACTTCGCGCCTCGCTCGGGCCGCAGGCGCTTTAGTCAATCTCAATAATCCCCCAAGGCTTGTCCCGTTCTGCATCCCGCGGCTGCGCACCGGCCAAGGCAAGTGCCGGCTCGTTGTGGGGCAGCCGGTTCATGACGTAGGCGTGCACTTCGCGAGAGATGTCCTCCTCGGTCGGCGGCGCCGCGTGGGCGTTCAGCCCAACCCAGAGGCGCATCATCGGATCGGCGAAGCTGTAACGCTTCTGCCGCGACACGATGAGATCGACATCCTCGAGCCAGGACAAGTAATCCTTGGTCGAACCGGGCGTCCGGCGTAACCGCAACGCAATCTCGGTCAGCGTCAACGGTTCCTCTTCAGCCAGCACGTCAAGAATCGCTTTGAGTGCGCCGTAGCCGCGCGCTCGATGCAGCCGCAGCTCATACGAGAAGCGGCACGCCGTGGCGATTGTCCCGGGCGGCGAGAGCAACGCCGTCAATGCGCTGACGGGATCGACAGCGCCGCGCGAGCCCAGGCTGGTCGATGCTTCGGCGATCATGCGGGCGTAGGACGGACGACCGTCCGCAATTGCGTGGACGAGCCGCGCGAGCTCATCTCTGGCGCGATCGTCTTCGTCCTCGATGGCGCCGGACAGCGTGCGGCTGGCAGGAACCGCGGGCAGGGTGGCGCGCACCTCGCTCGGGGTCAACGGCGCGACGGGAATGATTTCGAACTGCGGCGGGGCGTCGCGCAGCAACCGATGCGCGCGGGCCGTGTACCTGGTCGTCAGCACGAAGCGGTTCCCGCTCGTCGACAGCGCCGCGAGGAGATCGCGCAGCACTGAGCGCAGGCCGGGGAAGCTTTCGAACGTTCGCAGCTCGAGGAACTCGTCGAACAGGAACGTTGCCGGCACATCTCCCGCTGCCCGCACCGTGTCCAGGAGCGCCAGCGCGGCATCGAAGGCGCCGCGGGCGCCGCTGTCGGCCCCGTCCGTCTGTCCGAACGGGCCCGGCGCAAACGGCGAGGCGTCGCGCAGCGACTTGAGAAATCGTTCTGGCGTCGTCGCAATGCGCTCGACGTCGACGTACTGAGCCGACGGTCGGCCGATCAGATCGCGCAAACGCAGCAGGAGCGACGTTCGCCCCGTGCCACACCCACCGAGCACCACCGGGATGCGCGCCCCATTGCCTGCCGAACCATCGAGCGCTGCCAGGACCCGTCGCTCCAACGACGGACGCTCCGGAATCATCATCGCCCCGATCCCCCGTGACCCGAAAGTGAAGGCATCGTAATGCCGGTGCGCCGGACCGTGTCGATCGCTTCACCGTATCCGGCATCGGCGTGCCGCACGACCCCGAGCCCGGGATCGCACGTCAACACCCGTTGAAGTTTTTCGTCCGCTTCGCGGCTGCCGTCGGCGACGACAACCATGCCTGCGTGTATCGAATAGCCGATCCCGACGCCACCGCCATGGTGGACGGAGACCCACGTGGCGCCTGCCGACGTGTTCAGTAACGCATTCAGGATTGGCCAGTCGGCAATCGCATCGCTGCCATCGCGCATGTGTTCGGTCTCGCGGTAGGGCGACGCGACCGATCCGGCGTCGAGATGATCCCGACCGATGACGATCGGAGCGCTGACCACACCGCGCCGCACGAGATCGTTAATCGCCAGACCGAAGCGAGCCCGCTCACCGTAGCCGAGCCAGAAGATTCGCGCCGGTAGACCCTGGAAGGCCACGCGTTCCTGGGCCTTCCGAATCCAGCGGACGAGTGCTTCCTGTTCGGAAAACATCTCGAGCGCAAGCGCGTCGGTTGCGGCGATATCCGCGGGATCGCCCGACAGCGCTGCCCACCGGAAAGGTCCTCGCCCTTCGCAGAAGAGCGGCCGAATGTACTCCGGTACGAAACCCGGGATCTCAAACGCGTCAGTGACGCCGCCTTTTTCCGCCTGCGCGCGAATGTTGTTGCCGTAATCGAAGGTCACTGCGCCGGCGCGCTTGAGCGCGAGCATGGCGCGGACGTGGGTCGCCATCGATGCAAGGGATCGTTCGATGTACGAGTCCGGCTGGGTCCGTCGAAGTGATTCGGCCTCTGCGAGCGGGAAACCGGCGGGCACGTAGCCGTTCAGCGCGTCGTGCGCTGACGTCTGGTCGGTGACTACGTCGGGAATGATTCGGCGACGTACGAGTTCAGGCAGGACCTCAGCAGCGTTGCCTTCAAGCGCGATCGAGCGCGCGAGGTTGTCGCGGCGGCATCGCTCGACACGCGCGAGCGCGTCGTCGAGGTTGGCCGCTCGCTCATCGACGTAGCGGGTCGACAGCCGGCGCTGAATGCGTTGCGGATCCACTTCGATCACCAGGGCGATGCCGTCGTTCATCGTGACCGCGAGCGGCTGGGCCCCACCCATTCCGCCGAGACCAGCCGTGACGACGACGCGGCCGGATAGACTACCACCGAAATGACGGCGCGCAAGCTCCGCGAGTGTTTCGTAGGTGCCCTGAAGAATTCCCTGTGTTCCGATATAGATCCAACTGCCCGCGGTCATCTGCCCGTACATCGTCAAGCCGCGGTCTTCGAGATCGCGGAACGTGTCCCAATTTGCCCAGGCAGGGACGAGCAGCGCGTTGGCAATCAGTACGCGCGGCGCCCAGGGGTGCGTGCGAAACACGGCAACCGGTTTTCCCGACTGCACGACGAGCGTCTCGTCGTGTTCGAGATGACGAAGCGCTTCGACGATGGCATCGAACGCGGGCCAGCTTCGTGCGGCCCGCCCGGATCCGCCGTAGACCACGAGATCCTCCGGCCGTTCAGCAACCTCGGGATCGAGGTTGTTCATCAGCATCCGCATCGCGGCTTCCTGCGCCCATCCTTTGCAGGACAACGCAAGCCCGCGCGGGGCGCTGATCTGTCGGCTGGCAATGTTCATCGTGGATGACGATCCGAATCTTCGCAGATTCACACGCGCGCGAGTAAGGCGCGCGGCGAAGGAAGCAATCTAAAAACGTACGAGCGCGTTGTCAATTTGAAATTGAAAAATTTCTTACTTGACTTCCATCTCGCACGCGACTTCGAGTGAGCCATCGGCGATCATCTGAGAAATTGCTTCGATATCCGGAGACGGCGGACGATCGCCGGCGAGTCGCGGCACGATCGATCGCACGCGCGCGTGGACGCGATCGAGCGGCGCCGAGGTTTTGAGAGGCGCGAGCAGATCGATCGCCTGGCACGCGCAGAGAATTTCCACGGCGATCACGCGCGTCGCGAGCTGCAGCGCGCGTTCAGCCTTGAGCGCCGCGCCCATGCTCATGCTGACGTGATCCTCGCGATTGGCGGATGTCGGGATCGTATCCACGCTCGCGGGATGTGCGAGCGTCTTGATTTCGGACGCGAGGGCAGCGGCGGTTACCTGCGCCAGCATGTACCCGGAATGCAGCCCGCTGTCGGACGCCAGGAAGGCAGGAAGATCGCTCAACGACGGATCGACGAGGCGATCGGAACGTCGTTCGCTGATATTCGCGAATTGCGCGAGCGCGATGACCGTCAGATCCGCGGCAATCGCCACCGGCGCTCCATGAAAATTCCCCCCGGACAGGATTTCGTCGTCGGCAGCGAAAACGATCGGATTGTCAGTGGCAGCGTTCATCTCCGTCGTCAACGTGGCGCGCGCGAACGCGAGCGCGTCGCGGGCCGCCCCGTGTGTCTGAGCCGCACAGCGAAGTGAGTATGCATCTTGTACGCGCCCGCAATGCTCGTGTGACTGATTGATCGGGCTTCCCGACAGCAAGGCGGAGATGTTCGCCGCTGATGCTCCTTGGCCGGCGTGTGGCCTCGCCGCATGAATTCGCACATCGAACGGGCGGACCGATCCGCGCAAGGCATCGATCGAAAGTGCCGCGGCGATATCGCTCGCACGACTGAGCCGCTCGGCGCCGAAGATGGCAAGGGCGGCGATCGCGGTCGACGGCTGCGTACCGTTGATCAGCGCGAGACCTTCTTTTGGTAAGAGGGTGGCCGGCTCCAGTCCCGCCCGCGCAAGCGCCTCTCGTCCGGATAACAGTTCATCACTGTTCCCGACGGTCGCTTCACCCTCGCCGATGAGCACGAGGCACAGATGCGCAAGCGGCGCGAGATCTCCGCTCGCCCCGACCGACCCCCGACTTGGCACCCGTGGATGCACACGCCGATTGAGCAGCTCAATCAGCAACTCGAGCGTGCTGCGTCGAATGCCAGAGAACCCTTTTGCCAGCACATTCGCGCGCAGCGCCATCGTCGCCCGGACCGCTCGGACTGGCAACGGCTCACCGACTCCGGCTGCGTGGCTTCGCAGGAGATTCAGTTGCAGCGCAGCGAGGGCATCGCGTGGGATCCGTGTTTCCGCAAGGGCGCCGAACCCGGTGTTGATCCCGTACACCGCCTCGTCGGCCGCGGCCTTCCGATCGACCACCGCGCGCGCGGCATTGACCCGCGCGGCTGCGTGGGGCGCAAGTGCGACGGCTTGGTACTCGTCAGCGATGGCGCGCAGGTCGCCGAGTGCGAGTGAATCTCCGTCAAGGAGGAGCATCAATATTTGAGTAGAATACTGCAGGTATGAATATCGCCGTCCTCGGCGCGCAGTGGGGTGACGAAGGCAAGGGGAAGATCGTCGATCTGCTGACGCCGCATTTTTCGATTGTCGCGCGGTATCAAGGCGGTCACAACGCCGGCCACACCGTATACGCCAACGGTCGCAAGTTCGTGCTGCGCCTGCTGCCCTCCGGGATCCTCCATGACGGAATCGTGTGCCTCATCGGCAACGGCGTTGTCATCGACCCACAGGCCCTGTTTTCAGAAATCGACGAAATCCACAGCGCCGGGATCCAAATTGGATCGCGGCTGCGGATCAGCGACAAGGCGCACCTGATTCTTCCATATCACCGCGATCTGGATCTGCTGAGTGAGGCGCGGCGAGGCGAGCGAAAGATCGGCACGACCTCGCGCGGGATTGGGCCGGCGTACGAGGACAAGATCGCGCGCCGCGGCGTTCGGGTCGGCGATCTTGCGAACTCGGCGGCGCTGGCCGAGGCAGTCACGCACAACGTCGAGGCGCGAAATCGCCTGATCGGCGAGTCCACCATGGACGCGCGACAAGTGCTCGAGGATCTCGCGAAGGCCTGGGAGCGGATGAAACCGTGGGTGACTGATGTCTCCGTATTCCTGCATCAGGCCCGCGCGGAGGGGAAGGCGATCATGTTCGAGGGCGCGCAAGGCACGCTCCTCGACATCGATCACGGCACCTACCCGTACGTGACGTCGTCGAACGCAACGATCGGCGGTGTTTGTACCGGCCTCGGGATCGGTCCGCGCGGCATCGATGGCGTACTGGGTGCGGCGAAGGCGTACACGACTCGCGTCGGCGAGGGGCCGCTGCCAACGGAGCTGACTGGCGATCTTGGCAATCGGCTTCGTGAAAGTGGACAGGAATTCGGCGCCGTCACTGGCCGTCCCCGACGGTGCGGGTGGTTTGACGCGGTGGCGGTTCGCTATGCGGTTCGGGTCAATGGTCTCGATGCGCTCGCGTTGACGAAGCTCGATGTGCTCGACGGTCTGCCGGAGTTGCAAGTGTGCACCGCATACCGCTGTCGCGGTGTAACGCTGACCGAGATGCCCGGCGATGTCGCGCAGCTGTCATCGTGCGAGCCAATCTACGAAACGTTGACAGGATGGAGCGCTCCCACCGCAGGCGTGCGCCGTTATGCCGATCTTCCCCGCGACGCGCAACGCTACGTCGCGCGGCTCGAAGAGATCACCGGAGTTCCCGCGGCGATCATTTCGACCGGCTCCGCGCGCGAAGACACGATCATTCGAGACGACTCGGTGGTCGGGAAGTGGTTTGCGGTTGGTGTGAATCACTAATCAGAGCCAGCCTTTGCCTACGATTCACGCAAAGGCTGTCGCGCCGAAGCGGCGTCGCCGCGAAGGCGGACCGGATCCCGGTCACCGGATCCCGGTACTAAATCTTGATCTTCAGACAGTATTCGTCGAGCGCCGCGGCATCGGCGTCGGCGAAATCCACGCCCGCGCGGTAACGGGGGGCATCGTTCGGCTTGGGCAGTTCGAACTTCGCCCACGCGATAGCGCCGCGAAATCGCATCACGAATTCCTCGTTCGGAATGCTGATGCGAACCTTCTGATTCGGCCGCAGGATGGTCGCTGACAGGACCTGGACGCCGACGACCGAAAGATCCACGACACTTGCGGGATTGCCATCGACCTGGATTTCGACACCGGGACGCACTTTGTGGCGTGTCGCGCGTCGCGTGCCGTGCCAGTCGAGCGGCCGTGTGGCCGCTTCTGCCGGCGCGACGACAACGCCTGTCGCCGTCGATTCCGGCCCGCTCGCGGTCTCCATCGAGCTCTCGATTTTACTGGGCTTAGCAACCTGACGGCTGTAGTCGCCGGTGTGCGACATGACACGGACCTCTGCGTTCGCGAGTTGAGGATCAGTCTTGATGCGATTGATCAGCGCCGCGCCTCGTGGTGTTGCGGCAAACAACCGTTCGAGCACGATCAGCGCCGGACGTTGTTCGAGGATCGCCTGGAGCGCCTGTATCGGCTCGGTGTCGGCAAACGTCAGTAACTCTCCTTCGCCGGCGAGGCGCTCCTGAAGCGCGGGCATCAAATTAGTGGCGGCAATCACAACCGCAGGCATCGATTGAAGTTTATCATGCACGCTCGAGCTAGTGGACAGCGCCGCCCGTCAATGCTCACTGTTCAATGCGAATACGCGTGTCATCAATGAATGTTGCGATCGGCATGAACATTGAACGTTGAACAGTTGAGCGTTTGATGGCTCTGTCACTGCACCCTGAGCGGCTGAAACGATACAAAGATGTGGCGCGGCTGCTGTTCAAGTATGGCCGCAGCGATCTCGTTCGCCGCGCCGGGCTCGACGAGGCACTTGCCGGCGAGACATTGTCGCCCCAAGCTGACGTCAATCCGAAGGAACTCGCAACCGATCTGGAACACCTCGGGCCCGCATTCATCAAGCTCGGCCAACTGCTCTCGACGCGCGCCGATCTCCTGCCGCCTCCGTATCTTGACGCGCTCGGCCGGCTTCAGGATCGGATCGAGCCATTCTCGTTTGCCGACGTCGAGCGAGTCATCCACGAGGATCTCGGCGTTCGCATCTCCAAGGCATTCGCGGAATTTGAAGCCGAGCCGATGGCGGCTGCGTCGCTCGGTCAGGTTCATCGCGCTGCCCTTCGCGATGGTCGTCCGGTTGCGGTCAAGGTGCAGCGGCCAAATATCCGCGAAGGCTTGGCGACCGATCTGGCGACGATGGAAGACATCGCTGGTTTCCTCGATCAGCACACGACGGCAGGACAGCAGTTCGAGTTCGTGCAGATGGTGGCGGAGTTCCGCCGCACGCTCGCCCAAGAACTCGATTATCAGCGCGAAGCGCACAACCTGGTACGGATCGCGAGCAATCTGGCGTCGTTTCGGCGCATCGTCGTTCCGGCGCCGGTCGAGGACTTCACCAGTTCGCGGGTCCTCACCATGGAGTTGATCCAGGGACAGAAGATCACCTCGATCACTCCGCTGATGCGGCAGGACTTCGACGCGATCGCGCTGGCGCGTGAACTGTTTCGCGCCTATCTGCATCAAATCATCGTCGACGGGTTCTTTCACGCCGACCCGCATCCCGGCAACGTCCTGTTGACTGACGACGGTCGAATTGCGCTCATCGATCTCGGGATGGTGAGCCGGCTGTCGCCCTCCCGCCAGGACCAGCTGCTGAAGCTGTTGTTAGCGGTGAGCGAAATCAATGGCGATCGCGCGGCAGCGCTCGCACTACAGATTGGCGACGCGCGCCCGGATGTCGATCAGCCAGGGTTGCGCCGGGACATTCAGGAGCTGGTCTCGGGCTATGCCGATCTGTCGCTGAATCAGCTCCAGGTCGGCCGGGTGATGATGGAAATCTCGCGGGCCGCGGGGCGGCATGGGATCCGTCTTCCACCGGAGCTGACGCTGTTTGGAAAAACGCTGCTGAACCTCGACGAAGTTGGCCGGACGCTGGCGCCGGATTTCGACGTCAATGCGGCGCTCCGAGAGGAAGGGCCGGCACTGATGCAGCAGCGTATGCAACACGGGATGTCGGCAGCTAACGTGTTTTCCGCCGCGCTCGAGACCAAAGAGTTTCTCGAGCAGCTACCCGGTCGGGTCAACAAGTTTCTCGACGCGGCAACGAACAATCAGTTGAAAGTGAATATCGAGGTGATCGACGAAGGATCGATCATCAACGGCCTTCAGAAGGTCGCCAATCGCATCACGCTTGGTTTGCTCCTCGCATCGCTCATCGTCGGCGCCGCGATGCTGATGCGCGTCGACACGACTTTTCGCCTCTTCGGATACCCGGGCTTTGCGATGGTCTTTTTCCTCGTGGCGGCAGCGGGCGCCGTCTGGTTGGCATTTACCATCCTCTCGACCGATCGGCCGGCGCCGAGATGATTCGCGCGGTGCTGTTCGATCTCGACGACACGCTGTTCGATCATCGTGGTTGCGCGCGCGAGGCGCTCACGGCTGTTCAGCAATCACAGCGTGGCTTCCAATCGATGCCGTTTGACGCGCTCGAGCGCGCCCACGCCGAATTCCTCGAGGAACTCCACGCGGAAGTCATGCTTGGCCGCGTGTCGCTTGACGTTGCGCGCATCGAACGTTTTCGCCGGCTGCTCGAATCTGCCGGCGTGCGTGACGATGGGGAGGTTGCCGCGACACTCGCGTCGTTATACCGCGAGACCTACAGGAGCCGGCGCCGGGCTGTCTCCGGCGCCGCGGCGCTGATGGCTGCGGTCAAACGTCACGCCCGAATCGGTATTGTCTCGAACAACGTGCGGGACGAACAGGAGGAGAAGCTCTCCGTCTGCAGCCTGGACCAGTTCGTGGACGAACTCGTCGTCTCTGGCGAGGTTGGCGTCCCGAAGCCGGATCCGATGATTTTTCGAACCGCACTGGACCGTCTCCGTGTCACCGCGGAGGAGACAGTCATGGTGGGCGATTCCTGGATCGCCGATATCGAAGGCGCGCGTGGCGTGGGAATTCGCGCCATCTGGTTCAACCCTTCAGGATCAGCACCGCCGCATCCAGGCGTTCACGTCGAGCAACTGCGAGGGTTCGAACCGACAGACGACGTGTTGCAGCTGATCTTGAGTGGAACCTCCTGATCAAACTACCATTTGTGATCCTTCCGCCTGACGGCGGAAGCCACGATATGACGACTATCGATCACCGCAAAGCTGCCGACGAACACTTGGAGTTGCTGATCGCTGATGTGCAAGCACAGCCGCAGAGCGCGTCCCGTGACGCATTCCTCGAGGAATGCGCGGCGCTGCGGCTCGCAATCCGCGCATTTCATATGGAGGGAATCCGGTTCCGGATGTTCAACGTCGATCGGCTGATCCGGAGCGGTTTTGCCATAAGCGACGACGCGCGTCGCGCGTTTGGCGACGTGCGACGTGAGCTGGAAGCGGCCGGCTTCCACACCCGTTCTCATCAAGCACCTTCGTAGGAGGCGGTCTTCAGCTGCTTTTACTTGAGCTCGAATCGCGACGTGGTTGCGGGGTAAAATAGGGAGTTTCCTATGTCATCACTACAGCCACTATCACATGTCGACGAGCTCGAAGCGGCGATTGCCGAGTCGAGTGAGCGGCCCGTCCTTTTGTTCAAGCACAGCCGCTCGTGCGGGATCAGCTGCGAAGCGCTGGATGAGTTGCGCGCGCACGTTGACTCCGCGGACTGCGGTGTGGCGTACAAGGTCATCACGGTGCAGAGCCATCGTGATGTTTCCAATCAGGCGGCGACACGCCTCGGTGTTCGCCATGAGACGCCGCAAGTGATTCTGCTTCGCAACGGGCGCCCAGTCTGGAGCGCGTCCCACTTCCGGATCACGAAAGATCAGCTCGACAACGCCCTGCAAGACGGCAATTAGCGGCGATGCGGTTGGAGGCCGTCAACCGCGATCTGCACCGCGCGGCAATTTCCCCGAACCGTCTCGCGTCCGTGGTTTAATCGACTCGTGAGCACTAATGCATCAGATTCTCCGGCGCGTCCCACCGGCCGCGGGCGCATGGACCCTCCAGACATCAGCGAAAAGGGTGGGCTGAAGGAAGGCCAGCCGCAGCGCTCCGATCGCCGGCTGTTCATGCAGTTGCTGGCGTTTGGCGGCTGCTCCGATCCCGCTGCCGTCGCACGTCATATGGCCGATGCGGCCGAAACCGTGGTGGTGTACGAGGACCTCCACGACCCGAGCGGCATTGCCGTGCTGACGGTCAGCGAAGAACCTGACATCTTCTTGAACAGCGTCCGGCCGAGGCTCACGAGCGGCGCGATGAAAGACCTCTCGCTCAAGCCGCAGTTCACCATGTTCGGCCGCACGTATGCGCTAGGATACGAACCCGATCTCCACGAGGTCCTGATGGAACGGCCGCGTCGCACGGTCCTGAACCCGGACTGGCCATGGGCGATCTGGTATCCCTTGCGGCGCAACGGTGCCTTCTCGCGGCTTTCGGCCGACGAGCAGCGCGCGATTTTAGCCGAGCACGGTCAGCTTGGCATCACCTACGGAGCAGCCGATTACGCGCACGATATTCGCCTGGCGTGCCACGGGCTCGATCGCGATGACAATGACTTCGTGATTGGTTTGATCGGTAAGCAGCTGTACCCACTCTCGGCGCTCGTGCAGGCGATGCGCAAGACGCAGCAGACTTCGCTCTATCTCGATCGGCTGGGACCGTTCTTCATTGGACGCAAGCTGGGCTGATGAGACTGGTCCTTCGCTTGCAGCATTTCCCGACATGAACACCAGCGATGAAATCCCGCGGCGGCCGTTCGGCCGACACCCTGAGATGGTGTCAGCGCTTGGCCTCGGTGGTTTTCACATCGGCAAGGTCAAGACGGATGCCGAGGCGATAAGGCTCATCCACGAAGCGATTGATTGTGGCGTGACGTTTCTCGACAACGCGTGGGAATACCACGACGGCAAGAGCGAAACGCGCATGGGAAAGGCGATCAAGGACCGGCGGCAGCACGTGTTCCTGATGACAAAGGTCTGCACCCATGGACGCGATGCGAAGACGGCAATGCGCCAGCTCGAGCAGTCGTTGAAGCGGCTGAAGACCGACTATCTCGATCTCTGGCAAATCCACGAGTGCGCGTATTACAACGATCCCGAGCAGCACTTTGCAAAGGGCGGCGTCGTTGAAGCACTCGAGCTGGCGCGCAAACAAGGAAAGGTCCGATACGTCGGATTCACCGGCCACAAGGATCCGCAGATCCATCTGGAGATGCTGTCGTATAACTTTCCCTTCGACAGCTGCCAGCTTCCGCTGAACGGATTCGACGCAACATTTCGGAGCTTCGAGCAGCTCCTGCTCCCCGAGCTGAAGAAGCAGGGGATTGCGCCATTGGGGATGAAGAGTTTCGGCGCCGGCCAGGCTGTCAAGCACAAGGCCGTGACTCCCGCCGACGCGCTTCGATACGCGATGAGCCTGCCGGTGACGACGACGATCAGCGGGATGGATTCGACTCGTGTGCTGCGACAGAACGTCAAAGTTGCGCGTGGGTTCAAGCCGATGTCGCAGCAGGAGATGCAGGCGTACCGCACGCGACTCGCGGATCGGGCGGCGGATGGACGTTTCGAACTCTACAAGACAACCGCGCAGCACGACGGCGTCGAAGGTCGTGAACAGCACGGCTTTCCGTCGCAGGAAGAGCTGGCCGGGTAGCGGTCACGCCGTCATCGCCGAGAGGGCTCGCGTCGCTTTCGCCGACAGCCGCTGCTTTGTTTTCCAGTAGTCTTGCCACGGATCGCGTCGCAATGACGATAAGCGTCGCTCCGCAGTCCGAACCGTCCATGAAGCGGGATTGAGGGCGGGCGTCAGCTCCTCCCATCGAAGCGGCATCGACACCGGTGCCCCTTGGCGCGCGCGCGTCGAGAATGCGGAAACCGATGTGTTGGTGCGATTGTTCCTGAGATAGTCCACGAGAATCTTTCGTTCACGTCCGGACTTCGCGAATGCCGTAGTGTACTGGTCCGGATCGTGGCGCTCGATGGCTTCTGCCAGCGAACGCGAGAATTCGAGGCAAACCTTCCAATCCTCGCGCGGCACAATCGGAACCACGACGTGGAGACCTTTACCGCCGGTGGTCTTGAGAAAACTCGCAAGACCGAGCGTGTCCAACATGCGTCGAACGAGGCGCGCGCTCTCGACGACTCTCTTCCATGGAACCTGACTGCCCGGATCGATGTCGAAAACGATCCGATCCGGCTGCTCGACGTGCTCGATCCGTGTATTCCACGTATGGATTTCGAGCACATCCATCTGCACCAGCGAAACGACGGCAGCGGGGCTGTCGGCGATTAAGTAATCTCCGACTTTGGTCTTTTCCTGAATTGCGACGCGCCGCAACGCCGGGGGGGCCCACACCTTCGAGTGCTTCATGAAGAAGCAACCGCCGGAGAGTCCTTCCGGACAGCGCACCAAGGTTAACGGCCGCCCTTCTACGTGTGGAATGATCCAGCCGGCGATGCGTTCGTAGAACCGTGCGATGTCGACCTTGGTCAGCTGCGCTTCGGGAAACATCACGCGAGTGGGATGACTGATGCTGACGCCCGCGACGTCGACCCGTGTTCCGCCTTCGCGCGAAGCGCTACGGCGAGACCGTGGCGCGTCTTGAAGTTTTGAACCACTTCTGGCCATCTAATCAGGAGTTCACCAGTTCCGCCTCGGCGCGTTCGTCCCAAACATCCGCCTGCGCGATCTCCTTCACTTCCGGGCGCTGACGTGCCCTTCGTATGAGCTCACCTCGCGGGCTGTTGAATCCCCATTCGGTCACGTCAATCGTGAAACTGAAGCGCGAGATGAGCGGACCCCTCGTCAGATCCTGATCGTCATCGTTCACACCAATCTGCGCGCGCGCGCGTTCCAGGAGTTGCTCGGTGACCCAGCTCGGAACTTTGGTGCGATATCCAGGGTAGACGTAGGCGAACATCAGCAGCTGCGAGAGCAGCAGCGGCCAGTGTTCGCCCACGCGGGTGACGAGCCGCTCCCAATCGAAGGTGTCGCCGCAACAGAGAATCAAGTGGACGATGTCCGACATGTCGTGACGGTGGCGTTCGCTGATGAAGAGACGGTGCCAGATGAGTTCTTCCGCCGGGGCAATGCGCACCGGAGACGCCGCAAGAATCCCGGGCCGGCTCTGTGCCATCCACGTGTCGTCAATCAGCGCAACCCCGTTTCCCATTCCGTAGATGAGATCCACGAAGTGTTCACCCATCGTGGCTTTCGCGAGCCAGTGAGCGTCTTCGAGGCGCGTGACGAAGCCGGCCGTCCGCAAGGCTTGCGCCGCGGCAACGACGTATCGAGGTTCGAAGAAGAGATCGAGATCTTTTGTTTTCCGGTAGATGCCGGTGTGTTCGTAAATGGCGTACGCGCCGGCGACGACGTACGGGACGTCGGCGGCGTTGACCGCTTCAAGGGCACGCCGGTAGATCTCCCGTTCGTTCTCCGGGATCCAGAAGTCGCCGTGGGTAAGCGACTTGCGCTCTTCGGGCGTCAAACGCGTCGGGCGTCCTCGCAGGTTCGGCATCCTCGTCCCGTTCTCCGGCAACTCTGCAGTTCTGCAGGTAGTTGACTGACCAGCAACTTATGAGCCAGCGCGTCACTATGAGACACGGCGGATTTGGCT
>Ga0075428_100003524_pt1 | contig 17140 bp, 16 predicted proteins | sample RhiMetdeltSRZDD2_FD_75291 | JGI IMG/M metagenome (GOLD analysis project Ga0075428, IMG submission 75291) | Populus rhizosphere microbial communities from Tennessee, USA - Rhizosphere MetaG P. deltoides SRZDD2 | ecosystem: Host-associated > Plants > Roots > Rhizosphere > Soil | place: USA... | reverse complement strand
CGGAAACCTTTCAAAATCAGGATCTTCGAACGATAATTTAGCAACTTGCACGAGGTCAAGGCCCGGCGCGCCCGAAGCGATGCGCTCGGGAAACCCAAGAGCGTGCGCGATGGGCACGCGCATGTCCGGCTGGCTCATCTGCGCCAGCACCGAACCGTCTTCGTACTCGACGAGCGAATGGACGATGCTCTGCGGGTGGATCACGACGCGCACCGCGTCGGGTCCGACGCCGAACAGGTGGCAGGCCTCGATCAGCTCGAGGCCCTTGTTCATGAGCGTCGCGGAGTCGACCGAGATTTTCGGGCCCATGCGCCAGTTCGGGTGCGCGACGGCTTGCTCGGGCGTTACGGACGCGAGTTCCTCGCGCCGCGCGCGCAGGAACGGGCCGCCCGAGGCGGTGAGCACGACCCGCGCGACGCCGGCGGCCCGCGTTCCCGCGGCGCAACCCGCGGGCAGGCACTGGAAGATCGCATTGTGCTCGCTGTCGATCGGCAGGATCGTGGCGCCCGAGCGCCGGGCGATGTCAAGGAGCAGCGTCCCCGCGAGCACGAGCGCCTCCTTGTTTGCGAGCAGAAGCCGCTTGCCTGCGGTCGCCGCCGCAAGCGTCGGCTCGAGGCCCGCGGCGCCGACGATTGCCGCCATCACGATCTCGGCACCGCTGAAAGTCGCCACGGCCGACAGGCTGTCGGGCCCCGCGAGGATGCGCGTCGGCAGGCCGGCGCTCGCAACGCGCTGCGACAGCTTCGCAGCGGCGGCGCGGTCGGCGAGCGCAGCAAGTTCCGGCCTGTGCCTTTCGATCTGGGCGAAGAGCGCCTCGTGGTTCGAGTGCGCCGCGAGCGCGACGACGCGAAAGCGTTCCGGGTGCCGGCTGGCGACGTCGAGCGTCGCCTCGCCGATCGTGCCGGTCGAGCCCAGGATGGCGACGCCCTTCATGCGATGAGCCCCATCCACCCGAGCCCGAGCGCGAGGAGAGGCACCGACGAGGTGAGGCTGTCAATTCGGTCAAGCATTCCGCCATGGCCGGGGAGGAGGCTCCCGCTGTCCTTGAGCCCGCGCTGGCGCTTGAACATGCTTTCGAGCAGGTCGCCGACAACCGAGACGAGCACGGCAGCGACGCACAGCGAGAGGAAAGCGGCTGCGGGCAGGCCGAACCAGGCACGCCCCGCGAGCGCAACCAGGAGCCCCGCGACGAGCCCGCCCAGCACGCCTTCCCAGGTCTTGTTCGGGCTCACGACCGGCGCAAGCCGGAAGCGGCCGAATTGCCGACCCGCGAAGTACGCGCCGATGTCCGCTGCCCATGCGAGCAGCAGCACGAATACGACGAGTTCGCGGCCGCGTCCGTCCTGGTCGTAGAGACGCGCGAGCGCGAGCCAGGTCGGCACCAGCGCCCAGAGCCCCGCGACCGCGGCGAGCGCCGTCGCTTGCCGGCGCGGCGCGAACAAGATCCAGCCGAAGAGCGGGATCCAGCCGAGCATCGTCAGGAACATCACACGCTCGAAGTCCGCGAGCGCCGCGGTCGAGCGCCAGAGTGCAACCATCAGTCCGCCGCAGGCGAGCACGTAAAGCCCGCGCGCAAAGGGCGACTCGAGACCCGCGAGCTGGGACCACTCCCAGGCGCCGAACAGGATGAGGAAACCGAGCGCCGCGATCGCGAAGTCGCGCGGCAGCACGACCAGCACGAGCGCGAGCACGGCGACGAGCCCGAATGCCGTAAGTATGCGTTGCCCGAGCATCAGCTCGCCCTCGCCTCGCCGGCGACCCGCCCGAATCGCCGCTCGCGGCCGCCGAAGTCGGCGAGCGCCGCCTCAAAGCAGGCCGCGTCGAAATCAGGCCAGAGAGTGTCGGTGAACCAGAGCTCCGTGTAGGCGAGGTCCCAGAGCAGGAAATTGCTGATGCGCCGCTCGCCGCCCGTGCGGATGAAAAGGTCCGGCGCCGGCCGGCCCGACGTCGCGAGGCGGGCGGCGATCGCCTGCTCGTCGATGTCCGCCGCGCGCCATCGGCCTTCCGCGGTCGCGACCGCGAGCTCGCGCGCCGCCTGTGCGATGTCCCAGCGCCCGCCGTAGGCGACGGCGACGACGAGATCGAGCTTTCCGTTTGCGGCCGTGCGCGCCTCGGCGGCGGCCATCCGCTCGGTCAGCGCAGGCGCGAGACGGGCGCGGTCGCCGATGAACCGGATCCGCACGCCATTGGCATCGAGCTCTGCGACCTCGCGGTCGAGCGACTCGAGGAAGAGCTGCATCAGCAGGCTGACCTCGCCTGCCGGCCGCTGCCAGTTCTCGCTGGAGAACGCGAAGAGCGTCAGCGCACCGACGCCGTGCCGCACCGATTCCTCGATGGCCGTGCGAACGGCCTTGGTCCCGGCACGGTGGCCCGCTGCGCGCGGCAGCGAGCGCTGCTCGGCCCAGCGGCCGTTGCCGTCCATGATCACGGCGATGTGGCGCGGCACCGCCAAGCCGCCCGCCGTCTGCGTGGCTGCTGGCGGCATCTCAGACCTGCAACAGCTCTTTTTCTTTCTCGGCCAGCACCGCGTCGATGTCGTGGACGTGCCGGTCCGTCAGCTTCTGGATCTCTTCCTTCGCGCGGCGATCGTCGTCCTCGGAGATCAGGCGCTCCTTCAGCATTTCCTTGAGCTCGTTCATGAGGTCGTGGCGGACGGCGCGGACCGCGACGCGCGCGCCTTCCGCCTCGTGTCGCGCGACCTTCGTGAGCTCCTTGCGTCGCTCCTCGGTCATCGGCGGCAGCGGCAGCCGGATGACCTGTCCCGCGGTATTGGGCGTGAGGCCAAGGTCGGACTTCAGTATCGCCTTCTCGACCGCCTGCACGGCGGACTTGTCCCAGGGTGACACGACGAGGGTTCGCGAGTCCTCGACGTTGACGCTGGCGACCTGGTTGAGCGGCACCTCGCTGCCGTAGTACTCGACCTTGATGCCGTCGAGGAGCCCCGTGTTCGCCCGGCCTGTGCGCATCTTCCGGTAATGGTCCTTGAGTTGCGCAACGCACTTTCCCATGCGTTGCAACGCATCACGGCTCATTTCGTCTTGCATGTTCGCCCCCGCCTACAGCCCGTTCGCGACAAGCGTTCCGACATCCTCGCCGTCCACGATCCGCAGCAGCTCGCCCTCGTTCATCAGGTTGAACACCCGGAGCGGAAGGCCGTTGTCGCGGCACATCACGATGGCCGTCGCATCCATCACGCCGAGGCGATCGTCCAGCACCCTGTCGTAGGAGAGCGTCCGGTAGCGCTCGGCCTTCGGGTTGCGGACCGGATCCTCGCTGTAGATGCCGTTGACCTTGGTCGCCTTGAGCAGCAGGTCGGCGCCGATCTCGATCGCGCGAAGCGAAGCCGCGGTGTCGGTCGTGAAGAACGGGTTGCCGGTGCCCGCGGCAAAGATCACGCAGCGGCCCTTCTCGAGATGGCGGACGGCGCGGCGCCGGATGTAATCCTCGCAGACTTCCTGCACGCGGACGGCCGACATGACACGCGCGTAGCTGCCGAGGGATTCGAGGGCGTCCTGCAACGCGAGCGCGTTCATGACGGTCGCGAGCATGCCCATGTGGTCCGCCGTGACGCGGTCCATGCCCGCGCGCGCCAGGCCGGCGCCCCGGAAGATGTTGCCTCCGCCGATTACGACCGCGACCTGGATGTCGCGTGCCATGACGTCGCGGATCTCGCCCGCGATTCGCTTCAGGATCGCGGGATCGATGCCGTAGTCGGCGGCGCCGAGCAGCGCCTCGCCGCTGATCTTGAGCAGGATCCTCGTGAGCGGTCGCCGGGACTGCGAGTCCGCCATCTTGCTAACCCTCCGCGCGGATCATTGTAGTGTTCAGCTCGGCTTGTCGGGCTTGCCCTTGTCCCTGGCCGCTTCGACTTGCGCCATGACCTCGGCGGCGAAGTTCTCCTGCTTCTTCTCGATGCCCTCGCCCACCTCGTAGCGCAGGAAGCCACTGACGGACGCGTTTGAGCGCTCCAGCAGCTGCCCGACGCTCGTATCGGGATCCTTCACGAACGGCTGCCCCGTGAGGCAGATCTCCGCGAGGTACTTGCGCAGGCGCCCTTCGACCATCTTCTCGACGATCGCGGCGGGCTTGCCCTCGGCCGTCGCCTGGGCAGCGAGGATCTCGCGTTCCTTGGCGACGATGTCGGCCGGCACGTCGGACGGCGACACGTACTGCGGGTTCACGGCCGCGACGTGCATCGCGAGGTCGCGCGCAAGCGCTTCGTCGCCGCCCTTCACGCCGACCACCACGCCGATGCGGGTGCCGTGGACATAGGCACCGATGCGCTCCGGGGCCCGCAGGATGGCAGCGCGTCGCACGTCGATCTTTTCGCCGATCTTCGCGACGAGGTTGCGGCGGGTCTCGTCGACCGTCGCGCCGCTCGCGAGTTTGAGGCTCGCAAGCGCCTCGGGCGTCACGGCGGTAGCAGCGAGCGCCGCGCGCGCGACTTCCGCCGCGAAGGCTTGGAATTCGGGCTGCCGCGCGACGAAGTCCGTCTCGCAGTTCACCTCTACGAGCACCGCGGAGCCGCCGTCGCCGGACTGGGCCGTGGCGATCGTGCCCTCGGCGGCGATGCGGCCTGCCTTCTTGTCCGCCTTGGCGAGTCCGGCCTTGCGCATGATCTCGGCAGCGGCATCGAGGTCGCCGCCGGTCTCGATGAGCGCCTTCTTGCACTCCATCATCCCGGCACCGGTGCGCTCGCGGAGCGTCTTGACGGTCTCAGCGCTGATGCTCATCTCATTCCCCGTTCTTCTCCGGCTTGCGCACCGCGGGACGGCGGCGCACGGGCGCCTTCACGCGGGCCGCTTCCGGCACGACGTCGACCAATGACTCCTCATCCGCCGGTTCCACGGGCTCAGGCGCGCCCACCGGCGGCATCGTTGCCGCGGAAGCCGTCTCCGCCGAGGGGCGCGGGCGCGGCGGGGACTTGCGGCGGATGTTCGCCGGCTTGCGTGGTGCTCGCGCCTGCGCCTTGCGGCGCGGCTGTCCCGCCTCGTCGAGCTCGACGAACTCGTCCTCGCCGGTCGGAACCGACGGAACCGCCGATTTGCCGTCGAGCACCGCGTCGGCGATGCCGGCGGCGTAGAGCTGGATCGCTTTCATGGCGTCGTCGTTGCCGGGGATCACGTAGTCGATACCGTCCGGACTGCAGTTGCTGTCGACGATCGCTACGACCGGGATGCCGAGCTTCCGGGCCTCGTGCACGGCGATTTCCTCGTGGCCAACGTCGACCACGAAGAGCGCGTCCGGGAGCGCATTCATGTCCTTGATGCCGCCGAGGCTGCGATTCAGCTTGTCCATCTCGCGACGGAGCGTCTGCGCCTCTTTCTTGTTGCGGCGATCGAGCGCGCCGGAATCGCGCAACTCCTCGAGTTCTTGCAGCCGCTTGATGGACTGGCGGATGGTCTTGAAGTTCGTGAGCATGCCGCCCAGCCAGCGCTGATTGACGTAGGGCATGCCGCAGCGCGTCGCCTCGCCGTGGATCGCATCGCGCGCGCTGCGCTTGGTGCCGACGAAGAGCACCTTGCCGCCGTCGGCGACGACACCCTTCACGAACCCGGCCGCGTCGTTATAGAGCGGGAGCGTCCGTTCCAGGTTGATGATGTGAATCTTGTTGCGCTCGCCGAAGATGAATGGCGCCATCTTCGGGTTCCAGAAGCGGGTCTGGTGTCCGAAATGGACCCCCGCCTCAAGCATCTGCCTCATGGACAGGCTGGCCATGATCACTCCTTTCGGGTTAGCCCTCCGCGGACCCGCATGCGGCAACCGGTCAAGGGACCCGGCACCCAGCCGCACGTGTCGATTCGCGTGTGGATTTGGTTGAGAAAAAACGCCGCGCTTTATACCATCTTTGTCCCGTTGAAACAACGTGATAGGCGTTTTTCACCCCCCTGCCACGCGGGCCAGCCCATGTTGATGCAAAGCCACAGCCGAGTCTCGATCAAAACCCCTGCTGAACAGGAGGCCATGCGCCTCGCCGGCCGGCTGGCCGCGGATGTCCTCGACATGATCGGACCGCGCATCGCGGCCGGCATGACGACCGGGGAAATCGACCGCATCTGTCACGACTACATCGTGGACGTCCAGAAGGCGATTCCCGCTCCCTTGAATTACAAGGGATTTCCGAAGTCGGTCTGCACGTCTGTCAACCACGTCGTCTGTCACGGCATCCCGGGCGAGAAGGTCCTGAAAGGTGGCGACATCCTCAATGTCGACATCACGGTCATCAAGGAAGGCTTCCACGGCGACACCAGCCGCATGTTCCTCATCGGGGACCCTTCGATCCAGGCCCGGCGCTTGTGCGAGATTGGCTACGAAGCCATGTGGCGCGGCATCCGGATCGTCCGGCCCGGCACGCGTCTCGGCGACCTCGGCCATGTGATCCAGTCCTTCGTCGAGGCCCAGGGTTACTCCGTCGTTCGCGAGTATTGCGGTCACGGCATCGGGCGCGTATTCCACGAGGAGCCGCAGGTCCTGCATTACGGCGAGCCAGGGACGGGCATCCTGCTCGAAGCGGGCATGACATTCACGGTGGAGCCCATGGTGAACGCCGGGCGCCGGCACGTGAAGCTGCTGGGTGACGGCTGGACAGTCGTCACCAAGGACCACTCGCTGTCGGCCCAGTGGGAGCACACCGTGCTCGTGACGGCGCATGGCTTCGAAGTGCTGACGCTGGGCGCGGCTGATCGGGCCGCTCACATTGATTCAAGGTGAGCGTCCCCTAGGATCGCGCGATCGCGCGGCGGCCAGCGCGTCGCCCGCGCCGGCAGGCTGGGATTACCTCGATACGCTCGCGGGCCGGCTCGATGGCGGTCGCGAGCCCGTCTCCGCATTTCGCGCGGCTCTCGTCGAGGGCGATCGCGAGCTCGCACGGCGTTTCCGGGCCGAGGAAGCCGTCGAACGCCTCGTGCGCGATCGCGCGGCACTCGTGGATGCGCTCATCACGCGGGCCTGGCAGCTGCAGGCAGGGCCGGTGGCCGACGTGCTCGCACTGGTCGCAGTCGGCGGATATGGCCGCGGCGAACTCCTGCCCTGTTCGGACATCGATGTCCTCATTCTCCTGCCACAGAGCGAGGAGCCGGCCTGGACCGCGCCGCTCGAGAGCTTCCTGGCCTTCCTCTGGGACATCGGGCTCGAAACCGGGCACAGCGTCAGAAGCATCGACGACTGCCGGCGCGAAGCCCTCGCCGACCTCGGCGTCGCCACGTCGCTCCTCGAGGCGCGCCTGCTGGCGGGTCCTGTGGCGCTCTTCGACGGCATGCGCCGCGCACTTGCGCCGGACCGCCTCTGGTCGTCACGCGATTTCTTCGACGCGAAGCTTGCCGAGCAGGTCGAGCGTCACCACCGCTTCCACGACACTGCCTACAACCTCGAGCCCAATGTGAAGAACGGCCCTGGGGGTCTGCGCGACATCCAGACGATCGCCTGGGTCGCCAAGCGGCATTTTGGCGCCGGGACGCTCGAGGAGCTCGCGGCCCACGGCTTTCTCGCCGCGCGTGAGCTCGCCCAGCTCCAGGCGGCCCAGGCCTGGCTGTGGCGCTTGCGCTTCGCGCTCCACCTCGTGAGCGGCCGGCGCGAGGACCGGTTGCTGTTCGATTTCCAGATCCGGCTCGCGCGCATGTTCGGCTACGAGGACGCAACCTATACCCTCGCGGTCGAGCAGTTCATGCAGCGCTACTACCGTACCGCGATGCTCGTCAGCTGGCTGAACGAGCTGCTGCTGCAGCAGTTCCGCGAAGAGATCCTCGCCGACCGCGGCACGCCGTCGCTGCCGTTATCTGCCCACTTCCAGGAGCGCGACGAGTGCCTCGAAGCGGTGTCGGACGACCTCTTCGCGCGACATCCATCGGCGCTCCTCGAGCTCTTCGTCGTGCTGCAGCAGAATCCGCGCCTCAAGGGAGTGCGCGCCCGCACGATTCGCCGCGTCGCCGAGAGCCTCTGGCTGATCGACGAGGAGTTCCGCCAGAACCCGCGCCACCATCGCCTGTTCCTCGAGATCCTGCGCGCGCCGGCGGGCGTCACGCACGAGCTCCGGCGCATGAACCTTTATGGCGTGCTCGGCCGCTACATCCCGGCGTTCGGCCGGATCGTCGGGCGCATGCAGTACGACCTTTTCCACGCATACACTGTCGACGCGCACACGCTGTTCGTCGTCAGCAACCTGCGCCGCTTCGCGCTCGAGCGCTACGATCACGAGTTCCCGAAGCTCGCGCAGATCTTCCGTGCACTGCAGCGTCCCGAGCTCGCCTACCTCGCGGCGATCTTCCACGACATCGCCAAGGGGCGCGGCGGCGATCACTCGGAGCTCGGCGCCGTCGATGCCGAGGCCTTCTGCCTGGAGCAGGGCCTGTCGCGCTACGACGCCCGGCTCGTCGCCTGGCTCGTGCGCCACCACCTGAAGCTGTCAGTCACGGCGCAGAAGCAGGACATCTCGGACCCGCAGGTCGTGAACGCCTTCGCGCGCGATGTCGGCGACCAGGTGCGCCTCGATTACCTGTACGTGCTGACCGTCGCCGACGTCCGCGGTACCAACCCTAAGCTGTGGAACTCCTGGAAGGCGACGCTTTTCGACGAGCTCTACGAGCGCGTCAAGCAGGCTCTGCGCCGCGGCCTCGAGTCGCCGCTCGATCGCGAGGAGCTCGTTGCCGAGACCCAAGCGCTGGCCCGCGAACGACTGGCGGCCGCCGGCGTGGGCGCCGAGGCCGTCACGCGTGCCTGGTCCGCGCTGACCGACACGTATTTCCTGCGGCACTCGGCAGCCGAGATCGGCTGGCATACCGCGGCGCTCGCCGCGCGCGAGCCGGGCGACGCGAGCCCGCTCGTCGCGGTCGCCGAGCACCCCGGCCGCGGCGGCGCGACGGTCGTCCTCGTTCACACGCGCGGGCGGCACCACAGCTTCGCGCGCGCGACGGCGGCGCTCGACCAGCAGGGCCTCAGCATCCAGGACGCGCGCATCACGCCGACCGCCGACGGCGGCAGCCTCGACAGCTATCTCGTGCTCGAGGACAACGGCCATCCCATCACCGACCGCGAGCGCATGGCGGGCATCGAGCGGCAGCTCAAGCGCGCGCTCGACGAGCGAAGCGCGCAGCCGCCTCCCGTGGCGCGCCGGGTTCCGCGGCAGGTACGGATGTTCACGACGCCGACGCAGGTCAGCTTCAGCGCGGACCCGGAGAACGGACGCACGCTCGTCGAGGTGGTCGCAGGCGACCGGCCGGGGCTCCTGTCCGAGATCGGCCAGGTGTTCTGGGACCAGAAGGTCGAGCTGCACGGTGCCAAGATCATGACGGTCGGCGAGCGCGCCGAGGACGTATTCACGATTGCCGACGAAACCGGCCGCCCGCTGGAGGCCGCACGCTGCCACGCGCTGGCGGAGGCGCTGACGCTCGCGCTGGACGCGCGGGTCGCGGCGGCCTGAGCCGGCCATGGACACGCGCTCATTGATCGAGGACGCCTTCGAGAATCGCGCGGCGCTTGCGCCCGGCCGCGCGCCGCGCGAGCTCCTCGCGGCGATCGACGAGTGCCTCGCGCTCCTCGGCAGCGGGCGCCAGCGCGTCGCGGAACTCGCCGCGGGCGGCTGGCGCGTCAATGAGTGGCTCAAGATGGCGGTACTGCTGCACTTTCGCACCCACGACAACGCCGTGACGGAATCCGGCCCGTTCCGCTGGTTCGACAAAGTGCCACTCAAGCACGAGGGTTATGCCGCCGAACGCTTCCGGTCGGACGGCGCGCGCATCGTGCCCGGCGCCATCGTGCGGGCGGGCGCCTTCGTCGGGCGCGACGCCGTGCTGATGCCTTCGTTCGTCAATGTCGGCGCTTACGTCGGCGAAGGCACCATGGTCGACACCTGGGCGACGGTCGGCTCCTGTGCGCAGGTCGGCAGGAATGTCCACCTCTCGGGGGGCGTCGGGATCGGCGGGGTGCTCGAGCCCCTTCAGGCGCGGCCGACCATCGTCGAGGACGACTGCTTCATCGGCGCGCGTTCGGAGGTCGTCGAGGGAGTGATTGTCGAGCGCGGCTCCGTCCTTTCGATGGGCGTATTCATCGGCGCGAGCACGCGCATCTACGACCGCGAAACGCGGGAAGTCAGCTTCGGGCGGGTGCCGGCCGGCTCCGTCGTCGTGCCTGGCGGCCTTCCCGCCGCCGACGGCTCGCATTCCCTCGCCTGCGCGATCATCGTCAAGAAAGTCGACGCGCAGACGCGCGCCAAGACTTCCATCAACGAGCTGCTGCGGACGTAGCGCGGCGCGCGCCGGCGGGAAGCGATTTCGCGCGCACAGCGGGATACGGTTAAAGTCGCGCGGATGTCAGAGACGCTGGAACTTGCGAAGGAACTGATCCGCCGAAATTCGGTCACGCCGGACGATGCGGGCTGCCAGGAGCTCATCGCCGCGCGGCTCGAACGTGCAGGATTTGCTGTCGAGCGCATGCGCTTCGGCAAGGTGGACAATCTCTGGGCGATTCGCCGGGGCGGCCCGGGGCCTGTGCTTTGCTTCGCCGGCCACACCGACGTCGTCCCGCCCGGGCCGGCGGAGAAGTGGCATTCGGACCCGTTCGAGCCCGTCCTGCGCGACGGCGTGCTCTTTGGCCGCGGGGCGGCGGACATGAAGAGCGGCGTCGCCGCCGCGGTGACGGCGGCGGAAGCCTGCATCGAAGGGCAGGCGGCGTACGGTGGCGCCATCGCATTCGTCATCACGAGCGACGAGGAAGGCATCGCGGTCGACGGCACGCGCCGGGTGGTCGAAGCTCTGAAGCATCGCGGCCAGGCCATCGATTATTGCCTGGTCGCCGAGCCTTCGAGCCTCGAGGCCTTCGGCGACAACGCGCGCATCGGGCGGCGCGGCTCGCTGAGCGCACGGCTCGCCGTGCATGGCATCCAGGGCCACGTGGCCTATCCCGATCGCGCTCTCAATCCGATCCACGCCGCCGTTCCCGCGATCGCAGAGCTTTGCGCGCACCGCTGGGACGCGGGCAACGAGCATTTTCCGCCGACGTCGTTCCAGGTCAGCAACATTCAGTCGGGCACGGGCGCCGCAAACGTCATACCTGGCGAACTCTCCGCACAGTTCAATCTGCGCTGGTGCCCGGGTCAGACACTTGACGGGCTCAAGTCCGCAGTCGCAGCAGTCCTCGACCGCCACGACATCCGCTATTCCCTCGATTGGTCCGAGGCGAGCCTGCCCTACTACACGCCGCCCGGCGCATTTTCGTCGATCGTTTCGGACGCCATCGAGGAGGCGGCCGGCCGGCGGCCGACGCTGACCACGGGCGGCGGGACATCCGACGGGCGGTTTTTTGCGGCATTCGGAGCGCACGTGGTCGAGTTCGGCGTCATCAATCGCAGCATTCACCAGGTCGACGAGTGCTGTGCCGTCGACGACATCGACCGGCTTCACCGCGCCTATCTGGCAATCCTCAGGCGGGCCTTTGCCGCGGTAGGTTGACCGAGAGGCCCCACGCCGTGAGCACGACGGCAAGCGCCAGCACCCAGGCAGGCATCGAGAGCCCGAGGAAGGACCAGTCGATCCTGGCGCATTCACCGCCCGCCTTGAACACCTTCAGGATCACGTCGTAGACCGGGAACAGGTCCAGCATGAAGGACAGGTCGGCGCCGCAGGCGGGCACCGACCCTTCCGGCTGCATCTGGATCCAAACGTGGCGGCCCGAGGTCGCGATTGTCGCCGCACCCGTGAGGCCGATCAGGACCGCGCAGAAAATCCCGCGCCAGCCCGGCCGGGAGAAAAGCGCGGCAAGCACGAAGGCAAAGCCGAGCGACGCCATCGTGATGCGCTGGAAGATGCAGAGGTGGCAGGGCACGAGGCCCATGCCGTACTGGGAGTAGAAGGCGAATGCGAGGGCGGCGGCGGCGGCTCCGGCTCCGAGCCAGTTGCCAAGGCGCCGCGACGGCATCAGGCCCCTTTCCGCCCGCGCGTGAAGTCGCGGATCTGGCGCTCCGCGTCGTCGAGCGACAGGTGGCGGATGTCCTTGCCGTGCACCATGTACACAGTGTACTCGCAGATGTTCTTGGCGTGATCGCCGATGCGCTCGAGCGCGCGCACCACCCACATGATGTCGAGGGCACGGCGGATCGAGCGTGGGTCCTCCATCATGAACGTGATGCCCTGACGCTGGACGGCCTCGTACTCCTCGTCGACCTTGCGGTCGCGACGCGCCACCTCGAAGGCCTCGTCCACCTCGAGCCTCGCGAAGGCGTGCAGGGCGTCGTGGACCATCTCGGTCACGAGGCGCCCGAGATGGCGGATCTCGCGGTAGTTGTCGGCAGGCTTCTCCATGGTCGCGAGCCGCGCCGCGATGTTGCCGATCTTCTCCACCTCGTCGCCGATGCGCTCGAGGTCCGTGATCGTCTTGATGATCGCGACCATCACGCGCAGGTCCGATGCGGTCGGCTGGCGGGTCGCGATGATGCGGCTGCACTCCTCGTCGATCTCGACCTCCATCTGGTTTACGCGGTAATCCTCGCGAGCGACCTCCTCGCCGAGCGCGCTGTTGCCCTCGACGAGCGCGGTCACCGCGCGCTGCAGCTGCTGCTCGACGAAGCCGCCCATCTGCATCACGCGCGTCGTGACGCGCTCCATGTCCTCGTTGAAGCGGCGCGAAGTGTGCTGGCTGAGGTCCGCGGATTCCATGTCGCATCTCCTGCCGGCTGCCGCGCGGGCCCGGCTTCCCGATTCCGGTTAGTGCTGCGATTCCTTGGCAGGCACGCCGCGCATCGCGCCGAGGTGCCGGACGTCAGTCCCGCTGACGAGGAAGACGACGTGCTCGGCGACGTTCTTGGCGTGGTCGCCGATGCGCTCGAGGCTCTTGAGCGCGAAGACCGTGTCGAACACGGCCTTCAGCAGGCGGTGCCGCTCCATCGCGACGGTCATGAGCTGCCGGAGAGCCGCCTCGAACTCCTGGTCGAGCGCGCGGTCGAGCCGCGCGACCTCGTGCGCGACCGTCGCGTCGCCGCGGTCGAGCGCGTCCACGGCGACGCGCATGGCCTCCGAGGCGAGCTCGGCCATGTGGCGCAACGACTTGTGCATCACTCGCGACGGCCCGTCCACGACGTGGCCCGCGGTCGCGAGCGCGAAGCGCGCAATCTTCTTCGACTCGTCGCCGGCGCGCTCGAGGTCGGTCACCGCGCGCGATATGGCGAGCACCATGCGCAGATCGCTCGCGACCGGCGCCTGGCGCGCGAGCAGCCGGAAACTCTCGGCCTCGATCTCGGTCTGCCACGCATTGATCTGCTGTTCGCGCCGCAGGACGAGTTCGGCGGCCGCACCGTCCGACTCGAGCAGGGCCTGCACGGCGGTCTCCACCTGGCCCGCGACCAGCCCGCCCATGGCGTGTGCGCGCTGGCGCAGGTCGGTCAACGCGCCTTCGTAGGCCTTGATCGTGTGGCCTTCGCTGCCCTCGTTCACTGGAAGCCCCGGCGGCTCATCCATATCGCCCGGTGATGTAGTCCTCGGTCGCCTTCTGCGACGGGTTCGTGAAGAGCTTGCTCGTGTTGTCGAACTCGATCAGCTCACCGAGGTACATGAACGCCGTGTAGTCCGAGACGCGCGCCGCCTGCTGCATGTTGTGCGTCACGATGATGACGGTCACCTGGTCACGGAGCTCCGCGATCAGCTCCTCGATGCGCGCGGTCGCGATCGGGTCGAGCGCGGATGTCGGCTCGTCGAACAGCAGGATCTCCGGGCTCGTCGCGAGGGCGCGCGCGATGCACAGGCGCTGCTGCTGGCCGCCGGAGAGCGAGAGGCCCGAGCTGTCGAGGCGGTCCTTCACCTCGTCCCAAATCGCGGCCTTGCGCAGCGCCTTCTCGACTTCCTCTTCGACGCGCGCGTTCGAGCGCATGCCGCGGACGCGGAGGCCATAGGCCACGTTCTCGAAGATCGACTTCGGGAATGGATTGGGCTTCTGGAACACCATGCCGATGCGCATCCGCACCTCGATCGGGTCCACGCCCTTCGCGACCAGGTCGAAGGCGTCCGGGTACAGCATGATGCTGCCCTCGTAGCGGGTGCCGGGCGTCAAGTCGTGCATGCGGTTGAAGCATCGCAGGAAGGTCGTCTTGCCGCAGCCGGAGGGCCCGATCAGGGCAGTCACGCGCTTCTCGCGGATCTCGATATTGAGGCCCTTCAGCGCCTTGACGCTGCCGTAGTAGAAGGAGAGGTTTTCCGCGCGCGACTTCACGGTGAGCTTCTCGTCGCCCGCAGCTGCAGGCCGGCCGACTTCCACCGACGGCCGCGGGGTGGCGAGCCGGCTGTCCACGGCATGAGTCGGCGGCCCCTGGCGCGTCGTTCCTTCGGATGCACTCGTACCGGTCTGCATGGTGCTCACCAGTTGATTCTCTTGCGGAAGCGGTAGCGGACGTAGATTGCGACTCCGTTCATCAGCAGCGTCATGCCGAGCAGGATTGCGCCGGCGGCCGCTGCGTTGACCTGGAATTTCGGGTCCGGACGCGAGACCCAGTTGAACATCTGGATCGGCATCGCCGTAAAGCCGTCTTTCAGCCAGGCGAAGGAAAGGAACGGGAACTCGCTCTTGAACGGCGACTCCGGAAGGAAAGCGATGAACGAGAGCGCTCCGATCGTGATGAGCGGCGCAGTTTCGCCTATAGCGCGCGACAGGCCGATGATCATGCCGGTCAGGATGCCGCCCGTGGAATAAGGGAGCACGTGGTGCGCCGTGACCTCCCAGCGCGTGGCACCGAGCGCGTAGGCCGCCTCGCGGATCGTGCGCGGCACGGCGCGGAGCGACTCGCGCGTCGCGACGATCACGATCGGCAGGATCAGGAGCGACAGTGTCAGGCCCGCGGCCAGGATGCTCTGGCCGAGGCCGAACTGGTACACGAACAGGCCGAGCGCGAGCAGGCCGTAGATGATGGACGGGACTCCCGCGAGGTTCGTGACGTTGATCTCGATGATCGCGGTCACCCAGTTCTTCGGCGCGTATTCCTCAAGGTAGATCGCCGCCGCGACGCCGACCGGCACCGCGACCGCCGCCGTCGTCAGCATGATCAGGGAAGTGCCGACCCAGGCCGACAGGATGCCGGCGCGCTCCGCCTTGCGCGAGGGGAACTGGGTCAGGAAATCCCAGTTGAGGCGCGGTGCGCCGTCGTGCACGAGGTCGAGGAACAGCAAGACGAGGACGAGCAACGCCGCGAACATGATGAGCAGGCCGACGATGACGAACAGCTGGTCGAAGATCTTTCGCCTGCTGACGTCGGCGCGGATCTGCCGGGTCGCGACGTCAGCGGTCGTGGCATTCATCTCAGTAGGCCTCGCGGAACTTCCGCGTCAGCGTGAAGCCTGCGATGTTGAAGACGAGCGTGATCAGCATCAGCACGAGGCCCGCCGCGAAGATCGACTGGTAGCCGATGCTCCCGTGCGGCAGGTCGCCGAGGCTCACCTGGACGATGAATGCCGTGATCGTGGCCGCCGGCTGCGTCGGGTCCCAGGTCAGGTTCGGCTGCAGGCCGGCCGCGATCGCGACGACCATCGTCTCCCCGACCGCGCGCGAGATCCCGAGGATGTAGGCAGCAGCGATGCCGGACAGCGCGCCCGGCACGACGACGCGCGTCGCCGTCTGGAAGCGCGTCGCGCCCATGGCGTAGCTGCCCTCGCGCATGTAGTTCGGGACCGCGCGCATCGCGTCCTCGCTCACCGAGGCGACGTACGGGATGATCATGATGCCGATCACCAGGCCGGCGGACAGCATGTTGAAGCCCGGCAGGCCCGGGATGAGCTTCTGCAGCGCAGGCGTGATGATCAGCAAGGCGAAGTAGCCGTAGACGACCGTCGGCACCGCGCCGAGGAGCTCGAGAGCGGGCTTGATGACCTCGCGCATCTTGAATGGCGCGAACTCGCTCAGGTAGATCGCGATGATCGTCCCGCAGGGGATCGCGACGGCAAGCGCGACGAGCGTCGTCACCAGCGTGCCGGCGACGAGCGGCAGGATGCCGTAGCGCGCCTCCGCGAAGAGAGGCGTCCACATGGTGTCAGTGAGGAAGTCCTTGATCGAGACGTGGCTGAAGAACGGCAGCGACTCGGTGACGAGGACAATGACGATCGCGAGAGTCGTGAAGACCGCGACGAGCGCGGCGGCGAGCAGACCGCTTTCCACGATGCGGTCGCGGAACTTGCGGAACGCCAGACCCGCAGGGGGCTCGATGGCCTGGACGGCAGCCGTTTCTGTCATTTCGCCTCGCTGCGCGTTCCCCGCTTCGCGCCGGCCGTTTCTTGTGCGGGAGCAGGACCCGACGGTCCCGCTCCCGGCCTGGTCGTCAAGAGCGCACAGGCTAAGTCGGACTGACTGCGCTTGGCAATCGCCTCAGAGCTTCGCTTCGCGGGCGAGCAGTTCCTCGACCTTGAGGCCGACCTCCGGCACGCCGCCGAATCCGGTGCCGAGCTTGCCTTCGCGGAAATGCTTCGACGCCAGCTCGTAGGCGCGGTTCGGCAGCGGCAGGTAGCCCACTTCCTCGATCAAGGGCTCGCTCTTGTTGAGGTAGTACTCGATGAATTCGCGGACTTCGGGGCGCTGTGCGCCCTTTTCGCTGACGTAGATGAAAAGCGGGCGCGACAGCGGCTCGTACGTGCCATTGGTCACGTTGTCGAGCGACGGGCCGACCGGCTTGCCCGACTTGCCGACGACCGGCACGGCTTTCAGGCGGCTGGAATTCGGCGTGTAGTAGGCGAAACCCAGGTAGCCGAGCGCGTGCTTGTTGCTGGCGATGCCCTGCACCAACACGTTGTCGTCCTCGCTGCCGGTGAAATCGCCACGGCTCGACTTGGCCTTGCCGACGACGGCCTCGGTGAAGTAATCGAAGGTGCCGGAGTCCGATCCCGGCCCGAACAGCGCGAGCGGCTCGTTCGGCCATTTGGGATTGATCTGGCTCCAGCGCGTGACCTTGCCCTGCGCCGCCGGCTCCCACATCTTCTTGAGCTCGGCGACCGTGAGCTGCGTGACCCAGGTGTTCTGCGGATTCACCGCGACCGTCAGCGCGTCGTAGGCGATCGGCAGTTCGAAGTACATGATGCCCGCCGCGCGGCAGGCCTCCATTTCGGCGGTCAGGATCGGGCGCGATGCATCCTGCACGTCGGTCTCGCCGCGGCAGAATTTCTTGAAGCCGCCGCCGGTACCG
>Ga0075428_100003521_pt1 | contig 17144 bp, 8 predicted proteins | sample RhiMetdeltSRZDD2_FD_75291 | JGI IMG/M metagenome (GOLD analysis project Ga0075428, IMG submission 75291) | Populus rhizosphere microbial communities from Tennessee, USA - Rhizosphere MetaG P. deltoides SRZDD2 | ecosystem: Host-associated > Plants > Roots > Rhizosphere > Soil | place: USA... | reverse complement strand
TCTTCCCGAAGCTCCCTCATCTCTTCACCGCTTCGAAGAACACCGTCACCTTCGAGAACGGTTCGCGCATCATCGCCGGTCATTACCAGCACGAGTCCGACATCGATGCCTACCTCGGTTTGGAATACGACGTCATCGGCATCGAAGAAGCGACCACTCTCACTCAGCGCAAGTACCGCGACATTTCCACTTGCTGTCGCACCAGCAAACCCGGCTGGCGTCCGCGCATCTACGCCACCGCCAATCCGGGTGGAGTCGGCCATACTTGGTTCAAAAAACTCTTCGTCGACCCTTACCACGCTCGCCAGGCCGAAGGCGGTAGGGACGCCGCTCCGCCGCCGTCCGCTTGTGCATCGTACCCGGCCTTCGAATCCAATGCCTCTCAACCTTCCAGCCGCGGTCGCCTGCTGTCCCCTCTCCCTCGGGGAGAGGGTGAGGGTGAGGGACAAACTGGTACATCCGGCCCTCCCGCTCTCAACTCTCAACCCTCAACTCTCAACACTCTCTTCATTCCCGCAACCGTCCACGACAACGTTCACGTCAATCCCGAGTACATCAAAATCCTCGAGCGCCTCAACGGCTGGCAAAAACGCGCCTGGCTTGATGGCGATTGGGACATCGCCGCCGGCCAGTTCTTCTCCACCTTCCGACGCGATGTCCATGTCCTCAAACATGAATTCAACCGCCAGTACGTCGAGGATTGGTTCTGCTCCCTGGACTATGGCTACAATCACTACACCGTCGTTCTTCTCGGCGCGCGTGATGGCGATGGCAACTACTACATCGTCGATGAACACTATGGCCGTCGCATGCTCCCTGCAGAACATGCCAAAGCCATCGACCGCATGTTCCAGCGCAACTGCACCTGTCTTGAATACCTGTCACGTTTCACGGCCGGTCCCGATTGCTTCTGCACTCAATCCGCCGGCGTCACCGTCGCGAACCAATACGCTGAACTCGGCATTTACCTTACCCGCTCCCGGGCCGATCGTGTTCAGGGTTGGGCCGAAGTCCTTCGTCGCCTGGGCGATCCCGACCGCGGCGTCAAACCCACCCTCTTCATCGATCCGCGCTGCAAGAAACTCATCGAGACCCTTCCGACGCTCATGCACGATCCGAACCGTCCCGAAGACGTCCTCAAAGTCGACGTGGACGACGACGGTGACGGCGGAGACGACGCCGCCGACGCCTTGCGTTACCTCCTCTGCGCGCCGGTCACCCAGGTCGTCAAGCTCCGCGGTTGGTGATCCGTAACTGTTCTTTGACATAGCTGGGCCGGCGCACCAAACGCATCCTGCCCGGCACGCCGGTGATCGACGAGGTCTGCACTTATGACAAGAACGCGGCCAATCAACTGGCCAACGAACAGACAGTGGAGGATTTCAACGGGCGGACGACGCGCCTGGTGTTCGATGCGCTGGGGCGCTTGCGTCGGAAGATCCCCGATGCCACCGGCTTCCCGGGCGCGGCCCCGGTGGCGTTCACGTATTATCCGAGTGGCGAACGCAAACAGATGACCGATGCCTCGGGCACGACCGATTACCAGTATGACATCACGCGGCGGTTGAGCCAGAAGAAGTGGACCGATGCGACCAACTCCACGCACAGCTTCACGGTGAACTACACTTCGGACGGCGTGGCAACGTGATCAGCGCGGCGAGTGTCCACGGGGGCACGTCGCTGGGGTATGAATGGGACGGAGCGATGCGCCTGGTGCGGGTGACCAATTACGTGGCCAGCCCGGACATCGTGAGCGAATACACGCACAACGGGCTGGACCGGGAGGTGCAATACAACCGGAACGATCTGAACAATACGCCGGTGACGACGTATCAGCACGATGGTTTTGGGCGCTTGCGGCAGGTGCAGACGCTGGGCAACGGAGCGCCCCTGGCGCAGTTCACCTACACGCTGGGGGACAGCGGGGTGAGGAAGACTTTGGCGGAAGTGGGTCCGGCGATACAAACGCCAGCCACGCGCACGATCAACTACGCCTATGACCGGTTGTATCGCTCGACGGCGGAGACGATCAGCGGTGCCAACAGCGGGTTGAACGGCAGCGTGGGTTACGTCCATGACAACGTGGGCAACCGGTTGACGAGAACACTCACCAGCGCCGAATCGGTGCTGGCGGCGAAGGTGCCGGCGGGTTCATCCACTTACACGCCGCAGGACCGGTTGGAACCTGCGAGCAACTTCGATCTCAACGGGAACACGTTGCTGGGCGATGTCTCCCCGGCGCAAACGGCGGCCGACATCTACAACTTCGACAACCGGCTGATCCAGCGCAGCACCACGATCGGCGGACAGGCAGCGACAGTGGTGTTGGTGTACGACGGGGACGGGAACCGCGTAAAGAAATCGGTGACCATCGGCGGCAACACCACAACGACGTACTTCGTCGTGGATGATCGCAGTCCGACGGGCTATCCGCAGGTGCTGGAGGAACTGACGCGCAGCGGGAGCCTGTGGGTCGTGCAACGATCTTACACCTACGGCGAGCGGTTGCTCATCCAGCACCGGCCTGGGGCCAGCGAATGGCGCTTCGTTTGCCAGGACGGCCACGGCAGCACCCGTTTCCTGACCGACCTGAGCGGCACCATCACTGACAGGTACACTTACGACGCCTTCGGTATCCTGGTGGCGTCCACCGGCAGCACCCCCAACAACTACCTCTACGCCTGCGAGCAGTTCGACCCCGACCTGGGCCTCTATTACCTCCGCGCCCGCTATTACAACCCGTTCACTGGCCGCTTCTGGACCATGGATACGTTCCAGGGTGATCCGAACAATCCGTTGTCGTCGCACAAGTATTTGTATGCGTATGCTGATCCAGTGAATAAGACTGATCCGAGCGGCCACGATCCACGAATCTCAGTAACTACAGGCTATGTTGTTTCAGGAACGGGTCAGCATATCGTCCCGTTTTCAATTTGGGACGAAATCGGTTTTGACGAAGATGCAATGATGTATCTCGATGAGGATCAAGCTCTAATCGCTGCACCAGACCATAATTCAACTGCACACCCGCGGTACACACACGAAGTACGAACTGAATGGGAGCGATTTTTAGACTCGTCTGCGGGAAAGAAATACAAGTCAAGGAATTCGTACGGGAGAGATGCCGCTGAAGCATTTCTAAAACACGTGAAGTCTGCTGGAAACCCGTATATCGACGGTTTCAATGCCGCAGTTGGAGGTGGACCTGCCGAGGTGCGTCGCTGGTTCACCAGAACGGGGTCAAAAATCGCGCCATCGACGTTGAAAAGTTCGATATGGAAAAACGCGGCGAAACGCCTTGGCAAGAAAATCCCCTATGTAAATTACCTGACCGCGGGGGTTACATACACAAGTGCTCTCGCGTCTGCACGGGCCGCGCGTGATACTGAGGCTGTTGCCCAACTAGAGGCGCTCGCGGAGGTCTTTAACCCGCTCCCGTTTAGTCAGCAAGATATTCGCGATGCGCAGGAAGCGGGAAAGCGCTTTTGGACCCGCAAACAACTCGGTTATGAGATGCAACGGTTCGGCGGCTTACTGGATTAATAATTGATCGGCGTGCAGCGCCACGGCTATGAAGGTCACTACATTGTCTGACGAAGAGATGAATCAATTAATAGAGGCAACCCACAGTCCACCGATTGTTCGAAACCAGACGGAGCAGAATCGATTTCAAGCAGAAATACGCAAAGTGTACGATGGGCTCGTCGATTGTCTTTCGCCCCTGGGAGAAGAAGGCGATTACTACGGTGTTTCCGATTTTGCAGTGCGTCCGAATCTAAGCGAGCGTTCTACCGTCGTGGCGTCCGCGCCCCATGCGCGCCAATTCACGATCACAGTTCTGACAGAGAAGTTTTTTCGAAGTAACTATCTGCAAGTTTTGCATCAATTCCTGTCATCCGATGCTCCCGACTATCAGATTTGGGTTGATCAGGACTTCGATCCAAATTGGATACAAACGATCGTCTTAACCTGCGACTTGGCCCAAGTGCACTGCACGAACGAGGAAGAGGCAGCCCGTCTTCAAAAGATTCTTGGCGGCTTGTAAGTTCACGAACAGACGGTGGAGGATTTCAACGGGCGGACGACGCGCCTGGTGTTCGATGCGCTGGGGCGCTTGCGCCGGAAGATCCCGGATGCCACCGGCTTCCCGGGCGCACCCCCGGTGGCGTTCACGTATTATCCGAGCGGTGAACGCAAACAGATGACCGATGCCTCGGGCACGACCGATTACCAGTATGACCTCACGCGGCGCTTGCAGCAGAAGAAGTGGACCGACGCGAGCGATGCGACACGGACCTTCACGGTGAACTACACTTCGGACCGGCGTGGCAACGTGATCAGCGCGGCGAGTGTCCACGGGGGCACGTCGCTGGGGTATGAATGGGACGGGGCGATGCGCCTGGTGCGTGTGACCAATTACGTGGCTGTGCGATCGACCAGATCATGAGACCGACCGCTGCCTCTGGCGCGGCGCTTATCAGAGCAAAAAACGCAGAGACCGAACGCAAGTCCGGTCTCTTTAGTCGAGGGTTGGCTGTAATCTATTGCACACGCACGCGATAGAAGCGCCGCGAGGGCAGGGGCCCGGCGTCGTTAAAGCTGTGCGGATTTCCGTCTCCCGTGACCGTCGCCAGTGTTTGCCAGTTCGACGTATTCAAATCGTTGTTATACTGGATCACGTAGGTGACGCCGGGCCGCGTGTCGAAGGAAGCCGTGAAGCTCGTGCCATTGTACCTTGAGTTGACAATCTGCGGCTGAGCACTGGCCTGTCCGATCTGGAAATCGGTGAAGGTCGCGGTCACGGTGCGGGCATTGCGATGTGATATGACACCCATGCCGACGACCGGCGACCCTCCGAGGTTCGCAGTGGTCGAGCCTAGCTGCACCCAATCCGTTCCGTTGGTGCTGCGATACGTCGTGTAAACGTCTCCCTGGCGTTTGATGCGCAACCACGCGTTGGGCAGGCCATTGCCGGCTGCGCCGCCCAGGCTGTTGGTAGTAGACGCTCCGGCGTCCAGCCGCGCGCTCGAGATAACGTTGTTATCCGCGGGGTACGACGGCGTGATGAACAGGTTGACGGCAGCGTCGGTGGCATTGGTGCCCGAGCGCGCCGTGAGAATGGCCTTGGAGGTGGTTTCCAACCGATCGCCGCGCTCGAGTGAAACCACGCGCACGCGCGCATCGAAGTCTCCGTCGACGGTCTGGTACAGGAAGCGAAGGTTATCGGTCGTGGCAGTCAGGTCGATCCCGCCGGCGTTAATCACGTAAACGTTCGAGGAGCATGAACTGACGTTGCCGGGCGGGTTAACGGTGCCGACGATCGCGCTCGTTAGAGGGGAACGCGTGCCGGTCAAGTCCACTGCGGCGGGGTTGGCGTTGCCAACGCGGTCGAAGACGAACGATACGCTGACCGGAAATGTGTCGCTGGTGACTGGCTGAGCGAGCAGGAGATCAACCGTGCGGCCGTCGGGACGGACTGTGACTGAACTTGGGGAGGACAGTTCGACGGTGTAGTTTAGCGGTTCGACGGCTGAGTTCGTGTCCACCAACTCGTTAAAGCAGATGGTTACGGTACTGCCGTCAAAAGTGACGGCGGAGAGCGGCACTGGCGCGGCTGTGTCGGGTGTGACCGTTAATGTAGCGACAGAACTCAAGACGGTGCCCTGAAGGTTTGACGCTTCGACGCGAAAGCGCGCGTTGTTGTCCTCTGGCGCCACGTTCGTGATCGTGAAACTCGTGCCGGTAAAGGGTGTGATCGCATCCGGAATGTTCGTGAACGTGACGGCGTCACCCGTGTCCCGCTGCCACTGGAGCGTGCGTGGAGCGGCTCCGGTCACGATTGCGGAGAACGTGACTGGCAGACCCTGCAACACGGTCGCGCTTGCCGGTTGTTGCGTGAACACAATCGGCGCCGCCGGATCGGCGGCCGGCGCAACACCATTGTTGATCGCTACTTGAACGGCGCGCAGGAAAATGCCTTCGCCCACAGGTGAGAGATTTTCCCTTGCGGTGTAGAGCGGAATAGCTGCCGGCTGCACGGACGATTCGCGGCTGCCGGCGGCGAAGAACATCCGGTAGCCGGCCAGAATATCTGCGCCGCCACGGACGGCTGTTCCGGCCGGGAAGCCCGCGATGAACGTGGCTGTGGCCGCCGCTCCACCGTCGCTCAAATAACTGCCGGCGGAATGTACCGTCCCGCCAGTGGCGGGGATTCCGAGGACAGGGGTTGAGCCACGGTCCATCCATTCGTCGTAGGGCAGGGCCATGTTCGTTCCGACCATTAAAACCCCGCGAAAGAGATAATCGGTCACCTCGTCGGCGACCGGATCGCCGGTTAACGCTCCAGCGAGCGTCGTTGGAGTATCATCCGGGGCTTCGTTGAGAGAGAACCAACCGAGGCGAGACGAGCGCACGTGAAACGCGCTGATGTCGATGAGAGGCGCGGTGATGTTCGTGTTCCACTGCGGACCTTGAACCGGTTGCAAGGCGCCACTGTTCACTGCGCGGCTCAGGATGATGAGGTCATTTGTGTTCAGGGCGTCGATCTGCTGCTGGGTCAGCGCCGTCGCCTGGGCATTCGGCTGATTGAACCGGATGACCTTGTGCCCGGCATTCTGGAGCAGGGTGACAAAACCGGAATCGGTATAAGTTGACCCGGCTGGAAAGAACCCCTCCGCCGGGTCATTTGCGTCGCTTACCCAAACGATATTCGCCGCAGGCGCGTTGAAAGTTGCGATGCTGAGGACCAATGTGAATAGAAGAGACGACGAGTTTTTCATAGTTTGCATGGCCACGCAAATGAGAGCACTTCCCGCTGGACTCAATAGGAATACAGAACCTCTACTACACCTCCCCACGGCAAGTCAAGTGACCGCATGTCAGATATATGGCGGACATTTGGTCCGCGCCGGTCTCGGACGGGCATTCACATTTGGCTGAATTCGCGTATGTTAGGCCCGTGCAGACGCTCGCCGAACAGCTCGCCGACACGCCGACGCTCCATCAGGTCACCATTCCGGATCTTTGGCAGCAGGAGGCGGTCACAGCGCTGCGTAACGGCAAAGATGTCGTCGTGCAGGCGCCCACCGGCGCGGGGAAGACGCTCATTTTCGAACTGTGGTCCAACCAGGGCAAGAATCGCGGCCAGGCCATTTACACGGTGCCGACGCGCGCCCTTGCCAACGACAAGCTTGCGGAGTGGCGCGCGCGCGGATGGGACGTCGGGATCGCCACGGGCGATCTCGCCGAGAATCTCGGCGCGCCGGTCATTGTAGCCACACTCGAGACGCAGAAGAATCGGCTCATCCAGGGCGACGGCCCGATCCTGCTCGTGGTCGATGAATATCAAATGCTTGGTGATCCCGACCGCGGGCTGAACTATGAACTCGCGCTCGCCCTCGCTCCGCCGCAAACGCAACTGCTTCTCCTCAGCGGCAGTGTGGGCAACCCACAGGACATCGTGAAATGGCTGCGACGCCTCGGCCGCGATGCAGTCCTGGTCCGCTACGAACACCGTCCCGTTCCGTTGGAGGAGGTGAACGCGAACAACCTGAATTATCACGTCCCAAGCAACATCCGTGGCTACTGGCCCCGCTTCGTCGCCAAGGCGCTGGCCGAAGATTTGGGGCCCATCCTTATCTTCGCTCCTCGCCGCCAGGCCACCGAAGCTCTGGCCGGCGAGCTCGCGCGCCATTTGCCGGTGACCAACCCGTTGCAACTGCGGCAGGACCAAAAGCAAGCCGTCGGCGAGCATCTCGCGAAGATGCTCCGCAATCGCATCGCGTATCATCACAGCGGGTTGAGCTACGCGGCGCGGGCCGGCGTCATCGAGCCGCTCGCCAAGGCCGGCCAGTTGCGCGTGGTGGTCGCGACAATGGGTCTTGCCGCTGGAATCAATTTCTCGTTGCGAAGTGTCGCGCTGGCCGGCGAATCCTATCGCCGCGACTACGTCGAGCAACCGTTGCGTCCCGATGAAATCCTGCAAATGTTTGGGCGCGCCGGCCGCCGTGGCATCGACGAAATTGGTTTCGTCCTCGTGAGCGCAAACCAGATTCGCTTGCACGAAGGTTATCCGGGGCACCTCTCGCGAAGCGGCATGGTGGATTGGGGTGCGCTGCTTTCGCTCATGGCTGCCGCCGCGGAGCAGGGGCGCGAACCGTTTGCCGAAGCCGTCCGCGTGCAGGAACGTCTCTTCACCACGAAACCAATCTTCCTCGGGGTCGAGGAATCGCTGAAGCATCCGGTAGTGCCATGCGGTTTGAAAACCGATGCCGAGCGCGCCCGCCACGTTCGCAAGCGTGTGCGCGAGATGCTCAACAGCCGCGGCGAATGGGAGTTGATGCCCGCGCCGACGGAGAAGCCGCTGCGTGACGTCATGATCATGTCGCCACCGGGCGATGGCGCCGCTGCGACGTTCCGACCGGTTCTGTCAGAACCCGCAGCCATCGAAAAAGTCGGGCATGGCATTCTGACGGTTATCGCCGAGAAGGATGGTTTGCCCGTTTATGGCCGCAGCGTCACCGTCGCCGAACGGCTCAATGCGGGTCGCATTCTCCTCGTGAAATGGATTCGCCGGCTGGTGAACTGGAATGGACGGCAAACTCACGAAGCCGTGTGGAAGGAACGCCTGGTGCCGCTCATCGAGCAAAAGCTTGCGCACCAAAAGACGCCGGTCGTTCGGTTTGAAACGCAGGAACAGAAGATCGTCGCGCTCGTCAGCCTCGCCGATCTCACCATGCGTGTTCCTGTTGACTCGTACGGTGTCGCGATTTGGCGGCCCACCGAACGCGACGTGTTTCCGCCGGATTGCGCGCGCTGCTCGCTCGTGCCCGTTTGCCGGCAACTCTCCACTGCGACCGGCGTCGCCATGCTTTGGCGCAGGCTCGGCCTTGTCGATGCGGCGGGTGTTCCGACCCATCGCGGACGCATTGTGAGTTTTTTCTCGCAAGGCTACGGGTTGGCCATCGCCGCTGCGCTTGAAGATGCCACCTATCCGCTCGACGAACTCATCTACGACCTCGCGAACCTCGACGCCGGCTTCCGGTTCTGCGGCGAGGAAAATCGCTGGGCCGGCCGCGTCCCCATGGCCTGCCACCAGGTTTTTGGGGTACAAACGATTCCCGGCTATCTGGAGAGCGGCGTGCCGCCGAGATACGGTTCGGGGGCCGAGCAAATCGTCGCCTCGGTTCACAAAAATCCGCTGAACAAAACCGCGTGGATCACGGAATTTCTCGGCGCGGGCGACATCGACCGTGTCATCATCGAATGGCGCAGCATGCTCCGCCAGATCGTCCATGCTCCGCCGCTGGATTGGGCCCGCTGGACCGCGCTGCAAGCCATGGCTAAAGGCATCCTCAACGAGACGGAGTCTCCTACGGAGACCGATCTGCCGCCGCTGGATTATCAGCAGACGAAGCGGGTCGAGCACCGCCTCGTCTTTCGCCGTCACTAAAATACTTTTGGCGGATACTCCACCACCTCGACTGCGTCACCGGGCTTGCGCATGATACGCACAGCGGTTCGTGGAGTTTTTTTGATGAGTTCCAAACCTTTCTCGGGACCCAAAACGCTGACCACGGTTTCAAGCGCGTCCGAGGTCATGGCGTCACGCGCGATCGCCGTCACCAGGCTGTGGTCGGTCAGCCCGATTCCAGTGCGCGGGTCGACGATGTGCGAGTAGCGCACGCCGTCGAGTTCCAATCTCTGGAACAAATCGCCTGCGGTCGAAACTCCGACATTCGCGAGCAAAAGAAATCGCACTGGGGGAGCGTTCGTGACGTCGAGCGAGGGAATTTCGATTCGCCAACCACGCTGGCCCGGCGGCGCATCGCCGAGCGCGATGTCTCCCGCCGCGCCCACGAGCGCGCTGCGGATTCCGTGGGCGCGCAAGACCTTCAGCGCTTCGTCCGCGGCGAATCCCTTGGCAATTCCTCCAACGTCCAGCCGCATTTCGGGCACTCGCAAGAGCGCGGCCTGGTTCTTCGCCTCGAGCACGAGATTGGTGTAGCCGACGCGCGCACGCGCCTCCGCCAGCCGATCCGCGCGGGGAAACTGCTGGAGCCGGCGCGCATGTCGCCACAAATTCACCACCGGACCAACCGTGATGTCGAGTGCGCCGCCCGACCGGCGCGCCCAATATTGCGCCGCATCGAGCACCCGCCAAAGGTCGTCGCTCACTTTGACCGCGCGGCCGTCTCCCGAAGTGCGCGAGAGTTTGCTCAACTCGCTGTCCAAATCGTAGTCGCTCAGTTTGCTGTTGAGATCCTGGACGCGCCTGAACGCCGCATCGGAGGCGGCTTTGGCATGTAATTCGCTGCTCGCGTAAAGCACGATTCGAAACGGCACGCCCATTTGAGGCTGGCTAAACTCAAAACGGTGAAGCGGGGTCTTTGGAACGGTTCGGCACCCCGCCAAGAGCAAGAGAAATCCGCAGATTATCGGGCGAAATTCAGCATTGCGGAATGCGGGTGGCATGCGCAAAAATTGGATGAGTACCTATGCAATGGAAAGACAAGATCGCTACATACATCGTTGAGCAGGGGCCCGCTCTTTTAGGAGCCCTTCTCATTGTTTCCGCCGGCCTGCTCGCCTCCAAATGGGTCAGCAGATTTCTTTCCGGCTGGCTCTCCCGCCGACAACTCGAGCCGCCGGTTCGCATGCTTCTCACGCGCGTCACGGCGCTCGTTATTATCCTGTTCTCGGGACTGATCGCGGTGGGCACGATCGGTGTCGATATTATGCCACTCGTCACCGGCATCGGTGTCATCGGCGTGGGCGTCAGCCTCGCGATGCAGGGTGTGCTCGGCAACCTGGTCGCGGGCCTGCTGATCATTTTCACCAAACCCTTTCGGGTCGGCGAATACGTTTCGATCATCGGCGTTACCGGCCAGGTCGATATGATTGAGCTGTTCAACACGGTTCTCCTCAATGCCGACCGCTCGCGGATCGTGATTCCCAATCGCAAAATCGTCGGCGAAGTGCTTCACAACTACGGCACGATCCGCCAACTCGATCTCTCGGTGGGAGTTTCTTACGATACCAATATTCCTTCGATGCTCGCTCTCGTTCGAGACATCCTCAGCAAGAACACGCGGGTCCTCAAGGAACTCGCGCCCGGCCTCGGCATCGCCGCACTCGCGGATTCCTCCATTACGATTGCCGTGAAGCCGTGGGTCGCGGTGAACGACTACGGCGCCGCGGCCGCCGAAATCAACCAGGCGATCGTGGAACGCTTTCGCGAGCAGGGCATCTCCATTCCGTGTCCGCAGCGCGAAATTCGCGTTCTCAACGGGAACGGTCTGCACGAGCCGCAAACCCACCGCGTCGCGTAGCCATTCTAGGCCTAGAGCTTCGGACGGTAGAACTGGCGTTGCGCGGGGTCCTGAACTGTGTGGGGGCTCGTTGCATTGGGCACGTCGGTCCATGGTCCATTCAGGTCGCTCGCCCGTTGCAATGGCACTCCGCCCGTCCATTCGATCCTGAAGGAACCACCGAACCGTGAAATGTTGACACATCCCGGAATTTTGAACCGCGATGGCGCGCCCATGCGCCGAATGAGTTCGTCCGACAGCCGGTCGTTGCGGATTTGAATGCTGCTGACGTATCCCGGTTGGACTTCCGTCGTATCATCGGCGAACAACAACGCCCAGGGTGCTGTTGCATCGGTAGAGGGCGCGAGTGACCACCGGCCATCACGCCCTTCGGAGAGGAGTTGCTGTCCCACTTTTACGCCGTTGATGAACTTTGCCATCACGGGCCCCGTCGGCGACGTGAGATCTACGGCAAACGCGATCCGCTGCCACACGTCGGCCTCGAACACGCCTTGAAAACCGCCGCTGACGCCGATGCCGTTGTTCGCGCCGATCGCGATGTCGCGGTTGTCCGTGTTGTCGGGATTGGTTTGCAGAATCGCGCGCTCGACGCTGTGCGAACTGGCCGGGTAAGCAATGTCCATGATCAAGGTGTATTTGTTCACCCGTTGTCCGCCACCGTTTGCGGGAATGCCGTGGCGCATCCGGTATCCGCTCATGATGCCGCCGCTCGTTGGTATTCCGGGGAACGCCATCAGCCGCACGGGCGCACCGTTCAAGTCGGGCAATCCGACCAGATCAGAAGTCGCAAATCCGGTGTCGAATTCCACGGCTGTGCTGGTGTGCTCGAGCGGTTGTCCGCACGTCGCTGAGAGGTCCAGGCCAGTGAAATCCCATTGCCCGGTAACGAGCGCCAGGGCCGGGTCCGTAACGGTAACTGTTCCCGCTCGGCTGTTCGTGGTCCCTCCGAGGTATCCCACCATGACGGAGTACGATCCTGCGTCGGCGGGTCTCGAGTTCGTCAGCAACAGCGTCGCGTTTTGCTGGCCCGGCACATTGGCACCGTTGCGCTGCCATTGATACGTGAACGGACCGACTCCGCTGATGGACGTCGTCAACACCACATCGTTGCCGTACGCCTCCACGGTGTTCGTCGGGGCGACGCGAACAAACGGGGCCGCGACCTGCGTGACGCTATATAAGCCGACATTGTCGATGCCAAAGTACCAGCTTCCCGTGCCGGCTTGCATGAATCGCAGCCGCACTTTCGCCTGATTGTCGGCCTGGGCGAGGCGCAAAAACTCGACGCGCTTTGACTCGACCGGATTGTCATTGACTCGCCCGCTGATAAACGGCGCCAAATCCGGAGTGACCGTGGCGCCAATCCAGCTCCCGTAACTCAGCCCGTAAGCGGGGCCGTCGATGGCATCTGGCGTGTTGAGTGTCAGTTCCGCGTCCACTGCGCCTAAGCCATCCCGTTTGAGATCTGCCTGGTCGAGCATGTAGAGCGCAGGCAGCCAGGTTTCGCCTTCGTCGATCGAATATTCCACCGAAGCAATGCTGTCCTGGTTCTGTTCATAGATGCTGTGAAACGAGAGATAGATATTGGTGCGCCCGGTCAGGTTGAAGTCCGGCGAGAACAACATTTGCACCTGGTTCCCACCGCGATTGTCGGATTCGGCGTATGCGAAATTGCCACCGATCAGGCTTCCGACTACGGTTCCATTCGTCACGACAAGGGTTTTGTTCAGCCGTCGCTGATCGAAGACCGTCGCGAAACGGTTGCTGCTGATCACGACCCAGTTCAGATAGCTGTCGGACTCAGGGTCGTTGAGGTTCGGACCCGGCCTAATTGATCCGGTCGCATTCGTGACACTCCAGCCATCGGGAAGCGCCTCCTCTGCCACGGCATCGAAAGTCTCCAGCACGATCGGCGCAGGTACCAACAGGTTCAGATAGCTCCCGACGGTAAACGCGTAGCGATTCGTGCGCGTCACTGCGGGTGAACCGTTGTCCGCAAATTCCAGACGGTACTCGTGCGCGGATTCCGGCGCCATAGAAGCGGAAGGCCGAAACGTGATCGCATTCGTTCCTGCGCCAGCGCCGGTCAGCGTATGCGTTACGAGGCCACCGTCGAGATACAGCCGCACCGAAGAAGGATTGAGCTGCGTGGACGCGTCCACAATCACTGCCCGGAACGAACCCTCCGGAGTATAATCACGGGCGCCGTCGGTGGGCGTGATCTCCGAAACGAATGGCGTCGTTGGCTCTGGGACATTCAGGATGCTTTGGCCTGCGCGCCCGGCGGTGTGGATGCGCGCGACCTCGCCCGGAAACAACACGCGGTTCCACATCGCCACTTCGTCGAAATCGCCATTGGCCGTTGAGCCGTTTCCGTTTTCGTAATTCAGCGTGTTGTCCGTTCCCAGAGCCATAATACCAGGCACGCTGGGTAGCACTGAATTTCCCGCCCCGGTGGCGATGTTTGCCGAGCCGATGTTCACGCCGTTCACATAAAACGTCGCCAGCCCACTCCGGTCGTGCGTGATAATGAGATGACGCCACGTCCCATCCTGCACGGTGCTGTCATCCGCGCCCGGGTCGAAGTCGGCGCGGCCGGCCGGAGGCGCGCGAAAATTCCATTGCATATGGCCGAGGGGGCCATTGGTGCCTCCGAGAGCGATGACCCATCCGGTATTGCCACCGCTGCCCCAGTTTTTATTGGCGAGGATCGACGGGTCGCCCGACCTCTGCCCATTCCAAAGACTGCCGGAACGAATCCATACCTGGATCGAAAAATTATCCAGTTCCGGCGTCGGGTCTTCCCAGTACACATAAGTCTCCGGCAGGACCGCGTCATTGGTCAATCGCACGTAGGAACCGATAATGCCAGTGCTCAGGAATTCCGGTGCCCCACCCAGGGTCCCCACCTTCGCGCCGGCGGTGACATCGTCCGCCGACGAGCTTTCAAATGGCGCATAAAAAATCAGGCCATCCTCGACCGCGGCGTGACTGAGCGGAAGGGCTCCGAACAGGGAGACCGAGGCGAAGATGACAATCACTAGCCGGGGGAAGTATGGTTGCGTTTTCATGGCGGGACTCTTTCTGATTCTGACCGTTGCGACAGTTAAGGGTAACACCCCGAGCAAAGGCCTCCGACCACCCTTTGTCAACGTGATTCGCCGGAACGCAAGAAGGCCGGACCAGACACCGATACGGTGGGGCAGGCGTAAAGATGGAAATCGGAATTCCGGAAGATTCCGATCTTTTCTGGAAACTGTGTCGATTGTGTCCCCCGCGGAAAGTGGCACAGGAATGGCACAGTTTTGGCACAACTTTTCGGCGCAACTTCGAGTGCCAGGTTCCAAGCGAACGAAATCGCGGACGCCGGCGGACCGGCGTGCTTTTCGAAAATCGGCGTACGCCGATTTTGATTTGCGTAAGTCGTTGGTACAGCGTAGCCCAATCGGTAAAAAATCGGCGAGTTCGCCGATTTTGACACTTGTGTACAGTATTGTAAGATTTGTTGCCACCATGCCTGACAGGAATTTCAGAATCCAGAACTCAGAATTCAGAAAGCGCACCTGGCCGGAAACAGAGACGTGAGCGCGGGGGAAGGAACCGATATTGGAAGTCAGGGCCGGGCGAACGAGAGTACGAGTAAGATTACGAGTAGGAGCTCCACGAGCCAAAGAATCCGTACACTTTAACGCGCTAAAGTTGTAAGTTGTTGATGGAGAATGATTAATAAATTCACATATGCGAAAATGGGCGGATTTTGTACGGGTTTTGTACGGATTTTCGGATCGGACGGGACTTGATAAGGAAGGCAGGAAGAAACAGAACGATCGGGACAAAGCAGCGCGGCGGCCCCGAGTGGAGCCTCGAACGTGGCGGGCATGGTCCTTCATAGGGTTACCCTTTATTCGGCTGGTCGCGGACCGTCTGCGGTGCTCAGCATTGGCTGATTAATACTCAATATGTATAGCACAATTCTGAGCCGGCGGCAAATGGAAAAGTGAAGAAATTTTGAAACAATAGGGGCGCATTAGGCAAGGACACGGAGACGCGCGGTGTCCCGACAGATTTCTGCGGGTTTCTCCCCATTTCTCCGAGAAGGGTGTGTGATTGATTTGCCGACGCTGGTGGGAGTTCGAGGCCAATGCAAATGACAAGGGGAGCCTTTAGCACGAGCGTTCATTCACTTCTTCGGGAGCCCCCGATCGTCTTTATCGCAAAGTAAAATTGCACTTATGAAACTTAGATTAATTGCCGCCGCCACAATTCTGATCTCTGCTTATGCCAGTGCAGCCCCTTATTCGCAATGTTCTACGGCATTCGCGACTCCGCCGCCCCCATGCGAAAACTGTCCCTGTCCGCCAGGCTCAGGCGGCCCCGGAGGTGGCGGGGGCGGAGGTGGAGGAGGCGGTGGTGGTGGAAGCGGATGCAAATCCTGCCGCCGCCCTGCAAGGGCACACGGCATGCCGAGGTGGGAGGTGCGGGAGGCGCAGGTTGATTACCGCCTGTTTGATACGCCTCTGGAGTATAAGCCAGCGTACGGGCCAGCCCTTGCCTTGAACCTGGTCTATCAGCCGTGGCGTTTCGCAGACAGGAGGTACTATCCCGACAATTATGCAAATCCACTATTTGGCCCACAATGGCACTGTATGTGGAGTTCTGATCTTGCGATCCGAGATAACACGACGCCAACGACTCCGCCCGCGAGAACGTATTGGAACTACCTGGGTGGGCGCGTCTTTTACGAATTTCCCGAGACCGATCCATTAAATAGCGTTGCGGCTTATCCTGATGGCTCGCGTGTTCAAATTGTCACTGACGGCGGGGGAACTCCGATTGGAGGTCGGGTTTTCACCACCGATGGTCGAATCTTTGAGTATCTTCGAGCTTCCACACTGCCTAAGCGATTTGTTCTTACGCGCATGATCGATCCCGACGGCCACTCGCTCACTTTCGGTTATGATGCCTTTGGCCGAATGGACCAGATTACCGCCGCAAACGGGCAGACAGCCGCTTTCATCTATGGCGATTTGGACCTCGATGGGCAGGCGGAGAATAATCGACAAGTCACTCAGCTTGTCGCACCGGATGGTTACAATGCGAGTTTCGGCTACATCCGCATCCAGGTCGATTCTCAAGAACGCTGGTCCCTCAGCAGCATCACCGACGCTGAGGGTATCACTTCAACGTTTAGCTATGGCCACATCGAGCCCGATCATTGGGAAAATGTCGCTGTCTCAAGCATGACGACTCCCTATGGAACAACGTCGTTTGAGTACCTAACGTCCGCCAACAACTGGAAGACACTATTGGTCTCCGAGCCAGAAGGTGTTCAGTACCTCTACGTTCATGGCGACAGCTTCTTCGGTTATCCGCCGGTTCCCGCGGCGTTCGACGCGGCCGTCATCCCCGCCGGATTGCCGCTTGGAACCATGGACACGGCTCGGCAGGAGCGCAACACCTTCTATTTCGGTCCCAAGCAGTTGGAGGCAATAGGAAATCTCGCCTTCGACACCTGGACGTGGAATGAATTCAAACGGGCGCGGATCAGGCATTGGCTGGGATTTCCCGACCCGTTCAATCAACTACAGCACATTAGCGACACGCTCTCATGGGAGCAGGCGCCTTCGCCCGATGGCGTACTGGAAGGCCAGGTTACCTGGTATGATTACGCCGGCAAAAATCCTGCCCGCCCGGACTTAATTGCTTCGGGAATCGAGTTGCCTTCGGTGATCGCCCGCCGACTTCCAGACGGCACGACCTGGTATGAATACTACCAGCGCAACTCGCTGGGTAAACCGCTCTATCTAACGACCA